>Ga0247742_10001488_pt1 | contig 16252 bp, 15 predicted proteins | sample UWRJL208509C2_FD_180944 | JGI IMG/M metagenome (GOLD analysis project Ga0247742, IMG submission 180944) | Plant litter microbial communities from Arlington Agricultural Research Station in Wisconsin, United States - UWRJ-L208-509C-2 | ecosystem: Environmental > Terrestrial > Plant litter >...
TAAACCGGCTGAGCTGCTGCTGCGACATGACGCTGTTCCTGCAAACGGGAAGGGGATCGAAAGCGGGGATTGTACCGGCTCCGGGCGGTGAAGCGGCCACCCGCCTTGGCCTGACTGGCGATACACGGATGTCATGGCGGCCCGGTACAATACGCGGTCTGCCGGTGGTCACCCCGCCGCGCAGGCCCAGTCTGGTTGGCCCCGCGGCGTGCGAGGCTCCCGGCCGCCAGGCCCGCTTCAGGTCAAAGTTCGCCGCTGCGACTGTTCCGCGCACCCCCGACGGGGGACACGACACAATCACCTGGAGATCTTCCGCCCATGGCGAACTGGACCACCGACCGCGCCAAGTCGACCTACGCGATCCCTTACTGGAGCAACGGCTACGTCGACGTGGCCGATAACGGCCACCTGCTCATGCGCCCTCGCGGCGACGAGGGCCCGGCCCTCGACCTGCCGGCCATCGTCGACCAGGCCACGAGTGAAGGCCTGCGCCTGCCGCTGCTCATTCGTTTCCCGGACATCCTCGCCGACCGTCTCGCCCGCCTTCAGCAGGCGTTTGCCAAGGCGATCGACGATGTCGACTACGCCGGCTCGTACACGGCGATCTACCCGATCAAGGTCAACCAGCAGCGCGGCGTCGTCAGCGAGCTGGTCGCCGCCGGTGAGCAGGGCTTCGGTCTCGAGGCCGGCTCCAAGCCCGAGCTCATGGCTGTGCTGGCGCAGGCGCGCCCCGGCAGCATGGTGGTCTGCAATGGCTATAAGGACCGCGAATACATCCGCCTGGCCCTCATCGGCCTGAAGCTCGGCCTGCGCGTCCACATCGTGATCGAGAAGCTGTCCGAACTCGACCACGTCTTCGCCGAAGCCAAGGCGCTCGACGTCGAGCCCCTGCTCGGCGTGCGCGTGCGACTGGCCTCGATCGGTGCCGGCAAGTGGCAGAACACCGGTGGCGACAAGGGTAAGTTCGGTCTCAGCCCGGGCCAGATCCTCGAACTGATCGAGCGTCTGGACGCGGCCGGCCTCAAGCACACGCTGAAGCTGCAGCACTTCCATATGGGCTCGCAGATCTCCAACGTGCGCGACATTGCCGCAGGCATGCGCGAAGCCGTGCGCTACTTCGTCGAGCTGCATCGCCTGGGCGTGCCGATCGAGATCGTGGACGTGGGCGGCGGCCTGGGCGTCGATTACGAAGGCACCCGCTCGCGCAGCTACAACTCGATCAACTACAGCCTGGGCCAGTACGCGGCGAGCATTGTCCAGCCGCTGGCCGAGGCGGTCGCCGAGCACGGCATGAAGGCGCCGGTCATCTTCACCGAGTCGGGTCGTGCCATGACGGCCCATCATGCGGTGATGATCGTCAACGTGAGCGAAGTGGAGCCGGTGCCCCAGGGTGCCGTGCCCGCAGGCCGCCAGGGCGAGCCCAGCGTGCTGCGTCATCTGCGTGAAACCCACGCCGAGCTGGACTCGCGTCCGCCGCTGGAACTGTTCCACGAAGCCCAGCACCACCTGGCCGAAGGTCTCTCGCTGTACGCGCTCGGCCAGCTGGACCTGCGCGACCGCGCCACGCTCGACGAACTTTTCTACGCCATCGCCAACGCCGTGCGTCCGCGCCTGCTGCCGGCGGAGCGTGCGCACCGCCAGGCGCTGGACGACCTCGACGAGAAGCTGGTCGACAAGTACTTCGTCAATTTCTCGGTGTTCGAATCCGTGCCGGACATCTGGGCGATCGACCAGATCTTCCCGATCGTGCCGATCTCGCGGCTCGACGAAGAGCCGACGCGCCGTGGCGTCATCGCCGACCTCACGTGCGACTCGGACGGTCGCATCGACCACTACGTCGATGCCGAGGGCGTGGACGTGAGCCTGCCCCTGCACGCGCTGAACGAGCGCGAGTCGTACCGCCTGGGCATCTTCATGGTCGGCGCGTACCAGGAGACCCTGGGCGATATCCATAACCTGTTCGGCGACACCGACGCAGTGAACGTGCGCGCGACGGCCCACGGTTATGAGTTCGCCCACATCCGCCGTGGCGACACGACGGACCTGATGCTCGACTACGTGGGCTACGACCTCAAGGCACTGCGCCAGTCGTATGTCGATCGTCTCGCGGCGGGAGGCATCGTAGGCGCCGAGGCCGAGGAACTGTACGCCTCGCTCGACAAGGGACTCACGGGCTACACCTACCTCGCGGAGACCACGGCATGAGCATCAAGGCAGCGTTTATCGGACTCGGCGCCATGGGCGCACCCATGGCCGGCCATCTCCATGCGAAGGGCCTGTTGGTGGCGGTCGGCAATCGCACGCAGGCGCGCGCCGATGCATTGGCGAAGGAACTGGGCGTTGCGGCGCCCGATCTTGCCGGTATCGCCGCCTCGGCGAATGTCATCGCCCTGTGCGTCAGTGCGGACGTTGACGTTATCGGTGTCGTGCAGGCTTTGGTGCCGGTGATGAAGAAAGGTGGCATCGTCATCGACCACTCCACCGTTGCCCCGGCCACGGCCAAGCGCGCCGCGCGCATTCTCGCGAACGTGGGCGTGGACTTCCTGGACGCGCCTGTGTCGGGCGGTGTGGAAGGCGCGAAGAACGGCAAGCTCTCGGTGATGGTCGGCGGCGACGCGGCCGTGCTCGAGCGCGCTCGTCCGGTTCTCGAGGCCTACGGTGCACGGATCACGCACATGGGCGCGGTCGGCAGCGGTCAGGCGACCAAGGCGGTCAATCAGGTTCTGGTGGCCGGCATCGCCCACGCGGTGACGGAAGGGCTCGCCCTCGGTGAGGCGCTCGGCCTCGAAGCGGATCGCCTGATTCCCACGCTAGCCGCTGGCGCGGCCGGCAACTGGTTCCTCGACAAGCGTGGTGCGACGATGCTGCGCAACGAGTTTTCGGTGGGATTCAAGCTGGCCCTGCTGCACAAGGATCTCGGCATCGTACGTGGCATCGCCAGCGAGGCCGGTACCGACCGGACCATCATCGAGCAGTCGCTCGCCGACTTCGGCGAACTGATGGCCCAGGGATACGGCGACGACGACATCTCGGCGTTGATTCGTCTCAAGCGCGGCAGCTGAGGCAACGCGTCGCTGAAAACAGAACCCGCCTGAAACGGCGGGTTTTTTTATGTTTCGGCGAAGGCGCGTCAAATGGCGGTACCGTGCTTCCTCAACCAGCGTGGACTGCAATGTATGTCATCCCCTACCCGACGCGGCGGCAACCCGCCGCGAAAGACGATTGCCAAAGCCTCTGCAGACGACCTCCGTCCAAAGGCAAATATCGAAGGCCCGGTAACTGACAGGCTTGTCGACGTGAATGACCTCTCCTACGTAACCATCGCGACCCAGTCGCCCAGTGAAAATTCCGATGTCGTACACCGCGGCATCGGCGCGGGGTTCATCAGGCGCCTCGCCAACGATCTCGAGATCGATCAGGCAACGCTGACCGATCACATGGGGATCGCGAGAAGCACGTTCAGTCGGAAGCTCAGGAACGACGAGGCACTGTCGATGGGTGACGCTGCCATTGCCCTCGGCGTGGCGCGCCTCATTGGCGAGATTGACAAGCTCCTTCGGGAGAGCGGCGATCCCGAACAGATGGGGGAATCGTTCCACGTGGCCGAATGGACCGGCCAGTGGTTCAAACAGCCCGTCGGGGCGCTTGGTAATCGGCGTCCTCTCGACTACCTCGACAATGCGTTTGGTCAGGAAACGGTGTTACAGCTGATCCGCCAGATGCAGTCGGGTGCCTTTGCGTGACGGTGGCGCTCTGGCGCATAGCCACTGAAGCGCCGGAATACAAAGCAGTGGACGCCACCGGCACTGGCGCCAGACTCAGCGGCGGCCGGTGGAATCACAAGGGCATTGCCGTGGTGTATGCGGCACCGTCGATCGCGTTGGTCGCTCTTGAAACGATCATTCATCTGAGCGCGCCGGCCCTTCCTTTCAACCGATATCTCATCAGGATCGACGTGCCCGACGAGGTATGGCGACGTCGGCAGGACATCGACAACGAGAATGCGCCAGCCGGCTGGGATGCTGAGCCTGTGGGACTAACGTCGCTGGAATACGGCGATGCGTGGATCAAGTCGATGAGTAGCGCTCTTATGTGCGTTCCATCGGTCGTTATTCCGATGGAGCAGAACGTGCTGATCAATCCATGTCATCCCGAGGCTTCGCAGCTCATCTTCACCAATACAGGTAAATTCCTGTTCGATAGGCGAATTCGTAAGAGCTAGGCGAGGCGAGGTTTCGCGACGGCAGTGAGGAAATCCCTCAGCTGCCTTCCTTCAAGGCAATGGCACTGATGCCTGCCGCCTGCAGGCGCTGCTTGGTGCCTTCCAGATCCGTCGCCGACTTGAACGGGCCAAGGCGGACGCGGTTGTAGGTCTGGGCGCCGACCTTCACAGCCTGCACGTTGGCGACGAAGCCCTGCAGCGCCAGCTTGGCCTTCAGTGCTTCCGCGTCGGCGGCGCTCGGGAACGCGCCGACCTGGAGCAGGTAGCCTGAGGTGGCGGCCGGGGCGGCTGGTGCCTGCTGTGCAGGTGCGGCCGTGACCGTCTGCGTGGTGGCCTTCGGCAGGTTCGCCGCGGCGGCGGTGACTTGCTGCTGCTGGGCGGCCTCGGCCTTCTGGGCCGCCGCCTGCTGCTGGGCCGCCTGCTGCTGTTGCTGCTTCTGCTGCGCCTCGGCGCTGGCCTGCGCACGGATTTCGGCATCCGGAATGCGCACTTCCTTCTCGGAAAGCACGGAATAGAAATCGTACGACGGCTTCTTCGGCTTCTCAGGCTCGGTGGAGTCGACCACACCCGGATCGCTGCCCTTCTGCGCCGTGGCCTGCGGGTTTGGCTCGGGACCGTCGTGCTGGCGCATCATGGGCATCCACGTGCCGCGCATCGCGAATGCCATGAGCAGGGCGCCGGCGAGGATGCCGATCAGTGCCCAGCTCCAGCCCGGCATGCCGCTCGAGCCGTTGCGGACGGCCTGACGACCCTTTGCCTTCTTGCGTGTTGCCATTTACATGCTCTCCGGGGCGGAAATGCCCAGCAGATCCAGACCGTTCTTGATGACCTGTTGCGTCGCGGCGACCAGCACCAGACGGGCGTCACGCAGGTCGGCGTCGTCGACGATCCACTTGTGCTCGTGATAGTAGCTGTGCAGCGAGCCTGCGAGCTCACGCAGGTATTGCGCGATCAGGTGCGGTTCCAGGTTGGCCGCGGCCGACTCGACCATTTCCGGGTAGCGCGACAGCTCGACCATGAGCGCCTGCTCGTGCTCGGTGTCGAGCAGCGGCAGCTTCGCCAGTCCGTTGCCCCGGTCGCTCGACAGCCCGCGATCGGCCAGCTCACGGAACACGCGGCTGGCGCGGGCATGGGCGTACTGGATGTAGTAGACCGGGTTGTCGTTGCTCTGCGAACGCGCCAGGTCGATGTCGAAGACGAGCTGCGAGTCGGCTTTGCGCGCGATCAGGAAGTAGCGGGTGGCGTCGCGACCGGCTTCGTCGATGAGATCGCGCAACGTGACGTAGGAGCCGGCCCGCTTGGAAATCTTCACTTCCTCACCGCCGCGCATCACCGTCACCATCTGGTGCAGCACGTATTCCGGCCACTGCTTCGGAATGCCCGTGTCGAGGGCCTGGAGGCCAGCCTTCACGCGCGCCAGCGAGCCATGGTGGTCGGAGCCCAGTTCGGTGATGGCGCGCTCATAGCCGCGCTGCCACTTCGTGCGGTGATAGGCCACGTCGGGGAGGAAATAGGTGTAGGTGCCGTCGGACTTGCGCATGACGCGGTCCTTGTCGTCACCGAAGTCCGTGGAGCGCAGCCACAGCGCGCCGCCTTCTTCATAGGTGTGACCGTGGGCGACCAGTTCGCGAACCGTTTCTTCCACCTTGCCCTCGCTGTACAGCGAGGACTCGAGGTAATAGATGTCGAAGCCGACGTCGAAGGCCTTGAGGTCCAGGTCCTGCTCGTGGCGCAGCGAGGCCACCGCGAAGCGGCGCACATCGTCCAGGTTATCGGCGTCGCCCGAGGCGACGACCGTCTCACCGTCGGCCTCGACAGACTCACGCGCGAGGAAGGCGCGGGCTACCTCGGCGATGTAGTCCCCGCGGTAGCCGGACTCCGGCCAGCCCGCCTCGTCCGGCGCGATGCCCTTGGCACGCGCCTGCGTGGACAGCGCCAGATTGGCGATCTGTACGCCGGCGTCGTTGTAGTAGAACTCGCGCGTCACCTTCCAGCCACTGGCCAGGAGGAGGCGGCTGATGCTGTCGCCAATGGCCGCGGCGCGGCCGTGGCCCACATGGAGCGGGCCGGTGGGGTTGGCCGAGACGAATTCCACGCCGGCCTGGCGGCCGCCGCCATCCTGGTTGCTGCCGTACCGGGTGGTTTCGGCGAGCGCGCGGCCGATCTCGGCGTGAAACGCGGCCGGGGCCAGGAAGAAGTTGATGAACCCAGGCCCGGCGATCTCGACCTTGCCTACCAGCGCCGACGCGGGGAACGCCTCGACCAGGTCGGTGGCCAGGTCGCGCGGCTTACGGCCGGCGGCCTTGGCCATCATCATGGCGACATTGGTCGCGAAATCGCCGTGCTCGCGGCTGCGCGTGCGTTCGATGACGAACGTCGGAGCGACGAAATCGGACGGCAGTTTGCCGGACTCCCGCAGAGCCCCGATGGCTTGCAGGACGAGTTGTTTGAGCTCTTGTTTCACGGGAGTCGGGACACGGATATGGAACCGGCAATCCTATCAGAAGGGGCGCCCGCGCCGGTCGCGCCAGCCCCTGCGGTTCATCCACAGGCCTGTGGATAACTCTGTGGGCAACAAAGGCCGAAACGGAAGCTGCAAGGCGCCTACAGGAAATGTCTTCGATGCGTAACAACTAAAGCCTTGTAACATCATGAACTTATCGCCGTGACCTCTGCGAGGACAGCAGATGTGACGCCCAAGTGGAAAACTTGGTCAATGTGCATAAGTCAATTCCTTCAAGGCGTCATCAGCTGTTTTTCGGCACGTCACGGCGCTGTAACTGGTTGCCGTCACAATTCGTCTTGTGCCCGGTGTCTCCCCGGCCGACGGCACAAGGGTTATCGACGCCCCTCCCTCGAAAGATGGCCCCCAGACGGCGCGAGCGGCACTCGCGCCGTCTTTTTTATGGGTGATCAGAGCAAACCCAGATCGGCCATCGAGACGGGATCGCCATGGCCGATCACGAGGTGGTCGAGCACCCGGATGTCCATCAAGCCCAGGGCTTCCACCAGCACCCGCGTGATGTCCCGGTCGGCACGGCTGGGTTCGGCCACCCCGGACGGGTGGTTGTGCGCCAGGATGACCGCACTGGCGTGGTGGCGCAGGCAGGCCCGGACCACTTCGCGCGGGTACACGCTCGCGCCATCGATCGTGCCGCGGAACAACTCCTCGTACGCCAGCACGCGATGGCGGGTGTCCAGGAACAGCACGGCGAACACTTCGTGAGGCAGGTGACGCAGCCGCGCCCGGAAATACGCGGCGCTGTCGGCCGGACTCTCGATGCGGGGTAGCTCGGCGAGGCCTTCGCCCAACGATCGCCGCGCCAGTTCGAGTGCCGCGATGATGCGAGCCCGCTTGGCTGGCCCGACGCCGCTGACGCGGGGGAGGTGGTCCGGATCGGCCAGCAGCCGGCCGAGACTGCCGGCCTGGGTGAGCAGCATCCGGCCGGTCGCGACGGCATCGCAGCCCGCCGTGCCGTGGCCGAGAAGTACACCGATGAGTTCGGCATCGGACAGCACAGCCACGCCATGAGCCAGCAATCGCTCGCGGGGTCGCTCGCCTTCAGGCCACTGGCGGATCGGCCGGGGCCGGTACACCGCAGGCTGCACGCCTGCATCGCGGACCTCGGTCCGATGGGAAGTCGCCCGCTTCATACGCTCGTATTCCCTGTCCTGCCATCCCGAGTGACGGCCAGACGGACAACTTAAGGTTGCGGCCATTGCCTTGGCGATAGAACGATTCTGAAAAAAGGGCTCCCTGAAATCCGTTAAGCTAACTGGCCCTCCGAAGCAGCGTCGTTCCGCCATGAGTCTTCGCCAGCGTCGCATCCTGATTGGCGTTACCGGTGGTATCGCCGCCTACAAGATCTGCGAACTCGTCCGCCGCCTTCGCGATCTCGAGGCCGAGGTGCGTGTCGTGATGACGGAAGGCGCCACCCACTTCGTGACGCCCACCACGTTCCAGGCCCTTTCCGGCCAGCCGGTGCGAGTCAGTCTGTGGGACGAAGCGGGCGAAGCCGCCATGGGCCATATCGAGCTGGCCAAGTGGGCCGAGCGCGTGCTCATCGCCCCGGCCAGCGCCGACACCATCGCGCGCCTCGCCCATGGCTTTGCCGACGACCTGCTCGCCACCGTGGTGCTGGCCACCGCGGCGCCCGTATACATCGCGCCCGCCATGAACCAGCAGATGTGGGCGAACCTGGCGGTGCAGGCGAACGTCGGTACGCTGCGCGTTCGCGGCGTGGGGATCCTTGGTCCGGCGGACGGCGACCAGGCCTGCGGCGACATCGGCTCCGGGCGGATGCTCGAACCCCATGAGCTGCGCGACATCCTCGTGGTTTCGTTCGGTGAACAACCGCTGCGCGGCCGTCGCGTGCTGGTCAGCGCCGGCCCCACGTACGAGGACATCGACCCGGTGCGCTTTATCGGCAACCGCAGTTCCGGGCGCATGGGGTTCGCCGTCGCCGCGGCCGCGCGCGATGCGGGCGCCGAGGTCACCCTCGTCGCCGGACCGGTATCGCTGCCGACACCGGCGGGCGTGAACCGGATCGACGTGCGCAGTGCCCGAGACATGCAGGCCGCCGTCCTCAAGGCGGCCCGCGACAGCGACATCTATATAGGTGCGGCTGCGGTAGGCGATTACCGCCCGATCGACACCGCTGACCACAAGCTGAAGAAGACCGACGGAAACCCGCTTCGCCTCGAGCTGGCCGAGAATCCAGACATCATCGCCTCGCTGGCGTCACTTCCGGATCGTCCCTTCCTGGTGGGCTTCGCGGCGGAGACCAAGGAGCTGGCCGCGTATGCGCAGGACAAGTTGCATCGCAAGGGCATCGACATGATCGCGGCCAACGAGGTCGGTCCGGGGCGCGGCTTCGAAGTGGCGGAAAACGCCTTGCAGCTGTACTGGCGCGACGGCGGCGCCGCGCTGCCTCAGATGCCCAAGACGGACCTGGCGCGCCAGCTCGTCACCCATATCGCCCAACGTTTTCTTGCTGGCAGCGGAACCTGAGCCTTGATCGATATCGAACTGAAGATCCTCGACGCCCGCCTGGGCGACACCATCCCCTTGCCCGAGCCCGCGACCGACGGCAGCGCCGGCATGGACCTCCGGGCAGCGGTCGATGCCCCGGTGACGCTGGCGCCCGGCGAGAGCCTGCTCGTACCGACGGGTCTCGCCATCCATATCGGTGACCCCGCCTGGTGTGCGCTAATCGTGCCCAGGTCCGGGCTGGGCCATAAGCAGGGCCTGGTCATGGGCAACCTGGTCGGCGTGATCGATGCCGATTACCAGGGGCCCTTGATGATTTCGTGCTGGAATCGCGGAAACGCGATACTGACCATCACACCGGGTGACCGGATTGCGCAATTATTGCTGGTGCCGGTAGGACGGGCACGTTTGCGCGTCGTCGACGGGTTCAGCCCTTCGCAACGGGGCGAAGGCGGATTTGGTTCGACGGGCGTTGGCTGACAGGTGACGGGGAGCAAGGGGCAGCATGGGGCGTAACGAGGGAGGGACGAAGCGGGGGCTTCGTATCGATATGCGACGCATGCTGCCGTTGATCGGCGCGACGTTGCTGATCGCTGGCGGCGCGTTCTGTGCGTGGCAGGCATGGCTGATTGCCGACGAAAGCGACGCGGCCGAGCGCACGCGGGTGGCCCAGCGCCAGGCGGTACGCAACCTCGGCGACCTGTATGGCGCGTGGCACGGTCAGCTCATGCGGGCCGTCGGCGATCCGCAGGTGGCAGCAGGCATCGACGATCACGCTGCTACCGCCGCCCGACTGCATGCACTGCTCCCGAACGCGTCAGGCATCGAGATCTACAGTGGTGGGCTGGATGAAGTGGTCCGCGCCAACTACCGCGAGTTCGGCTACGCCAAGGCGGCCCAGTTGATGGCGGCGTTGGGTGCGACGGGGACGCCTCTTGCGTCGAGTTCCGTGCACGGTACCGAACGCCGGCTCACGGTGCCCGAGCCGGTCAATGCCGACGGCTCCGTTCGCGCCTGGGTGTGGCTCGAATACCCCTTCGACGAGATCCGCCAGAAGTTCGCAGCGGCATCGCCGTCCAGTGGGCGCCTCGAATTACGGCAGGGCAACGGCGGGGACAGCCTCATGCTGGAGTCGGTCGGTTCGCCGTCGGGAGAAACATCGCCCGACGGTCAGCAGGTTCCCGGCACGTCGCTCTACGTCTATGCCGCCTCGCCCAAGGCATTCATCGTCATTCCGCACTCCGAGATGCTGGCCGTCCTGCTCACGCTGATCGGCATCGGTGGTGGCGTGCTGCTGGTCTGGGCGCGGCAACGGCCTCAGCCAGTGGCTGAGCCGGAGCCCGAGGACGTTCTTGTCGCTGACGTCGGACGCAAGCCGCGCCTGCCGCCGGCGCCGATCCCCGGCCTGGTCGCCCCGTCTGCGCAGGTCGCGACGTCGGTGGCGCGCGCGCCCTCGGTGGACCTCGACCCGGCGATTTTCCGTGCCTACGACATCCGCGGCATCGTCGGCACCCAGCTGACGGCCGATATAGCACGCCGTATCGGCCAGGCCATCGGTGGCCTGATGAACGAGCGGGGCCTACGTGAAATCGTCGTGGGCCGCGACGGACGCCTGTCGGGCCCCGAGCTGGCCGGTGCGCTCTCGGACGGTCTTCGCGCCGCCGGCATCGACGTGATCGATCTCGGCGCGGTACCGACCCCCGTGGCCTATTTCGCCGCATTCCACTTCGGCACGGGCTGCGCCGTGTCGGTCACGGGAAGCCATAACCCGCCCGACCACAACGGCTTCAAGATCGTCGTCGGGGGTGAAACCCTCGCCGAAGGTGCCATCGCCGATCTGCACCGCCGCATCGCCGAGGATCGTCTCCAGGAAGACGGCCTGGGAACGTGGCGTGAGCAGTCGATCGTGGAAGCCTACGTGGCAAAGATCGCCGGCGATGTCTCGGCGGAACGGCGCCTCAAGGTCGTTGTCGACGCCGGTAACGGCGTGGCCGGCGCAGTCGCACCCCGTGTGCTCGAGGAAATCGGCTGCGAAGTGGTGCCCTTGTATTGCGATGTGGATGGCACCTTTCCGAACCACCACCCGGACCCGTCCGATCCACGCAACCTCGGTGACCTGATCGCCGCCGTCCATACGATCGGCGCGGATCTCGGCATCGCATTCGATGGAGACGGCGATCGCCTGGGCGTGGTGACGGCCAGCGGCGAAATCATCTACGCCGACCGTCTGCTCATGCTGTTCGCCAGGGACGTGCTCACGCGCAATCCGGGCGCGACGGTGATCTTCGACGTGAAATGCACCGGGCACCTGCGCCGGGTGATCCAGGAGTCCGCCGGCGTGCCGCTCATGTGGCGCACGGGCCACTCGCTGATCAAGGCGAAAATGCGTGACACGGGCGCTGCCCTGGCCGGTGAGATGAGCGGTCACTTTTTCTTCGCGGACAACAATCGCTGGTACGGTTTCGACGACGGCATCTATGCGGCTGCCCGTCTGCTCGAGATCGTCGCCGGCGATCTCGAGGAACGCAGCGTCGCGGCGCTTTTCGAGGAGCTGCCTACTAGCGTGTCCACTCCGGAGCTGCGTTTGCCGATGGAAGAGGGGGCGCCGTTCCGCTTCATCGAGGCATTCCGCACGTCCGCGACGTTCGACGACGCGCGGGTCACGACGATCGACGGCATCCGGGTGGACTGGCCCGATGGCTGGGGCCTGGTTCGCGCGTCGAATACCTCACCGGCCCTGGTCTTCCGCTTCGACGCGGACACCGCCAAGGCGCTGGAGCGTGTGAAGCAGGCCTTCCGCCAGCGCTTGCTGGCGGTCGACCGGAGCCTGGTCCTGCCGTTCTGACCGGGTGATCAGCCGCCGCTGGCAGCGGCGGCTTTCAGCTGACGATAGTGCTGCAGCTGGCTGTCGATCTTCACCTTGGCAGCGTCCCGGGACGCCTGCTGGCGCTGGAGGGTGGCGCGAAGCGAGGCCACCGTGTTGCGTTGTTCGGTGATCCGCTGGTTGAGGTACCCCGGCACCGGTTGCTTGGCGCGTTCCAGGTCGCCGGCACGGGTGAGCAGGTCAGCCAGTGCCTTCTCCTGCCCCTGCAGGTTCAGGCGGGTGGTGCGCGTGGCCTGATCGAAGTTCTCCAGTTCAGCGTTCTTCGCCGACATGAACGAGGCTTCGTCCGGGTACGCGTTGAGCATCTGGTTGTCTTCGCGCTGGCGCTGCTGCTCGGCCTGTAACGCCGCGGCCTTCTGGTCCGCGACTTTCTTCGCGGCGGCCCGTTCATCGGCCGTCATCTGGCGATCCACGTGCCGGACAGTGACGCCCTGAGCATTGACGACGTCGTAGCCGGCCATCATCGCGTCCGGTGTCAGGCTGTCGCTGAAATACGAATGCCCCGACGTGTCTTTCCACTTGTAGCGGAAACCGTTGTTATTGGCCGTATTGCTCTGGGCGGCAGCTAAGCCGGCCGTGCCTAGGCACAGCATGGCTCCCGCCAGGGTGTAACGCACTGCACGCATGGTGTTCCCTCCTGTCGAGCGAGTATAGCCAGCGAGCGGCCTCAGATTGCGCAGGGGCGGCATGTGCTCCGGCCCCGCGTGACGCAGTCGCCAATTTCTCAGGCCTTGACGCCGTACTGCTCGCGGTACGCCACAAGCCGCCCGTATTCCGCGGCCAGCTCGGGCTTTTCACCGGCATAGGCGAGGACATCGGCCAGGGTCGCGATGGCAATGACCGGAATGCCGAACTGGGCGGCCACTTCCTGTGCCGCCGACAGCTCGCCCTGTCCGCGTTCCTGGCGATCGAGGGCGATAAGCACGCCCGCCGGTTCGGCGCCCTGTGCGCGGATGAGTTCGAGCGATTCGCGAACGGCCGTGCCCGCGGTCATCACATCGTCCACGATCAGCACGCGACCCTTCAGTGGCGCGCCGACGAGGGAGCCGCCTTCGCCGTGGGCCTTGGCTTCCTTGCGGTTGTAGGCCCAGGGCAGGTCGCGGTCCTGGGTATCGGCCAGCGCGATCGCCGTCGCGGCAGCCAGGGCGATGCCCTTGTAGGCGGGGCCGAACAGCATGTCGAACGGCACGCCCGATCGGGTGGCCGCCTCGGCGTACGAGCGCCCGAGCCGGGCCAGCGCGGCACCGGAGTCGATCCGGCCCATATTGAAGAAGTACGGGCTGCTGCGGCCCGACTTCAGCGTGAATTCGCCGAAGCGAAGCACGTCGCGGGCCAGGGTGAGCTCGATGAATTCGCGCTGGTAGTCGTGCACGGCGTATCTCTCTCAAGGGTTCCAGGGGTGCAGCGGTCGCCACAGCACGAACTGCGGACCCGCCAGCCCGCCATGGTACAGCTCACCGCTGTCGCGATAGCCGGCGCGGCGGTACACGTGGACGGCTGCTTCGTTGCGCACGTTCACCGTCAGAAGGATTCGCTCGCGATCGGGATGGCGTCCGGCGACGTAGGCATGGATGGCATCGAGCGCGCGGCGCCCCAGCCCTTCGCCCTGGCGTCGGGCGTCAATCATGAAACTGCGCAGGGCGACGGCGCCATCGGCCAGGGGGTGGTCGCCCAGGGCGGTGGCGCGTCGGTCGATGCGCACGTAGCCCACCACATCGACATCGACGACCAGGGCCAGCGCGTCGCTGCCGGGGCACACGGCCACGTCGGCCAGGGAATCCCCGATACGACCGACGAATGGCAACTGCTCGTCCTGCACGCGCAGGGCAAGGACACCGGGCCGCAGGTCGGCATCCACGGGCATGACGCGAAGGGCACTCTTCATGCCGCCATTATGGGCCCGGTATGATGGGGAGATTCGTCAAACGCACCCCAAGGTCCCATGCGCATCATTTCGCTGAACGCCAACGGTATCCGTTCCGCCGCCACCAAAGGCGTCTTCGAATGGCTGCGCGCCCAGGACGCCGACGTCGTCTGCCTGCAGGAAACCAAGGCGCAGGAAGCCCAGCTGATCGATCCGATGTTCCGTCCGGACGGGCACCACTGCTTCTATCACGATGCCCGCAGCAAGAAGGGCTACAGCGGTGTCGCCATCTATTCGAAGCGCGAGCCAGACGAAGTGCGTGTTTCGCTGGGGCGCGAGGACTTCGACTGCGAAGGGCGCTACATCGAGGCGCGCTTCGGCAACCTCAGTGTCGTCTCCTTCTATATCCCGTCGGGTTCGTCGGGTGACGAGCGGCAGCAGTACAAGTTCCGCGTCATGGAATGGCTCACGCCGATCCTGCGCGAGTGGGCCGCCAGCGGGCGCGAGTACGTGCTGTGTGGCGACTGGAACATCGTCCACACGAAGAACGACATCAAGAACTGGACGTCCAACCAGAAGAATTCCGGTTGCCTCCCCGAGGAGCGCGCCTGGCTCGACCTGCTCTTCAAGGAGATCGGCTGGGTGGACAGCTTCCGCGCGATCAAGCCCGACGCCGTCGAATACACCTGGTGGTCCAACCGTGGCGCGGCGCGCGCGAACAACGTGGGTTGGCGCATCGACTACCAGATCGTGACGCCGGGCATGGGCGCGCGGGCGCGCGACTGCGCCATCTATCGCGACGAGCGCTTCTCCGACCACGCGCCCTATACCGTGGACTACGCGGAGTGACCGAAGTGGCCGGTGTGGCCCGCTACAAGGGGCTGCGTGGCGTGGCCGCGGCGTTCGCCCAGCCGGGTGCGGTGACCATGCTGTTCTTCGGCCTGGCCTCGGGCCTGCCGTTCCTGCTGGTCGGCAATACGCTGTCGGCGTGGCTGAAGGAATCGGGCGTCGACTACGGCGCCATCGGCCTAGCGAGCTACGTCACCTTCAGCTACAACTTCAAGTTCCTCTGGGCGCCGCTGGTCGACAAGTTTCGGCTGCCGCTGTTCTGCCGGCTGGGCCAACGTCGCGGCTGGCTGATGTTCGCCCTGCTGTTGCTCGCCGCGGGCCTGTTGTCGATGGCCTTCATGCCGCCGACGGCATCGCTGCCACGCTTTGTGGGCGCGACTATCCTGGCCGCCTTCGCGGGTGCGACGATCGACATCGTCGTCGATGCGTACCGCGTCGAGATCGCGCCGATCGAAGCGCAGGGCGCGTTGGCCGCGACCTACACCCTGGGTTATCGCTTCGGCCTGATCGCGAGCGGGGCCGGTATCCTGCTGATTGCCGACCAGGTGGGCTGGCAGCGCGGGTACATGGCGATCTGCCTTCTCCTGATCGTGCCGATCGTGACCGTGCTGATCGCGCGTGAGCCCGAGCATCGGGTGCGCGAGCGCCTGCCACTGCGTGTCGCGATCCAGGAAGGCTTCATCGGACCGTTCCGCGACTTCTTTTCGCGGTATGGCCTGGGGCTGGCGCTTGGGCTGCTCCTGTTCGTCGCCCTGTTCCGCCTGCCCGACCAGATGCTCGGGGTGATGGCCTACCCGTTCTACCTCGATGCAGGCTTCAGCAAGACGCAGATCGCGGAAGTGTCGAAGGTCTACGGCGTCATCATCGGCATCGCCGGTGCCTTGTTGGGCGGCTGGGCGGTCACCCGCTTCGAGATGCGCCGCCTGCTGGTCGTCGCCGCCCTGGGCGTCGCCTTGTCCAACATGCTTTACCTGCTGATGGCGCAGAACCCCGGGCAGACCTGGGCCTTCGTCGTGACCCTCTCGGGCGACAACTTCGCGCAAGGTTTTGCGGGGCCGGTCCTCGTCGCCTTCATGTCCGGCCTGGTCAACCGCAGCTTCACCGCGACGCAGTACGCCTTGCTCAGCTCGCTGGCGAACCTGCCCGGCAAAGTGATCGGCGGGATGTCCGGTTTCCTGGTCAAGGACTCCGGTTATTCCGCGCTCTTCATCATCAGTACGGTCTCGATCGTGCCCACCTTGCTGGTGCTGGCCCTGCTCTGGCGGCGCCTGCCGACCCCAACGGACAGGCCATAAGACCAGCACAACGAATTGCCAAAACTGTGTAAGATCTGCCGCACAGGGGGCATGCGCGAGGAGGTAACGCACGTGCCAGATATCGTGGTGCGACACATCGACGAGCAGATGGCCGAGCGGATCAAGACGCTCGCGCGCGAACGCCGCT
>Ga0247742_10001490_pt1 | contig 16242 bp, 23 predicted proteins | sample UWRJL208509C2_FD_180944 | JGI IMG/M metagenome (GOLD analysis project Ga0247742, IMG submission 180944) | Plant litter microbial communities from Arlington Agricultural Research Station in Wisconsin, United States - UWRJ-L208-509C-2 | ecosystem: Environmental > Terrestrial > Plant litter >...
GAAAAAAAAACAGGAGATCAATTTCCTGTAGATAAAAAAATACATGGAGCAGCCTGATTTTGGCAGACGGATAGGTATTTAGGCATTGGCATCATATTTATATGTTTATTGATATGAAAGCAACTCAAACTAATACCACAGAACTGATAAAAAATATCGATAAACAATTGAAAGCTATTCTTAAAAGAGACATACGGAAAATTGATAACAGTAACATTAGATACGCAGCTTTCCTGCAATTGATCGCAGCTTAATTAACAAAATCACTTTATATACATATCATCTACCTATGAATGAAAGCGTTCTGTATACGAACGCTTTTGTTATTTACTATTAGCGCTGTTCGAAACAATTTGTTACCAATTGATAAAACAAATGATTACTGTTTTTTAACTTAAAAAACTGGCCGGTATTGGCATCGACCTTGACCTAAAGTGTTTTTACAAGGCTGAAACCCAAGCTTTTGTTTTGACAAGTTTGTATAATCATCGTGCCCTTATTGTTATCTCCTTTGCCTCATGAAAATTGTTTTTTGATGTAAGGATAAACCACATAGGCAATCTTTGTTGAAAGTATACCTTGCCCCTGCCACGACATCACTGAACCAATGTGCGTTGTTGTAAACGCTCAATATGCCAGTTGTTGCTGCTATTGAATTTCCTGCAATGCCATACCAAGGTGAAATATCGCCATTTCCTGGGTTAAGAATTCGGCAGCGGCAAACGCGTTACCGGTATGCCCAGACGACAACGAATACTTATGCTTGTCGCTTGGGCGCGTGCGCTTACTTAAGTTTTTTGCTGTAAAAGTTGAACTGTCAAAAATCTTCATAATCTTACAACCCATAGTCAACCTCTTTATTTATCGTATTGTAAATCAGATACAATTATGCTAAAACCTAAAGAACGTTTGTTTGTTACTAAATAAATTAGCATGCATATGATACCAAGCAACGACAATGAGAAAAAACTTTTTCGGGGAGACGAAAACCTCAGCAGCGATAATGATAAAGGTTCAAATACCATCAAAGATCCTGATAACTGGACTACCGGTGACGAAAAGATGACCGGTGCCCAGCATTCTTATTTAACAACGCTAAGCACGGAAGCCGGCGAAGCATTCGACGAAAACCTGACCAAAGCGGAAGCTTCGAAACGCATCGAGGAATTACAGCACAAAACCGGACGTGGTTTAGAAAACGATTGATATACCTCCAAAACAAATTGGCACCTTCCAAAGCTTTCCAAAAAACAAAAAGCAGTCCTCATGGCTGCTTTTTGTTTAATACTGTCCCGCCCAGTCATCATCGTCCTGCGACGTGCGAAAGAATGTATAAACCAGCCAGCAGAGAAATGCTGCGGACAGCAGTTGCTTGGGCGTTTCTGAAAACCGATGCTCGGTTAAATAGTCCGTGACCTCCCAGGCAATTGCGATAAAAACAAGAGCGCTTGTCAAAGCTTGCACAATCAGCGTCTTATTCTTCATAAACCTTCAGGTTTTTTTGGCGGAAAACTTCGCGCGTGATTAGTTTGCAGTTAATAGCCAGCTCTTCAAGGCGGCAGCATTTTGTTCGGACATTAGCCGGCAGCGTACTATCCGCTTCTACCAAGTCGATATGTAACATTCCCAAAGCATTTAATTGCTCCTCACCTTGCAAACTGTCAAACAAGGCCTTGGCTTCCATTCGGTCATCGCCAATTCCAAATTCTCCGAATATCTCAAATCCAACTCGTGTTTTTAAGCTGAGCAATAATTTAAAACGGTCATCCATCTCCATAAATGAAAGGTCATTATTATAAAAAGGGCCACATCGGGCCCTTTTATAAAAACTAATACACTTTAAAGGTTACTTGATCTCAATCTGGCGACGCACCATTTTCGCTTCCTCGCGTTTAGCGATATCAATTTTTAATACGCCGTCGGAATAGGCCGCCTCGATATTTTCAGTGTTGGCACTTTCAGGAAGTGTAAATGAACGCACCCAGGATGTATAGCTGTATTCGCGTTTACTGTAGTTCCTTTGCTTATCATTTTCTTCATGGCGCTGCTCAACTGAAATGTTCAGCCCATTACGGTCCAGGTTCAGTTTAAAATCTTCTTTCTTTAAACCTGGTGCTGCCAACTCCACATGGAAGTGGTCTTCAGTTTCGCTGATGTTGGCCGCAGGCACACGGCTGGTCAGGCGGTCATTAAAAAAAGTGTCATTGATAATGGAATCGAATACGTCATTAAAGCCTGGTAATAATGAACCGCGATTACTTTTGTCGGAATTGAATTTCACCAGTGTCATAGGTCTGTCCTCCTTAAATTGTTAATGATTAAAACTTATAATTAATTAAACTGACAACCATTAATCAAGCTATATGCCAACAGGAAAATCGTCCAAACTATCTGTAAAATTTTCAGTAAAAATGTTTTTTTTTGCAGTTTCAAAATGACAAATTTTCAATTGCAGAAAATATTGCTAAATAGGCCTTTTAACAAATACAATTTAGTCGCATTCAGTAAAGATCGCTGAAGCAATTCCAGGTAGCAATCCTGCCCGTTAGCGCAAACAATAGACGATAGGGATTTTTCTTCAATACAAATTCACCCGACATAATTCATACTACGGTATGCAGGATGAATTAGTCTTTGCCGACCGTTCCATGTGAAAGCCACAAATTTATCTAAGGCTGGAGCGAAAGCAATGGTATGAACTATGCGAACGTAGAATGGCTTTATAATAGATTCAGGCATTTTACAACTTCAGGCTCTCACTTTCCCGGGCGGCTGTTTTGGCAATGCTTAGGATCCAGGCAAGCAGGGGTTTTTCCTGTTCATCAAACAGGTCGATCGTATTCCATATCTGTACAAACGTTTTTTCCAGGATTATTTCAGCAGTTGCTTTTTGACAGATACGGATGATCGCTAAGAATAATACCGGGGAATACTGGTCGTATAGCGCTTCAGCGCCGGCCTTGCTTTGAGAGCGGACCAGTTTTACCATTTCAGCATCTGAAAATTTGGTGCAGGTTTTCATTTATTGGTCGGGGGCGCGTTATACTGTGCATATTTAGTGCCAGCTAAGATTAATATTCAATGTTAATATGCCTAACCCTCCGTTTTACGGACGTAACTATGGATTGTTGTTCTTGCGCTCATTTCATTATCAGCATAACAAAAAAAACACAGCGGTGAGTGAAAAAACAGGCTTAAAATCTTCTTTAGATCTCACCAAAACCTTGGTATTTATCGGTATCGGTACTGATCAACCAGAACCGCCGGGGCATAATTGAAAAGATCAGACAGCAACTGGAGTTTGAGGTCAATATTAGCGGAAGAGGAAATTACCAAAATGCTCACGATGCTATATCATTTCTTTGTTTACAATTAACATTTAATAAGTATCTGTTGCTGACCGGGCTGTATTGGTATTACTGTTTTACGCCGTTAAAAATGTTATAGATGGTCTGGGTCCGTTAAAAACGGAGTATTAGCAGTAAATCGTCTTTAACTCTTCTTATTAAAAAGAAAATAACTCCAAATAAGGCCGCTTAACAAAGCACCTGCAATGTATTTACGGTGAGCTTTCGGCTTACCCGGCAAACCAAAACCGCCATGTACCGACATTCCATAGTCAACGGTGTTAAAAACATTGCCGTCGGTCAGAACAATCGGATCAGCAGATTTGAAATATCTGCGCATGACCAACCCTGTGATTTTAGTTGTAAGCTCTGGAAAGATAGCATGCGAAAATTTTAATAGCAAAGAGACACTGCCAACGTAGGTGTTTGAAGATGGATTTACAGCTACTTTCACCATTGCCTGAGCGAGACGCACAGGATCATAAACAGGTGGCGCGGGTTTCAACACTTTACCTGTATGATTACCAGCATGCTGAATTCCGGGGGTATCCAGAAACGCGGGATAAAGATCGCATAGGTAAATATAAGGCCAGTCTGTCAGTTCCGCTTTCAGCGCTTCTGACCAACCCCGCAAACCGAATTTCGCGGCTGTATATCCTGCGCCGTAAGGCACCGGTAAAAAACCGCCGATAGAAATGTTATTGATTAGTATACCTTTTTCCTGTGCCTTAAAAAAGGGTAAAACCGCGTGCGCCCCGTTCATGTATCCTAACAGGTTTGTCTTAATCACCTGCTCGTGAACTGCCATCGGGGTCTTATCAAAATTACCCGCAGCCAGTACCCCTGCGTTGTTGATCCAGACGTCAATTACTCCCTGCCAGTCGTTTGCGGCATTGGCAAGCGCGATCATCGCCTTGCTATCGCTTGTATCGGTGGGCACGATCAACACTTCCGCGCCTAATTGCCGGCACTCAGCGGCGATGGATTCGAGCGCCCCTTCATTCCTTGCAGCCAGGACTAATAAGGCTTGATACTGCGCAAATGTCAATGCAGCCGCGCGTCCCACGCCGCTTGATGCGCCGGTTATAACAATAGTTTTGCCGGCTAGTCTGTCTTTTTTATCTAACATTTCTGCATTCCTTTAAATCTTTCAGAATAATCTCCGCTGCATCTATAAGTTTTTAAATTTAAAAATTAGTTAAAAATATAAACTTTTATTTATTTAAAAATCATAAAACTATAATATAGCCGACCTGTTGTTTTTATACATCAATTATCTATTATGAAAGCAGCAGTATTTCACAAACCGGGCCAGATCACTTGTGATACGGTCGAAGATCCGCGCATTGAGTTGGCGACGGATGTGATCTTGAAAGTAACGGCAACCGCGATTTGCGGATCTGACCTGCATATCCTGAGCGGGGCAGTCCCGCAAAAAGAACCGATGATCATGGGCCACGAGTTTATGGGCATCGTGGAAGAAGTAGGCAAGGAAGTAAAAAACTTGAAACGAGGTGATCGTGTTGTTGTACCATTTCCTATTGCCTGCGGACATTGCTTTTTTTGTACGCATGGCGCTTCGCCTGCCTGTGAAAATTCCAACTATAAAAATTACGGACCGGAAGGAGACCTGGCGACCGGCAAAGGTGCTGCCCTGTTTGGCTATACCGATCTGTATGGCGGCTATTCCGGCGGACAGGCGCAATATGTTCGGGTGCCCTATAGTGATGTCAGTCCGCGCATCGTACCAGATAACCTGAGCGACGAACAGGTATTATTTTTGACCGATATTTTCCCGACAGGCTGGTCGGCCATAGACTGGGCGCAATTAAAGGGCGGCGAAGTGGTAGCCATATTTGGTTCCGGCCCGGTAGGTTTAATGGCGCAGAAAGCTGCCTGGCTGAATGGTGCCGGTCGCGTGATCGCCATTGATCCGCTCAATTACCGCCTGGAAAAAGCTAAGGCAGTTAATAACGTTGACACCTTAAATCCGCATGAAGTGGACGTGGTGGAAGCTATCCGCGCGATGACCAATGGCAGAGGGGCTGATGTTTGCGTTGACGCTGTCGGTTTTGAACCGGAACGCAACTTCTTTGATAAAGTAAAAGCAACTGTGAATTTTGAGAAAGGCAGCATTAAAGTCTTGGAGATGGCTTTCAAAGCAGTACGCCGTATGGGAACGGTTTCCATTATGGGTGTTTATGGTTCACCTTATGATAATTTTCCGCTGCACCGCCTGTTCGACAAAGGCATCACCTTGAAAATGGGCCAGGCACCTGTGCTGAATTATATCGATCACCTGATTGACCTGGTCAAAGAGGAGAAAGTAAAATTAGACGATATCATCACCCATCGCCTCCCACTCAGCCAGGTGGAACATGCCTACAAAATATTCGACCAAAAAGAAGAGGACTGCGTCAAGATCGTTCTTGATCCCCACGCGTAAATGCATGGCCATTGTTCAATGGTATAACATAACGGCTTTTACCCGATTGAAGAGCCTGAAAAGGAAATTAATATGATCACGAGAGAAAAAACACCGAAGAAACAAGATAAGCAGCCTGGCATTGAAGCAAAAATGAACCCTGCCCCGGAGTATATTAAGGACAGCTACAAAGCTGCCGGAAAGTTAACAGGCAAAGTTGCGTTAATAACGGGCGGTGACAGCGGCATTGGCCGGGCTATTAGCGTGCACTTTGCTGAGGAAGGCGCAGATGTAGCCATCGTTTACCTGAATGAAGACGAGGATGCGGATGCTACAAAAAACCTGGTGGAAGCGGCCGGGCGAAAATGTCTGCTGATCAAAGGGGACGTTAAAAGTGAGTCTTTCTGTAGAAAATCAGTAGAAAAAATAATAAAGGAATTTGGAAAGTTGAACATACTGGTAAATAATGCAGGCATGCAATTCCCTCAAAAGGATGTGAAAGCAATTGATAAGAAACAATTGGAGACAACATTCCAAACCAACATTTTTGCTTACTTCTATTTTGCAGAAGCGGCTGTCGGGCATATGCAGGCTGGCGATTGTATTATCAATACTACCTCGGTTACAGCCTACCGCTCATCGCCTTCCCTGATCGATTATTCATCAACAAAAGGGGCGATTACCTCATTTACCCGTTCCCTGGCGACCAACCTGACGGAGAAAGGAATTCGCGTAAATGCAGTTGCACCGGGGCCGGTATGGACACCGCTGATCGTATCCACTTTTGATGAAGAAAAGATCAAAAGTTTCGGTGGTCAAACGGCAATGAAGAGAGCCGGGCAACCGTCAGAACTGGGACCTGCCTACGTGTTCCTGGCTTCTGATGACTCCTCGTTCATCACCGGCCAGGTCATCCACGTCAACGGCGGCGAAGTAGTTAACGGTTAAAATCCAACATCTATCTATAAAAACATATATCATGGAAAACACAGGAAAATGCGCCAATTGGATCCTGTGGACGAAACTACCCTGGGCAACAATGTTTGAGGGAAGACATTGCAAAAATCAAGCGCACCTCAAAACTATATATTTCGCAGATTGTAGTAGTTATATACCCCAATTGTATCATTAATCTGACGGAAATGATAGTTATTAAATTGGCCAAGCATTATCAGGAAGATATTGCCACCTACGGTCTGCCGTTACCAGAGCTCGTTGAAACTGATGGATTTTTCATGTTGAAATTTCTAACGCCGAAAGCCTATTTTCTTTATTCATTGCGATTAATGGAGATAAGAGACAGGCTGGAATTTGATCTGATTTTAAAATCAAAGATCGAAAAATTACCCAAGCTCGTGTTTTGCACAAAATTAATACGGTCAATTGAAAATCAGAAATACAATCTGAATTAACCGGCATCTAGTGCATGCTAAATTGATAAAAACACCCTGACCCTCGTCAATTCATGCGGAATTCGACCGGTGTTTTTCCGGTTTTTTGCTTGAACAGCTTGTTGAAATATTGCGGGTATTCAAAGCCCAGGGTATGGGCGATCTCGCCGACGGATTTATTGGTGTTCAATAAGATATTTTTTGCTTCCTCGATCACAAAGTAATGAATATGATCCTGCGTGTTTTTGCCGGTTTCTTTTTTGAGCAGGTCACTTAGGTAATTAGGGGAAAGATTAACCCGGTCCGCCAGGTACTTAACCGTGGGCAGCCCTTTATTATCCTCTTTAAAATATGATGTCAGGATCCGCTCGACCTGGGCGACTACTGCGTTGTTGGAATTTTTGCGTGTGATGAACTGGCGGCCGTAAAACCGGGAACAGTAGTTGAGCAACAGCTCGATTCCTGAAACAATAATATCCTGGCTATGTACATCGATATTTTCATGAAGTTCCGTATCTATCTTTTGGACGCAGTCATACAGGATCTGTTTTTCCTTCTCTGACAGATGCAGGGCCTCCGACACTTCGTAAGAAAGAAATGTATAACCTTTGATCTTCTCATTCAGTGCAGTCGCGCGGATCAGATCGGGATGAAAGAAAACACCCCAACCCATCATTTGCGGCACTTCCTCCAGATCATCATCCATTTCAAGAACCTGCTGTGGTGACATGCAAATCAAACTACCGTCGGTGAAATCGACCAGTTTCCTCCCGTATTTGATATTGTTACGGTTATAGTTCTTAAAGATCAGCGTATAAAAATCGGCCGAAACCCGAACTTCTTCGACGATCTGTTCCCGCACCCGGCTAAAATCTATTACCGCCACCAGCGGGTGCAATACCGGCTGCTCCAGTTTAAAGAACTGGATCAGATCCGGTATGGTGCGCATATGGATGAACCTGCTCATTACTCAAAGATATTATAATTTGAACTGTGCTTTCATGCCGCTGATAAAAGTAGCGTCATCTATTTGCTGGCGCTGTGCGATGATTGCCCGGGCATCCTCGCCTGCGGTATAACGTAACTGATCAGTATCGTCAGTTGCTGCCTGATAAATAACACCGGCAACTACGCTGGCAGGAGAGGCCTGTTCAAACATGGTGCCCACAGCCTCCATAACCCTGGTCACGATCGGTTGATATTCGGGTATATTTTCATCATTGCTGAAATCCAGTGAACGGCCGGTAAATTCAGTGGCGATGGCGCCGGGCTCAACGATCTTGACTTTACCTCCAAACTGTTCGACTTCATAACTTAAGGATTCAGAAATTCCTTCAACAGCAAACTTGGTTCCGTGATAAAGCGCGCCCAAGGGGAAGGTCATTTTACCGCCGATAGAAGAAATATTGATGATGATACCGTTCTTGTTGGTTCTAAAATGAGGTAAGATAGCTTTCGTTACATCCAGTAAGCCGATGACGTTAGTATCAAATTGACGGATGATCTGTTCCCGGCTGAAAGATTCCACTACGCCGTAAGCACCATAACCGGCATTGTTTAACAATACATCGATCCGATCAAACCGGGCGATGCCAGCCATTACGGCCTGATCAATGGAAGCTGGATTTAAGACATCCAACCGGGTTACCAATATATTGTCGAACGTGTTTAGTTCTGTTTCTTTTTCGGGGCTGCGCATGGTAGCGATCACGTTCCAGCCTTTGCTTTGAAATAATTTGGCGGTTTCCCGGCCAATACCGCTGCTGGCACCGGTTATTAAGATTGTTTTCATTGTCTTTGATTTTATGTTGAATCAAAGGTCGGTCGAAAAATGAGGCAGGCGTTAATACGAATCCATGAAGGTTGTATATTTTTTACGGATTATCAGGAATCAACTTTTCTTGGTTTATGGTTCTGAAATGAAACTCCTGACGATAGCTGTGAAAAGCACGGAAACGAGTTAGCAATTTTTCTATCGACTGTCCGGTAATGACATTCCATTCATCGTGCTCCTTTTGAAAGGCGTATGATTTATAGGAGACCGGAATTAACGATTTTTTCGACCGTTGAATCATTCCATTTCTGTAATGACACACTCAGGGAAAAATCTGCACGACACTCAGCGATTTGTCCATTCCTTAGCCCGGCGGATCTGCCCACCTTTGTGCTGTCAACAAACAGCAAAACAAAACAGATCATCATTAAAAAGCTAAAACAATGAAAACACTTATCTCCACCATCAGCCTGCTAACCGTTTTAATTTTAAACCAGCCCATTTTTGCCCAGATCAACAGAGCGCCTGCTTCAGCAGGACGGGCAGAATATATAGAAGTAGAGAAGAACGTCAAATTACATGTTACCGATCTTGGTCAAGGTCAGCCCATCGTACTGATACACGGCTGGCCGTTAAACGATGCGATGTACGAATATCAATATCAGTACCTGGTTCACAGAGGGTTCAGAGTGATCGGGATATCGTTAAGGGGCTTCGGCAAGTCTGACAGGCCCTATGGCAAATACGACTTCGATGTTTTTTCTGATGATATCAAAGTCGTGCTGGAAAAATTGAAGATAGAAAAAGCCGTTCTGGGAGGCTTTTCGATGGGCGGCGCGGTGGTTACGCACTACATGGCCAAATACAAAGGAGCCCATGTCAGCAAACTTGCCTTGTTTGCCGCTGCCGCCCCATCCTGGAAACAACGTGAGGGTTTTCCTTACGGAGCCTCAGAGGAGACCGCTGCCGGACTGATTAAAACAACACAAACCAACAGGCAGCAATTAATCGAGGACTTTGGGAAGGGATTCGGTGCAACGCCAACGAACCTGTCTGAACCAACCGCTAAATGGCTTGCAGGCATCAGTTCTGACGCATCTCCATACGCCACCACGCATTCGATCATCGCTTTACGGGATCTGGACCTTCGCCCGGCCCTGGCCGGGATCAACGTTCCGGTGGCCATATTTCATGGCACCCAGGATAAGCTGTGTGATTTCGTCTTCGCCGAACAACTGCACAAAGGCCTCAAAAACTCATACATCGTCAGGTTTGAGAACAGCGGCCATGTACTCTTCCTGGAAGAAGCGGACAAGTTTAATATGGAACTGGAAAAATTCGCCAGATCTTAAGTGAGATTTAATCCTTTCTTATCATTCTTAATAAATACATACAATAAAGAGGATAGGTGAACGATTTGTCCGTCGCTATCCCCTTTAACATTTTATACATACATAACGATTTTTTTCAAACTTCTAGCGATGGATATCAAAAAGACATTAATATTGGGTGCTACATCTGATACCAGCCGGTATGCTTACCTGGCGGCTAATCGCCTGGCGGATCTTGGACATACAATTGTAAATGCAGGCGTTCAAACCGGTATAGTTGCCGGCGTGCCGATTGAATTACCCGAAATGATTTATGATGATATCCATACGATAACACTCTATATCAGTCCCCGCAAACAAGCCATTTTATACAATTATATACTCGATACCAATCCCAGGCGCATTATTTTTAATCCGGGCACAGAGAACCACAAGCTGCAGCAGCTCGCAACGGAACGGGGAATTATGACGGAGTGCGCCTGCACGCTTGTACTATTAGCGACAGATCAGTATTAACGAAAAGGTCTATATGCTGCACATTGTAGCGCTCCGGAAGAAGCACGCCTGAACAGGGAATGCAGGGAAGCATTGCGGTGTAATCAGGTCAAGTCCGCAATTGAGGTATGTTGTAGTCGTTCCCTAGTACATGCATACCCATATTAAGCAAATGCCTGATGTAGAGCATACGGATAAGTTTATCCCTATATGAATCGTAACTCCGTACTTGTCAGCGCTCTGCATACTGCCGAAATTTGTACAAAAATCTAATAGAAATGAAAAAAGAACACGAATTAAACCAGGAGTTATCAGGCAAGATCGCTCCGGTAACCGGCGGCACAAAGGCTAACGGTAAAGCCATATTTAACATTTAACTCCTATAAACATGAAATTGTATCCGACATTTTTGAAACCAATTGGCTATCGGGAAACGGCGGATGGCCAATTATTAACGGCCGAAGTCTCTGGAAATTTCCCAGGAAGCCCAGCGATCCTTCCATTTCAGCTGGGCCTGGAGGATGGATTAAATAGTTCACTGAATATCAGCGGGTAACCCTGACCACAAATGAAAAAGCGTTTTTTTTCATCATTAAACGGTTAAGTGCAAGTCCGCTTAACCTTGAGTAAACAAAATGCTTATATCTATGGCGCCTGTATTGTTTAAATCAAATTGTGTCACCTTGTTTAAACAAATAGTGTCTCTGCTGTTCCAAACAGCTACTGTTTTGCTAAAAAACATTTTTGCTTTCCTACTTTGGGATTACGGAAATTATTGTTTTTGGCCCGTGGGTTGAGCCATTTTGCCTGAATCCTTAGCCCCCTTTGTCCCTCCTGATGCGTTATTATCTAAAGTCCCCGCATCCCCCGTAGCAGTAGTGGTTTTGGACGTATCAATATTCGAAGGCAAACTATCGTGCACGTTTTTAGCTGTATCACGAACCGTCCTGTCCGAATGATCTCCATTGCAGCCCATCATTATACTAAGTGGTGCAAGTAGAAATATCGTAGTTAATAACTTTCTCATAATTATTAGTTTTTTGTAGTTAGCGATTTTCTGCTTTAGATCCCTTGCGGTTAACTGAACTACTATTGGAAGAAGGTCCAGGTTTGCCATTATCGATATCTGGAGTGACGGTTTTAACGTGAGGTGCGACCGCATTTTTGGACGTTTTCACGGTTTTCTCATTATCCGCTTTTATTGTATTTGCTTTTTCAGTTGTCATTTCTTTTCAATAATAGATATGAAATAAAATAACTTTATAGTATAAATGTTTTATCTAATTTATAATTAATCAATTAATGGTCACGATGGTGATTCCGTATGATTCACTTGGGACTAAGATGTTTGATTGATTTGGCGGTAGAGTTATAGTAGCATTAAAAAATTCTTAACAAAAAGATCTGAAAGTAAATTAAAATTCAAGTATGTTCTAAAACTCCAATAAATTCGGTGCTTCTTAATATTTGCCCTATACTGTTGATATGGAAAGAGGCACGTTTGTTGTACCCTGTACACCAAACAACACAACCTGCTCTATGAATTTAACAAACAGCTCAAAATTCCCACTGGTAGTTATTATAGGCGGAGGCTTTGGCGGCCTTGAGGTAGCCAAAAAGCTCAAGGATAAACCCGTTGATGTTTTAATGCTCGATAAGCATAATTACCATACCTTTCAGCCCCTTTTATACCAGGTAGCAATGGGCAGCCTTGAATCGGAATCTATAGCTTTTTCGCTGCGTAAAAACTTCGCCAGTCAAAAAAACTTTCGTTTCCGCATTGCTGAGGTAACCAGGATTAATCCTGAAAACAATACTTTAGATACTACCATAGGCCCGGTTGCTTATGATTATCTGGTAATTGCTACAGGCTCAACCACCAATTTTTTTGGCAACAAGGATATTGAAAAGTTTTCGATGCCCATGAAGTCTATCCCAGAGGCGCTTAACCTGCGGTATTCCATTTTACAAAATATAGAAGAAGCTCTGCTTAAACCCAGCAAGGAGGAACGCGATCCTTACCTCACGTTTGTACTGGTGGGTGCCGGGCCAACCGGCGTGGAGCTTTCCGGCTCATTGGCCGAATTACGTAACCACATCCTCACTAAAGATTACCCGGAGCTAAGAAAAGAGGACATGAAAGTATACCTGGTTGATTTTTTACCAAAGGTACTGGGGCCTTTTTCTGACGAAGCCTCGCATGCTGCCAAAGATTTTTTAACCAACATGGGTGTAGAAGTACTTTTAGGCATGAAGGTAGAAAGTTACGACGGTGACGAAATGAAGTTTGAAGGGGGTAAAACCATACGTACAAAAAATGTGATATGGAGCGCTGGGGTGATGGGCGTAGTACCGGAAGGCATTGATGAAGACAAGATTGAAAAGGGCAACAGAATTAAAATCGATAACATTTGCCGCGTAGTAAGTACCACCAACATATTTGCTATTGGGGATGTGGCAGCCATGATCGCTAAAGAAACACCTAAAGGCCACCCAGGTGTTGCGCAGGTTGCCATACAAATGGGCCAGCATGTTGGTAAAACCATTGCCCAACTGATCAATGGTGAAGCAACCGAACCTTTTAAATATAACGATAAAGGTTCATTGGCTACTATTGGTCGCAACAAGGCCGTTGCCGATTTGGGAAAAATTAAGTTCCAGGGATTTTTTGCCTGGCTGGTATGGATGTTTGTGCACCTGATATCGCTTTTAGGTGGCCGTAATAAGGTGATCGTGTTTATTAACTGGGTATCCAGCTACATTACCTATAATGGCGGTACAAGGCTCATCATCCGCAAGTTTGAACGCGAAGGCCTTACTGAGGACGCGCATTTGCCCAATACGGTGGATTAGCTTTGTCTCGGTATTTTGAGAAATATATATTGGAAAGACTGCCTTTGTTCCTTCGTGGATATTTACCAGCCCTACATCATCTTATTGCAATTGGCCCACTGATGTGGGCTTTTTGTGTATTATTGCAACCATTAAAAACATCCAATCTAAAACCGACGACGGATTAACAATAGATTTACTTTTTTCGATTCAGCTATCTGCTATTACTTTATTCGAAAGTTGACATTTGTTTGAGTCATGAGTCTGCAGAAATTATGCTAAACTCCTTAGATTTAAGGGAACACAAGGCTACATTTTCTGCCATTTAAAACCGTATGGAGGTAATTTAACAATACCAACCGGCGATTTAAACTCCTGAGCTTTATCACTAAAATTATAACAAACAAATGCATGCTTACCTTTATCAGAATAAAGTAAAGCCAACACCTCGTCCTTCGAATCAACAATGCGCCATTCACCGTTGTCGAATTCTTTAAATTTCTGACGTTGCAGAATTATTTGCCTGACGAATGCCAGCAACGATTGTTCATTATCACTTTCCTTTTTAACATTAACTGTCTTGTAGTCGTATGGTGTAGAATTGATCATGGCCGGAATGGGCTTCCGCTGGTAAAGCCTGCATGATCAGTAGAATCCCATTGCATGGGTGGGCGTCCCGACAATGACCATGCGGTTACTGGTACCTTCGTGGGAAGCCAGCAGTTCATTTAGTTTCAGGTGAACAGCTTTAGAATCTTTATTCTGTGATTTTTGGATTAAGAAAACCATTAAAAAGGTGATGATCGTCGTTCCCTTATTAATGACCAGCTGCCATGTTTCTGAATAATGAAACACTGGCCCGGTCACTCCCCATAGGATCACTGTTGCTGTAGCGATCATAAATGCGGCGGAACTACCCGTTGCGGCCGTAGCCCAGTTGCTGAAACGTTCGAATAAATTTTTCCTTTTCTTCATTTTGTTTTCCAATTGATGTAAACTTCACTGTCCCCGGGGACGGTAAATTCCAGGTGCCCTTCTTGAGTTGTCCGGCCTATCAGCGCTTCCCTGCTGCCGTTGAGCATTACCAGGAATTTAGGCATCTTACCTTTATCGGTTTTAACCAGCATCAGCCGGCACTGGAGCCGGCCATCGCCCGCTAACTTAAATTTAGCCGGACAGTGTTTTTTAGCAGAAAATCCATAAGTTGGATAATCGGTATAGATCATAAAAGGCTCGCCTTCTACCTGCATGTAATGGCGCGGCAGGATCCCGAAGGCATTCCCGGCGCCATAAACCTCCTGCCCTACCTCTCCTGATTGCTCCCATCCGTCATGCATATCCTCCAGCGCGATCCACAGGTTGGGATCTACTTCACCGGTCTTCACTTCCTCCGATAACATTTCTTTAGGCAGCATGGTCGGGTAATAATACACGGCACGGTCTACTAAATAGCGTATATATTCGGCCATCAGTAAACGCAAAGAAGGCAGGATGTTCTGGCCTTCCGCATGCCGCAGGTAATCATGGAAGGCGCAAAACACTTCCTGTTCTTCGTAAACCGCAGTATAAGGGGCATCATTCAGCGGGAATAATGCAAAAAAGGATGGGAAATTCCTGCCGTATCCATAATTGCAATCCCATAGCTTTACGTTCCTGAATACATTGGCCAGGCATAAATAGCTCAGCTCTTTATATATGTCCTTCCCAGTTATCTTAAATAGCCGTAGTAATGCGCCCGCAGAAAACAAGGTATTATTCGCCTGGTAAAACAATTCAAAGCCCAAGTCTTTCAATTTTAAGGCCGCTTTTTCCGCTTCAGCCAGATAGCGTTTGTTTCCGGTCAGTTCCCAGGCCTGCAGCATCACGTGCGCATATAAGCCCGGCACATCCTTTTCGCCGCCTTTCCCGGGCTGTGTTTCCGCCTTGATAACTTCCAGGGTATCCATTTTATAAAATACCGGCCAGCGGTAATCAAAATGACGGGCCACTTTTATCGCGAATTCAAGCGAGTCCAGGAATAATTTTTCAGCAATTTTATCTCCCTTAAGTGCCAAACGTGACAGATTGAGCAGTGGGTGATGCAAATACCAGGAATCCATGACGAGCGGTTTTTTGTGCTCCTCTTCACCATCCATCTGATCAGCCACTTTCGGGTGCCAGCGCATGATCGTTTGATATCGGTCATCATAAAATGCCGGTAACCCTTCTTTGATCTTTTTCATCACCTCCAGCTGTGAATCGTTCCATTCTACATAATCCAGCAAAGGTAGCAGTACGGCCAGCTGCACCATGATTTCGGGGGGTGTCGCATAATCACACACATAGGCATTCAGGTAATGATTCCCGTCCACCTGGGTCCAGCAACCCGGACTTTCCGTCAGGTCCGTCAGACCTTTTTGCAAAGTTTCCGGCCAGTTCTTATAAGTAGTTGACGGTTTAGGCAATTCCAGGTAAACTGATGCCAACATGTCAAGGTATTGACGAATCATCTCCTGCTCATCTCCCGGCACCTGATCATCAAAAGCGATACACGCGTCACTCAGTGTATAGGTCTTCTCAGCTTCCAGAGGTTTGCCTTTTTCCGTGGGCGGCAGGGCAAATCCGATCTCGGGCCACTGGCCGCCTACCGTGTTGCCAGCTGAAGTTT
>Ga0247742_10001493_pt1 | contig 16224 bp, 13 predicted proteins | sample UWRJL208509C2_FD_180944 | JGI IMG/M metagenome (GOLD analysis project Ga0247742, IMG submission 180944) | Plant litter microbial communities from Arlington Agricultural Research Station in Wisconsin, United States - UWRJ-L208-509C-2 | ecosystem: Environmental > Terrestrial > Plant litter >...
CGAAGCGTACACCCGCACCTCCAGCATGAACATAGACGCGCTTGGCGTGTTGCGTGATGGCAATGGATTGCCGGTCATGGGCAACAGCGGGCCGATTGCCGTGCCGCCGCAGCAGCAGATCGAGATTGGCGCCGACGGCACGATCAGCGTTCGCTCCCTGGGTGAGAGCCCACAGGTGATGGCTGAAATCGACCGCATCAAGCTGGTCCGTCCCGACATGGCAAACATGGAAAAAGGCCCCGATGGCCTGATGCACACCAAGGATGGCAAGGCTGCGACGGTGGACGCGAACGTGCAGGTCGAGTCCGGGTTTCTGCAGTCGAGCAACGTCAACGCGGTGGCTGAGATGACTTCGGTGCTGGCGCTTTCCCGTCAATTCGAATTGCACATCAAGATGATGAAGACCGCTGAGCAAGATGACGAGTCGATGGCTCGCGTCTTGCAAATGGGCTAATGACTGACAGCTTGCGCCGATAAACAGGCGCTCGAGGAGATTTAGAATGCTTCCGGCACTTTATGTGGCTAAAACCGGCCTGGCCGCCCAGGACACCAACCTGACGACCATTTCGAACAACCTGGCTAACGTTTCGACCACCGGTTTTAAAAGTGATCGGGCCGAATTTCAGGACCTGCTGTATCAGATCAAGCGTCAGCCAGGCGCTCAGTCCACCCAGGACAGCGAACTGCCAACCGGCCTGCAACTGGGTACCGGTGTGCGCATCGTCGGCACCCAGAAAAACTTCACCGCCGGCAGCCTGCAAGTCACCAACCAGCCGCTGGACATGGCCGTCAACGGTCGTGGGTTTTTCCAGGTTCGTCAGCCTGATGGCACCCTGGCGTATACCCGCGACGGCACCTTCCACCTGGACAGCAATGGCCAGATCGTGACCTCCAACGGTTACGCCCTGGAGCCGGCCATCGTCGTGCCACAGGATTCCCAGACCTTCACCGTCGGCGAAGACGGCACCGTGTCGATCACCACTTCGACCAACGCCGCCACCCCACAAGTGATCGGCAACATCCAGACCGCTGACTTCATCAACCCGGCCGGCCTGCAATCCCAGGGCGGCAACCTGTACCTGGAAACCGCGTCCAGCGGTGCGCCGCAAGTAGGTACGCCGGGCCTGAACGGGCTGGGCGTGGTCAAGCAGAACACCCTGGAAAACTCCAACGTCAGCACCGTGGAAGAGCTGGTGAACATGATCACCACTCAGCGCGCCTACGAGATGAACTCCAAAGTGATCTCGACCGCCGACTCGATGTTGCAATACGTGACGCAGAACCTGTAACGCCCGATGCACCCTGACTCAATTGTCGAAACTGATGGGGCGCCTGATACGCGCCTGCTACACCGCGAGGTTTTAAGTGTCATGAAACGGCTTCCTGTTCTGCGGCTTTGTGTGTTGGTAGCGTCGGTCTCTGGACTGTCGGTATTGGCTGGCTGCGTTGCGCCAGCGGCCAAACCCAATGACCCTTACTACGCGCCGGTGTTGCCGCGCACGCCGCTGCCTTCGGCAGCCAACAACGGCTCCATCTACCAGGCCGGCTTCGAACAGAACCTGTACGGCGACCGCAAGGCTTATCGGGTGGGCGACATCATCACCATCACGCTGTCCGAGCGCATGGCAGCGAGCAAAGCCGCCAGCTCCGGGATCAGCAAAACCAGCAAAACCAGCGTCGGCCTGACCTCGCTGTTTGGCGCAGGGGTAAGCACCAACAACCCGGTGGGCGGCGGCAGTCTGAGCCTGGACGCCGGCTACGGCGGCGACCGCGCAACCAAAGGCTCCGGCACCGCAGCACAGAGCAACACCCTGACCGGTTCGGTCACCGTGACCGTGGCCGACGTGCTGCCCAACGGCATTTTGTCGGTACGCGGCGAAAAGTGGATGACGCTCAATACCGGAGACGAACTGGTACGCATCGCAGGCTTGATCCGCGCCGATGACATCGCCACCGACAACACCGTTTCGTCCACCCGTGTGGCCGATGCGCGCATTACTTATTCCGGTACAGGCGCGTTTGCCGATTCCAGCCAGCCAGGGTGGTTCGACCGATTCTTCCTCAGCCCGTTGTTCCCTTTCTGATAGCGGGATAGCCATGATCAACTTCAAGCAACTGTTAACGGCAGCCTTGCTGATGTCCGCAGCGTTCGGTGCCCATGCCGAACGCCTGAAAGACATCGCCAGCATCTCGGGCGTGCGGACCAACCAACTGATTGGCTACGGCCTGGTGGTAGGGCTCAACGGTACGGGCGACCAGACCACGCAGACGCCGTTCACCCTGCAGACCTTCAACAACATGCTGTCGCAGTTCGGCATCAAGGTGCCGGCCGGCTCAGGCACCGTGCAGTTGAAGAACGTCGCGGCGGTGGCGGTGTATGCCGACTTGCCGGCGTTTTCCAAGCCCGGTCAGCAGATCGACATCACGGTTTCGTCCATTGGTAACTCCAAAAGCCTGCGCGGCGGTGCGTTGCTGATGACGCCCATGAAAGGTATCGACGGCAACGTCTACGCCGTGGCTCAGGGCAATCTGGTGGTCGGCGGTTTTGACGCAGAAGGGCGTGACGGCTCCAAGATCACGGTCAACGTGCCCTCATCGGGTCGTATTCCCGGTGGTGCCTCAGTGGAGCGTACTGTGCCGAGCGGTTTCAACCAGGGCAACTCGCTGACGTTGAACCTCAACCGTTCGGACTTCACCACCGCCAAGCGCGTGGTCGACAAGATCAACGACATGCTTGGCCCTGGCGTCGCTCAGGCGCTGGACGGCGGCTCCGTGCGCGTGACTGCGCCACTGGACCCAAGCCAGCGCGTCGACTATCTGTCGGTGCTGGAAAACCTTGAAATCGATCCGGGCCAGACCTCGGCCAAAGTCATCATCAATTCGCGTACCGGCACCATCGTCATCGGTCAGAACGTCAAAGTGTCGCCTGCGGCCGTGACCCACGGCAGCCTCACCGTGACCATCACCGAAGACCCGATCGTCAGCCAGCCGGGCGCGTTTTCCAACGGCCAGACCGCTGTGGTCCCGCGCTCGAAAATCAACGCGCAGCAAGAGCTGCACCCGATGTTCAAGTTCGGCCCGGGTACCACGCTGGACGAGATCGTGCGCGCGGTTAACCAGGTCGGCGCAGCACCGGGAGACCTGATGGCCATTCTCGAAGCCTTGAAGCAGGCCGGCGCGTTGCAAGCCGACCTGATCGTGATTTAAGGACAGCCCATGAACATCTCAGGTGGCGGTTCCAGCGGTACGACCACAGCAGCCGATTCGGGGGCGTATACCGACCTCAATCGTCTGACCGCCATGAAAAATGGTGATCGCGACAGCGACGCCAACCTGAAAAAAGTCGCCCAGGAATTCGAGTCGCTGTTCGTCAGCCAGATGCTCAAAGCCATGCGCTCGGCCAACGAAGTGCTGGCCAAAGACAACCCGATGAACACGGCTGCCACTCGGCAGTATCAGGACATGTACGACCAGCAGCTGTCGGTCAGCATGTCCCGCGAAGGCGGGGGTATCGGTCTGCAGGACGTGCTCATGCGTCAGCTGTCGAAAAACAAGACTGGCGTCGTGCCGGCGGCTTCTGCCATCGACGAGGCAACGAAAGCGGCCGCAGCAAAAACCGACGGCGCCGTCGCGCAGACCGGTCTGGCGACGAAAATCGCCCAGCGTCCGTTGTGGGCCACCCGCTCGGTCGCGGCTGCTGCAACGACCTCTGCCGATGGCGTCACGCCGCACAACGACGTTGCCGCACTCAACTCCCGGCGTCTGGCGCTGCCAAGCAAACTGGCCGACCGGATCATGGCTGGCATCGTGCCCAACACCGCAGCGGGGGCTCAGGATTCTGCGGCCAGCGCCACGACGCTGAAAAACCGTATCGCAATTTCCAATGCCGTCGCTGCGTCAAAAAGCGCAGGCAGCCAAGGCAACGGTGACTGGACGTTGGGCCCTGAGTATTCAGCCCCGGCCCACCCTTACATGCGCACTATGGCGCAACCGCCACTGGCGCCCGGCAAGAGCGCTTTCACCAGCCACGATCAGTTCGTCGCGACCATGCTGCCACTGGCCAAGGAAGCCGCCGCGCGTATCGGCGTCGACCCGAGCGTGCTGGTGGCCCAGGCCGCGCTGGAAACCGGCTGGGGCAAATCGATCATGCGTCAACAAGATGGCAGCAGCAGCTACAACCTGTTCGGCATCAAGGCGCAGGGCGGCTGGAAAGGCCCTGAAGCACGGGCGATCACCAGCGAGTTTCGCGGCGGGCAGATGGTCAAGGAAACGGCGGATTTCCGTTCTTACGACTCGTACGCCAGCAGCTTCCATGACCTGGTGAGCTTCCTGCAGAACAACAATCGCTATCAAGCCACGCTCAAATCGGCCGATAACCCGGAACAGTTTGTGAAAGAGCTGCAGAAGGCCGGCTATGCGACCGATCCGGACTACGCCAGCAAGATTTCACAGATAGCGAAACAGATGAAGAGCGACCAGACCTACGCAGCCGTATCGGGCTCTTCCACGACTTTATAAGGCTTGAACCATGTCACTGATTTCAATTGGACTCTCAGGGCTGTACGCCAGCAGCGCGGCGATGACCACCATCGGTAACAACACCGCTAACGTTGATACCCAGGGTTATTCGCGCCAGCAGGTGATGACTGTCGCCAGTGCACAGCAAAACACTGGGGTCGGCTTTGTCGGCACCGGTACCACGCTGTCGGACGTGCGCCGGGTCTACAACAGCTACCTTGATAGCCAATTGCAAACCAGTACGGCGCTCAGTGCCGATGCGACTGCCTACCTGGGTCAGGCCAGCAAGCTGGACTCCATGCTGTCGGACAGCTCGACCGGCGTCAGCACCGTACTCTCCAACTTTTTCACCAGCTTGCAGGCTGTGGGCAAAGACGGAACTTCAGTGGCGGCGCGCACCACTTTTCTGAAATCTGCGCAATCGCTGTCAGCCCAGTTCAACTCGATCTCGGCGCAGATGCAGGATCAGAACTCGAGCATCAATAGCCAGCTCACGTCGCTGACCGGCCAGGTCAACTCTCTGGCGTCGACGATTGCCAGCCTCAATGGTCAGATCACCACGGCTCGTGGTGGTGGCAGTGAACCCAACTCGTTGCTGGACGCGCGTAACGAAGCCGTGCGGCAGCTCAACGATCTGGTCGGCGCAAAGGTGGTCGAAACCAACGGCGCCTACGATGTCTCGATCGGTTCCGGTCAGCCGCTGGTCGTTGGCAATACAGCCAACAGCGTATCGGCCGTGCCCAGCGACAGCGACCCCAGTCAATATGCGCTCAAGATCAATTCGGCGCAGGGCAGTTCAGACATCACGTCGGTGGTCACCGGCGGCACCATCGGTGGCCTGCTGCGTTATCGCAGTGAAGTGTTGCAACCGGCGGTCAACGAGTTGGGACGCTTGGCGCTGGTGGTTTCTGATCAGGTCAACAGTCAGCTCAATCAGGGCATCGACAGCAACGGCGATTTTGGCGCCAACCTGTTCAACAACATCAATGACCCGAGCCTCACCAGCCAGCGCAGCATTGGCGCTGCCGGTAACAGCACAGGTTCCGGCAATCTGGATGTGACCATTGCCAACACCGGCTCCCTGACCACCAACGACTACAAAGTGACGTTCACCAGCGCCACCGGTTACAGCGTCAAGCGCTTGCCTGATGGTAAAGACATGGGCGCCTTTGATCTGGGGACAACTCCCCCTCCGGTGATCGACGGATTTTCCTTGAAGCTGGACGGTAACCCGGTGGCCGCTGGCGACAGTTTCAAGGTTTCGCCGACCCGGACCGGTGCTTCGGGCATCACCACGGTCATGACCGACACCAAGACTATCGCCGCCGCCTCGCCGTTGACCGGCAGCGTTGGCACTAACCAAGGCACTGGCCAGTACGGCCAGCCGACGCTGACCACGACTTCGAACATCTACAACACGACGGCCACGGCTGATCTGCGCACGGCGCTCGACAACTCGATGCCGGTCAGGCTGGTCATGGGCGACGTCACCAATGGCTCGCAAAGCTACAAGCTGGTGGATGCTTCGGGCAACGCCGTCAAGGATGCATCGGGCAAAGCGATCACCGGCAACATCGTGCCGGGCCAGAGCAACGATCTGAATTTTGAAGTGGGCTACACAGATTCCACAGGCGCAGCGCAGTCCTACAAGTTCGGCATGACCCTGTCCGGTTCGCCGACCTCGGCCGATACCTACAACATCGACCTGACCGGCGCAGGGTCATCGGACAACCGCAATGCCAACGCCGCGCTGGCCCTGCAGACCAAGCAAACCGTAGATACCGCTGCTGCCAACGGTACCGGCATGAGCCTGAGTGACTCCAACAAGAATCTGATTCAAACCGTAGGCGCCCAGGCCAGCCAGGCCAAGAACGACACCACGGCCACCAGCGCCGTGCTGACTCAGGCCAAGGCCGCCCGCGACGGAGTTTCCGGCGTGTCCCTTGATGAAGAGGCCGCCAACCTGATCAAGTATCAGCAGTACTACACGGCCTCGTCGCAGATCATCAAAGCCGCTCAGGCCATTTTCAGCACGCTGATCAACAGTCTTTAAGGAGTCGTAATCCATGCGTATTTCAACTGCTCAGTTTTACGAAACCAGTGCTTCCAACTACCAGCGCACGTACGCCAACGTCGTCAAGACCGGGGATGAAGTGTCCAGTCAGGTCAAACTCAACACCGCCGGCGATGATCCCATCGGCGCTGCCCGTGTGCTGGAGCTTCAGCAGAAAGGCTCGATGCTGCTGCAGTACAAATCCAATATCGAAACCATCAACACCAACGTCGTCCAGACCGAGACCGCACTGACGGCTATCACCTCGGCCATCCAGCGCGCTCAAGAGTTAGTGCTGGGCGCTGGCAATGCGACGTTCACTGACGATGACCGCAAGGCTAACGCGCAGGAGCTCAAGCAGTTGCAGGATCAGGTACTCGGCCTGATGAACAGCCAGGATGCCGACGGCAACTACATTTTCTCCGGTTCTAAATCCACCACACCGCCTTATGCCATCAATCCCGATGGCAGCTACAGCTATCAGGGCGATCAGAGCCTGAACCAGCTGGACATCGGCAACGGTATTTCCATGGCCAGCAACACCACGGGCTGGGATGCATTCGAGAAAGCGATCAACACCACGCGCACGTCAGCGACGCTGACCTCGCCTGCGGTCAATGACAACGTTATTTCCCTGTCCGGCGGTACGGTGAAGTCCGACGCTACCTACAACGCCAAGTTCACCAGTGGCGAGCCTTACAGCGTTACGTTCCAGAGCAGCACTCAGTACAAGATCCTCGATGCCAGCGGCAACGATGTGACGGCTGAAGCGAGCGGTGCGGGCAAGTTCGCATCCACCAGTGCGACCAGCCAGGCCATCAATTTTCGCGGACTGGAACTCAATCTCAACGTCAACCTGACCACTGCCCAGTACGCAGACGCTGGCCTGGCCGATACCGCGGTCGCCGGCCATACATTTACGCTTGGCGTCACCCCCAGCTCCATCAGCACCGCGCGTCTGCCGGCCAACCCGTCGACCACTGTCATCACCAGTTCATCGGTGACCGACCAGACCAAATTCAATGAAAGCTTCCCGTCAGGCGGCGCGATCCTCAAGTTCACCAGCGCCACTGATTTCGATCTGTACGCGGCGCCCTATGACGCGGCGACCAGCAAGCCGGTGTCGAGCGGCACTGTATCGGGCAATACTGCAACGGCGGCGGGCGTGACCTTCAACCTCAGCGGCGCACCGGCAGCCGGTGACCAGTTCACCGCCAACTCATCGACGCAGCAGAGCCAGAACATCCTTAATACCCTGTCGTCTGTCATCACTGCGTTGAACACCCCAGTGACCGACGCCGCTGCCGGGCAAAAGCTTCAGGCGGTGTTGACCTCGGCCATCGGTAACCTCAAAAGTGCCTCCGACGTGATCGGCACCGCGATCGGTGATGGCGGTGCGCGAACTGCAACAGCCATCTCCCAAGGCACCACCAATCAGGTGCTCATCGACAACGGCACCACGGAAGCGGGCACCATCACTGCGTCTGATCCAGTGGACGCCATCGCTCGGCTGACGCTGCAAAAGACCATGCTCCAGGCCTCACAACTGGTGTTCACCCAGCTGTCTGCGTTGAACCTGTTCAGCAAGTTGTGACGCGAGTCTGACAAGCCGCGCCCGGTTCAGCCTGGCGTGGTCTCGTGACCTGAATCGTTTTCAGCGTATTGCACGCTCCACACAGGTGTGCTGATCATGGGCAGTCACGAAAAGGAATAGCGGTATGTTCGACGGCAAATCAGTTTTCATTTCAGGCGCTACCGGCTCGTTCGGCCGGATGTTCATTCGCCATTTGCTTGAGCGTTATCAGCCCAAGCGCGTAGTGGTGTTTTCCCGCGACGAGCTCAAGCAGTACGAGATGCAGCAGGAATTCAACGCGCCGTGCATGCGCTATTTCCTGGGTGATGTGCGCGACGCCGAGCGCCTGCATCAGGGCATGCGCGGCATCGATTACGTGGTGCATGCCGCGGCGCTCAAGCATGTGCCGGCCGCCGAGTACAACCCCACGGAATTCATTCGCACCAACGTCAATGGCGCAGAAAACATCATTGCCGCGGCACTGGCCAATGGCGTGAAAAAAGTCATTGCGCTGTCCACCGACAAAGCCGCCAGCCCCATCAACCTGTACGGCGCCACCAAGCTGCTGTCAGACAAGCTGTTCGTGGCGGCCAACAATATTGCCGGCGAAGAGCAGACCCGTTTTGCTGTGGTGCGTTACGGCAACGTAGCGGGCTCCCGTGGCTCGATCGTGCCGTTCTTCAACAAGCTGATCGCAGGCGGCGCCAAGGAGTTGCCGATCACCGATGCACGCATGACGCGCTTCTGGATCACCCTGGATCATGGCGTGGATTTCGTGACGCAGAGTTTTGCCCGCATGCACGGCGGCGAAGTGTTCGTGCCCAAGATTCCTTCAGTGCGCATCGTTGATCTGGCGCGTGCCATGGCCGCGGAACTGCCACACAAGCTGGTGGGCATCCGTCCCGGTGAAAAGCTGCACGAGCTTATGGTGCCGCAGGACGATGCACGCATGACCCTGGAGTTCGACGATCACTACACCATCGTGCCGTCGATCCGCTTCAATAACGTCGACGCCGACTTCAGCCTCGACGCCACCGGCGCCAGAGGTCACGCAGTGGCGGATGATTTTGAGTACCGCTCGGACACCAATCCGGATTTCCTCTCCATCGCTCAGATCGGCGAACTGCACGCCGACACCACTCCATGATTCCTTATGGCCGCCAGAGCCTGGATCAGGCGGACATCGATGCCGTGGTACAGGTGCTGGAGTCCGACTGGCTGACCCAGGGCCCGACCATCGAGCGTTTCGAAACGTCCATGGCCGCTCGCTGCGAAGCAGGCTTTGGGGTGGCGGTGTGCAACGCCACTGCGGCGCTGCACATTGCCTGTCTGGCACTGGACCTGGGCCCGGGCGACGCACTCTGGACCAGCCCCAACACCTTTCTGGCCTCGGCCAATTGCGCACGCTATTGCGGTGCCGATGTGGACTTTGTCGACATCGATCCCAAGACCTGGAATCTGGACGTGGTCGCGCTCAGGCACAAACTTGAGCACGCCGAGCAGACCGGAAAATTGCCCAAAGTGCTGGTGGCTGTGGCGTTCTCGGGCCAGAGCTGCGACATGCGCGCCATTGCCGCGCTGGCCGAACGCTATGGCTTTGCAGTCATTGAAGACGCATCCCATGCGGTGGGCGCTTCCTATGCCGGGCGACCGGTGGGCTGTGGCGAGTTCGCCGCCATGACGGTATTCAGTTTTCATCCGGTAAAAATCATCACCAGCGGCGAGGGCGGTCTGGTGCTGACCAATCGCCCTGAGCTGGCCGAGCGGTTGCGTTCGTTACGCAGCCACGGCATGACCCGAGATCCGGCGCAGATGAGTCAGGCCAGTCACGGCCCCTGGTATTACGAACAGGTGGAGCTGGGTTTCAACTACCGCATCACCGACATCCAGGCCGCGTTGGGGCTTTCGCAGCTGAACAAGCTGGAGGGGTTTTTGGCGCGCCGTCGTGAACTGGCAGCTCGTTATCAGGCGCTGCTGTCCGGCCTGCCGCTGACGCTGCCAACGGCGCAGGCTGACGCCCTGTCGGCGTGGCACCTGTATGTGGTGCGCGTGCAGACCGAGCGTGTGAGCTTGAGTCATCGCCAGGTCTTCGAAGCCTTGCGCGTGGCCGGAATCGGCGTCAACGTGCATTACATTCCGGTTCATCTGCAGCCGTATTACCGCGCCTTGGGCTTTGAGGCGGGTGACTTTCCCGAGGCCGAAGCCTATTACGGCCAGGCCATCAGCCTGCCGATGTACCCGGCAATGACCGATCAACAGCAGGATGAAGTGATTGAGCAGTTGACTCGGCTTTTATTGACCGATTCAACGGAGCAGGCGTGATGCGTGAGCTGACTGAACAAGAGCAATTCTGGCAGGGTGATTTCGGTGACGATTACGTCGAGCGCAACCAGGGCAACGCGCTGGTCGCGGCCAATGTCGCGCTGTTCGCCAAGGCGCTGGCCCGGGTGCAACCCCTCAAGAGCCTGTTGGAGCTGGGCACCAACACCGGTAACAACTTGCTGGCGCTCAGTGGTTTGCTGCCGGACTGTGAATTGCATGGCGTGGAGATCAACGCCAAGGCCCATGCCCAGGCACAGGCCTTGGGGATTGCCCGGATCTGGCAGGGCTCGTTGTTTGATTTCCCTCGCCAGCGCACCTTCGACCTGACCCTGAGCAAAGGCGTGCTGATTCATCTGGCGCCCGAGCTGTTGGCCGACGCCTACGCGCAGCTGTACCACCTGAGCAGCCGCTATGTCCTGATCGCCGAGTATTACAATCCGTCCCCGGTCGAAGTGCCGTATCGCGGTAACACCGGCAAGCTGTTCAAGCGCGATTTTGCCGGCGAGATGCTTGATCGTTACCCCGATCTGCAGTTGCTCGACTACGGTTTTGTCTATCGCCGCGACCCGCAATTCCCGGTCGACGACATCACATGGTTCCTGTTGGGAAAACGTCCGTGACCGCAGTGGCGATCATTCCCGCGCGCGGCGGCAGTCAGCGCATTGCCCGCAAGAATCTGAAGCTGTTCAACGGGCTTCCGATCATTGTCTGGTCGATCCGTGCTGCGCTGGCCAGTGGGCTATTCGACTGCGTGGTTGTCAGCACCGACGATGAGGAGATCGCTCAGGTTGCCCGCGAACATGGCGCGCAGGTGCCGTTCATGCGTCCGGCACTACTGGCGGATGCTTTTACCGGGACGGCGGCGGTGATCGAGCACGCCATCGCGGCGCTGGATCGGTCGTTCGATCTGGTTTGCTGCATTTACGCCACGGCGCCGCTGCTGCAGACGCGCTTCTTGCGTCAGGGGTTTGAGGCACTGAACGCCGCGCCCCACGCCTCTTATGCGTTCTCGGTGTGCAGCTTTGGCTTCCCGGTGCAGCGCGCGTTGCTGATCGATGACGCAGGCACGCTGGCCCCCATGCACCCCGAATACCGCAACGTGCGCTCCCAGGATTTGCCAGCGGCATATCAGGACGCTGGGCAGTTTTATTGGGGCCGTAGCGAGGCCTGGCTGCGCGGCGATGTGATTTTTTCTGCGCTGAGCCTGCCGGTGATCGTGCCCCGGCATCTGGTGCAGGACATCGACACCGAAGAAGACTGGCTGCGCGCCGAATACCTGTACGCCGCGCTCAAGTCGGGTGGGGAGCTGCAGCCGTGAGAGTGCTGATACGCGCCGACGCCTCGATCGCCATCGGCAGCGGGCACATTGCGCGCTGCATGACCCTGGCCGAGGTGTTGCGCAAAGACGGTGCCGAGGTAGTGTTCGCCTGTCGGCAATTGCCGGGGCATCTGCTGCAGCGCCTCGATGAACAAGGTTTTGTCGCCTATCCATTGCCGCAGATGTACCCATCCGCCACCGTCCAGGCCCCCGAACCTGTGGTCGATATCGAAGCGCCCTTGCCCTGGCAAGCGGACATCGATGCGCTGGCGGCTGTACTTGGCGCACAGGCCCGGTTTGACTGGCTGATCGTCGACCACTACGGGCTTGATGCACGCTGGGAAGCCGCTGCGCGACAATTCGCCGATCGCCTTATGGCGATTGACGATCTGGCCAACAGGCCCCATGCGGTGGACGTGCTGCTGGATCAGAATTTCTCCGCGCAGGCGGTCGATCAGGCCTATGCGCCGTGGATCGGCGCCCAGTGCAAGGCCATGCTCGGGCCGCGCTTTGCTTTGTTACGCGAACAGTTTCACTGCGCGCCCATTCAGATTCGCCCCCAGGTCAAGCGGGTGGTGGTCAATTTCGGCGGATTCGACGCTGCACGGCAGGTGCATGCGGCCATGCTGGCGCTCGGCAGCTTCCCGGAGCTGGAAGTGGATTTCGTGGCCGGGCTGCACAACCCGGATTGGGACGCGATGAGCGGGCTGGTCGCGGACCGACCTCACTGGCGTCTGCATGCACTGGTCAGCGATTTTTTCCGATTGCTGCAACAGGCGGATCTGTTCATCGGTGCGGGCGGAGGCACCACCTGGGAACGCGCGGCACTGGGTGTGCCGACGATCTGTGTCTCGGTGGCCAACAATCAGGCGCTCAACGCGCAGTTGTTGGCGCAGGCCGGTGGGCATCTTTACCTGGGGCCGCACTCATCCTTGGATCGTCAGCGGCTGATCGACGCTATTGCGGTCATGTGCGCCAACCGCGAGCTGCGCCACAGTTTCGCTGCGCGCTCCCACGCATTGGTCGACGGGCAGGGGGCGAGGCGGGTCGCGGCCGCATTGTTGGCCCCCGTCCTGGCATTCCGTTTGGCCACAGCGAAGGATGCGCGCCTGTTATTCGAGGGCCGCAATGCCGACTCGGTGCGCCGCTGGGCCTTCAACAGTGAGCCTATCGATTGGGACAGTCATCTGCGCTGGTTCGAGCAGACCCTGGCGGATGAACAGCGGCTGCTACTGATCGCACACACCGCTCAAGGGCCGATTGGCGTGCTGCGTTACGATCTGCGTGGCGAGCACGCCGAGGTGTCTGTTTATCTGATGCAGGGTCAGGCGGGATTTGGCTGGGGCAGGGCGCTGCTCGACAGCGGCGAGCGCTATGTACGACGGCACTGGCCGCAGGTGCGGGTTATCGAAGCGTGCGTCATGGCCGACAACGAGGCGTCTCTCCAGCTTTTTCGCAAGGCCGGATACGTGCAGGCCGATTGTCATTTTCAGCGAGTGATCAGTGATGAGTAGTTTCAAGATCGGTTCACGTTCGGTTGGCGACGACTCGCCGCCGTTCGTCATTGCCGAGATGAGTGGCAACCACAACCAGTCTCTGGATCAGGCGTTGCGCATCGTCGATGCGGCGGCCAAAGCCGGTGCCCATGCGCTGAAACTGCAGACCTACACCGCCGACACCATGACCCTGGATATCGCCGAGGGCGAGTTTTTCATCCAGGACGCAGACAGCCTTTGGGCGGGATCATCTCTGTATTCGTTGTATGAGAAGGCCCACACGCCCTGGGAATGGCATGCGCCCATCTTCGAGCGCGCAAGATCCCTGGGCATGCTGGCGTTCTCCACGCCGTTCGACGAGACCTCGGTGGATTTCCTCGAAAGCCTTGACGTGCCTGCGTACAAGATCGCCAGCTTCGAAAACACCGATATTCCGTTGATCCGCCGGGTGGCCGCCACAGGCAAGCCGATGATCATATCCACCGGCATGGCCAGCATCGCCGAGCTGGACGACAGTGTGCGCGCGGCTCGTGAAGCCGGCTGCAAGGATCTGGTACTGCTCAAGTGCACCAGCACCTATCCGGCGTCGCCCCTGAACAGCCATATTCGCACCATCGCCCATCTGCGCGAGTTGTTCGGTTGTCATGTCGGGCTTTCCGATCACACCATGGGCGTGGGCGTCTCTGTCGCGGCGGTCGCTATGGGCGCCACGATTATCGAAAAGCACTTCACTCTCGACAGGGCCGACGGCGGTGTCGATGCCAGCTTTTCCCTTGAGCCGGCGGAGCTGGCAAGCCTTGTCATCGAAACCGAGCGTGCCTGGCAAGGCATGGGGCACGTGCACTACGGGGCCACCCAGGCCGAGCAGAAGTCGCTGGTGTTTCGCCGCTCTTTGTATGTGGTCGCGGATATCGCGGCAGGCGAGGTGCTGACTGCCCAAAACGTGCGGGCGATCCGTCCGGGGCTGGGGTTGGCGCCTAAACACATTGATGCGGTGCTGGGGCGCACGGCGCGGCAGGCGATCAAGCGCGGGACGCCATTGAGTTGGGATGCCGTGCTTTAAGTGCTAGTCCAGAAGGGCTGAGGCGAGCACTGCTGATCTGGACGTCAGCACGGGGATTGATTTGAGCTCGAAGAAACAAAGCCCGGTGCCATCGGAGTGGTACACGGCGTCCTGCTTTTGCAGAGCAAGGTCGGTGCCCGGTACCGAGAAACGGTCGGTGGCCCGTTCGTAGTGGCGCGCAGTCGTTTTTCCTCCCGGCGGGATGATGACGAAGCCTGCGGTGGGGTTCAGCGGGTTACTGATGTTTTTGATCGCGATTTGCTCGATCAGCGTGCCGCCGAGCATTTCAACGGTCCGGGCCATGTGCTTGATGTAGCCGAGCCGGTCCATGCGTTGCTTGCCTTCATCATTGTTGAGCTCATAACACGGCTCGAAAAGGATGAGGGTGTGCGCCGTTACCCTGAAAAGCTCCGACAGCAACGCAGCAAGTGCGCCGCCATTGGGTTCCAGTGCGTGGCTTGAGATCGTCACGCTAATGGATTTGTCCTGAAGGGGGATTTCTGAGATGTCCGCCACGAACGGCACCAGTGCTTCGTAGCCGTCGGCCATCACCTCCCGCGCAAATTCCAATCCTTTGTAAAGCCTGGACCAACTGATGTCGAAGGCAAAGATATGCCTGGGCTTGAGGGCCAGCCGGGTGGTCAGCAGGCTCAGTGTGGTGATTTCGCCAGTACCGATGTCGAGCAGGGAGTCGTCCTCGTCGACATAGCGATCTATGATCCCGGCCATTTCTGCGACGTAGTTCAACAGCTGCGTCGGGTTGCTCCGGGCGTTTTCGATGTAAGTGCCCGCTTGCAGGTCGTAGGCAATTTCAATGATTTGCGGTGTGTTCGCGGCCAGGCCTTTTTGTTCACGCAACACCTGAGTGACATTCCTGCCTTCGGCGTAGGCCATGCGAGCCGCCAGCAGGTCGAAATACTTAATGTTGGCCTTGTCCATCGTGCGTCCCTGAAACCGGTGATATACCGGCCGCCATCGTGTCACCTCGTCGCGCTGCCCTGCAAGCCGACCCAGGTTGTGCCATGCAGCGGACACTTCACACGGACGTGACGTCTTGATGTCAATTCCCTGTCTGAAGCCCATTTGAGCCTTGCACAGCGTTTACCGCTCAGCTAAAAGCTTGTAAAACTTTTGGTGACCTGTGAGTCATAACGCGCATCTTCACTGTATCGTGCCGCTAGGTGATGAAGGCATAGGGTTGATTTCAGAGACATTCTGGAAAACATGCCTGACTGGCGTCGCCATTTTTTCCGGCCACAGGCCCCTGATTTTCAATGTCGCGCACTCTGGGGCGCGGTGATGTCCAGCAAGTTTTTTATTGGGAAGCCATGATGATTGGCATCAAAAGCATAGCGAGTTATGTGCCTGCAGCCGGCGTTGACAATTACGCGCAGGGCGCCAAATTCGGGAAGGATGACGAGTTCATCCTCGGCAAGATCGGTTCTGCTTTTCTGCCACGCAAAGACGACGCACAAGAGACCTCCGACCTGTGCGTCGAAGCGGTCAACACCTTGTTCGCCAACAATCCCGAGCTCAAGCGCGAGTCTATCGACGCGCTGATCGTCGTCACCCAGAACGGCGACGAAGAAGGCCTGCCGCATACCGCAGCCATCGTTCAGGACAAGCTGGGCCTGCCGACCAACGTCGCAGCATTCGACATCTCGCTGGGTTGCTCGGGCTACGTCTACGGCATCTACGCGCTTAAAGGGTTCATGGAAGCGGCGGGCTTGAAGAACGGCCTGTTGGTCACCGCCGATCCCTACTCGAAGATCGTCGACCCTGAAGACCGCAATACCACCATGCTGTTCGGCGATGCCGCCACCGCCACCTGGATGGGCGAAGATGCGCCCTGGCAGCTGGGCAAGGCCAAATTCGGTACCG
>Ga0247742_10001494_pt1 | contig 16219 bp, 25 predicted proteins | sample UWRJL208509C2_FD_180944 | JGI IMG/M metagenome (GOLD analysis project Ga0247742, IMG submission 180944) | Plant litter microbial communities from Arlington Agricultural Research Station in Wisconsin, United States - UWRJ-L208-509C-2 | ecosystem: Environmental > Terrestrial > Plant litter >...
CCAACCTATCATGACACATCTACGAAACCCACCACCACCTCCACGTCCAACGAATTCTGAGAATGGCCTGCCCCTCCCGAACACGACGCCTTGGCCTATACCAGGTGTGAGGATGCTGCTGCGAGCGAGCAGGCAACTCCGTAGGCCGCCTGCAGCCACCACAGCAACAAGAAATATGAGGATACCCGGCGCGATGGAGAATGGGCCACGATAGATATTACTGTAATTATGGTTTAATAATAATCTTCTTTTCATGCATGCTTTCATGTCCTTTCAAGACCCTAGTAATCTACCGACTCTTCATCTGAAGAAACTTGAGTCTTATCGTCGAAATCTTAAATCATAAGACAGGCGTACCGCTTGGCGTAAACACTGCCTAAATTCGCTGAACTCCTGTTTACACATGCCTTTTGAAACGTCGGTATACGACGCGACAACGCACTTCCCGTATTTCGTCGCTTGAGTCGCACAGGTCTTGGTCGAATGTAAGGCAAACCGTTTGAGTGGCCGTGTTGTCTGAGAAGCAGCTCCAGCGGTTGGGTTCATCTTCGAGAAATCAATTACATAGGACAGTACCCATTCAATGAATATGGCGAACATACCGTCAATGTAGTTTGTCGACTGCAACTTGTATGGGTGCGTTGCAAAGTGAAGATGTAGACGCGTTAGGTAAGACGCGTATGATGTCCAGGTGTGTACCCATTTGGTCACGGTAGTTCTCGTTGAGCACTGTTGCGGTTCAACACGAACTTCCATTATCAAGCTGGTAGCTACATGACCTATCGCATGGGACCACATACGAATTGATCATCCCATCCGAGGACAACCCAATTATCAACTAGAGTGTCACCAACACCAACACGGACTGTGACCGACACTACCCTCGTTCTTCATAGCCACTTGTCCACCGTTTAACACGACTTTAACAACTCCATAATGTTCTCTCCCTTACTGGCTGTGGCATGTGTGTGCATCCTAGTGTCTCTTATTCTTTACTTCTTCTACTGGAACCGTTTTATTGCGTTCCTAATCGGTCAAGCCATTCGCGTCCTGTATTGGAACCAAGAGGCCTCAAGCATTTGGGTTGAAATCGGTATGTGGCTCTACGGAATGCCCCATATATGGTTGACTAATGAACCTCTAGGCTCGATCCATTTCTCTCTTATAAGCGGAAGGATCCTCCTGAAAGATGTCAAATACCATTCCAGTAATCAGACTATCCGTGTTCTCAAAGGACAAATTCAATGGAGGTACTGGATCCGAAACCCAACAGCTGAGGACGAACTGCATGCTAATGGGGTAGACGGTGAATATGAAGACCATGTTACCCCTCATCTTCACTGACCATTCTATTCCGTAGGCAAACACTCTGCGCGCCTATGGTCTTGTCGAATCCAAATCACATTCCAGGGCGTGGAATGGTTCTTGTATAATCGAACTGCTGCATATGACAACATAATTGCGCAAATGGAGAAGGCTAGCCGGCCACCATCTCGCTCAAGTTCACATAAGCGCGTCAACACTCGGTCCTCACGACAAGGTTGGTGCCAATCCGTCCTCCCTTCGCTGTGACTTAAACTTCTATGCAGATACTGGGTCGCCCTTCTATCCACCTTCATCATCACGACCGCAGCTGCGCGTTCCTGCATTCATCACAAACGGCATGGCATGGGTAGGACAACAACTGCCCAACCTCGATCCGAAAGACCTGTTACCGTTAGGCATCGACATTCAAACTGGCGCAATCATCCTTGGGAATCAATCCACTCCCGAACTCCTTGTCGCCGAGTTTCAACACGCCTTTGGAACTTATGGCATTGTGACAGTAGGTGGCCTGTCAAGAAATGAAGTGTCTGTTATTGATTGTATCTGCAGTCTAGATCAAAGTATGACCTATATAAGCAGGTCTACAACCTTAGATTCCAAGCTGCACTCATTCGATTGGTGAACAATGATGATTATGTAGATCCTATGGCTATTCTAGGCGGGCTTATTCACAGCAGAGCGAAATTGTGCGTGATGTCTGCTTTATGAGGCTGCAGGATTCTCATGTCATGACAGACACGCTACTCTTAAAGACCCTTCATTTTATCAGAGTTATCGGTCGTTCATTCGGCTATGGCGTCAAGTCGGTCTATATCGACTAACAACGGAATTCTTTACGACCCGACGCGCCCAGCGACATACACAGAAGTCATTGGCCCCACATTTACCCGTTTTCAAGAAGGCGAAAATGGTTGAAGAAGACACACCTATTGGCATTGACTTCTCAACTTATGAGTACGCTGTTGAACAGAAGATTTTGGAAGCACCGGCTCTTGACATGACCTACTACGTTGATGCAGCTGGGAATGTACCGGATGACTTGGCCAACCAACATGTCTCTGGAAATGGACTCCCAGATGTTGGGAATGGTGATGTGGGTCCAGAATGGGGTATTGATCTTGTTATTTTTGGCGGAACTTTGCGATATGGACCATGGGTGGACCGGCAAAGGTGACCATGTTCAATGCCTAATGCCAAACTATGCCATTAACAATCCCTCTAGGGCTGAACTGCAGCGGGCATTTTTTCCTCCAACTTATCAGAATGTTGAAGTAACCCCGCAACTTGAGCCTGGTGATCAGAGATTATGGCCAGCACTGCAAATATTTGTGGAACTTCGCGATGACACCTCTCTTTACGTCCCTTTCCGTGAGGCATCTAAGGTAAGACTGTCACACATTTTAGTGTCTCGCTTACGCCCTTAACAGGATTGGCAATGGGATGGTGTTACGGATATTCCCCAACGTCCTCGGAAACGGGAAGCTGCTTTTTTCAATGTGACCGTTGGCGATCGATCATCCATCAACTTTGCTTTGCCAATGGTGGTTGGAGCCACTGGGTATGAGTCGACTCTTGAAGTCCACCTTGATACAATTGCCATTACATCGAGCCTTAACGATATCCGCCTCATCTCTGCGGAATCGGCTCGAGTGAGTTTGCTCGCATCTCGTTCCATGCATATATCTCAACATTCACGCAGGTTCGCTGTGAGCTACCAACGCCGTTGAAATGGAACGATGAACGCACGTGGACTGTGGCCGTGTATTTGCGACAACCCATTCTCTTCCTTCTGAGAGACCATATAAACATGTTCACCGACCTTGGAAGGGACTGGGTGGCTGGTCCTCCTACCGACTATCACAAGTTTGTCCCTATGGTATACGAGTTTCGATTTGAGATGCACCACTTCGAAATGAATCTCTATGCCAATGACCACAACATAATAGATAAACCGCTAACACGGGACGAGAATGGTGAATAATTTCAGATCCTATCCACGTTTATTAGTACTAATATCTACCAAGCCTTACTTACACTACGGGGACACCATCTGAAGAGCGCAACTATTATTCCATCAACTGATTTCCGTCCAGAGTCGACGTCGATAACCTTCTCCGCTTCGGTGCCTGACCTTGTTGCCAACTTTTCATTACCCAAGTGGAGTACCCATGCTCTGAATGCGGGCAAGGAAGGCATCAACCTCTTCAAGACAAAGCTCCTCAGCATTGAGGGATCATATCGATACTTCTCCGAGGTGCATACCGAGAATGTCGAGCAACTGAAGTTAGACTTTGACGTGCGTCTTCCACATCTACAGCGTTTTACCTTCCTCTTGTTCACCATTTATCAGCTGACCAATGCGGTCTTCTGTGCCTTTGGGTGGTGTATCCGCTATGTCATGGTTCTCAGGGACAACTACCTGGGTTCTTTCACTCATTTCCAGACTCTTTACGAATATCTGGATAAGCGAAGGCGTAACCTGCCTGTTGGTGATCCTCTCATTCTGAAATATCGACCTGGACATGTGAGGCTTTTAGAAACATCACTTCATATCGGACTTAGCTGACAGTTTGGGAAGTCGAACATGCTTCAAGTGGAAATCTTGCTACGGTCAGAGAGAGCAACTCTGTTGCTGCCCACCAGCCTTGTGGGTGCATCTGGTGTAAGGTGGCTGGACGACGTCGACACACTGAACAAGTCTGCCTCTCTCACTATCCCGGAGCTCCAGCTGCAATTCCGTATGAATGAGTATTACATGGGCATGTCCATCTTTTCTCCTGAAGATTTCGTCCACTGACGCCCACCTTTCAGAAATGTCCTTAAACCTTGACAGAGTAGTCGGAAAAGTTGCAAGTCACAGCTCTGACAGTTCTTCTCCAATGCGCTCAAAGACTCACGAGATATTCGTCGTTGACGGTAGGCTGCTTTTCATTTCTCTTGCAAGAGCGTATGCTCACGAGGACGTTAGGCCTCGACATCATAGCAAATCGGTTGTTTGGTCCTCAACCGAGAACCGCGACCTACGTCTGCATCTGGGAAATAGCCCTTGGAAGTGTAAAAGCTTCGGTGTCTGCCAATGACGCAACGCTCCTGATAGCTGCCGCCAATGCTTTTCGTTCAAATTTTGTCGATGTCGTCAATGCACCTGCAGATGAATTTATGCCTGTCGTGGATCCTGATGGTGAATACTCTCTAACGCTATTCTCGTACAATGTTCATTTCTTGCCTCAGTGACCTTCTACAAGATCGCTATCAAGTCATTGGAACTCATGTGGGGAATGGGTCATGCCGCCTTGTTGCTACAACTTGGACTAGGCATCAAATTCGACAGTAATGATCTCGGATCCCAAAATTACCGGAAAGTCACAAGTCTAAGGATTCCGTCCATAGTTGCCAAGGTCCTACTAAGAGCATCTTTGGATCAGAATACTTGGCTCGAAGCCTCTGAAATTGTCGCAGACGCATATCTAGATATATACTCATCCCCACAAGATCATCGATTGTCAACTCGCGCGCAACTCATGTTTATTCAAGAGCAGGACAAGCTTACGGGCCGTGCACAGCGGATTTTTGATCAACTCAAGCAGCGTAATTCGAACTCTCAATCTGGTAAGCTGGAGTGTCAACGTCCCTACTAAGATTTAACCAATGTCGTAGCACTCTCTCTGCACAAGAATGGCGTGTATTTGCCACAGCTGACGCTCCCAACTCGTAGCAGTGATAGGAAGAGGAAGACACCTGGCCAACACTCGCGTCCTCGTGGTGTGCGCCCGCCTTCTTGGCGCTTATCAACATTTGCCAACCTTTCGGACTCAGAAGGCGAGGAAGGTGTTTCTGAAGCCGATCGTGATGCTCGTCTAGCGTAAGATATCATGGTTCTTTCGCCCATCAGTATCGTTGATTTTTCCTGTAGGAGAACGCGAACTTCGACCCCAGTGCCAAAGACTGTGGTGGAAGATGACGTTACAATGTCCAGTGGAGACGAGTCAGACGATGCTGATCTTACTGACGGAGATTCATTTGGAGACGATTGGTCCGATGACGAGAGTAAGGCATTCAGTCAGCTTGCAGCACACCTACTCAATCTTGTTATAGCCTCCTCCGGCCGACCAGGACTTACCTCCCTCATGTCTTTCTACTCGCCGATTATGCGCCACTATGCTTCGAATCGGTCGAATCGCTACATCACCTGGGATAACCCCCCCTTCGTGTTGACGCGAGTAAGAGAGGTCCACTGACTCCTAGTTCATTTCTAATCGTGTAAACAGGAAAGTGCGCCATTCACGCGCCGTGCTACACCTCATGGGAACGACCCTAACCATCCAGAAAATTCGCCCGTCGTGTCTTTTGACGACCTCCCCACGGATGTAGATATCACGACCTTCCGCTTCAAATGTCACCAAGCTCTGAACGTTACGATCACTCCACTCCTCCTTCCTGCAGTGCATTACCTTCAGGATGACATTAAAAGTGTTGTATGTCTTGACTCGCTTTCTTCAGTTGTGATACGCTAAAGGACATCGTTGCAGCCTCTGGACTATGAGAGATGTATCGATTCGTTGTTAGGTGGCTGCATAACGAAGATGACCTCAAGGAAACGGCAGAGTTGCTTGGTGCTTGACATTGATATGTCGCACATTGCATTCCAAACCATCCATCACATTGCCATGGATCAGGGTCATCCAAAAGTTCGCAAAATGGCAGATTCAATCTCGCCCCCAACGAACCTTGACATCGCGTCCATTCTCAAGGCGGAAGCATCAGGTGTTCGTATATGCGCTGTTTTAGGTCCCACCCCGCCAACTTTACAGGCTCAAGTAGACAACGTTATTGGCTCACTCGATATCTCCCAGGACAGACGGATATTAATTCGATCTCCTACTGAGGCACCGTCGTTAGAGCTCCTCGTGTCTTCCTTGTCGGTCAAGCTGGCTCAGCGCAGCTCCACTATGAAGCTGGGTGCCATATCTGCTCGCATGGGTCATCAAGGGCCCGTATGGGCTGCTGCTGCATCAGTGGCGCATTCTGTGACATTTTCACGACTATTGGAGGCTATCAAAACACTACAATTCCGCCATGTTGCAGCCCAGAGGTTGGTGGTGGATAGCATTTTGACGGCCTCCCAACAGAAAGCGGTCATCGATCCATTATCTACGATTCAACCCTCGTATCTTGTGCAAACTGGTGCACCACATCTCCTCCGAAACGATATCTCTTTCCGGTTTTTATTTCATCTCAGGGATTGCTTGAGGAACAGGGAACTGCCGAATCGTGATGCTCAGCAACCAGACCTTGGCATAGACACGGCTGCATTAGCGGAGTCGGTGGAAAGGCGCCTTGCATTACTCGACCAGGACGCTCGTAGCGTCGATGATTTGACTGCCATGGATTCCTTGTTTATCGATCCAGATCCGGAGGGAGGCGAGACGCAAACCAGGCCCAGCGGTCGGCCAGTCGACCTCATTGTCTTGCAGATCATACAAACCAAGGTCATTGTTGACGCGCCATCTGGTCCCTCGAGTGAACTCGTGTTCAGCAAGTTTATATTCACTACACAATTCAAGAAACAGAACCTCGCTCAGTTCAATCTAAACACTCAATCGAATGCTTCTCAAACCTCTTTGCGGTCTAAATCGTCCAAAGTCGTTCATTCAATGGCAATCCTTACATCCCTCGGAGAGGTCAACCTAATTGTAGCCCCACCTCTGATGGACTTCGCTCAACAAATTCTTCGCACGAAGAAACAATTCGGTTCAGGCGCTGAAGAAAGGCCTTCTACGGAATCCGAGAAGGGTTCCATCCATCCATCTGGTATCGTCCTCACTGAGATTATTGGCAGTGTCCATCATCTCCAGATACAGGCGGCCGCTGAAAATCTCATACTCGTTTTGGGCATCCATGGGCTACGTGCTTCCTCTGCGATGCTAGCTATGCAAAAAAAGTCATTATCGGGGAACACAAATATCCTCTTTGATGAGGTCTATCTACAAGCTCGCTCGCCCACAAATCCATCCCGTGCAAGTGATCAAGACATTCTTGCTGTCGTGGCGTTCTCGGACGGAAAATCCAGCGTTGTATCAAAGTCAGATTTGGGATCGAGGACCAATCTCAAAGTTGTCTTCACGTTGACTGGCTTCAAGCTGCATGTTCCCCGCAGCGCATTGCGTCTGTACCGTTTTGTTGAGGAGTGGCGGTCAGATTATTTACCAGGTATAGAAGCCACAACCAAGGCTCTGCTCTCTGAATATAAAGCCGCACCTCAGAAACCGCCTCCTCCCTCAACCTCAAGCATTTCCAGTCATGGGCCACTCATCCAGATACACACTCAAGTGGAGCACTTCGAAGTCTCTCTCCAAGTCATGCACGGCACATGGCTTTCCTTGGAGATGAACAAGACCATGGCTTACGTTCACAACAATACAGGCGCTCTCGGGTTGGCCTATCGTTACTCCTTTGGTGCCCAAGTTGGTTCGACAGTGGTGAAGATCTCGTCAAAGCCGAGCCCCAGGGATGTCACGCCAAACGCTCGCGTAAAATTGGCGCTTCCGCAGCTGTCTATTGCAGGAAATTCTGATGGATCGCATGTGACAATGCTAATGGTCTTGGAATTTCTCGACCTCAAAGTCAAGCCTTCCCACTGGGATACCCTGTTAGCTGTCCAGCAGAAATTTGGACAGGACTTCAATGATCTGGTCGCGCTCATGCAGAAGACTCGACAACAGGTGCCTAAAGAGCCATCGCAGAAGAAACCGCAGAGATTTGTATACCATGCCCGCTTGAAGATGCAGGGGTTTCGAATAGGTTTGGAGGGATTATCCTCGACACTTTTTTTGGAATGCCAGGATATCAATGGCAGCTATTCGAGCTATGTCGGCGGCTCATGGGACTTTGGACTTTCTGGTTTAGCCTTGTCACTTGCTTCTCGAACTCGTGGACGCCAAACCACCACCTTTAACCGTAGCCACCGATCGGCCTTCGTCATCATCGACTTCAAGATGAGCGGCTCCACCCCGAACGTGCCGAATGTCGCCAGGTCACTTAAATTTACGGTGTCCAAAATTCACGCAGTAATGCAGCCAAGCTCCATAGGAGAATTCGGAGATTTCATCGATAATTTGCAGGTGAACATCTTAATACTTCATATTCAACTATTCTTGATTGAATTGGCTTTGTAGGCCGAGTTGCTCGAAAGGCAAGAGCAACGGGCGTTGCAGTTGGCGGCCTTCAAGGAAAAAACGCAAAGCATTCTAAAAACCTTTGACGTCAATGTCAGCGATGTACAATTGGAAACCAGTTCGTGGATCAACGATTTGGACGTTTCCATTTCGATCCAAAGCGTTGGAGTCGCATTCCCGTTGACTCATGACGAGGATCTCCAAATACCCCGCAAAAAATCCAAGGAGTCAGTCGCAGTGCGTGCGTTTCTGTTCTCTATCAAATCCATTGATTTTGCGACAAATCGTGGAGAGACGGGACAGGCTACTATGGAGCATCTCTCTTTCCAATTTGTTCCCAAGTGAGTAGGCTCTTGTCTGCTACCATGTTTTGCTGACCCCTCTCTTTGTAGGTTTAGACAATCGTCCACAGAGGACTTCGCTGCGGAAAGTCACCAGACGCGTAACTGTCTGCTTTATCCGCACATGCGGGCCCAACTTCGGACGTCCAGTGTTGCATCATCCAGAAAGATCTGGGTCAAGGCTGATGTCAGTGGCTTCGTTCTCGACATCGATTCCACCATCCCTAGCTATGTTTTCTCTTTGGTCGATGTTTACCGACAAGGGAAAGACCGCGTCGAACGTTTGGCTACCACGGCACCAAGAACGCCGTTATCATCTGTGCCGATGATGGAAAACATAAAGCCCTCACTGGATAAACACTATTCAGCAGTCCCCACATCCAACGTTTTCGTCCAACTGACATTCCAAAGTGGAAAGGTCAGATTCTACAGTGGGTCCGCCAGCGACCAATTCAGAAACCAGAATCCGAGCGCTCGTAACACATTGGACATCTCGGACGACCATGTTTTAGGCTTAGGCGCCGAGGTCTTTAATCTTCCCGTGGTTTCAGTTTGGGGCGAATATCGTGCCACACCAGCATCTCAGAAGCTCTCCAAAGGGTCAGAACAAGAGCCCTCGCTTCTCACATTCAACAGTACAGTTTTTTCTAGTCAGAATACCCTGCGGCCTACCCTACTTCCTTTCTTGACGGAACTCGTCAGCCAAATAGAAAGTCGGATGCGCAAAATCAGTTCGAGATACGCACCGCCGTCCTCACTCCCCCCACAGACTCCGAGTACTCCATATCCTGAAAGACCTCCACGAGACGACTCGGTGTCAAGCATGCGGATTTGCTTTAGTCTGCGCATTGACAAATCAAAGCTGGAGCTGACATGCCAACCCGACGTGAACGTGGTTGCCGGACTTCATTGGGAAAGTGGAGGCTTTGTAGTCAATGTTTCGCCTGGAGCTAGGAAGGTATCTCTATCCGGGAGCGTAGGTGGGCTCACGATAGGCTTAAAACACGGGTTTTTGAGCGAAGATTGCGTCAGATTAGACGCTCGAAACCTCGCCTTTTCTGTCTCTTTCACCAAGGCGGAGGTTGGCCCACGTGATTACGTCAACTCTGTCTCAGTGGTATTGGACACAGAGTTTCTTGGAGGCGTACGTTTTTCGAGGCTGCAAGACATTCTGTGCTTCAAGGCTGTGTGGTTGGATCGTATTCCTGTCTTTAATAACCAGCCTCAACACGAGTCTCCTGTACCGTCACAGCTTACACCCCAAGACGCTTCTGATTTACACACCGATAGAGGAATTTCAACGGTGGTCCTTATCCGCATTCGACAGATTGCACTTGAGGTTGATCTGGGTCAATCCATCACGAAAGTCAATCTCGACCTCCATCACACCGTATTCAGAACGCGACTCACGGATGAACTCAAGGACGTTTTCCTCTATATCGCGGATGTGTCTCTCATGGCACAGGGGAACATATCTGGACATGCGCACGTTCCTGCTTGCGTCTTCCAAACCATACGGCGATCAGAAAATGCCTTATGGGAAAACGATGGGAAGCATCGTATGTTGGAATTGAAGTTGACCAGCGGGTCATTGGTCGTAAACTTGGAATCCGATCACCAGAAGCTCCTACACTACCGGTTAGCACCTGTATTTAACATCAACTTGCTCACTCTAACGCCTTTACACCATCCAGTGCAGAACCTTTGGAAGTCGAGATCTTTGACGACTGGTCCTATACCCAAGCAAGAATAGACGATGCTACTCGGCCCCTTCAATTGGCGTTTACGATCACATGCGCCGAGGTCGTTGCAGCGGCGACTGTGGGGACCATCCCAAAACTTCTGTCTTACGGCAACAAATTCAAGGCTAATCTAGATGCTCAACGACAAGGTGCAGCACGAGAATCCAACACCTTCAGGATCAGTCGAACGCCCAAACCCGATAATCCATTGTCTGCCGTCGCAGAGGCGATGCTCCACTCAGCTCGGACACGATTCAAAGAAGCCGGCATTTCCTATGTCATTCGTCAACATATGAGCCTTCGCCTCGACCTCCTGCGCCTTGTCGTCTTCCCCCGTACCATGAAAGATGTCGAACTCGCACAATTCATCGGCCGGGACGTCCGCGCACGCCTTGACGGGCTGGTGATCTCCGATTCTACATCTTCCCAGAGGGATCTACATTTATCATTTTCTTCTATGGTCATCTCCAAGTACACTCAAAGTTCCCATCATCATGCTTCGGTGGAACAACCAGAGGCCAGCGACGGACGTGAATGGTTTGCTGCCTTCTTCAAAGATGCCGCTGAAGCTATCATTGTCGGCCTACCCTCGATGACGATGCATATGATCAGCGAAGAGTCGAGGGAAGATTCGCCCAGGACTCTCACATATGACTTCTTCAGCGAATTTGTCCGTCGGGAGGGCATGAAGGCTTTCGAAGATATCTATATCACTTTGAACATGTCGTTATACTCTTGGCTAACTCTGCTCCGGAAAAACCTTACAAGGGAGATGGACCAAGTCAGGGCCACAGAAGATTGGAGGACATCGATGAGCACCGTCTCAAATGCAATTTCCGCGGGACCTCAGAGAAAGAAGAAAGTACCAGACCCACTCTCTTTGACCGATTCACCACGCTCTGCAACCCTTCCAAGCGGTAGCTCAATGGCCCTTTCGCCTCCTGGTCCATCCTCTGCTCGATATGGCTGGATGGAGCAAAGTCGTTCGCCGCCACAATCGGCTCAACAATCGTTGTCCCCCACCTACCAGTCTCCGTCTCCGTCTCCTCTCCAATTCCCCTCACGAGATCCTCCAGATGAATCTGTCGTATCTCAACCACTTCCCAAGCGACAAACGGTCGTGTACAAACCTCGAAAGCGCAAGATTGAGCGCCTGACAATGCGACAGTTGGGTGAAGCGACGCCTGATGTCATGCATCCTTTCTTCATGAAGAAAGCTGGCTTCAATCTTGAAGATTCCTTGCCGCAATATGTGAATGAATATGCCAGAGCGCCGTTGGAAGAAATTATGGAGGTCCTCATGAGATTGTACAGTCGTCAACTCCTCGCAGGACAACAAGACCCCAAAGGTTCAGAATTCCCATGATACACTAATTATACCCTTTAGAGTAGCATAGTCCACTGTATAATATATATTTTCTAGGATAATGGGTCATCTAAACCGTACAAGCATCATGACTCCAGTACTTTTACAGCCTTGACATTCTCATTGAAGATGCTGAGAAGTGCAAAGCAGCCGTACAATAGTCCGATTGGGTAAGCTACCAAAAGCCTCTGGTCGGACATACGAAGAACAGCCACGAAGATCCCAGAAGCAGCGTAAGTGCACCACAGGATGGAGAGTACTGAAATTAGAAAGCCAACTTTTCCACTGGAGAGCACGTTAGCGTGAAAACTGCAGAAAAGAAACGCGTAGACACACTCTAGAGCCATCACGACACTAATTGCGCCCACTCCGACCATGGGAAGTAGACAGTAGCCGAGAACCGACGCGACACGATACGCGTCAATACCTTGACCCGACATGAGATTAAGGAGGGTGTAGAGAGAGGCTGAGCCAAAGAGGCCGACGCCGTAAATATAATTAAAGTTTGATTTCCCGGACTGGAATTCATTAGCTACGGAATACGTGGAGGTGACACGGGATGAACACACCAGCAGAAGACAGATCCCAAAGCAAAAACAAAAAAAGGCTGGACCGGCCAGGTCTGCATCATCCATGATATGCTCGTCGACACGGCGTAGTGGATTCAGGACGGTCAAGGATTTGTCGAGTATATGCTGGAAATTTATGCCAAGCTCTATCGAGTCCAAATTGAGGCCACTTCATGAGTAAAATAGGAATTTCCACTCACCCTCGAGTAAAGGCGGCTCGCCCTCGAAACCACCAGTCCCAAATGCTGTCCACCACCCTCCTTGCGATTGAATGCTCCCGACGAAGCCAGCCTGCTGTGCCATGGCACCATGGACTTGGCCATCGAGGCTTGTCCTCGAAGACGCGTAATAGTCTTGCGGTTGCGCGTAGAACTGTAGGGGTTCCTGCTGCTGGACTGGATAATACGACGAGGACGAGCCGGCGTATGGGTTGTTGTGTTCTTGCTGCTGCCACATAATCTCGAGTACAGGTTCCAAGGAGCACTGCGCACGTGCTCATTCTTAACTCGCCTTTGCTGTTGCTACTTGTTTGGTCCCGACTCCTTCGTTCTTGCATCCATGGTAAGCGACAAAAATTAAAGCCAGAAAACGAGACTTATGCCCTACTTTCTATAGCCCCAGGTAATTATTGACTGAAACCGAAAACCGATCTGTACACTTATTAACATTTTCTCAGAACGAATATATCGAGGAGCACATCAAACGGCATGGTCGTCGTTTAGATTATTTTGAAAAGAAGTGCGTACTACAACCCTGTCTTTAGACCTCTTATCTGAACCACACGAAAGGCGGAAGCGTGAAGCTCGTGCTGCTCACAAGTCGTCTGCGGTTGCACAAAAGGCTTTTGGTATCAAGGCCAAGCTCCTGCACGCTAAGAGACATGCCGAGAAAATTCAAATGAAAAAGACGCTCAAGGCGCATGATGAACGGAATGTCAAGCAACCTGACGCAGGAACAGTGCCCGATGGTGCCCTACCCACCTACCTTCTTGATCGCGAAGGCCAAAAAGACGCCAAGGCCCTGTCAAGTGCGATCAAGCAGAAACGCAAGGACAAAGCTGCGAAGTATGCTGTTCCACTGCCGAAAGTCAGAGGGATTGCAGAAGACGAGATGTTCAAGGTTCTAAAGACCGGAAAGAGCAAGAGCAAGGCTTGGAAGAGGATGGTCACCAAAGCTACATTTGTCGGAGAAGGCTTTACAAGAAAACCTGTGAAGATGGAGAGATTTATCAGGCCAATGGCGCTGCGGTACAAGAAGGCCAATGTTACACATCGTATGAGCTTGCCTTTGCTCCCCAATCATCAGTTTCTGAACCTTTTTAGCGGACCTGAAAGCGACGTTCCAGCTTCAGATCTTGGGTGTCAAAAAGAATCCTCAGTCACCCATGTACACTCAACTTGGTGTTATGACTAAAGGAACCGTGATTGAGGTCAACGTCTCTGAACTTGGTCTGGTCACAGCAGGAGGCAAGGTCGTATTCGGGAAATATGCTCAGATCACCAATAATCCCGAGAATGACGGTTGCATCAACGCCGTTCTGCGTGAGTGCATCTCCACTCTGCTAGATTTGCCATTGCTGACACCTTAGCAATTTCTCCATCAGTCGTATGATTGTATCATGTCTCCGTTCACGAACTTGCTGTATTTTTAGAGTACTAGTAGAATATATCCTTCATGATTGTTATCCTGAACTGGTTCATTCTCTTACGGTTATGCATTCACAGCTCTACAATATTGAATTGCTGTATTTACAACGCGCACTATCGAATAAAGAGACGGCCAAGCCGCTCACCATGGTCCCCAAAAAGTCTACACAAAGAGTTGAAAGGTGCAAGTATTACGGATTATCATACGGATAGAGTACATAGTGAGGAAAGCAAGACAAAGCAAGAGAAGCAGTGGTCGACACTAATATCTAAACGCAGGATTCGGGGGGCCCTGCGGGTATGGAAAGTCAGAAGGGTGAATAAGGTGTTGGCTAGTGGAGACATATGAAGATGCAGGCTGCGTTAGAGGGGGCATCCATCCACTCAAGCCCATAGCTCTGTCCCAGCCATCGCTTGCAGAGGATAAATATTAGCTGAGGTTCACAGCTACTGTGAAACGAACTTACCGCGAATAATCCCTGCCATGACCACCATTAGAAGACTTTGGTGCGGTATGATTTGATTGCGCATATTGAACATCATCCTCAAAATGCATATTAACATCATCGCGCCTCATGCCGTCCATGGTGTAGAGCTGTGGTCTTGTACCATAGTTGGACGCTTTCTGGCCCGAGTCTTGTGCTGCTCGAGCAGACAAATTTGGAACTGATATTCGCCGCATAGAACTACTAATATAAGGAAGGGAGTGGCCGTCGTGTCCTACAGGCACATTAGGTGTGGCCATCGACATTGAATAGGCACGAGCCCGTCCATGGGAAGGGCCCGATTGTGATTCGTGCACATCGTGTGGCATATGCTGTCGATAGGTTCTACCGTACGATGGTGGACCATGAGATGGTGGCGAAAACGAAGGGAAGGGTTGAGATGGAACGAATGGAGGTGGACCAGAGCTCGTCATTGGATCAATCGAATGGGGCGGGTGGGGTACGGTGCGGCGTGTTTTGTTGTTGTGGTGGTCAGGAGCCATGGGTAGCCTATACCCATTACTGGTGTACTTTGGATGGGGAGCTTGGTTTGGAACTTGATGTGTTCGCGCTCCCATGCCTTTAGCAAGACTAGGTGGGGTATCTAATCCCAACAAGGTCTCATGTAATTGGTCTCTGCAACATTAAGTTAGTGATCTGCAAGTTAAAGGAAGGAAGTCACCCACAGTTGTAAATGTACAAGGTCCCACCGAGGGCTGACTTCCTCTAAGGCCCTAATAAATATCTTCGCATCTGCAACATCTTCATCTACGCGTTGCGCAATGGGAGGCTTGATGTCCTCCACACCATGGATCTTCAGAGTTCGTTCTTGAGCCTTCAAGTTCCATGCATTGAGTAAGAGCAACCCCGCGCATATATATGCGGCGTGGATTACCCCCGGGGTGTAGTAATTACTTAGACCATGTTGCAGTTGTCGTTCGACGACTCTGGCAGACGACCGTGCTGATTGTAGACAACGGGTGAGAGCCGGGTCTTCACTCATGGGATTGAAGTATGCCTCGTCTCGATCTGTTGATATTGAGGGTGGAGGAAGAGGAAGAGGAAGGACAATTTGAGGTCGATGGATGAGAATCTCGACGAGATGATAAGTGTTTATGAGCATAGCGGCTTGCTGAGCAAAGACAGGATGCGTGAATTGGTTGCTCCATCGTACTAACGGAAAGCGATTTAGATCCTACAATGCGAGACATGCAAATGAACGTACGGTGTGCAGGGACAGATTGCAGCCATTCAGCCAATGCTGGCACAAGCTGCTTCATGGTGGTGTCACGATCCAGGGGAACCATTCCGCGATATGCAGTAAATTTTTTAAATGCATACTGTAAACAAGGTCAGAAACATTGATAGTAAGGTCGTTAGTACCACATACTAGCGTTTTCAGTGCAAATGCCATGATTTGAGTGAGTTTGATGAAATGATTGAATGCCATTACGAAAGAAGGAATGCCCTCAGGCTGCTTGAAAGGTTCCCTGTCATCGCCAGGTTCCCAATGTTCATCGTCAACTTCGAGGGGAAATTCGATATCGAAACTTCGCATATATCAGCGAA
>Ga0247742_10001495_pt1 | contig 16218 bp, 22 predicted proteins | sample UWRJL208509C2_FD_180944 | JGI IMG/M metagenome (GOLD analysis project Ga0247742, IMG submission 180944) | Plant litter microbial communities from Arlington Agricultural Research Station in Wisconsin, United States - UWRJ-L208-509C-2 | ecosystem: Environmental > Terrestrial > Plant litter >...
CTGGTGTCGAGCAGCGACGGCGGCCTTGCTGGGGTCGGCGGTTTCGACGATCAGCGCTTCAGTTGCCAGCACGTCGACCATCTTGCCGTCCGGCGACAGGACCAGGCGATTGTTGCCTTTGAGCCAGGTAATGTAACTCGGCGTCCTGCCGATGCGAGCCGCGAAAGCGCTTTTAGACAGAAACAATGGATCCGTCATAAGCCCTCCTTTTCAACGGCTTTTCAATGGAAACCTTTCAATTTCAATGGATTGAATTTCAGTAAGCTGGCAGCCCACCAGCTAACGCATTCCCGCGGGTTTCATGCCCCGTGTCCCTCGGATGCCCCCAGGGTCCCCGGCGGCTTTTCGGCGCATCATTTTGACGCATTACGCCACAAGCCACGTATTACGTGGCCTCCAGCGCTTCAAGCCTGACCACTGCCCGAGGGCGGCACATCGCACACGCCCAACCGCTTGGCGGCCCAGCGTTCACACAGCCCGATGGCGACATCGGCACCAGCCATCGCGGTGAGGCATCCGATGCTCCCCGCCGCCAGGACCGACATGCCAGAAGCGTGCAGCAACATCATGGTGGAAAGCCCGCAGACCACGCAGGCCCCGGACCGAAGGAGCAAGCGGCGAATCAAGGACCAGCCACTTACCCCCGCTTTGTCGGCCCGCCATGCTTCGCCGGATATGCCCCCGACCAGGGACAGCACGATCACCATCCATATCGGCATATCAATAAGCGCTTGCTGCTCGTTCGTCATCGCCCTACCCCATAAACGCAAAAACCCGGCGCATTGGCCGGGTTTAGTGTGGTGGTGAGTCCCGCTGCTTGCGGTCGCACCTATCGAAGATGGGTACTTTTTACAGGTGGATTTTACTGGCAGCAAGCGGGTTTTAATGCCATGGCGCAATACGGGTGCAATACAGGTATGACGCAGGTGCAACGGAGGGACAACGCATTCATTCGGCTATCGCTTCTGGTGCCCTGTCTTACCTGTCCCACTATTCAGAATCGAAGTAGGACAGCTACAGGCGCCTAAATTCGGGGCTCTGCCCTACTGTCCTACCTTATTTAACTTTCTCTTGTGTGGAGAGAGAAACTAAAAGCACGCATGCGCGCCATGGGCGCGACTACGTGCCCGCTATGCTCATGTGTGCGGAGGGTGGGTAAAGGTTGGACAGTAGGACAGCCCAGCAGTGGCGTGGCCTGCGTCTGTCCAACTACACGAATTGGCAGTTGGACAAGGCCGGACAGTAGGACAGATGTACGCGGAGTGATGCCGAGGGTCATGCAGCCTTCCCCATCAGCATTCCCTGAATGAACTCGTGGGCTTCATGCAGTCGCATGTAGTAGGTCCGCGAGCTGCACGCACAGTGCTTCATCTTCTGCGACAGGAAACTGTCGTGATTGCAGTAGTGCTCCAGCACGACCAGGGAGAGCCGAGGCGGCAAGTGCTTGTGCACGATCAGTTGGATATCCGCAGATTCATCCAGCAGTACCCGACTGCCGCGTGTCCCACGTATCAGCTCGCCCTTACACTCCATCAGCATGGCAATCATGTTGCCCCCAGTTGATCCCCCGTAGGTCTCCGCCGCAGGCGTGTATAGATCCTGCGCCCAAAGCTTGAGCATCTCATCGATTCGCTTAATCAAAGCAAGGCTCCTCTACTGGTGACATCTGCAATGCAGACGCACGTCCCCACGTCGCGGGCTTCTGGTAGGCCCACTGCCGCACACCGCTCTTGGCCAACGCCGGCATACGCTTCTTCCGCCAGCCCAGCCGGTGCATGATCGCCCCGACCCGCATCTGCTCGGGTTTGCCCCAATGGCCGAAGTCCAGCTTCAGCGCTTGGCTCAGGATCTCGTTGCCGGTGGCGGTTTCGCCGATCTGCGACTCCTCCAACCAAGTCAGGATCGGGCCTTCCCATTCATCGACCACAAAGCGTTCGTCCTGGGCCTCGGTGAACATCCGGGTTTCATCCTTGGTCACCCACCAGATATCGCCCGCCTCAAAGCAGAACAGCGCCTCAGCCCAAAGCTGGTCGCGGATCTCGCGCAGTTTCTCCAGATCGACCTTGTTACAGAACACTGGCCAGTAACGACGGTTGCCTGTGGCGTCCTTAAGGTATTCCTCTTGGTTGGTAGTACCCACGAACACACACTGGCGTGGCACGTCGTTAGTTCTGCGGCCGTAGCTCTCGCGGTAGGTGTCGGTGGACGCCGAAAAAAACTGCTTGGCCTTGGTGCTTTCAGCCTTGTTGAAGCTGTCCAACTCCCCCAGCTCGACTATCCACTTGCCACGAATGGCCTGGAAACTGTCCTTGTCGCCGAGGGCAAAGGGCGTGTCCATAAACCACTCGCCGCCGAGGACGCCCATGGCGGTGGACTTGCCTTCACCCTGCCCGCCTTCGAGGATCATCACCGAGTCGGCCTTACAGCCCGGTCGCATCACACGGGCAACTGCCGAGATCGGCCAGCGCTTTCCGACCTTGGCCGAGTACTCCGTGGGCTGAACGCCCAGCACATCGGTAAGCCAGGTTTCCAGCCGAGGCACGCGGTCCCATATTAGTTTCTCCAGGTACTCGCGCACCGGGTGAAAGGAATGGTCGTGAGCAACTACGCTGACCGCCTCGATCACATGGGACGCCTTGACCCGCAGGTTGTACTGCTGCGCAAGCCACTTCATCACCCGCATGTCATCGATGTCGGCCCAATCGCCGGCACCGCCGCCAAAGGGCGCGGACCGTAGCTTGACGATCTTGGAGCTGAACACGCTGTAGCCGATGACGCCAGCCCAGCGTTCGTCATTGCCCAGAATCAGTTCGACGTTTTGCATGTGCGCGATCAGGGAGCCATTTTCGGTACGGGCAAGCTGGTCCTTCCAACCACCAGCTGCTGGAGGCTTGACCACCGCCAGCACCTGGCGGCGGACAGCCTCCAATCCTTCGGCGATGTGCAGATCGTTGAAATCGGTCCACTTGATTTCTCGCTCGCCGGAGAAGACGGGGGCGACTACCTGACCACCGACGATCAGTGCAGCGTTGCTGGCCTTCTCTTCGCCGGGGTTCCAAGGATCGCCGCTGGGGCGTTTGGTCTTCCAGTCATCATCGCGACAGATGATCAGCGGGCAGCCGGGGAAGCGCTCGCGCATGGCCTTGGAGACTGGCAACAGGTTGCCAGCATCGAAGGCGATGGCGACCGTCAGCGAAGTCGCCATGTGCAGGCTGGCGCCCGTGGCGTAACCCTCACACACCAGCACTGGCTCACCCGGTTCAGGGTGCGGGCCGATCAAGTGGAAGGCACCCTCTTTCGACATGCCGTAGGGCCAGTAGGCCTTGTCACGCCCGGTGTCTTCTTGCTTTGCCGGGAAGATAACCTGCAGGCCGACGATCTGGTCGCGCACGTTGCACATAGGCACCAAAAATGCGCCCGTACGTGGCGCATAGCGAACCTTGAAGCCGACGATTTGCTTTCGATCCAGGTAGGCGCTTTTACCCTTCTCGGGCATGCGCTTGAACAGAGCCGCTGCACGGCTGGCAGCTCGGCGTGAGGCATTCGCCGCGACCTCGGCAGCCTTGCGCTTCGCCTCCTCCTGGCGAGCGCGCATGACTTCGCGCTCCTCAGGGCTCATACGTCCGGCCTTGACCTTGATCTTCTGAGACTCACCGGACCGCCAATCACCGAAACTGCCGAAGATCAACGTTCCGTTCTTCTCGGTGAGATGCTCGTGGACCACGTACCAGCCGTTTTTTTCCTTGCCCTTGTCCTGGGAGGTTTTGCAACGGGTCAGCTTGCCGAACATCAAGGGTTGATCAGGCTCCAAGCCGTAATCAGAGAATTGATTGAGTACCTCATCGAGCATGGCGGGCCTTCCTGGCTTCGTCGATGGACTGGCAGGCCACACACTGGGTGCAACCAGGGATCGCAACACGGCGTGCTAGCGGGATCGGCGTGTCGCAGCTTTCGCAGAACATGAACGAATGTGCAGCGGTAGCCGTTTTATTCCTATTGCGTGCCGCGAGCGCCTGATCCATCCGCTCTTGCACCAGGTCGTTGGCAAAATCGATAACGTCAGCCACGGTCGGTACCCCGCGTAGTCTGGTTGACGTACTTGGCGCGGTTGAACATCCCCAGCAGCCCCTGAATACCGCGAAACACCTGCAGGCGAATCTCGGCCAGTTCCTGATCGCTGACAACACCGTCGCCAATGCTCTTGGCCCACGTATCTGCCAAATCAGCAACCTGCCGGAAGTACGAGGCAATACCCGTGGTGAGAGTCTCGGGCATGTCACTGGTATAGGTTTCAGCCAGCTCCTGCCATGTGGTATCGCCGACCAGGGCATGCACCGCATCAAGAATGCGGCGATCCTTGGTCAGTTCGAGGATCTCGCCGAACTCCTGAATGTTCACGGTGTGAGACGGATGGGTGGGAGACAGCTTGTGCTGCAGCGTGGTGGCATTACGGCCGGTGGTGGCGGCGATTGCGGCGGCACCGCCGGGATAGTCCCGTGCGGCGTGGTACAGGGCTAATTCGAGCGTCAGGACTTCCCTTTGCGCTCGATCAACACAGCTTAAAGCTATTCGGCTCATGGCATTATTCCTACAAGGTTGCCAGTGCCCCGCGACATGCAGTGGTGGTACATTTGCCGCGTGGCTTGAAAGGGCCCAAAACGCCGGCTAGATCTAGGGATCGAACCGGCACCGTGCCGAGGCGAACAATCCGTTGTTCACCTCTGGCGCAACAGCTGCCCAATCTGTGGTGGAAAAGGCAGCAACCCAAGACATCCGTGTCTTGGTAGCGCGGTAGAGAGAGGTGGTTAGCATGTGGTGTGCCCGCAACTCTTTATCGCGACCCAGCAGCACTGTGGTGGTGTGTGCCGGGAGGAACTGGGCGGCCCTTGGGTCGCCTTTTTTCTATGCGGCTTTTCCCGCTGAAGGGGTTTCAGTAATACCGAAATGCTCCAAAACCTCTGCGAGTGAAACAAATCCTTCACTCTCACGAGCCAAACACTTGATCAGAGAGACGCTGGGATCCTTGCTCGCATATTTGACGTGAAGGCGAAGATAGCTCAAAGCGATGCTACAACGGCCCGCATACGCCTCAAGAGCTTCAGAATCCAAATGGTTGATGTAGTCGCGCAGTTTCATAGGGTATTCCTCCGAGACCCAAAATTAACCTTAAAGGTTATTTAATGCAATACCAAATAGGACATTCACCTTCAAGGTTAATCCAGACAAAATCCAACAGATGAAAATTTCAGATACCCGCCTACAGAATTTCCGCAGGGTCTTGGCCGAGAAAAAGCTTCGCCTGACCGACATTGCCGAACGCCTTGGTAAGGCACCCGCACAAGTCAGTGCTTTTGGGGGGAAAAATCCAACCAAAGGCATAGGCGACCAAATCGCACGACAAATTGAAAAAGCTCTTGATTTACACAATGGGTATTTAGATATGCCCTATGGGGTCGGTGAGTTCAACAATGCCACCATCCTTAGCCACACCGGCAGAAAACTGCCTGTGATTGGATCAATTGCTGCTGGCGTTTGGTGCGAAACAAACGGTAGCTTTGACCCGAGAGACGCAGAAGAGTGGATTGACGCACCAGGCCCAGTGGGCCCACGTGCATTTATTCTCCGTGTCGAAGGTATCAGCATGGAACCCAAATTTTCTGAAGGGGATAAAATTGTTATAGATCCTTCACTTGAAGCACATCCAGGGCATTTTGTAGCCGCCAAAAGGACAAGGGACCAAGCAGCTACGCTGAAGCAGTTAAAGCAAGAGGGGGAGGAGCAGTATTTATTCGCAATCAATCCCGACTGGCCAGACCGTATCATTAGAATGACTGAGGAATGGACTATCTGCGGGAGAGCCCGCTGGAAAATTTCCGACCTTTAAGACTAAAAATCAATAACATCACGGATAGATAATGTCAGACCACATAGGGCACATTAAAAACCCCTTAACGGTAATTTCACGATTTGCGGCGATTGCCGAGATAAGTGGAACTGCTGTCCTACCGTTCATTGCACCCGAGAACCAAGCAACATACATATGGTTCTTAATGATCTTTCCTGTATTACTTGTTGGTACTTTTTTCTTAACGCTAAACTTTAATCACAAGACACTATATGCGCCATCAGATTATAAAAACCAAAACCACTTCCTAAATCTTTTCGGCATAGTTACCCCGAACGAACGTGATGAAAAGCTAGACGCTGAGGTTAAAGAAGCTGACGCTCTCCGACAGCCCTTAGAAGAAAGTCCGGCCGAAGCCCCCCCTGCACGCGGCCCAGAAGACCCGCCTTGTCCAGTCGTTGCAAGTAGGGCTGACACTGTTGAGCCACCCGTGCTGCAAGAAGAAAACAGCACGGACTCTGATCATTCTGTCACAGAAACAAATTTTGATTTTGCAAGCTTCAAGAAACGAAGCACCATTGAATCAATTGCGAAGCTTGAATACATAGAAAAACGGTCGATAGAAAGACTTAGGCTCTCTACAAACATACAATTCTCTGCGAAGGTTAAATTCGACATTCCTTCTATTGAAAAACCATTGATATTTGATGCCATCGCAGATCAAGGCGACACCATCCATATTGCAGAAGTCAAATATTTTGATAAACAGCGTTTTATAGCTGGCCGTTTTGGACCAACACTCACAAAAGCTAGCTTAGCTGCTCAAAGCATTTATAGCGTTTCAAGCCGCAAAGTTTTGCTGCACCTTGTTGTAATTTTAAATGACCCCACAAGCGATTCATATGAGCAGCATATTAAAAGCTCTCTTCATAATCTCGCGAGACCTTATAACCTGACCTGCCGAGTCTACATTGCCACTGTCGACCAGTTGGCCTCAGGTCTCATGCCTGCATCTTGGACATGGAAGTGAACAAAATAACCATAATGGTTAACTTTGCCTTGACGAGTTAACCCCAAAGGTTATCATTGCCTCACTCTTCCACCACAGAGCGAGGCAACACCATGCACACCACAGCCACCCTGCACGTCCACCCGGCCGTTGCTAATCCCTTCCGCATCTTCGAGATTCGCCGCCTAGCGCAAGATTGCGGGTGCACGTTCATAGCGCCCAAACCCAAGCTCCAACAGAGCACCGCGCCCGCACCGTTCGATCCGAATGGCGGAGGGCACGCAGCATGAGCAAGTTCAAACTCGACAACCGCACCCTTGCCCTGCTGCATGCCCAGGTCAATCTCAGCGAGACTTTCAGCCACACGTTGCGCACCACACCACGTCGCGATGTGCTGACATTCCGCTTGAAAGTCGAACGCAGCAAAACGGACACGCACTTCATCGTTGAACTGGGCACCGAACGCCACACGCTGACCCTGACCAACAGTAAAAAAATGCACCTCAAACTGGCCGACTTCATCGAAGAAATAGCCAACGGCCCGATCGACCCCAGCACATCGCCCGAATCACTGCCGGCTCTCCACGCAAACCGTCGCTACGGCACGTTTGATGTTGAACACAAGCAACAAGTGTTCGAGTTGGTACGCACCGGCGGCGCGATCAGTCTCGATATGGGCTTCGAGCAACCCATTTACCTGGCTGTTCACCGCAACAAAACCCGGTCCGGCATCACCACCATCATGGGTATCGGAGTGAAGTCACCCCGCACCAAGTGCTTCACCGTCTACGGGACCGAAGTAGAGATGTACGGCATGGTCGTTGAATCCATCAACCACTTGGCCGCAGCAGCTACACCTGCCGCGCATGCAGCGTAGGAGGCTGAGATGGAACGTAGCCTGGAAAAAGCAGCTAAGTACTTCGGCCTCACCCGCCCCAAGCTGATCGCGCTCATGCGTGAAAAGGGATTGCTCAACGACCGCAACCTGCCGGCCTTCCCCGTCCGAGACCGCGGGTACCTGCGAATCAAGAACGGTAACTGGTACCACGAGACTGCCGGTATGCAGTACAGCCAATCGACCAGGGTCCGGCAAGCCGGCATGCCCTGGCTCGCCGAGCAACTGGGGCTCGAACTGCCAGCCATCCCGGCAGACAACCGTGACGTGGCCTAGGGAGTACGCCCGCCAGATCGTCGCCATGCGCACTCGCGAGGAGCGCAACGCTGCGCTTCTCGAAGTGCCGGAGCATCTGCGAGAGCTGACCAAACGCCATTGTCTGAATGCCTGGAACCACCCTTCACGTCTCAAACGCAAGGAGGCCGTCGCCCATGAGCCACACCAGTCAAACACCGCTACGACTACAACCCGCGCCGGATAGCTCGACCGTCGAGATGCTGCACCAACTCTTCGGCGACGTGCTCATCCCCCTCGAGAAGCTGCGCGTGCATTACTTCAAGAACCTCAACGAGAAGACCTTCACTGAGGCAATCAACAGCGGTCGAATTCAACTGCCGGTGACCACGCTGGACCTGAGCGTCAAGGCGTTGCGTTATGCCCATATCAAACACGTCGCCGCCCTTATCGACATCCGCGCTTACCGAGCGGACGAAGACATGCCTAGACCACATAACGATTCACCTGAGCAAGACCAGTAAACCAGACGGCTGCCACCACCAGCCACGAAACTACCAGGAGCACACCACATGACTGCAATTCAAATCTGCGCACTGATCAGCATCATTATCGCCGCTGCGATCCTCTACTGGGTCGGCTACAGAGGCGGCCTGACTGACGGCAAAAATGAAGGGTATGAAGAAGGCCATTCTGACGGATACGCCATGGGGCAGGACAGAGCTTCAGCCGCTTACGCTGCCTCTCTCAGCAAAATGTCAGATCAATGCACGCGCACCGAACTCCTGCTAAGCCGGGAACCTCAAGACCGTTACACCCTTCTCGCCATTGCCGAGAAGCTGAAGCTTGCCGCCGACACTTTCCGAGCCGTTAGATCTGAAAGCCAAGCAACGCAGGCACTCGCTTTGCGTGACAAGGCACTGGACATGGCTGCGCTGATGGATCGCTTTGAGCTGAAGGAGGACGCGGCATGAGCCTCGCCATCCCAATGCTGCGCCTGACACCCAAGGCCGCCGGCACATTGCAACAGCAACATGCAAAGGCCACCAAGGACCTTCGCGTCCTGACCCGCTACAGCGAAGAGTTCGACCGCCAGTTGAAAGCCCTGATCGGATACGAAGCTCTGCGCCAATTGCACAAGGCAACCGACAACGCCTTACTGCTGGCCGACCTGGTGAGGGAAGCCGCATGAACTGGATCCTCACCTCCAGCGGCAAACGCTTCGATTTGTTCGAGCCTGACGCCGACATGATCGACCCGCGTGACGTCTCACACGCGCTGGCCCACCTGTGCCGCTTCAACGGCCACACCCGCGAGTTCTACAGCGTGGCCCAACACAGCTGCATCGTCGCCGAGCTGGTGCCGGAAGAACACAAGCTCGCGGCCTTGCTTCACGATGCCACCGAGGCATACCTGGGTGACATCACCCGCCCACTCAAGCAGTGGATGCCCGACTACCGGGGCTTCGAGGACGTGATCTGGATGCGCGTTTGTGAGCGCTTCGACCTAGCCTTGGATCTTCCTGCCAGCGTGCACCTAGCCGACCTGATTGCACTGGCGACCGAGCGCCGCGACCTCATGCCAATCGATCCGGCTATCTGGGATTGCTTGGTTGGCATCGAACCTATGGTTGAAATCATCCGCCCATGGCCTGCCGCAGAAGCGCGAATCACCTATCACCAGCGCCTGATGGACCAACTCGCTATCGAACATCGGAGGAAAGCGGCATGAAGAACGACCAGGACAACGCCAACGCCCTGCCCGCTTTGCTCCGCGCTGCAGGTGGCGTCAACACGCTAGAAACAAACAGTCTCTGCTGCGCAGCAGCAGGCATTATTGCTTCTTCCAGCGCCACTGCCGAGGCACTTATACCCCACAGAAAGCTGCGCGGGGCAGCGCTCGCTGATGCAACGCTAAACGCTCCGGTTCGCCCGCTCGCGCAGCCTGCTAAGGGGTATACGCACCTCCCCCACTTCTCACCCACAGCACAAGAGCAGGCCGTGTCCAACGTGACCTACGAGCTACTGGATCGAGCCCTTGATGCTGCAGCCGCTGCTGGCATGCTCGACGTAGCGGATGAACTGGAACGCATCCTGACGCAGCATGACCACAGCCGTGCAGACGCAACGGGAATCAACGTTAATCGGTACATAGCATCCGACCAGGGCATGGAAGAGCACGAACTGGGAGAGTGGGTCGCCTATGGTGCATTTGACCACGTCCGGAGCCAGCTGGAGGAGCGGATAGCCGAACTGGAGCTCAGCAAGCAAAACCAGCAGGCCGGCTACCTTCGGACCTCATGGTTGCGAGAAGCCATGGAGAACACGGCTGCTAGTGGCAAGCGATGCGCTCTGATGATCGACGACACACTACTGCAGGTGAGCTACCACGGAATTAAGTGGTATCACGACCTGGTTACTCCAGGTCAGAGCAGTCTGCCGCTGACCACCGAAGAATTCGACCAGATCGTGACCAGGGTACTGGGCATCGAGCCCACTCAATGTGGCGCACAAATCAAGGCGGTGACTCCATGACCTCACTCAATAAACCGCCATTTAACTTCAAAACGCAATATAGCCTTGGCTTCTCACCCCTGGACGACGAGATCGTTGTCGACTTCTTCTGCGGTGGTGGAGGCGCCGGTACCGGGTTGGAAATGGGCCTGGGCCGCGCGGTGAGCGTAGCAAAGAACCATAGCCCGCACGCGATCAGCATGCACACCGTGAATCACCCAGGCGCCAAGCATTTCACTACCGACGTGTTCGATGGAGACCCGGACACCGAATGCGGCGGCAAGCCCTTCACCATCACACAGCAGGTCCACATGTGCGGCAACAGTGTCAGCCCTCCGCCGATGTGCGCCATCGCCATGGCGAACGACCCATGGCAAATCACCCTGCAACAGCGGGAGGCAGCATGATGGAATTCCAAAGCGAAACTCTAGCTGACGAAGAGCTGGCCACCATCACCGGCTACCAAATCCCGTCGAAACAAATCCAGTGGTTGATCGACAACCACTGGGAACATGTCTTAACCGGAGCCCGTCGACCGATCGTAGGTCGGGTATATGCCCGAATGAAACTGGCAGGCGTCACACCTTCTGCCGTGAACCCAGCGGCCGAAACCTGGACGCTCGACCTAGCGAACGTGAGCTGACAATGCGCCGGAAAAATGCAGCCAACCTGGACCTTCCACCACGGATGATCCGACGCAACGCCACGCTTAAGAGCGGAAAAATTTGGACGGGGTATTACTACAATGGCAGGGACGCCAACGGCAAGCGCAAAGAAATTCCCCTCGGCGGCGATCTCGATCAGGCCAAAGTGGAGTGGGCCCGGCTGGAGCGGCGAACGCCCCCGAAGCCCAACCATCTGCTGGGCTCCTTGTTCGACAGGTACGTGAAAGAGATCATCCCTACCAAAGGCTTGCGCACCCAGTCCGACAACATGAAGGAACTCAAACAACTCAGGAAAGCGTTTGAAAAAGCCCCTATTGACTCGATCACACCCCAGGTTGTCGCTCAGTACCGGGATGCCAGAACTGCAAAAGTCAGGGCCAACCGTGAAATCGCGTTGCTATCGCACATGTTCACGATCGCCCGAGAGTGGGGCCTGACCACTAATGCCAACCCTTGCTTCGGCGTTCGGCGCAACAAAGAAAAGCCCCGGGACTATTACGCAGGCGAAATCGTCTGGAATGCGGTGTACACCGAAGCGGTGCAAGAACTCAAGGATGCCATGGACCTGGCCTATCTAACGGGTCAGCGCCCGGCCGACGTGCTAAAGGTAGCCACTACCGACCTGAACGCCGACTTCTTGATGGTTAAACAAGGGAAAACAGAAAAGAAACTACGCCTTCGACTTGAAGATGCTGGAGTGCAATCGGCGCTTAGTGCCTTTATCAATGACCTGAAGGAACGCCGCTCCTTGGCCGGCATCAAGACATCAACGCTCATCACAAACACCTCAGGCCTTCGCATGAGTCAGCAGATGTTGCGCAACCGATGGGACGAAGCCCGAGAAAAAGCCGCTATTAAAGCCGGCGCTGACGGCGATTCATCCCTGGCAGCGCTGATCCGTCAATTCCAGTTCAAGGACATACGTCCGAAAGCAGCCAGTGAGATTGAGTTAGCGCACGCTAGTCGCTTGCTTGGGCATTCTACCGAGGAGATTACAAAGAAAGTCTACCGGCGGGTAGGCGAAATTGTTAAACCCACAAAATAGCACTTGGCCGCCTCCACGCAGGGCGGCCTTGTCGTGGATATACCATTCAAAATTTATTGTGCACGATCGCACCAGGCGCAACAGTAGTCTGTCCACTGATGCAATTCAACGCACCAGTAACAACGCCCAGCACCGTCAATATGCCTCCCTCATTTGTGACATTGCCGCGCACTACCCCCCTCAGACTCGCGCTACCGCCACACTGTACAACTAAGTGATATGCCACTCCATTCAACTCTAAATCACCACCTACGCCGACAACTACAGTGCCAGTTAAAACTCCATTGAGGATGAACTCCTCTGTAACAACCAAGTCACCATCGATGACTCCATTCTCAATACGCATCAACTTATTCCCGTACAGCAGTCAGCTGGGATTAGGTTATATCCACTGAAAGTCCAATAGCAATATGGCGAATGTACGCCCAAAGCGGCGATTGGCGGTACCAAGACCTGCGCCATTGTGTACCTGATGTGAGGGTGATTGCGGAAACGATTAGAAAAGTTGCGGAAACGATCCCAAATCACAGGCAATAAAAAACCCCGTAGACCATTGATCTACGGGGCTTTAAGAGTGGAGGCCGAGGTCGGAATCGAACCGGCGTAGGCGGATTTGCAATCCGCTGCATAACCATTTTGCTACTCGGCCTCAAACGATCAACGCCCTAACCACTGACATTCACCGCATAAAAACTTTAGCGGGCTATAAAACCCTACCTCTACTCTAACTCATTGAATACATTGAAGTTTTTAATGCTTCGTTGCGTTCGATGGGCGCCATTATGTACTCATTTGCTTTTGCCTGCAACCCCTTGATTTCAAAAATATTTCGCATGGGGATCAAGGGGTTGCGTGCCTGCCCTACTCCTGCACGCGCCGTTCCTGATACGCCGGGTCGGCCTTGATCTGGGCGTCGGTGAAGGGCAGCGTGCGCAGTTTTTTCTGTGAGAACAGCTGTGTCTGGTCCTTGGAATGCGCTGACGCGGGGTTGCTCGACAGGGAGAATGCCAGCACGCCTTGTGCATGGGGGCCCTGGTCGTCGAAGGTGACGATTTGCAGGTAGCTGCTGCCGCTGACCACTTCGCGCTTGCCGTCGGCGCGAGGCACGGTTTGCATGGCGTTGTAGATCCCCAACTCCTGCGGACCGCCATGCACCGGGGTCTGGCCAGACACCTGGATATCGCCCCATCGGCTGTCGGCGCCCAGGCCGAGTTTGGCGACCGCTGCGCTGGAAGCCAGCATGGCTTCGCGCAGGGCTTGGGCAACAGGCGCGCGGTCGATGGCCAGGCCGCGTGGTGTGGTCAGCGGCTGGGTCGGGTCGAAGGGCACGCGCCAGGCGTCGGGGATTTGCTGCAGGTGTTCGACCAGATCGATGAAGTGCACCAGGCCCAGGCCACTGTCGAGGTTGGCATGCCGATCCCAGGTGTTCAGGCGGCTGCACAGCGGTTGCAACGTGGTGGCGTCGGCGCCGAGTTGCTTGGCGCAGAACTCGAGCAGGTCAGGCATGACCTGGCCGGCGAGGTAGACCTCATTGTCCATGACCATGTTCTGCAGGTCGGCAACGCGGATCGGTTGCTTCTCCAGCGACTGCAGCCGCTGCAGGGCAAAACGCGCACGCGGGCCAAGGCCGATGTGGTCCTGGCTGATCACCGGTGAGAAGCCGGTCAGCGGTGCCTTGGGGTTGGCCATCCAGGCCGAGTCGTTGGAGTGCTGAACGTAGTCGGTGCGCGCAAGTTGCGGCAATTGGTCGGCGGCGAAGATGCCGGCCTGGGCCGCGCGCGGGTCCACATCCCAGGCGCAGGCGCTGTGGGCGCCGTCGAGGATGATCATCTGCAGGCCGGCACGCGGGTCGCTGCATTGCGCCAGCTTCGCCGCACTGACGTTGGGCACCACCGACAGGTTCATGTACAGGCTTTGGCCCTGGTCATCGGCGGCCACGGTGTTGACCCATGGAATGCCTTGCAGCGTGTGCACCGAAGTTTGCAGGGCCTTGAGGTCGCTGGCCTGATTCATCGCGTACCACTGCTGCAGCACGCGGTCGTTGCCCAGGTTAGCATCGCGCAGACTGAAGGCGTAGTGGTTGTCCCAATCGAGCTTGCCTGGCCATTGCACCACCGGGCCGAACTGCGAGCTGTAGACCGGATGCACCACGGGTTGAATGCTGCCGTCCGGCTGTTTGACCTGCACGGTCACCGTGGTTTTTTCCAGGGCGATGGATTTGCCGTCGAGCAGGTAGCGCGTTGCGTCCTTGGGATCCAGCGTCAGGCGATACAGCGTGAAGTGCTTGGAGGTATCCACCGTATGGGTCCACGCCACATGCTGGTTGAAACCGATATTGATCACCGGCAGGCCAGGCAACGCGGCGCCCATCACATCGAGCTGGCCGGGGATGGTCAGGTGCATCTCGTAGAAACGCATGCCGCCCACCCACGGGAAATGCGGGTTGGCCAGCAACATGCCACGGCCATTGAACGAACGCTCTCGGCCGACCGCGACCGCGTTACTGCCGCGGTCCAGGCTAAAGCGCTGTTGCTGGGCGTCAGCCAGTGCAAAGGCCTTGGCAGTCGGCAGCACGCTGGCGGTCGCCTGAGGCGGTGCCGCGCCTACCAGGGCTTCGGCAAACTGGCCGACACCGCCTTCAACCAACAACCTGCGCGTCAGCTTCACCAGGTCGCCAACCTCCAGCGGCCGCACCCATGCCGCCTGGCACTGCGCGGGAGCGCCCTGCTCTTTCAGGTATCGGTTGTAGCCGGCGACGTAGCCTTCCATGCGCTGGCGGATCTGCGGGCTTTGCGCGTTCCAGAACGCGGCGACGGCCTGCGGCGTGTTCAGCCAGGTGAAAAACACGTCACTGGCCAGGTTGTTGCGTTCCTCCAGGGTCGACTGCTCGGGACCGAAGAATTTGGCGCGCTGGCCATTCACCGTCACCACCTCATTGGCCAGCAGGCACAGGTTGTCCTGGGCATACGCGTAACCAATGCCCAAGCCCAGGCCGCGCTCGTCGCTGGCACGAATATGTGGCACGCCGAAACTGGTCCGCCGAATATCCGCCGACGCTTGTGTCGACTGTTCCCGCGCCGATGCGGCCAGGCTCAACCCCAGCAACAGCCCCGCCACGCACACTCTGGACAACCCGTTGGAAATAATCACGCAGACTCCACAGTCAAATTGAACACCCTCACCAGGGGTAGCTACCCCACCGTAAGGACGCAAAAAGCCGCGGAAAATTTAGCGCGCCCCGAGGTTTATTTAAGGCGGCGCGACTGTGACAAAACCGATACCGACAAAATTTCTACATCCGAGACTTCATGATTTTGCTCGCTCGTACGTCTTATTAACTAAGAGCGCCATCATTTTCCTGATCAGGCTCTGATAAGGAGTTTTGCATGTACAACCCGCAAGTGCCCACGGACGGACATTCACCGGCAGCCGACGCCCATTACGGCAGCGGCGCACAGACGTTCGGCAAAGCGCCCGAACAGCAAGGCAACCAGCGTATTCGCCATTTGCTCAAGTGTTTCGGTTTGCGCACCAGCCTGATTCGGCTGAAGGTCATCGACGCCCTGCTCACCGCCGCCGACAACCAACGCACGCTGGGCGTGCGCGGCGTGCACAGCCATTTGCTCGAACTGGGCATCCCGCTGTCGTTTCTGAGTGTGCGCGAGGTGCTCAAGCGCCTGTGCAGCGAGGGCGTGATCACCCTCAATGCAGATAAAAGCTACAGCCTCCATGAAGAGGCTGCGAAGGTACTCGAAGGTCGCGCCTGACGTTGCGTCGCAGGCTTAGAGCTTGACCTTGCGGCGCATGATGCCGTTGATCACCACCACGACCACTGCAACGGCAATGGCGATGGTCTGGAACGTCTTCTCACTGATCGCCCCGATGTTCTGCAGATAGGACAGGCCAAACATCGTCGCCAGTACCGCCAGGGCGATCAGAATCGAGTATTTCAAACGTTGCTTTTGGGTCATGACGGGTTCCTGAACCTGAAAAATGTATCCACTTTGTATCG
>Ga0247742_10001496_pt1 | contig 16218 bp, 16 predicted proteins | sample UWRJL208509C2_FD_180944 | JGI IMG/M metagenome (GOLD analysis project Ga0247742, IMG submission 180944) | Plant litter microbial communities from Arlington Agricultural Research Station in Wisconsin, United States - UWRJ-L208-509C-2 | ecosystem: Environmental > Terrestrial > Plant litter >...
ATTTTGGCGCGGCGTGACTTCGACTTTCTATGCAATGGGATTGTTTACGAGTCCTCTAATTACCCACACCTACGAAGCTTCCTCAAAAATGCTTCTCGTGCTGGCCCGTTGGTAATTACCGAGATAACATATACGTTGGCCGCAGTTGCTTGTTTTGGTTTCCTTGTTCATCCTCTCAGGCGAGTTCTTTGGGCCTGCTCTCCGCGCGTCGATTTATTGACTTTACATGCGCGGCTTTCTAGAGAACGGTCGCACAACAAAACCCTAATTTACGAAACGTGCCTTGCCTCGATGTTTTATATACCCCAGCTACTCGAACGAGCTGGCTTCTCTCAGGAACTTGTCTTCGTGATTGAGATCGGTAATTGGCGGCAATTTATGAGGGATTTTGGAAAGTCGAGGCTTCGTCGCGACCGCGATCACAGCACATTGAAAGCTCAAGTCAATCGGGCAGGTCGCGCGTACCTCAAGGTCAGCCGCAATTCTATCTGCGGCCTTTGATGCTGACCTAGGCTTATTATTACGCCTTTTGCAGCGCATGGGGCACGAGCTTCGAGAGGAGCATGATGCATTGTCACTTCAACACGATATAACCTACCAAAATTCTACGGTGTGTTCACGTTTGCACCTGTCCTGATTTTATTGTGTTTTGACTTGTGAGCCCAGGTGAAGGAACGACGGAACACAGTGAATATCTTCGTACGCTTACTAATTGTATCCCTGCCAATTCTGGCCCTGCTTCTCTGGCAGGGAGGGCGTAAGATCACTCTTTCCGTCTCCTCAAATCGGTCATGACGGAACGACCGTCACAGGAATGGATAAATCTAGTGCGACAGCTTGTCCACCTTCGGAGAGCTTTTTTCGTCATTATCTCCAGACTCCCGTCACCAATTAGATTAGTTATCGCTGCCACCTGATCACAAATACTATGTTCAGAGGTCGCTCACAGTGTGTTTGGGGCGTTCAGAAGCTGAGAAGCGATGAGTGTATGTTGTGGAATGTCGTCCTCCAGCCGCCTGTACCCTCGTATTTGAAAACGGAAAGGAGATCAGTGATGACTACGAGTGACGCCATGGAATATTGAGGAGGATTCATATTCAAATTCTGGAACATTTGTTTCGGTTTCGAGTGGAAGGAGGTTCGCTAAAACATTTCAGAACTGTCCTGCCCATCAGGAACTTCATGCGATCCGGACCTGATATAATTTGCTTCAACACCATTTACCATTGTATTCCGGCACTTACCACCGGAACGGAATGTCTTCCCATTTGTTTTCGTCACTGGCCATATCCACGCTATCGCTTTTGTCGTCGATCTGAACGAAGGCTATTGGTGTGGTTCACGATCATAATTTCTTTCGTTATAAGTCGCTCAATAAGTCCACAATTGTAAAGTGAGCGATAATCGCTCATTATAACTTGCACCATTCTAACTTGATTCTAACTTCACATACTTATTATGCAACCTAGAGCTGTCCTTCACAGCGCTCGATGGGCCAAGGATTACCTCCCTCAAAGTCAACGCCTGCGTTCACGATCTTGGTGATCGTTTCTCCTTTGACAGATGAGAACTCCTTGCAATTGTAATGGGCTTACACTGTGGGTATAAAGTCCCTTTATATGAATTTCCGCAAGCTTATTTAATGTAGAAAGTAACCTTAGAGATTGTCGGCGATTTAAAGTAACAAGTGACCCACCTATGCATCAAAATATTTGGCGTATGCGGCCACCTCGATGATTCAAATATAAATAGCATTTATATTTCTAAGCCACAGACGTGTTGCGGTGGACGAAAGGACAATCAATAGGCTGTGATCGCGGAGACCAGACCGTGGAGTTATATCTAATTGCAACTCGAGCGGATAAGGTCTCGGAGGCTGAGATATTCGTGGTCTATATGTATCGGAATGACCTCTGGACGTCATGGAGCCAAAATTTGGGATAAGAATGTGGAGCGTAAACTGGGTCCTCGTATACTATCTGTTTCATCTAGTTAACTATGTAGAGCCTATCAATATTTGAGGGAGAATACATCAAAATAAGCACTGAATTGTTCTAGCTGTATTTTATGACCCAAATTCCGTGCTGATCATCTCTTTTTGACATTTTGACAGTCATCACACCGGAGGCAAGACTCGGGACAAGAGCGAGACTCAGCGATCTTGAAGTATGGAGTCTGTCAAGCTCAAAACTCGACTGATACAGGTACATTATGCCAGATCGCCGCTGTTGACGCTCTGCGTAAGTTTAGACAGGTTGTGTAAATCGAGTAAGGACGTGGCCGCAACCGCTGATATAAGTGTCAGCGTCTGCTTTAAGCCTCGCACTGCTTCGAAAGAAGCGTAAGGTCAGGCGGCGTAAGTTGAACTTGGCATGAAAATATTTACCAAGGGCGAATATAGGCAGAGCATATGAAACTCCCAAACAATTGGGTGCAGCCAAAAAAAATAAGCGCTCGGCTTGCAGTTCGATGCGTGGAGCATCAACGTCAACTTTCAAGTGTCTGGGAAATCTGCGTCGGGAAAGCCGAAATTACAGGTACATACATTAGTTTGTTCCTTCATGACTGATGCTTAAAAACGACCTTTCCTCTGATTACTTCTCAATGAGACACTTCTGTATTTTCAGTGCTTGGTGGTACACTGGAGCCGAAGCCGCTCAATGCACTGCCGCGTCCCCACGCGGCGGCGCATTCAAGGCTGAAGGCAATCTGGGTCAACCGGTCATGCCCAGATCATTGATTGAACGGTTGAGCGATACAATAGATATAAGGCCCTTGAAACTTGAGAACACCCCCACTGCGCGGAGCACGGGTACAGCTCCAGTGAAATACAATTCATTGTAGTACTCAAAGCTATAATTATTAAGTTTAAAGAAGTATATATGGTGATCTTTTATATTTTCTGATTTCTGGTGACTTGCATGCTTCCGAACGAGCTTTGAAAGCCTCGCCCTTCACTTTCAGGGGCGTGGAAATCGTCTTGGCCAGAGCGACGTGCTTCGTTTTCAACGTCTACAAGCGATTTATGACAATTTAAAATACAACAATATGTTCTAGAGAGAGTGATAAAAAGCCTGAGATAAAGTTAAGATATGCATGTGCGCATGATGTGAAGTCTGGCTAATCAGGCGGTGTTGGGCGTCCCCCTCACGCGCGATCAAAGTTGAACCGCGGCGAACCAGCCCACCGTATACAGGTGGTCAAAGATAACGCTCCTCAATCTCTTACCGTGCTCTAGAAAATATCCATAGGACAAAGTCATCAAGATATATTTCATTTACATAATAGATTCCGAACACTTTATTTCTTTGGACACTCGCAAAATACTTGCGATCGACCTCGCTATATTCAGCAGCTCTATAAGACAAATACAAGAGAAGCAGTGAGCATCATGGTGCCATGAAATTGTCGAAATACTTACGCCATTGCAGCAAAGTGTGATAGATCCAGCGCCGTTGCATGCCAGTGGATGATCGGCAGGGCAATTGTCAGGGAAAAATACAGTGATACAATCCTGGACGCGGAAGGCGAGTACTTTGAGTTATGACACATCGCAAAGCCAAAAAAACAGGCTATATACCTGAGCAGCACGGGCTTTCTCCATGTCGGCACCTGGCGCAGCGGAGACTAGGGCACCAATGAAGGCAACGAAGAGGACAATGGAGAATTGCATTTCGGGTAGGTTTGGAGTTGTTGAGCAAAGTTTACTGAGGCTAGTTTAAGAGGAATAGATGTTGGGTGAACTCTTCTAAAGAAATGAAAACAGCGATGAAACCGACGCATTTAACTGTTTTCACCTCTCGCATTCACATGACTTTCTTTGAACTTCGTGAGAGGAGACCCAGGTTTGAACCTAGTCGAAACGGTTCTCAGATCATGAAAATTCATCGGCAGTGGGGTTTTCAAAATCAAAATCAAAGAGTGGAGTGGAGTAGATTTATTATTACATAGCTTGAGGAGTCACTGGGCTATGAATAGTAAGAAATCACGATCAGCGCGACCGTCAAACACGACTTGGTTGAAATATCCTCCTCGATGGCCATCGGCTTATTATCTAATGACTGTGCTATTGGAGCAGTCCATCTGAACACTACTGCGCCAATTAGTCACTTGGCCATTAGTGACGTCGTGGAGTTCGAGAACGGGTACATAGAATGAAAAGGGTTAACAATTACGGGCTGAGGCGGTATGAAGAGGGTGGTTCTCTGATGGTCGCCAGTGGGAGCAGATACTCGAATGCATCTTCTCGTTGTCCATTTGGATATTTGACCGCCGGTAGAGCAAGTATTTCCCAGAACTGCCAAATGGCAAGGCGTCCCATGTTAGTGGCAAATTATACTACATTTGAAGTTTTAGCTGGGCCGAGGATAAATTTACTTCCAGGTAGGTATTCTTCTGTTACACAACACAAAGAATTCACTAATATTACGCCAAAATGCCACATGCTCGGTAGTAAGATATAACGAAGCATCCTACCGTCGTTACTGAACCCCTCTGCGGAGAGAACCTTACCTAGCGATGAAGCCGTTTCCATCGGCGGAACACTAAGGTGCAACACGCTGACCAGCGAAGGCAGCATCAGCGCTGTGGAGAACTTAAAGAAGTTCGACGCAGGGAACGTGCTAGTGTGAGATATAAGTATAAGCTTTATCTCTCACCACTGATAATTGGCCCGCGAGTTCTAGGTGTCCAAAGCACAAAGGTAGAGCTCGGAAATTGACGAGGTAATTTTCCACCTGAAGGGTGCCCAGGTAGTTGATGTGTGCCTCGTAGAGGAGAAAGTTTCCTGTGCAGGGTTTCCCGATCTTCGACGTCTCAAATTCAGCGTATGTCTTCCCTATTACATGAACTGTGACACGGATTATCTTCCGGTAGGCAGTCAACGGTGTCCGTCAATGAAGAACAGCTTTATTTGCGTGCTCATAGCTCGAGGCTATGCTTGGTACTCTATCAAGGACTCGTAGTATTGAAGAGGAATAATGATGGAGTTTGCGATACCCAATAACAGCTCATATGCTAATAGCAATTTTCCTCATGCGTACAAATCAAAGGTGATGCATGGTCAGGTTCATACATCGCACCTTGATATCCATCTCTGTATTCCTTTTCCTCAATGGAGAGCAATGAAGAGATAAAGGACTGTAGAAGTGATCCTGCTTCGTGTGGATCATCTTTCAATTTTTTCACGACGCAGAACATGTGAACTCACTTGATCAACCATAGATGTAAGATTTCGCGTCCACGGGAAGATTGACTTCGAGGATGAGGTTATTAGTATTACAAAAGCTGTGGATCGTCTTCTCCCCAATTGTAAGTCGGCAAATTGAGATATCCTTGCGGTTTGACCACGGCGGCATGGACGGGGATTTATCAGTTATCGTCTGCACATTAATAATTACTGACATGAGCAGAATGGCAATTGAATGGAGCCCCAGAGAAGACGATAAACGGTCCGCGGACATTTCATCAGTCGCACGGACCACGCATGATGCATGATGCATGATGCGTGATGTTTACGTCATCTCCTTCGACCCCAAGCTGGCCAAAAATTCGATTCATTCCAAGTCGTCTCAACGCGTCATGCAATCTACTCCTGATTAATTCTTCGCCGACGAGCCAAGACTTTCAGCGTATTCAACTGCCAATATACAACAGTGGCCGACCGTTGAAGACCCCGCAGCCGCGAATGCAAACATTTCGCATGATTTCGGTCGCCGTTGTGTCGTGGAAGTCGTCAAAGCCACTTGCACAGCTCCAGCGAGCGGCAGGTGCCGATTGAATCTTGCGGTCAGTCAGTAAGCAATATTATTTGGTGCGAAACTATATTCATCGGTAATAAGACTGGCCACGCATAGCTACTGAACTACCTGTCGTTCGAGGGCTTAGCGCTTAGGCCTCAGGTCTCAGGTTTCAAGTCCGGGTCCCAACACTCAATGCTTTAACTCTTGCCGCTATGCCCTTCTCCTCTTCTTGTAACGGCGCGAGTCTCTATAACCGGCTCAAGCTCTACGCCAAGCGTCGCACTACTCGATCAAACTCGTCCTGAAGTAGGCATCGAAGATGGAATTCAGAGAAATACCCTCATGCCATTGCGGAGTTGCCACTTCGAGACGACGCCGCACTTAGCCAACAAGAGCCCGCTTTCTCGGTAGCTCTTCATGTAGCGTTATTTGGTCCAATGATTGCTGGGCCCGAGGGGTAGCACACGGCGTGATGATAGCGAGAGAGAGACTCGGCGGTCCATGACCAGCCGAGTCCTCGTGATTTGTATTTTCGAGTAGACTGGTATGGGTACACTGTACACGAAAATAATGTAAAAAACTTGTAAAGTAACAAATTGGAAGTGGGTGGGTGGGTAACAAAAATGGCTGTGCTCTGAAGACGACGTGAGTCTTCGAGCGCTTAACCGGGCACAAAAACTCGAGAGGCTTACCTGGGAGGACAGTGAGGGTTCGAGAAATAGGAAAGGCCACCCTATTCTCTTCTCATTTATCTGTCTCCCGTAGTTTCAGATTGTAAGGGGTCTGAATTTGTCTTAGAGTGACGCGCCAGAGCGCAGATACTCCTATAGCTTTCGAGTGTGCGCATTGCAGAAAACTCGGACCATTCGTGCCCTGGGGCACAGGATGGTGTGTTCGTGTCTGGCTAGAGCCCTTTGAGGCTGCTCATTGGACTTGGGTAACGAGAACTTTAAACTCGATTTATGACGCCCTTTCGCGTGGTCATATACTGTCCACGAAGGTGGAGGCCAAGGAGAGATAAAGCCAGATTGGAAGACGGGCCGGCTGGTGTCGCATCTGTATCTGCTGTTATCTTGGTATGTGGATCCGAGTCTCTCTCACCACTCGTTCCGCTGATTCAGGTTTTTTCAGCTTCGGGCTCTGCAAATTTCAGCTCTTAAATCTCCATCCATGCGTATAAGAAGTGACGACTTGACCTCAATTTACTTGATTAACGTGGATACAAGTGGCGCGGGTACAGCGCTTCATATTTGTGGTTACATTCCCTTTAGGCACTAGTCGAGTTTTGCGCTGTATTAAATCGCACTTAGCGCAATAAGGAACTGCATTCCCGACTCTTGCACTCCTCTTCCAGGTTCAGTTGCGCGAGTCAGCTTACAAAATGACACCACCTCGCTTTATACTATATACATGTTCATCTTGTCCGGGTAGTAGAGAACGGAATCACAGCTTAATTGATGCGCTTTCTCTCATATAATCGTTCGAGAGCCGTTCCCTGTACCTTCCAAAGAGGGGTTCCAAGCGTTGTCAACCAATCCAAGTGGTGGCTGACAAGATCTTCCATCGAAACCAGGAAATCAAGATCCTCCGGGATCATGAATCTACCTGACCCTTCTTCACCACCAAACGTCAAGCTGACCCATAGGTTCTTCAATGCCTGTAAGATCATGGGAGTCTTCGATCCATTCTGACCACTTCCAACACCTTTTGCTACTGCGTAGAACGTGCCACGATTGGCGTGCATTGATGTTGGCTTCCAACCTCTGAGACTCGAAGAAATCATAGTGAACAAGTAAAGAATTCTTGCGGCAACGAGTTTGTGTGGCAGCGGGAGCTTCATGATGATGGTCCCTCCCTCTTTTACCGATAGAAGACCAATAATCAACTGGGAGATAAGGAGTCGGTCACGATCGCATGGCATGGCAGATGCCTGGGTCCGCAGTTGGTGTCCGTCCAGGAGAACTACGCCGAAGGAGCGGCCGCTGAGCTGGAATGGAAGACGTTGTAAGCGGCGATCATCGATGATGGAGGGCCCGAGTTGGTAATATGTGAGATTTGCGAAGAAAAGATGGAATCGCGGGCGATGGCGCTCTTCAAGAGAAAATTCGTGCCCACCATCTTCGACCGGCAAAGAGATACCCGTTCCATTCGCCTTGGGGTTCTTGCTCAATATATACGACGAGAACCCTCCGAGGCAGCATCTACGAAGGTCATTGAATTCAAACAGCCACACCGAATATGAGCTGCAGATAACTCACCCGAGATCCAAGAAATCCAAGGACTCTTTAGCGGGAATGCATCTTGTATTGCCATCGATTTCGCGAAGTAGGCCTTTCATTCGGTGGAACCACATCCTACTGAGATCGGAAGAGGCATTATCAGCAGTCTGCCGCTGCTGTTGAAAGTGATGTTCCGTCGATTCATCGTTCCAGCCCTGCATGTGGATAGGGCATTCAGTTTTCAAGAGGCTGCAGTAGGCGCTGAGGTAGTACCTTGCTTTGTAGCCCTAACAATTTCTCCAGCACAATAGATCCGTTATCGACCAACGCTTTCGCTAGTCGTAGCCCGCAGTCGTCTTTATCAAGTGGATGTGATGTTGAAGAGGATGCAAACCTGACCGGCATAGGGGTTCTGAGCGAATGCATGATGGGAAGAATAGGGGTTGGTCAAATGGAGGGTCTCGTCATGCACTACTTAACCTGGAAAGCACGAGGCCTACCCACAGTCCACCCACAATGCTTGACGGAAGGTGATGGAAGAAAGACAAAAAAGGTTGACAACTCGGCTTTGCCGGTCTATCGACGTATCAGCGCGAACACATTCGGCAGGCATGTCGGAGCTGCAATAAATAGGCGCCCGTCTGTCAGGGAGGTGAACTGGGTCGTCCAATCATACGCTCTCGTATGCAACTGTCAACAGCCGTCCATCTTCGTCAAGAGGTGCTGTAAATAAGCCTTCGCGGCGACCAAGTTTGGACTAATTTTGAGCTTGGCCCAACGGGTTTTTCAAGCTTGCGCCACCGTGGACCTTGCTGTTCGGGTGTGGTGAATTCCTTGAAGTCAAAAATGTCCTTCCCCAAACACCACACTCAACCTCTCATCGGAAGGTCTGGCCTCGCCCTTAAAATATTACTTTACCACCCTTGCGATCACGGCTATCTCTTTCAAGCTATGTCCTATTTTTTCCCCCACCTTTGGCGGCACTCTCAAGCATCTCGGCCCTCTATACCCACATCGTCAGGTTCGTACATGATTGATTCACGACTTAGAACTTTGTTAAGACTGGCTTTGTAGATGTCTCAATCGGGTGCGTTTCTCCACATACCCGTTTACGTATTCCAGTCAACTTACGCGTTCATTTGACTTCTGTAGGCATTCATATGTACAACGGCCTGTATTGACTTTTATTCCCCCTCCTACATCTGTCGGGCCCCTTGGCTCTCCTCTTGTACCTGACTTCCGCCCTGGGACAACAGAGGCGGATGACGCAGAGAGGGCCTGATGTAGCGCCAACGGTTTATGCACCCTCAGAGCTCGAAGAGGTATTCAAGCTCCACAATCTAGGAAGAAGACTCAAGGCGAAGGATTCGGGCGCAATATGGTGCCCAGTGTTGAATTAGATAGATCTATGTACTGGAGTTCTACCCGGAAGCGAGCAAGGCTTGCGAGCCGGTTAGGACGTGGTCTTTGAGCGAACCCGTAGCAATTTCGTCTCGAATAAGTAGGACAGGTTCCGCACCGAGCGGGAAACTGCTTTCACTCACTCGCTATCTTCTGTAGTCGATGCCGATACATGTGACTGCTATACCCCAGCGATGTCACTACGAATGAACACCCCAAGACCATCGGCAGCTACTATCTCAATTGTGTCTATGACTACAACGCAATAGAATCCTTTTGATACCCTCGTATTAGTGAAAATCTCTGGTATCAAATATCCAGAGGAGAGCCACACCCCGAAATATCAGCTGGTTACCGAGAATTGATGCGATGACCTGCTGTCGACATAACGGTGACCTTGGGCGACTTTTGGTTGATGACATCGGCACAACGCTCGTGTGCATTAACCAAAAAAGAATGCAATCGATATCTATTTTATCACTTTTGACCATTGCCTCGTAAATCTACGTTTCGGTGACATAGTGGAACGCCGATGTAGCAGTCTATCGAAATTAAGCATTGGCCACTGAAAATGGTATACATTTAAGTGAAGAGTTAAGTCTCAAACTACCGATTCTAAGGCGGGTGGTTTTTAGATGCTGTCGATAAACACGAAGAGGATACCGACCCAGGGTCAGAGGACTGGTTGGTGAAATCACTTCTTTCCGCGCGACTTTTGGAAGCTGAGCTTGAGCTTGGATTGCTTCTAGATGCTCGAAGGTCGGAGAGGCGGTGAAGGAATCCTCTTGAGCTATTCTGTGTAGGACGAGTACTCCGGCCGTTTTCGCTAGAATAGATACTGGTCAAAGATAGGATTGATGTCATCAGGGAACTGAGTGGCGTATTTTGGCGACGGCTTTGCTCGAGATCCGGGTGCTCCTTGTCGTCAAATTCCACATCATCAACTTCGAAATCATCACCACTAGTAGAACCGTCGCCTCTCCTACTCTGAATGAAACGGTAGAAGTATGTTGATATTACGAGCGTATTGCAGACCATCAGTGCCACAATGACCTATTTGAGGGGTCAGGTTGATAAACGCGATGGAAGAAGTCTGGTACGTACCTCTATTTGGGATGCGGCCGTATTCAACAAGGGTGAGGAAGGTCCCAGATTGATTCCGACGCTTGAAAAAATGAGGTATATGACGGCGGAGATTAACGTTAGGACACTGGCACAAAATGCAGCCAGTATCAAACAGCGCGGTCCTTTCGAAAGTTTTGCCTTCCAGAGCACGTACAGGGGATAAACAACAAGAATAGATTCAGCAAACACATCCACTAGATGGTGGATTAGAGTGGACTGAAGAAAGCGGATTTGTGACTCACAAGAGACAGTGATAATGCCATTTGGGTATTGGCCATCAGGCGTTACCACACAACGAGGCCGCATTCTGTAGAAAGGTAGAGTTTGGTTACCGCGACATAGAAGCGTATTGGCTACCATGCATGTAATGCCCAGGAGTAAGAAGAGTAGAGAGAAGAGATAGCAGTTGCGCTTCACAGGATTACCAGAGGGAAATATACGAGCGACGGAGAGTAAAAGACTGATGCGTGAAAACCTGATAAATCGTGGGTTAAGAAACCATAACATGTAGTGAAAAAGGGCGCACCACAAGACTACTTGCAGCAAGAATACGGAGAACCAGAAGGATTCGATCAGATGCTTAGGTGCGCCAACTAAAGCTGAGGTTAACGAAAAGCGGCTTGAAGAAGAACTGGTACGCACATTTGTCATGGAATTTGAACCAGAGTTGTACCAGAACCGAGATATTAAAAGAAACGGCGATTACAGCAGCGTAGTCGTCCCAGCCAATCTTTTTAATTCTGAAGCGATGGATAAGACGAAAGATGGTCGATCCGATGGCGATGATGTGGAGGACAGTGAGAATGACTGATTGAAGAGTACATTTAGTCCTATCCCATTTCACATTGCCCCAGCGAAGTGTACATACCTTCCCAAGCAACAAGAGACTGGACTGGCAACATCGCGGTAGGCGAAGGATGGACCTCGAAGCTGGGGTCAAGAAGCAAGACCTAGCGGCTTTTATATATTGTCCGTTGTTCGTGGTAAAAGCCTTTGAGTAAGTGTAGGGACGCAGAACGGAAGGAATTGAGCTCAATTCAATAATTTCCATTTGGCATATTCCTTCGTCTCAGTTCGGCTTTCGTAATACCTCACGTTGTCATTGGCACCCGCCAATCGGCAAACACTGATACTCCTAGGCATAGAACCAGTGAACTTCGAGAACAAAGCATGGATGTTCGTGTACCTTTCACTGAGTTCAACTTAGGAACACAGCTGGTGAAAGTTGCGTTACCTATTCTTCAGTCACCAGACGGCCTTTTGGTATCGTGATGCGGTTGCAGCGGATCCCCTAAACAATGTACGAGAGGCAAACTGACAGCGGAGCTCGCCGTGAAACCTCCTTTTTTTTTGGTTAGACCCTCGTGGGAAACACCTCATTAGGTTCTAGTTTTCAGGTACGCCCCACCGGAGATCGAGGTGAGGCTCACGGGTTGCGGTAAAGTGCGAAACATAACCGAAGAACCCGATTGGTTGAGGCTACTCGGTCCAGGCCCAATAGAAGTTTGCTTTTCTTGTTTCGTCGCTCCCTGAGAAAATGTCTACGATACTACTTAGTCGCTCTGGTGGTTAACTTTTCTGAAATTTATATAGTAGTCCTCCTTAACCAGCCTTTTGAGGGCTTACTTGTGAAGGTGCTTGTTGGAAGTCTAGTCCGCCGTTCAGAATTGATGATGCGACCGGTGATAAGAAATATTTAAGGAATCACTGATGCGTAAGATATTCGTGATAAGATGCAGTATCCATGGAGCAACAATATCTTGTCGAGCGAAAGTAAATAATCGCCCATGGACGAGCATCGAGCATCAATTGCCATTGGCTACAGCAATTCGGGCAGAATAATTCTGAAATGCCTCGAATAATCAAGAGTGCGAGTACAAAACCTACGAATCTTTGAAGAATTTAAATTCGGCTCTATAACCTCCGGAGCATACCTTTTGCGGTACACTAGGCGCCTGGCGGCATAACCTCTTCCATTGCCGCAGGTCGTTGGATGGTACCCCGGAATGTGTGCTGTTATATCCCAAGGCATTAGCCTGAAGGTAGGTTAAGTATTATTCAGAACGTATAGCGATTCACCCCATAATAATGATAACGTGAGGGGTACTATACAATATTAACCTAATGCCTATATCAAAAAGTGATTAGGTTGCTACGAATCTCACTGCAGTCGAAGACACAAGAAGGGAGACGGACAAGTGCAATAAAATTGATTTTCGTCAAAAACAGTGGAGTCTCAGGGCTGCATGACGGAGGTCGGCTAGTTGAAGAGATGAATGGACATCGCGATAGTCCATGTTGAGTTTATCATAGTAGACAAAGACGACCTGGTAGACAGTTCAAGAATTGAGTAAATGAACCGCAATATGCCCTACTTCTCCACGAAAACATGATCAGGTGGATAGTGGATGATGGGGGAAGAGTTAAAAAAGCCTTAGAAATAAGCTACTTGTATCGGCCGGCACAGACGTGAGACTGCTTACCTTGACCATGTCCATCTAAATCCTCGTCGAGTCCTCGTGTTCATCTCCCGTGAACACATTCTGATATCAGCAGCGCAAACTCGAACAGATCCCTAGATGAGGCCCTAATAGAGGCACCAAGCGGTTGGGAGGCGCTAAGATGACATAGAGATACTAGTGTATCGATTATATATGATCACTGAGAAGTACTGCGGATAGTTGTTGGTGGTGCTTGAATCAAGACTGGAGCGCCTGGACTGAATAGAGGGAACATTAACATTGAGAAGCCTGCTAACGACATCAATTACCAGGTGAATGGAAAGCGATGCCAACATCGGATGGACGGACTGGTACTGACGAGCGTTATGGGCATATAACGCCGTTTCTCGATAGTCAACTGGAAGAGAAGAACGATAAAAAGACGAGTAAGTCACGAAACAAACAAGAAGTGTACGCATTAAGGTATCGGGAAGCATCATTCTTCCAAACTTCTTCTAGCACATGGGCAAATCACCAGTACTAAAGATGTGAAAATTTTGCGGCCTAAGATTGAGATAGCTTGCAGTCATTAACACCTCTGCGGAAGTGTACCATACTACCAACGTATATGCTATACATTAGCTACCACGCCACCATGGAGCGTATAGACCTGACGGTATTACAGCGGGAAATATATATTGTTTCACTTCAGCACATCTGAGGAGTAGTATAAACATGAGTCATTTTCTTCTCCTCCTTCTTTGAAGAAAAAATCCAACTCACTTTGACCTCGTCTGCACCGCAGAAATCTCAGAGTTCAATCCTACAGATACAAGGACGAACATGTCGTTGGTCTACGCCACGTTGTGCAGCCTGGTATCATAGTATGCGCAGATACTAGAACAAGTCTTTGAGTATGATTTTGGCTCCGCCAAAGCAGAAAGGATGGTTGTTGAGAAAATACTGTATAGATACGACCTGCTCTTCGTGCCATGTGACGCGTGACGGCTTCGAAGAGATAGAGAACTCTTCATTTTTGGCCGGGACGCGTGACAGGTCTCAGATCTCTTCTCTTCGAAAATTATTAGCGCTCAGCAGCGTCACAACAGCTATGGAAATGATGAATCAGAAGATACATTACTTGCCCTCCACTAGCTTGAAGCACCCTAGAAATTTGAGTCATCTATAAACCGCACAAGAAATACCAAATTTGGCCGGAGGACATCACTGATGGGTCGCCTAATGTGAGCCCAGTGTGCTGTAGGTGGTCAGATGTACTCTTTATGGGTGCTACCTTTTACATTTATGCAGTGGCCCTATTTTTATATGTTATCTAACATATTCCAACTATTTTTGCGCCCTCCGCAAGGCTGCAAGACTTTTGTATGTCACGCTCTTCGAAACGGCTTGGGACGCGTGACAAGTCCCATATCTCTTCTCTTCGGGGAGGTCTGTGACGCGTGACAAGAAGAGTAGGTCGTATCTATACAGTAGCGCACGCATTGGATATGAATGTTAAGAGTGGAGTGACAAGTATTGTGACAATCACTCATTGAGTGCTTGTCACACACATTGCAGAGCTCTTACTGAAAATGTTCTACGGTTCGTTCGCGAGCTCGTCGGTCTCACACATCCTACTAGATCGTATCTCTATCCCTTTAGATCCCCGACTCTTTACTACCAACCGCAATCTTGCCGTTCGAAGCCAGCGCCTACGAACATGTTCTTTCATTACCCGTTCCCAATGTCTATCGTTATGCAGACTTAGACTCGCACTCGAAGTCTCTTCGAGCGGGTATTCATCGATGTACTCATCGATCATCCCCATCTGATGCAGGACTCTCACCAACTTCCAGGCTATGTCTCCTGCTCAAAATTCCATCTACACCTCTTGGCACCTACATTGTCACCACTCTCGAGTCGGTGTACCAAACATCAGGCTTGGTTTCTGTTCCATTCAAGCGCTCGCGTGTGTCCAAATAGGTATATCCGTCATCCTGCCCTTCCTCAGGCGAATGAAGGATTTCTACGACCCTTGTTGTCACACTGTACCTACCAAGGAAGACACGTACAGAAGGCATGGTTTTGCTCGACATCCCCTTATCCGGCTCTTTGGGAGAATCAAGAAACTGTTCATGTATTGGAGGTATAATGGAACGGAGATCATGGCTAATGAGTTTAGGAGTGGATGAGATCGTCGAGCTTGGGAGGTTGGACCCGAATCTGATGAGGTTACGTCCGAATTTGTTGACTGGGTTGAGGAGGGACGAGACCGAACTCGGAATTGGAATCGGAAGCGGCACTGAGTGGTGCGCCTGCTTTGGTTTCGGTACCAACACCGTCTGCCACTCCACCTCTTCTGTCAGTCGGACCCACAAACCAACATCGCCATTTCAGATGTCACACCCCCTCTCGTGACGTTTACAGACGATTTGGCAGAGGGAGAAATCACCCTGGACAAGGTTCATGACGGGCTCAGAGGCTTGAAGATCTGTGCGGACACCGAAAAAATGGAAGTTGCCCATAGAGAAGGACGAACCGGCTCCGATCCTTTGGATCGTCCGGTATGAATAGGAAAGTGAGCGCGCGCGAAAGCATGAAGGTTGATCAAAATGTATGATATAGGTGAGCTTTTTTTTCGGTTTCGCTTGTATATTGAGATTCTGAATTTCATATGTCAGATAGACGTGATGTCATTTGAACAGCAGAAAATATGGCCTTTCCGACTATTTCTGAGGACGATTCAGCTTGTGCCATATTGATTTAGGTTGACGCAGCGTTATTCGATATACTCCGACTTGCCAACACCATACAGACCCCTGTTTAAAACTGAAGCTTGGACGACGGTCAAGATATACGTAAGTTTAATAATAACTTCAATGAATTCGCCCTACCCATAACCCATATACTGTGCAACAGATCGCATATATGCAGCGAGGATGGTGTCTATATCGTTTCTTCGATCTTCACGTGTTCAGCACCACGATCACCTTCCGGAAGGCCTCTCGCATGAGACTTGAACTTGAATGTTGTTGCGCTGTTACAGCGTTTGATGATATCGTCATGTGATTTGGGTGATGGTAGTATATATACCTCGTCAGAACTATACCTTTTCTTCAGCTCGTCTCACTGCTACCATCATCACTATGGTCTATATTAAAACTGCCGCCACCATCCTCGCTCTTGTTACTACCGTTGTGCCAGTGTTAGGCGCACCTGTGGAAGCAGGAAGGTGAATCTCTTCAGTTTCTTCATCTTTCACACCTTTGCTGACATCAGCATCCCTAATAT
>Ga0247742_10001498_pt1 | contig 16217 bp, 17 predicted proteins | sample UWRJL208509C2_FD_180944 | JGI IMG/M metagenome (GOLD analysis project Ga0247742, IMG submission 180944) | Plant litter microbial communities from Arlington Agricultural Research Station in Wisconsin, United States - UWRJ-L208-509C-2 | ecosystem: Environmental > Terrestrial > Plant litter >...
TCACTCTGTTTTCCAGCCTTGGCTTCGCCGCCTCCCCTGTCGTGCTGCAACGGCCCATCAGCCTGGACACCGGCAGTGGCGAGCTGTTTGGTTCGCTGTTGTTGCCCAAATCCGACAAGCCGGTGCCGGTGGTGCTGATCATCGCCGGCTCCGGGCCCACCGACCGCAACGGCAACAGCGCCGACGGCGCACGCAACGACAGCCTCAAGCGCCTGGCCTGGGTGCTGGCCAGGCACAACATCGCCAGCGTGCGCTACGACAAGCGCGGCGTGGCCGCCAGCCTTGCCGCCACCCCCGATGAACGCAACCTGACCCTGGATGCCTACGTGTCCGACGCCGTGGCCTGGGGCAAGTTGCTCAAGGCCGACCCACGCATGGGCCCGCTGATTGTGCTGGGCCACAGCGAAGGTGCACTGGTGGCCGCCCTCGCCGCCCCGCAGCTCAACCCGGCCGGGGTGATCTCCCTGTCGGGCAGTGCGCGCCCGGTGGACCAGGTGATCCGCCAGCAACTGGCCGACCATATGCCTCCAGCGCTGTTACTGCGCAGCAACCAGATTCTCGATCACCTCAAGGCCGGCCAGGTGGACGCCGATGTGCCCACCCCCCTTGAGGGCATTTTCCGCCCCAGCGTGCAGCCCTATCTGATCAGCCTGTTCCGCGCCGACCCTTCGGCGGCCTTTGCCAAATTGACCATGCCGGCGCTGATCGTCCAGGGCACCAATGACCTGCAGGTCGGCGTGGCCGATGCGCAACAATTGCAGAAGGCCAAGCCCGACGCCGAGCTGACGGTGATCGAAGGCATGAACCACGTGATGCGCATCGTGCCCAACAACGTGAAGCAGCAACTGGAGTCCTATAACGACCCGCAGTTGCCGCTGGCGGCTGAACTGGGCACCCGCCTGGTTCGCTTTATCGACGGACTTCGCGCCAGTTAAGCGAGTATTGCCCTCCAGTCCTGAGCAAAACGGCCGATAAGCCATGGGTCGACAGCAAAAAGCCTGTCGGCCCGCAGAGCTTGGACAGGATCGCGCCGAATGACGAACACCGAAGCAACACCCGAACCTACCGCCGACACCACGGCTGACACCGAGGCCGCCGCATCGGCCGCGTTACCGTGGGCGGAGGTGCAGGCCGAACATTTCAAGATGCTGCGCCTGGCCCCTTTGGCCACCGACCGTGCCACGGGCGTGCGGCCCCTGCGCTTTGTGCAGTTTGGCTGGGCCGAACGCAACAACAAGGACCACAGCCTGCTGCGCATGGTCATTCAGTTGCCGGGCCAGCGGGTGCGCCGGGAACAGAACCATTTGGATATCTGGGTCGATCACGCGACCCATCGGGTGCACTTTGGCCCGGGCAACAGCCTGGAGATCGAGCCGGCTAACCGCGGCATCGGCCGTTTCCTGGTAGCCCAGGGCGCCGCCTGGGCGAAAAAGAAGTGGTCGCACTACCGCGTCGACGGCGTCGACCTGGCCAACAAGGACGCCCTCAACGAAGCCACGCGCCTGCGCCGGGATCACTTCCTGCGTATCCAGGGCTTTGATGTGGCGTACGCCGATGTCCAGCATTTGAAGGGCAACGTGCAGCCGGGCAAGGTCAGCGATGTGCTGGACAGCTGGAACACCGAAAAGCTGCAGTTCGTGGAGATTCTGGAAGCGGCGCAGATGCTGCAACAGGCCGAGCAGAACCTGGCGGAACAGGAAGTGAAACTGCGCAAGGAAGAGGAAAAAGTCACCAAGTTCAAGCGCGAAGACAGCGGGTTGCGCTTCACGATTACGTGCCTGGTGGCGTTTACCGTGTTTCAGGCGGGTTTGTTGATCTGGATTGCGACACATCGGTAATCCGGTTTATCAATTGAAACCGGATCAAAATGTGGGAGCGGGCTTGCTCGCGAATGCGGTGTGTCAGTCACCGGATATCTTGCCTGAGCCACCGCATTCGCGAGCAAGCCCGCTCCCACACTGACCGCGTTACCCACTTGGAAGCGGTTAAACCCTGGCGGCAAACACCGCCTGATGCGCCCGGCACTGCTCGGCCGTCAACATGAACACGCCATGCCCGCCGCGCTGGAACTCCAGCCAGGCGAAGTCCACTTCCGGGTACAACGCCTCGACGTGAACCTGGCTGTTGCCCACTTCGACAATCAGCAAGCCCTTCTCGGTCAAGTGATCTGCCGCCTCGGCCAGCATCCGCCGAACCAGGTTCAAGCCGTCGTCACCGCAGGCCAGGCCCAGCTCCGGCTCGTGCTGGTATTCATCCGGCATGTCGGCAAAGTCTTCGGCGTCGACATACGGCGGGTTGGACACGATCAGGTCAAAACGCTGGCCCGGCAAACCATCAAAGCCGTCGCCCTGAACGGTATACACGCGCTCATCGACGCCATGGCGCTCGATGTTCTGGTTGGCCACCTCCAGCGCTTCGAAGGACAGGTCGCCCAGTACCACTTCGGCGTCCTGGAACTCGTAGGCGCAGGCAATACCGATGCAACCGGAACCGGTGCACAGGTCCAGAATGCGTGCCGGCGGTGTGCCCAGCCACGGTTCGAAGCGGTTTTCGATCAGTTCGCCAATCGGTGAGCGGGGAATCAATACACGCTCATCAACGATAAACGACATGCCGCAGAACCAGGCTTCCTTCAACAGGTAAGCGGTCGGCACACGCTCGTGGATACGGCGGTGCAGCAACCGTTGCACGTGGGAGATTTCCTCTTCTTCCAGGTTGCAATCCAGGTAACTGTCGGCAATTTCCCATGGCAGGTGCAAGGCGCCGAGCACCAGTTGCCGGGCTTCGTCCCAGGCGTTGTCGGTGCCATGGCCAAAAAACAGGTCTTCCCCATGGAAACGGCTGACGGCCCATCGGATGTGGTCGCGCAAGGTGCGCAGGCGGGAAGTGATCACGGGGGCAAGCTCCTGGAAAAAACGACCGGCGATTCTAACAGTCTTAAGCTGTACCGACGATGTACGAAAAAACCCTTTGCCGCACGTCGGATTTCATCTTAAACGTGGTTTTTGCCTAAACGTAGTGCCCTATTGACATCGCTGCACGCCAACAACGGCGTACCTTACGATGGTAGCGATTCACAGAAGCGCTCAGCCAGAGGACAATGTCACAAAAGCCCCACTCACAGGAGCCCCAGAATGTCCGTTCCAAAGACGATGTTTCAACTCAGCGGTCGTGGTTACGCAGCGGCGAACCTGAACCATGCGACCCTCGTGATCATCGACGCCCAGAAGGAATACCTCAGTGGTCCCCTCGCCCTCTCGGGCATGGACACTGCTGTCGAAAATATCAAGCAACTGGCGGCTGCCGCGCGCAACGCCGGGCGCCCGATCGTGCATGTGCGCCACCTGGGCACTGTCGGCGGGTTGTTTGACCCTCAGGGCGAGCGCGGGGAGTTCATTCCTGGCCTTGAGCCACAGGCCGACGAAACCATCATCGGCAAGCTGCTGCCCAGCGCCTTCCACGGCACCGGCCTGGAGAAACACCTGCAAGACCTCGGTTCCCTGGACCTGATCGTCTGCGGCTTCATGAGCCACTCCAGCGTCAGCACCACGGTGCGTGCGGCAAAAAACCTGGGCTTTCGCTGCACTCTGGTGGAAGACGCCTGCGCCACCCGCGACCTGCCTTACAAGGGCGGCATCCTCAGCGCCGACCATGTGCAGCAGACTGAAATGGCCATCATGGCTGACAACTTCGCCACCCTCGCCTTGACCAAAGATCTGATCTGATCGACCTTCGATGAGCGGGTAGCCGCCCGCTCATCCGCAAATACCTGTCATTTGCTGCAATTGCCTCTGTACCCGGAACAACCTGTGTATCTTCCGGTCGAAGGGCCGATACCCTGGAGGAAAGGTCGGAATGAAGATATCCGATGGTTTTGATGCTCGTCGCTTGCGCCCCAAGGGCCCGAGCAACTGGCGTCTGCGCATCGGCGCCGGCTTTGCCGCGCTGTTGGCGATAGGTGGCGTACTACTGGCAATTGCTGGCGGCGCTGGTTTGGTTGGACACTCACCGGCCCTGGGCGAGCTGAATGCCAGCCCTGGCGGTTCTGCAATACTCTTGGTCATCGGCCTGCTGGTGCTGTGGTTCGGCGTATGGCTGTGGCGCCGTTGCCGTCGGCGCATGCGCCAACCGCTGTCACTGAACATCGCTTCGCACCTGATGAAAAAGCACGACTGATGGCGCACAGATAGCGTTTGTTGCGCATCAAGCCGCCGCGATTAGGTAAACTGCCCGCCCTTCGCGGAGGCTGACATGCAAGACGACGATTTTTCCCTATTCAAGAACGAGCTGCGCGGCGTCAAGCCGATCAAGCATGATCGCGCCGACACCGGCAAACCCAAGACCGATCGCGCCCAGATCGCCAAGCTGCGCCAGGCCGCGACCGTGCGCACGGACGCCACCACCGTGGACGGCCTGTCGGATCAATTCGTTATCGATGTAGGTCCCGAAGACGAGTTGATGTGGGCCCGCGACGGCGTGCAGGAAAGCCAGATGCGCAAGCTCAAGGTCGGCCAGATCCCGTTCGAGGGCAGTCTCGACCTGCACGGCATGACCGTCGAAAAAGCCCGCGAAACCCTCTGGGCGTTCCTCGCCGAAGCCACCAAATTCGAAATCCGCTGCGTGCGCGTCACCCACGGCAAGGCCGTGCGCCTGGACGGCAAGCGGCCGATGATCAAAAGCCACGTCAACACCTGGTTGCGCCAGCACTCCCAGGTGCTGGGTTTTACCTCCTGCCAGCCACGTCACGGCGGCGCTGGGGCGGTGTATGTGATGCTCAAGCGCACCATGATGGAAGGCCGCGACGAGTAACAAGTGCCATCGTCAGGCTTGCAGCGATGTGTTGGCCGCCGTACCCTTGCCCTTTGCGAAAATCCAACTAGGTAGTTTCATGTCCCTGGAACAGAATTACACCGCGATTCTCGGCCAACTCGGCGAGGACGTTTCCCGCGAGGGCCTGCTCGACACGCCAAAACGTGCCGCCAAGGCCATGCAGTATCTCTGCCGCGGTTATGAACAGACCCTCGAAGAAGTCACCAACGGTGCCTTGTTCAGCTCTGACAACAGCGAAATGGTGCTGGTCAAGGACATCGAGTTGTACTCGCTGTGCGAACACCACCTGCTGCCGTTTATCGGCAAGGCTCACGTCGCGTATATCCCGAGCGGCAAAGTGCTGGGCCTGTCGAAGGTCGCGCGTATCGTCGATATGTATGCCCGCCGCCTGCAGATCCAGGAAAACCTCAGCCGCCAGATCGCCGATGCGGTCCAGCAGGTCACCGGCGCCCTGGGCGTTGCAGTGGTGATCGAGGCCAAGCACATGTGCATGATGATGCGCGGTGTGGAGAAGCAGAATTCGTCGATGATCACGTCGGTGATGCTGGGTGAGTTCCGAGAAAACGCGGCGACCCGCAGCGAGTTTCTCAGCCTGATCAAGTAATACGCGGCACCTGGAAAAACCGGCGTTCATCGCCGGTTTTTTTTCGCCTGTGAAAAATCAGGTAAGCTGCGCCCCCTTAAGTCTAGGGCAAGAGGTTTCAGCCATGTTCGTCAAAGCACTTCGAGTGGGCCTCGGCCACGTCATCATCGCCGGCGACTTCCTGACCCGTCCGCGCAAAAAGCAGCGCCCTGCCGAACAACAGGCGCAGGTGAACGCAGCGGCCAAGGACCTGACCCTGTATCAATTCCACGCCTGCCCGTTCTGCGTGAAGACCCGCCGCACCCTGCACCGCCTGAACGTGCCGGTGGCCTTGAAGGATGCGAAGAACAACGAGCAAGACCGCCAGACCCTGCTGGAGCAAGGCGGCAAGATCAAGGTGCCATGCCTGCGCATCGAAGAGAACGGTCAGACCACCTGGATGTACGACTCCAAGGTGATCATCGATTACCTCGACAAGCGGTTTGCGGCGGTCTGACAAACAGCGAGGATCCAGTGTGGGAGCGGGCTTGCTCGCGAAGGCGGAGTATCAGCCACAGACGTAGTGGCTGATACTCCGCCTTCGCGAGCAAGCCCGCTCCCACATTAGTTTGGTATTGCCAATTCAAGATCCAACAATGCTGAGCCCAGGCACTTGCCATGGGCGTCCAGCGCCAGCGACCGCGTCACCCCGCCCCGCAGGATCCCCGGCAACACGAAGTTCAGTGCCTGCACATTGGGCAACTCATAACGCCGCACCGGTGCAGCGCCCGCTTCCAGCAACGGCGCAAAAAATGCCGCCACCACCTCAGCCGTCAATTGCTCGCAGAGCAGCGGATAGTCCTCGGCCCGATACGCAATGATCGAGATGTTCGAGGTGTCGCCCTTGTCTCCCGTTCGGGAGTGGGCCAGGGTGTGCAGCTTCATGCTTCGATCCTCGGGTTGACCGCGTGACGAGGCAGCAGCAACGATGCCACCGCCACCACCTGGCGCAGGCTCTTGCTGGCGCCACCGCCGCCGGACGGGCCGTTGGTGTAGAGGGTTTCCACTTCATTGCCGACACGCACCGCCTCGCTGCGTTCTGCGCAGCGGGCGGCGATGCGCAGGCGCACTTCCCACGGTTCAACCGTGCTGCGCGGGCCGTGCAGGGAGTCGACGCCGATCAATTCGGCACGCACGTCCTGCATGCGCACGCCGGTCAACTCCAAGCGTTTCAGGACCACATCGCGAGCCAGTTGCGCACGAGCGACCGCGCCCGGGCCACCGTAGGAAATCTGCCCCTCACCGATCCAGCCGTCCAGATAACCGACGCTGACTTTCAACGCTTCGGGACGTGGCCGTCCGCTCGCGCCGTGGGCACGCACCCGGTCCACGGCTTCTTCGGTAAACGCCACCTGGGAAAAATCCGCGCACACGTCCGGTGTGAGGTAGGCCGCCGGGTCGTGCACTTCGTAGATCAATTGTTCGGTGCACGTGGCACGGCTGACCCGCCCACCGGAACCTGCGACCTTGGTGATCAAGGCCTCGCCGTCTGGGTCAATCTCGGCCAGTGGAAAGCCCAGGCGTGCCAGGTCGTCCACATCCTTGAAGCCCGGATCGGCAAAGTAGCCACCGCTGACCTGCCCCGCACATTCCAGTAAATGCCCCACCAGCGTGCCGCGCCCCAGCCGTTGCCAATCATCCGCAGCCCAGCCGAATTCGAACATCTGCGGCGCCAGGAACAACGAAGGGTCTGCGACCCGGCCGGTGATCACCACGTCGGCCTCGGCGCGCAAGGCGTCGATAATGCCGTCGGCGCCCAAATAGGCGTTCGCGGAAATCAATCGCTCGCCCAACGAGCCAAGGGTCTGACCGTTGTCGAGCAACTGCTCCGGCTGGGCACGCAAGGTCTCAAGCACGTCGTCGCCAACCACCGCCAGCACCTTGAGGTTAAGCCCCAATTCACTGGCAATCCGCCGCACTTCAACCGCCGCCGCCACCGGATTGGCCGCGCCCATATTGGTGATTACCCGCAGGCGTCGGCGCCCTTCGGATCGGCCGACAAAGGGCAGCACGCGGCGCATGCGCTCACTCAACAGCGGGTCGTAACCGCCTTGTGGATCGCTGATCCGCGCCTGTTGCGCCAGGGCGATGGTGCGTTCGGCCAGGCATTCAAAGACCAGGTAATCCAGGTCGCCCTGTTCGGCCAATTCCACCGCAGGTTCGATACGGTCGCCGGAGTAGCCGGCGCCGGAACCGATGCGCAAGGTTTTCATTTCAAATCACTCCCAGGAGCAAAGCCGTCAGAGTCATCAACACCGACGCGGCAAACAGAAAGGGGATGGTGAAGCGCTGGTGATCGGCCAATTCGATCTTGCACAGGCCCACCAACAGGAAGGTCGCCGGCGTCAACGGGCTGACCGGAAAGCCGGTGGTGTGCACGCCCAGCAACGAGGCCTGGGCCACTTGCAGCGGGTCGACGCCCAAGGCCTTGCCGACTTCGGCGATCACCGGCATCACGCCGAAGTAGTAGGAATCCGGGTCAAACAGCATGCTCAGCGGCATCGACAGGAAGCCCACCACCGCAGGGATCAACTTGCCGTGGCCCGCCGGAATCTGCGCCACCGCCACTTCGGCGATGGCCTTGAGCATGCCGGTGCCTTGCATGATGCCGGTGAACACACCGGCGGCGAGCAGGATGCTGGCCATGGTCAGGGCGGTTTTTGCGTGGGCGTCGATCCGCGCGCGCTGGGCGTCGACGTTCGGGTAGTTGATGCACAGCGCCACCACCGTGCCGAGCATGAACATCACCACCGGGTCGACCCAACCGGCGATCATCACCACCATCACCAGTACCGTCAGGACCAGGTTGACCCAGAACAGCCGCGGGCGACGCAGGGCAATGTCATCGTCGCTGAGCACCCGTTGCGGCACGGCGTCCACGCTGGAACCAGCGCCCAGGCCCAGGCGTTTTTCTTCCCGGTGGCCCAGCCACCAGGCGCAGGCGAATACAAAGACCAGGCCGACGATCTGCACCGGGATCAGCGGCTGGAACAAGTCCGCCACCGGCACGTGCAGCGCCGCCGAGGAACGCAGTACCGGGCCGGTCCACGGCAGGAAGTTGACCCCGGCCGCCATCGCCGCCACACACGCGAGGATGCGTTTATCAATTCCCAGCCGCGTGTACAGCGGCAGCATCGCCGGCACCGTCACCAGGAAGGTCACCGCGCCGGAGCCGTCGAGGTGCACCAGCAGGGCCAGGGTCGCGGTACCGACGACAATCCTTGTAGGACGCGTCCCTACCGTGCGCAGGATGCGATCAATGATTGGATCCAGCATGCCGGCATCGGTCATGATCCCGAAGAACAGGATCGCAAACACAAACATCCCCACCACGGGGGCGACGTTCTTGATGCCGGTGATGATGAAGGCGCTGGTTTGCAGGCCGAAACCGCCCAGCAGCGCGGCGATGATCGGCAAGGCGATCAGGGCCACCAGTGGCGACAGGCGTTTGCTCATGACGGCAGTGAGCAGGCACAGGATGGTGATGACACCCAGGGTAGCGAGCATGGGGTAGCTCCAGAACGGCGTTTTCGGCCGGTTATTGTTTTCCCTGGAGTATTGGAATCGCGTTAGGCTTTGTAAATTGGAATATTCGGCACCCCACATTCGAAAAAACAAAACGCCCGAGCAAAATAAAAATGAAAAATTCGATCCAGCATATCCAGGCGTTTCTCGCCGTTGCCCGCACGGGCAGTTTTACCAAGGCTGCCAACGAACTGCATTTGTCGCCCTCGGCGCTGACCGTGCAGGTGCAACAACTGGAGGAATGGCTGGGCGTCGCGCTGCTCGACCGCAGCCCGCGCCACGTCAGCATCACCGCCGCCGGGCTGGATGCACGCGGGCCGATGGAGAAATTGCTGCTGGACCTGGACAACATCGTCACCGGCTCCCGTGACCTGGCAGCGCTACGACGAGGCGTGGTGACCATCGCCGCCCTGCCCTCCGTGTGCGCCGGCGCGTTGCCTCCCGCCCTGCGCCTGTTTCGCGAGCGTTTTGCCGGGATCGAGGTGCGCTTGCATGACCTGGTTGCTCACCGCATTCATGCGCAAGTGCGTTCGGGCGAGGTGGATTTCGGTATTGGTGTGCGGGCGCGGCTGAGCCACGGGTTGGCGTTTGTGCCGGTGCTGAATGATCGGTTATGTGCGTTCGTGCCGCTGGATCATCCGCTGACTCGTTTTGCAAAGTTGAGCCTGGAGCAACTGGCCGACCAGCCGATCATCCTCACCGGCCGCGACAGCAGCGTGCGGGAACAGGTGGACGCGTTGTTCGATGACACACGCCTGACGATGCTCGCGGGGATGGAGGCCAACTACATGTCGACCGTGTTGGCGTTGGTGCGGCAGGGCTTGGGGATCAGTGTGTTGCCGGAATCGGCGGCGGACAGTCTGGAGGGGTTGAAGCGGATTACCATTGATCATCCGGGGGTGAACCGGGAGATCGGGTTGATCAGTCGCAGTGGACAGCCGTTGAGCCCAGCGGCGCAGCGCTGTTTTGAGTTGCTCAGTGAAGAATTACCTGGCGCACCGCAAAACTAAATGTGGGAGCGGGCTTGCTCGCGAAGGCGGTGGGTCAGCCAATACATGTGCTGACTGGTACACCGCCTTCGCGAGCAAGCCCGCTCCCACATTTTTGAGCGCATTTCAGCCCAGCATCGGCACATGCTTGGGATGGCTGGCCACGCGCTTCAACCACGCCTGCACGCCTGGATAGGCGCTCAGGTCAAAGCCACCTTCATCCGCCACATGGGTGTAGGCATACAGCGCCACGTCGGCAATCGAGAATCGGTCGCCCACCAGATACGGTGTCAATTGCAACTGGCGCTCCATCACCTTCAGGGCTTTATAACCGCCCTTGTGCAGCTTCTTGTATTCCTCCAGGCGATCTTCCGGCAGCCCCAGGTAAAACTGGATAAACCGCGCCACCGCGATGTACGGCTCGTGGCTGTACTGCTCGAAAAACTGCCACTGCAGAACCTGGGTGCGCAGGCGCGGTTCGCTGGGCAGGAACTCGCTGCCGTCGGCCAGGAAGTTGAGAATCGCATTGGACTCCCACAGGCAGGTGCCGTCTTCCAGCTCCAGCACCGGGATCTTGCCGTTGGGGTTCTTGGCCAGGAACTCCGCGGTCTGGGTGTCGCCCTTCAGGATGTCGACATCGATCCACTCATAGTCGATGCCCAACAGGCTGAGCATGAGTTTGACTTTGTAGCAGTTGCCCGATTTGTAATCGCCGTAGACCTTGTACATGGAGGCTCCCCTATGCCGCTTGCGCGTGCTGTGCTTGACGGACCACCGCAGCGAGACGCTTGAGACCTTCGTCCAAGCGCGCCGGGTCGATATGGCTGAAATTGAGCCGCAGGTGACCGTGATGATTGTCCGGCTCGGAAAAGAACGGTTCACCGGGCATGAACGCGATGTCCTGGTCGAGCGCAGGTGCCAACAAGGTGCGGGTATCGAGCGGCTGTTTCAAGGTCAGCCAGAAGAATAATCCGCCCTGGGGTATTTGCCAGTCGGCCAGGTCGCTGAAATGCCGCGCCAGTGCAGCCTGGAAAGCGTCGCGCCGGCCCCGGTAAAAGCTGCGCAACTCTACCAGGTGATGCTGGTATTTCTCGGTGCCGATCCATTGCATCGCCTGCCACTGGCCAACGCGGTTGGTGTGCAGGTCGGCTGATTGCTTGAGTTTGAGCAGGTGCGGGAACAGGTCCGGACTGGCGATCAGGTAGCCGACCCGCAGGCCGGGCAACAAGGTCTTGGATACGGTGCCGGTGTAGATCCAGCTGGCCTTTTTCAGCCGACTGACGATGGGTTGTGCGCTGCCGCCGTCGAAGGTCAGTTCGCGGTAGGGTTCGTCTTCGATCAGGGTTACGCCAAACTCGTCCAGCAACGCGGCGACGGCCTCGCGCTTGGCATCGCTGTAGCGCACCGCCGAAGGGTTCTGGAACGTCGGGATCAGGTAGACGAAGGACGGGCGATGCTGCTCAAGGCTGCTGCGCAAGGCTCTGAGGTCCGGACCGTCCGCCTCAAGCTGTACGGTCAGGCAATCGGCGCCGAACAATTGGAAAATCTGCAATGCCGCAAGGTAAGTCGGGCCTTCCAGGAGGATTTTGGTGCCCTTGTCGATGTACAGCTTGGCCGCCAGGTCCAGGGTTTGCTGGGAGCCGCTGACCACCATGACCTGGCGCGCATCGCAGGCAATACCCAGCACCCGCGCCTCGGCCGCCAGCAATTCACGCAACTGTGGCTCGCCTTCGCTCATGCCGTATTGGCCGATATTCAGCGGCATGCCTTCCCAATCCAGCGTGGGCAGCATCACTTCGGCCGGCAGGCCACCGGCGAAGGACATCACCTGCGGCTTTTGCGCCGCCGCTAGGATTTCACGGATCAGGGAGCTTTTAAGACGCGAAACACGTTCTGAGAAGGCCATAAGGGTCACCGGTAGCAAAGCCTGGGGAAAATACGTCAAACTGCTTGACCGAAATTACGACGACTTGGGCGGATACGTCAATATGCTTGACCTTAAAAACCAGACCAGCCAGCAAACCGCCATGGAAGCCTTCTTCTTCGGCTACCAGGCGTTCACCGCCAAGGCTGACGAAATGCTGGAGCGCCGCGGCTTGAGCCGGGTGCATCAACGCATCGTGTTTTTTATCGCGCGCTACCCGGCCTTGAGCGTCAAGGAGCTGCTGGAACTGCTCGGCGTAAGCAAACAGGCGCTGAACATGCCGTTGCGCCAACTGCAGGAAATGCACCTGGTGGACAGCGTGGCGTCCGAGACCGACAAGCGTAAGCGCCTGCTGGAGTTGACCGAGGAAGGCCGGCGTTTCGAACAATCGCTGCGGCGCGAACAGGTAAAGCTGCTGCAAAGGGCGTTTGCCGAGGCAGGCGAGACGGCGGTAGAAGGCTGGCTGGCGGTAAACAAGGCACTCAGTGGCCAATCCTGAATTGCCTTTCATCCCCTTTCGCACACAAAATAGAAAACATTATTTGCTTTATTTGTATACAAAAGCATAATTCGCTTCGTGCGAGTTCCTGACCTATTGGTCAACAAAGCCCGCTGGTACCTCAAAGCGCTGCTGCCCACTCATGTGTCCGGCGCTGGAAATAACAATAAAACTCTTGAGGAGTACTTGCTGTGGAAAGCCGCAAATCCGAAGCCCCTACGCTCGACCTCTCGCCAACCCACAACGGTTGGCTGGAACGCCTGTTCAAACTCCGCTTGCATGGCACCACAGTGAAGACCGAGCTGATCGCTGGCCTCACGACCTTTATCACCATGGCCTACATCATCTTCGTCAACCCCAACATCATGGCCGACGCCGGCATCGATCACGGCGCGGCGTTTGTCGCCACCTGCATCGCCGCCGCGCTGGGTTGCCTGCTGATGGGCCTGTACGCCAACTGGCCAGTAGGCCTGGCGCCGGGCATGGGCCTGAACGCGTTTTTCACCTACACCGTGGTCGGGACCATGGGCTACAACTGGGAGACGGCACTGGGTGCGGTGTTTATCTCCGGTGTGTTGTTCATGATCCTGACGCTCTCACGCATTCGCGAGTGGCTGCTCAACAGCATTCCGGTGAGCCTGCGCCATGCCATGGGCGCCGGCGTCGGATTGTTTCTCGGGGTGATCGGCCTGAAAACCGCCGGCATCATCGTGCAAAGCCCGGCCACCCTGATCAAGCTCGGCTCCCTGCATGAACCCGCCCCATTGCTGGCGGCCATCTGCTTCCTGTTGATTGCGATCCTCAGCTACCACCGGGTATTCGGCGCGATCCTGATCAGCATCATCGCCGTGACCCTCGCCGGTTGGGGCCTGGGCCTGGTGGAGTACCACGGCATCCTGGCCACCCCGCCAAGCCTGGCGCCGACCTGGATGGCCATGGACGTGATGGGCGTGTTCAACGTCAGCATGATCAGCGTGGTGTTCGCCTTCCTGTTTGTGCACATGTTCGACACCGCCGGCACCCTGATGGGCGTGGCCCAGCGCGCAGGCCTGGTGAATGCCGACGGCAAGATCGAAAACCTCTCCCGCGCCCTGAAAGCCGACAGCGCCTCCAGCGTGTTCGGCGCCATGGTCGGCGTGCCGCCAGTCACCAGTTACGTGGAAAGCGCCGCCGGGGTTGCCGCTGGTGGCCGCACCGGGCTGACGGCGGTTACGGTTGGCGTGTTGTTTATCGCAGCGATGTTTTTTGCCCCGCTGGCTGGCATGATTCCGGCCTATGCCACCGCCGGCGCGTTGATCTATGTGGCGATGCTGATGATGAGCGGCATGGCCCATATCAATTGGGACGACGCCACCGACAGCATTCCGGCGATCGTCACGGCGATCATGATGCCCCTGACCTTCTCGGTGGCCGACGGCATCGCCCTGGGTTTCATCACCTACGTGGCGCTGAAGGCCGGTACGGGTAAACACAAGGAAATTTCCATCAGCCTGTGGGTGCTTTGCGCGATCTTCATCGCCAAGTTCGCGTTCCTGTAGGCCAACCCGCTTGACCCTGCCTCACCCCGTCGGGTGGGGCTTTTGTACGAATGGAGGAATGCAATGAGTCTGGAAACCTGGCTGCTGTTCAGCGGCGCTGCGCTGGTGGTGATCCTGATCCCCGGCCCCCTGTCCTTGCTGATGATCAGCAACAGCCTGAACTACGGCCTGCGCCGTTCGTACCCGGCCTTTCTCGGCGGGGTGATTGCTTCCATCTGCCTGCTGAGCGCCTCGGCGCTGGGTTTGGGTGCGTTGTTGCTGGCATCGGAACAGCTGTTCAGCGCCCTGAAGATCGTCGGCGCGCTGTACCTGTTCTACCTCGCCTGGCAGAGCTGGCAGCAATCCCGGCAACCGGCCCACGTCGCCGACGTACCGCAAGTGGCCGCCACCCCGCGTTTTCGTGCGCTGTTTGGCCGGGCCTTTGTGCTGGGCGCCAGCAACCCGAAGGACATCCTGTTTTTCGCCGCCTTCCTGCCGCAATTCCTCAGTGCCCAGCAGGCCTTTTTGCCGCAGTTGCTGATCATGATCGCCACCTGGACCGTGCTCGACCTGCTGTGCAAACTGGCCTACGGCCTCGGCGCCCACGGTGCCGCGCGCTACCTGCGCAGCGGCAGGGGCCAGAGCTGGTTCAACCGGATCAGCGCGGGCTTGTTCACAGGCGCCGGCGCTGCGTCGCTATTGAGCCGCTGAAGATCCAGCCCCGATCGCACTGACGATCGGGGCCGCCTTTATGGTGCAATCAGCAGGCGAAAAAAAGCCCGCAGTGTGAGCGGGCGAAAAACCAACGAAGAGCTTTGGGGGTGTGAAGCGCGGTGACGACTCAGCTACCGCGATAGGTGGAGTAGCTGTAAGGCGAAATCAGCAAAGGCACGTGGTAGTGATCCTGTTCGGCGCTGATGCCGAAGCGCAGCACCACCACATCGAGAAATGCAGGTTCGGGCAGTTGCACACCGCGGGCGCGGTAGTAATCACCGGCGTTGAACTGCAACTGATAGACACCGCTGCGGTAGTCATCGCCTTGCAGCAGGGGTGCATCGCAGCGGCCGTCGCTGTTGGTCAGGGTGCTGGCGACCAGCTCAAGCTGTGCGCCCTCGACACGGTACAACTCAACCTTGATTGCGCTGCCAGGGCAGCCATGCGCGGCGTCCAATACGTGTGTGGTCAAACGTCCCATAGCGTCTGCGCGCCTCCCGAAGTCAGTAAAAAGTGAAAGACCGCACCTTTTCAGGTCACTGAAAAAGTCGGCGATGGCTGATTAAGACACTTTTCAAAAAAATTGTACACAATAAATTCAACAAGCCTGCGTTCCGTTGCTGACACCGATACTGTAGGAGCGAGCTTGCTCGCGAAGATCGTTAACGATAACGCAGCGCTTCAGGGTTAACGAGGCGCTCTCAGGTTTTTCGCGAGCAAGCTCGCTCCTACAGTGAATGAGGTTTTTTTCAATTTAGCTGACCAGTCAGGCAGGTTTCTTGCAGTGCTATTCTGCAAAGACCCTGCGGAAAAAATGCAGAAATACAGGCTTACAAAGTGCACACTAAGTTGTATACAATCAGTCATCGTTGTGACGCCACCCAGTCTTTCCGCTGCCCGGCCGCCACACACACCGCTACCACGAACAAGAAGGAAGACTGCAGTGAGCGCTGACTACCCACGCGACCTGATCGGTTACGGCAGTAACCCTCCTCACCCACACTGGCCGGGCAAGGCCCGTATCGCCCTGTCGTTCGTACTCAACTACGAAGAAGGTGGTGAGCGCAACATCCTGCACGGCGACAAAGAGTCGGAAGCCTTCCTGTCCGAGATGGTCTCGGCGCAACCGCTGCAAGGCGAGCGCAACATGAGCATGGAGTCGCTGTACGAATACGGCAGCCGTGCCGGCGTGTGGCGCATCCTCAAGTTGTTCAAGGAATTCGATATCCCGCTGACCATCTTCGCCGTGGCCATGGCCGCCCAGCGCCACCCGGATGTGATCCGCGCGATGGTCGCCGCCGGCCACGAGATCTGCAGCCACGGCTACCGCTGGATCGACTACCAATACATGGATGAGGCCCAGGAACGCGAGCACATGCTCGAAGCGATCCGCATCCTCACCGAACTCACCGGCGAGCGCCCACTGGGCTGGTACACCGGCCGCACCGGCCCCAACACCCGGCGGCTGGTAATGGAGGAAGGCGGTTTCCTCTATGACTGCGACACCTATGACGACGACCTGCCCTACTGGGAACCCAACAACCCGACCGGCAAGCCGCACCTGGTGATCCCCTACACCCTGGACACCAACGACATG
>Ga0247742_10001499_pt1 | contig 16206 bp, 20 predicted proteins | sample UWRJL208509C2_FD_180944 | JGI IMG/M metagenome (GOLD analysis project Ga0247742, IMG submission 180944) | Plant litter microbial communities from Arlington Agricultural Research Station in Wisconsin, United States - UWRJ-L208-509C-2 | ecosystem: Environmental > Terrestrial > Plant litter >...
GAAAGGAAACGGCTGAGAGGAGGGAATTGGCGGAACGATAGTCGTGGAGGGAAAGGGAAGAGGATTGGTCACCGTTTGTGACAAGTCGGTTCTGTTACACGAAGACTTCGTTCTTTCCTCCTTCCCTTGGACTACGTCCTCCTCCATCATCAGATCACCATCTGTATTCTTTGCCTAATGTCCTACGCGCATTCACCACTGGTTATTGGCGAATCATGGAAACCTGGGGGTAGAACACTCAATACCCTCTCCAGCAGCTTCAAGTGCCTGCTCGTGCGAAAAAAAAAATCAGAATTTTGACCTATGGAGGTCTGATCCAAGTCCGGACGAAAACTCAAAAATTGGGCGTATGTCAGATTTTTTCCGGACAGAAATTTTGAAATTTGGGACGGACAGAAACCCCCAAAATCGGGTTTTTTGGGATCCGACCTTTGGCCTGATAACTCGGGGTCCTGCGGGACAAATCTCTAATCCCACGCGCTTGCAAACGAATCATACGCTCAACGTTGCATGTTCGCATGTCGTTTTGACCACATGTGGACAATGTTGCTCATGATCAGGGGCTGATTCAGGCCTCGTAAAGCGTGTCCACGCGTAACATTTACATATAGGGTAACAAACCCCAGCTTTGAAATCGGTGACTGGGGCGATGGTGGTTTGGGATGGATGGTCAAAGATATTTCAACTATGCGCGTTTCTGGAGGTGCAGAAATCTGTTTGGCGGAGTATCCGTTCTAGATAGGAGGATGTCGGTGTGTTCAGATTTCTCGGCGAGCCTCTTGCATTTATTATCTGATAAGTTCAAGAAGCTGGAGCTTGGTCAGGTTTCCCTTGATCTCAGCGGGTATGCTTTCACGAGATCGAACAAGCTGTTTTAGCTCAGAAGGTACTACTGGTGCACGCAGATCAGCAAGCAGCACGCGCTTTCGCATGGCTTTGAAGTGAACGGCTGACTTGACTTTACTCCTCGATGGAGAGAGATAGGTAGTAGCACGAGGGCACGAGGATCGTGAGTCGATACTTTCAGAGAATCAGAAGATCTTTCTCCATAAAACGACTGTATTCATTGGCAAATAAGACCTTAAAATATCTCAACGATTGATGTAAACTCTCATTAGTCTTGGCACGGTGTTCAAATGCGCCACCATATAGAAACGATCGCCTCCAACGTTGGCAATTCTCAAAAGAGTCTGGCGAATCAAGGCTGATTGGCGTTGAACTTGATACAACGGCGATAGCCTTTCCTCGATCGCGAATGGTTAAACAATGATCTTCAATCGTGATAACAGTATGTCTAATTGGGTCTTGCCAACCATATGCGCGGCTAGCTTCTGCGCCACACTACCTCATGCTCATTGAGCGCCCGGGCCGGTACGTCGTTGATGTCAAGTTAATTCGATTGTTCGCTGGAATGCCGAGGTGGAGTGAGAGGATGGCAAAGAGGATGGCAAGTAGACGAAGGCGAAAATGATAAATATTAACCGTATAGTAGATTCTACGGTTAATAAGAATATCGAAGGATGAGTGTCTGGTGACTCTGGTTAAGTATTGCATAGTTTTACAAATGTATCACTCGAACATGCTTCAAGTTGTATTGCTGTCTATCGAATGGATATTAGCTTGAGACCAGATGACCAGCCATTTTACGAGTTCCAGTTCAAATAAATAGCCACTACCATAATGAATAGTCAACTCAATGGCACCTAGCACTGGGGAAACGCAGTCTCAAACGTGAACACGCAACACACCATTCCTTGAATAGCAGTTCCCTAGTAACTTCAAGGAGTAGGTAAATATGCAAATTTAAACTCGAGCGGTATCATATTTGAATCCGGTAGTTCTAAAGTGCTCAGAGCCCTGTGGGGTGGCGCAAAAGTCAAAAACACTGTCACCAACCATGCGAAGGAATTGGTATGGGGACTACATGCCGGTTGATGTCCTACTCAGGGGCATATTGCTGCTAGTACCAGTGAACGTTGAATGGATATCGACGCCCTAGAGAAAACGATATATCCCTCTTAGGTACTCTAATTCGTAATCGAAGTACGCCCTCATACACTTAATTGCACTTCAAGGGAAGATCCCCTTGCCAATAGTAAATATCCATGCATTATCATTATCATTCCGTAGAAAGGGCGGATTAGAGTCCCCGATCGAGTTTTGATGAGAGCCCTCTTGACATCATTCACATGGCTATTCTCCATGAAAATTCTATGCTAAGTGTCGCATCTCCGCAGACAGGCAGCTGAACTTCGACATCGACACGCCTGAAAATCTCTGTCAAGTATACGCGATATGTCGGCCCTTGGCTTAAAGGAAGAGATTGCCAGCACATGCGCTCAAGAATAGCTTAATCCATTGGGGTAATAGGATGGTGCTGCATCAGTGGTTTTGATCATAACAGCACTCCTAACTCGGATGAGGGACCAGGAGATGAGACTGGAGAGGTCCATAAGCTCGTATTTGTCGATTTAATTTACATAGATCTGTTACTCTGAGATTATAGACGGACCTTGTGGTTATAATAAGCATGCTCAAGCCGTACCTTCGAGCAACAATGGCGTGATGACATTCCAAGCTACCAGCATGCATCTGAGATATAAAATATCACCCTTTCAGCATCTCTTTATCTGTACCGTTTAACTTCAGGCTTCGTGATAGACTCAGGCAGACTTCGCTGCTACATGCGATGTAGGTGCTCGCCAATAGTTCTTCCTGTTTCAGCACAGCAGCGAGCACTGTGAATGGGGAAAAAGACATCCAATGGAAGGCTGAATTGGTAGAGAAACCGTAGTAAAGATATTGCAGTGATTGAAGAAGCTATCTGGCCATTTTAACGTCAGTGACGACCTAAGCCTGTCAAAGGAGTCTGATAAAGGCGCAGTGTTTCTACGCACGAGAATGTTACCATCAGTACGTACCTGGTAATGCACCTGGGGTGTATTTTCCGAGGGTCTAAACGTCGATCCCGGTCACGGCTACCGAGTGATCCCAGAGGAGCTTACCAGCATCCTTCGCTTGTGGAAGATTCTTCATCCCGATATCGTCTCCTGTAGTGTTGTACCTCCTCAGTCCCTTGTCGGCGTCGAGCAAGGAAAATATCATCCACTCCGCGCAATCTTCTTTCGAGGTCGTGATAAGTAGGAATATGGGATGAAGGAGCCACAGGAAGAAGCGAATGAGGGCGTTGGTTGAGGTGTACGTGAGGACAAAACCAGGATAGGTGTGTACCTAGGCAATATCAGGCTCTCGCCTGGCAAACTCCTGAGATACAAGTCAATAAAGGGATGTAGCCCCCAAAAGCGCACTACTCACCGCGAGTATAACGTCGGCATATGAACCAGTCTGGAACATGGCTTTGAAGCCAGTGTAGGTGTTCCTAAGGCCGAGGTCGTCCAGGTCGATCTCTGGGGCCACGCCGGAGCCAAACACGAATTCTACTGCGGCTGGTTCACCCATCTTCTGTGCCTTGCGAAGAAGAGGCAAGAGGTCGTAGCTCAAGGCAAATCTCGCATAGTAGCGAACAGCCATCTTCTTGTCGATACCTTCTACGGTGTCAACTCTCCCTCGAAGGCCAGCAACGCCAGCGCAGTGAACCAGAAAATTGATCTTCGTGAGCCTCCGAAGGAGTTCCTTGGCCATGGAATGAACGTTCTTCATCAAGGTGACGTCGCATTGGATGAATTCGTACGTGTATTTGGCTCCAGTATTGCCGGACGAGGGTGGGGTAGGGAATGAAGCAATGATCCTCTCAGCTGCAGCTCGGTTTCGTCCTACAAGGATGATGTGGGCTCTGCCGTGAAGATTCCGCGCGAAGATTTCCGACATGGTTTGTCCTATGCCTGAGGTAGCTCCCGTAATGAGTATTGTCGGCACATAGGAGGGAGTGAAGGATAGATTTGAGTTCCTGGCTACCGAGATTGAAGGCATAGCGGTTTAGCAAAGATCAAAGGGCATACATATCGATGAGAAGTCTCTTTAAGAAGAGTTTTTTAGTAGACACATCCTGCCGAGGTGACGCGTACCAGATCCAGAGGCTGCAGCCAAGTTCGAGATCATCAGGCACGACGTCTGGGTCACCAATGCATCACGGGAAAGGCACAGTTTGTTCGCTTGTCAAGAGTTGCCAAGGCTTGCCTCATTTCGTCGTCTCAAATCACACTTCATTAACCGACGGCCAAGAACCCATCTCGAAGGCAATTGAATCTCTTTTGGTCTCAGTGCTGTTTTACGGAAGGACGAGCGTATTGGATGGTTATACGATTTTGGTGCATATTGCCTATGATCTCGAGCTCCCTCGTCTCAATCGTGTTGAATAGCAAGTTTTTCTTGTGTTTTCAGTGGGATTTGCTGAATGAGGTGCTGGCCCAAAAGACAGAGAAGAAGCACCTGTGACCACGAAAATTCCTGAATGGGACCTCGTACAAGGAGATAGAGAAAGGACCAAGCTTGCATGACATACTATTCTACCACCTAATGGGCATGTCAAGGCGGTTCTCTAGAGGGTATGTGCCGGCGAAACAGGGGTCTTCACCTCTGCTCGAGACTTGGCTTGTATTTTAAAAGCTGTTCATTTGGTGAGAAGCTGAAGAGCTTAGGCTGCCTGGGTCTCCATGTCGGTGAATAACTGACAGTCATACCAGAGGAAGTGGTCAAACATGTTGCTTACGGAACCTCCATCTCCCATGGAGAACCATAGTTGCCTGAGACCATAGGTCCATCCAGTAGGCCCTCCTCCGGAATTATCTGACGCTGCGATCTCCAGGCCCGAAATTACATGGTACAGGCTAGTAGCGGCATTTGTGCCAACGACTGAAACAACTTGATTGGAACGAAAGGTGAGTTAAACGGCAGTTAGAGCAAGCTTTTTATTAACTGCTCGTCGTTCAGGTACAAAAAGCTGTATAACGACTAGGTCGCGAACACACAGAAGGTCACTGGATGGCTATCACTGCCGAAACTACCCAGCGCAACTTTGCATCCCATCCAACGAACGCCGAGTGCCTTGTCTAGTTTCTTATGGGTCTCCAGTACCCCTTTCTATTCGGGAAACATTGAGAATCATCTCTGGTGTCATATCCAGGACACCTATGCGCTTCACTCAGGCGGGAATTTTTTGAATGTCCCTGACTTCTGGTCTGCCGCAGAAGTATGGTAACGCGAAGGCTACGGATGCGCCGGTACTGGAGGAAATCTGACAATATAATGAGAGGAGCACTTCGAGGCAGTATGCGCCCTTGCTGGTGGTGATGTTGAAGAAGGACAGGTGTTCAAAGGAGGATTTTTAGGTTAGAAGGACCAAGCCCTAGATCTCCAGGTGGTACTGGGAAAAGGAGCGGGAAGGTTGCTTCTCGGACGGTACTACCGGTGAATTACTCTGCCTTAATATTAAACCGCAAATACGTACGAGTTTGGATTCATCCCATGCGTTAATGGGACAAGCGGCAGATACTTAGACTCAGCAAGGATATCCAATTCTACGTAATACACTAGCTACCTTAGACTTCCAAACGAATCACTAGTTACTTTCCGCAAGATCCCATCCCGTTATCCCATTGCCTCAGGTCATTTGAGAGTGTCCACCATCTAGGTCTGCCTCCCGGGAAACGTTGGACGTTGAAACGGAACCCACTGGGATTGATTGCAAAGAACTCATTCAGCTCTTTGATCATGGACGCCTCAATCTTGGTGTCGGGACCGCCGAACAATCCGGATTGAGCTTGCAGGGAAAGCTTCAGTTGTGCCGCTGCTGAGCGTGTAGGGCGAAACCATCCCGACTTCAGTAGGCGTAGGATGTGTGGTGCACTCCTGGCGCTTATATCATCGACAACCTCCAGCTCCACGTGCTCTAGTTTAGGGAGCATGGTTTCCAATCGACGAGCGCCCAGAAAGTCGTATTTTTCGTCGGGGTCACCCGAATTGAATAGGCTTGAGTCAAAATGTAACTCGGCGACGTTTGAGGTCGCACTGAGCATCTCTGAGATGCAGTGAAGAGATGGAAGAGCACTATGATATGTACTCTTGAGCCGGAGGGCCACCAGGGATGGGAAAAGTAGACTAGAAAATGGTGAACGAGTGGTGAATGATTCGCATGAAAGCGAGAGGTGTTTAAGGGCTGGGACATCCGCTCGCCTGGTCGCTTGAAACTGGCTGGTTCGCGACGACGGGTTGTCGTTGTCGTCGTTGTCGTCGTCGTCGTCGTAGGTTCTCATGACGGAGAAGTCCCCATACTCAAGATTAAGGCAAGTCTCTGCCAGGATCTGGTAAAATGTGTCCTGGGGGATCGGGGAATTTATGCACAGGTGAGTGATTTGTGGGCATGGAAATAATAATAGCAGCTTCGAATTCGCCAGTCGCAGTCGACGAAGGGAGGGCGAATAAGGGAAACCGGCTGACTGGTAGGGCTCCGCGCCTCTCATATCAACATAGGTATGAAGCCGAAGGCATTCCAAGTTCTGGAATGGGGTGGAACGATATTTGCATAGTTCCGCGATGTCACCCTCAAGGAGTGATAAATCTAGGTCTCGCGCACGGCGGAGGATAGATTCTGTGAAGAACTGAGTATATGTCATGGTCGGTATATCGCAAATGTGAAATGAGTTCGTTTTCTTGTATCGGTCGGTGTGATAAAAGCCACGCCTTTGTATGGGTTGGCCAACTGAAAGAGACAGAGGGAAGGACCCTAGGTTTTTTGTCCACCAGTCGAGGAAATCCTGAGATTTTGGGGCGATATGTTTATCCGTGTATTCAAGAGTACTACCGTCTCTCTGAACCAAGAACACGAGGACTGGGATGGATTTAATGCGCAAACAACCCCAGAGCTCCTTCATGGAAAGCGCCGTCGCTCTCCAGGCTCTGCAGATGTGGCACAGAAGCATCGGTGCGATCTCTGGGTTAGGTTGATCGTCTGCCAGATAGTCCTCAGACAAGCAGCTGATGAAGATCCGTTCTATGATATCGATCGGCAGGTTTGATATCTTCTCGATATCTGTAAGTCAGTCAGGATTTATGGCAGAGCTATTAGCAGTACGTACGTGATTGCCGCGTGTCGGGGGCAGGATGCTTGACTGCGATGCCATACTCATATATGCTTGGATCCTCGAAGATATAGCGGATTGTGCACAGCGATGTAGAATTCGATGGCTGGTGATCGATAACTCGGATATGCAGTAAGTTGCAACAGTGTGATCAACTTCGTTGCGTCCTAAATTAAAGTTAAGTGGAAACTTCCGTACTAACCCTTACAGAAATCGTATAATGCCAACTCGGCATACAGTACTCCGGATGGACAATAAATAATCCTACATCCATGCTAATGCCTCGCTCTCGGCCACATTACTCTGGTCCTTAATGACATCTCGGACCTCATCACTTCGCCTAAAGGCCAGTACGTATGGAAACGACCGTGGACGAATCACCAAACCGCCGATAAAATCGTCTACTGACGGAAGTATTGGTTGATTTTTTGCATCCAGTGATGGCTTTATATCGAAAGCCCAAAGGATCCTGCGAATTAATTAGCTCTGGGGTACATAATGACAACCATAGAAGATACCTGGCAATTACGATGAACAAAGAGTTCTGAGCAATATGTAGACTAGGACATATGCGACGACCGAAGCCGAAGTAGAAGTTTGACTGAGAGGCCTTTGATGCCGCATCGTCAAGGTATCGCTCTGGCTTGAATTTTTCATATGACGGGAATATCTGAAAGTGAGAATGTCGGTCAGTATGAAGTGAAACATCCAACTTTGAGAACCTGATACCTCCTCGTCCTTACTCATATAGCTGCCGCTCAGGAATAAGTGTAGCTCGGTGATGGAAATACGAATGGTTTACGAAATATCAGCAAACACGGTACATCCACTGGGGAAGTACATATCTTGGTACTCGTTCGCGGCAATGGAGCTGTGGGGTACGCCAATAGGTGTTATCGGTTTCCACCTATTAGTATACAGACCGAAGGTACACAGCAATCAGAAAATGAGGTAAAACTGAGTTCGATGTGTAAAATCACCCCAAGGTCTCCCGTATGACAGCCTGAATATAAGGGAGGTTTTCATAATCCGCGAAGCCCGGCAGGCGATATGGGCCAACAACACTGTCAAGCTCAGCTTGAGCTTTTTTCATGACGTCTGGGTAATGAAGCATCGCAACTACAACGGCGATTAGTTCAGCAACAAGATGAAAGGAGCGCGGCGTTTACGCAAAAAGACATCGATAGCGGCCAGTGTCTAATTATCTAAAGTTAGGTTATCCAGGCATTTATACCAGATAGAACTTGAGATCACCGTTCCAACTCCTGCGGAAAAGGGAGCCGATAACGCAAATGACAATTCGAGGTCGGTCAAGCCAAATTCTTCTTGCCTTTCTAATCCGCGAAGGGCCACCGACGGTTGAGCTATTCCTGCCTTCATCTGGATCTGAACTTGATTCATGAGGGCGATGTATAATTCCGTGTCTTTAGCGCGTTGCTCTTCTGCCTCATGTCGGAACCACTGGAGAAAGCGCTGGAAAAATGAAATCACTTAGTCGGTTTTCCCAGAGGAAGGTGCATATACGTGCAGGGAGCCTGAGTAGAATTGGCCACTACAGACGACAGGATAAGTGAGCCACGGAGGCGCGTTCATAATCACATCGCTCACCGTTTCGACGATATATCTTCCAGGGGTGCTGTCAAATGCAAGCCAAACGTCGAGGCGGCTGGGTCTACCTCATTATTTACAACATCCGGAGGCTGACGTCAGTCAAGGTACTGATCATGATGAGTTTATTTCCTACCGAATATAACCTTGTGTACAGAAATCCATTAGAACAGATAAAACAAAATTCCAAGGTTCGCACTCACATTCATCAATTCTCTGATTAGCAAGGACAATTGGATCATCTATTGTCTGGACTCGACGTCCGTAAGCCACGGCGATGACGATAGATTGAGTGAATCTATTTCACATAGCTGATATGAGTTTTTTTAGGACATTCGGAATAACCCAAGAACATACCGGCGAAAATGAGACGAATACAGTTCGGGATCCTTCTCCTCCAGTAAATCCTTGAGAAGAATCGTGGACTCGATAGATTGCAATATCTGATGTTTCTGCGATGCGTCGATGCCCATCCCCGCATGCATCAGCTAAGGCCACAGAGTACTAAGAAATAGGGCTTGACAGATCCTGGGTTCCGAATGATACGAACCGATCTCCAGTTCCTCCATCTCGTTCCGTATGGCATTCCAAGTCCTCTCATTCCACCAGACAGGATTTCTCCTCTGAAAGATAGAAATAATCAGTTAATCACTATATGCCCGTTGCTTACTGATACTACAACGTACGCCATGATATTCCGGGGTCTACTGGAGTAGATACTGCCCTGCTTTTCCAAGAGGTCGGTCGCAGATTTGGTGGTGCCGAGGACTATATAATGATAATAGATCGCTGCTAGTCAGGTATCGATATATGGTTAAGCGCTCAAGTGCTCACCTATAACTAGTCTTGTTCCTTGATAGAACGAGAAAATTGGGCCTGTGCTAATGAGCAACATCACACGTCTTCAATTTACACAAGTTAGCCTACCAAATTTCTTGTGCAGAAGTGCAAACAACTTGTATGGAGGTAGTGCAGGCGCCTTCGCAGCTCCAAGAATCCTACGAGGAGGACCAGGGGGAAGCCTTTTCGAATCCCTTTGCGGGTAAAAGTGGACGATGGCGGCTAGGGCAGCCAGCGCGATCGTAGTGGTAAATAGTAGAAGGCCATTCATCTGCACGTCGGTTGACCTATTATCCTTCGTCGTAAAACAGTGCTTTCGAGTGATAAAGGACAAGACCTTGGTCTGCAATGTTAATGGTTGGTTTTAGCATGCTGGCACAGATAAACGTTCACTCGTAGCTGTTTGGTGGATGTTTGGCTAGTTTGGTAGCTATAAATAGTAAGAAGAGCGTGGGACTCGTCGATGTCAATTTTTGTTGGTGATCTATGTTAGGTGCTGCCTTCCAGGATGAAGATTGATAGAATAAAACTGCAAATGCTTGTTTCATTCTCAATACCTGGCTGTATTTTCTATGATCTTTTCGGAAAACAGCCAGTTTACCGATTGGGACTGACACCGCGAACGGTCCCGATGCACACAGATACGCATGTGTATTTTAAGACTGGGTTACATAAATGGACACCAAAACAGTTGTACATGGTAATGATATTCGACACAAGTTAAGCTCTCGAAGTCGCCCATTGAAGTCACCAAAACCGCTGATGACAGTCATGCATCTCTTGAAGCGGATCGAACCTCAGACTAATCGTACCAATGCAGGATGCCCTAACCGAACATCCTGTGATCACTTTATTCATGTCGATGTTAAGCTACTCAGTATTGCACCTCGAGAGAACCCCAACTCAATCATTATGACGCTATTCTTCCAGCTTCGAAGGGAATTGAAAATTCCATCTTTTTGAACACCAAGATCGGCGCTCTCAGACATTACTCACAATGACCCAGTCCAAACTGAACACCTTTCAGACAGCCCGCAAGATATTCAAACCCATTCTTGCAATAAACCGGAGACCTTATATGGAGAAGTTATCGGAGAAGATCTCGTCCCTGAATCCCCAAATACTGGAGCGAAGCAGAAAATACTGTAGGCGAAGCTTGACGTCGAAACTGAGATTCAATCTTATTAAACAAGCTTGTCATTTCACCCAAAGCCTACCACAACTTTATATTCTTCGGCCTTGCAACTCCCTCTAATATCTGCCTCCCAGTTTGGAAGGACTAGATCGTGGTTCCGAGCCCTATTTTTGGAATTACGCGACTGATAAGTTCCTATCGTTGATTTCTCTTGCCGCTATCTAAATTATATAGATACTACTGATATTATCGAAATCCAATGCTATTCATGAATGGAAGGCTGGTTTGAGAATATGGTCAGAATGGAACAAATGCCGGTTATTTTATTTTCTGGACTGAAAATTGGCCTCACGAAACAAAAAACAAAACACGACATCGAATCCAGCATTATTTTTCTCCTGGGCATCACTCCCGGAAACTAATTCAATATCTACAGGCTTTGAATCAATAAATTGGAGATGGCCGCATCTTTACGCTCGACCTGTAAGAGTCGGACAACCAAGATGTAAGATGGTTCAAAAGAATAAGGTCGTCCAATTCATAAAGGCTCGGGAGGTAACGCAAGCAAATTTTTGTGATTATAAAAAGTAATTATTATATGAGAGACCGTGTTAAATTCGTAATTATAGAGCAATTTCAGTACTTCGTAAGGTAATGGCCTTCCCGACTTCAGAAAGTTGGACTTGTTTGACACGCCCAAATCCTACCGTATCTCCCAATATTCACACATGGGAAAAATGGAGGCATGAAACTAAATTTATTATTTATTTCTAACATATTCTCTCTTAAAGGCTTTGACGAAGATAGCCGCCTACGATTTCCTGTTATGGAAATCATGCGCCACAGCCAGTGATGGTGTTGATCGGCAGCAATTGCCCAAATCTTAGCGTCAAAATTGGTATGCAATGCGGTGTGATTATGACCTGAATAAGTAGTTTTAAAGTACTTGAGATGAATAGATCTGCCGGCAGAACTCCAAACTCGTTTGTTTCCCAACACTGTAGAGTGAATGTCGTCCTCAAGCGTCTTGCATGTTTAAAGAATTCATATCCCCTTGTTGATTACTTTCTATTCCAACAGTTTTGACATCCTTCCCAAGGAAGATATTGGTACTTGCTGCCAGAAGGTCTCCCGGTTCTTCATTACTCGGAGTTAGAATCGCATCATACATTTGCATATGTGTGGCGGAGAGCGCAGGTTACGGGCAGCGGGGTGGCGGTTATATTTTCTAGGCGAGAGGCAGCATAAATTTATATTGCCTGTAATTAAGAGAGTTTTAGAGTTTCAGAAAGTTTGTGTTTCGACTCAGATAAAACTGAAAAAGGTCAAGAGTTCTACTCAATCTTGTACCATTCCGTTTTGAATATACAGTAAAATGGAGTCTTACAGAAGTATCTCTTGCCCAAGAAAGACAAGAAATTCCTTCAAAATCCATGGTCTATACATCAGTGAGAGTATAGAATTTGGAGATAGGTTTATTGATTGCAACTTGGCTGTCAAGACACCACAGCATAAAGGCTGTGATGAAAAGCAGTGCGATTGGCCGACTCATAGTCTTGCCGGATGTTGAGAGACAAACATAGCACTTCAGAAAGCCCCTTGTCCCCAACCTTCACCCTTTAGACCACTAGCTTTCCAACTTCCAAGGCTGAAAATCCTCGATGAAAAGGGACCCAAGTAGTACATCTACGACCAGCTATGTTTCTGCTGCTAGTTCATTTAGCATACGTAGCATTGTTCAGAACTGGCGAGGAGAAGTACGAATCGATAACGCCATTCACTATCGGGAACGCATGACGACGAGTCCAGGGGATTCGGCCGGGCCGTAACCGTAGGGATTTCATTTAATTAACCGCCTATGAAGATGGTTTTACCCATTTAATTAGGGAGATGATTAAATATCGTTTAAAGTCATGAGCATTATCTGAGGTTTCTCATTTAATTAATCATAGATACTACAACTGTTTAACGAAACAATGTTGGGTCAATAGATATCGTATTTAATTGAATGTATTTAAACATAGTATATGTAAAACAAAGATTTAAACGAACTATTTAAAGGGGCCAATTAAACAGTGTGATTAAACATCGTGATTAAACAGGAGACAGCGCGGTCGAAGGAGAGTACTCCAATTACTCGATGAGATTACCATCTTTATCTACCGGAACTAAAACCCAACCTGGTCTAAGATGTCGAATGAGTCTGTTTTCGTGAAAGAGTAATCGGTCTACACTTACCTTCGCTTTTTCGTGACAGCGCCTTCACTGATAGGAACGGGATCAGGATCGGGCACTTTGCGCTTCAAGTTGCGCGTGCTTCGGCGAATCGGGTCCTCTTGGCTTGAGACAGCTGAACTGGCTTCAGCTGGCGTCGGCTTACTTCCCTTAGCCTTCGATTTAACCTTTGCATTCGAAGGAGGAGTAGTAGAATCTGTTGGACTCGCAGGAGAGGCATTGGCGCTGGCGCTGGTAACAGCAATCAGAGGAGAGGTTGAGTCAGGATTTGCAGGACAACGACTGTCACTAGTATCGGCGGTCGGAGGAGAGATGGCAACCGACAGACTTGCAGGAGCGGCAGCAACGCCAGCAGTGGCAGCTCTGATAACACCTGTGGCTAGAGGAGAAATTACTGTTGGACTAGTGGAAGTGGCACCAGTAGTTGGAGGAGGGGTGGTGGCGGCAGTGGCCAGGGGTAGGCCAACAGTAGATGGGGCATGAGTTCCCAAAACACCAGAAGAGCCCATGCTTGTCCCTCCGTCTGGTGTCGTCACAGTGGATGTCATCGCAGCTGAAGTTGTAGATGTGGTGGTGGTTGGTTCCGTCGCAGACATGACCACCCGCATTGCCTTATCGCTGGTACTGGTGGGTTCAGTACGGCGAAAATGAAATGGATGGTCAGATTGGGAAATCTTCATGAGAAACTTTGTCAAGAGAATGAGTTCCGTGGGGTCGTTGGCGTAGAAGGTGGGTGATTGAATTGCGACCGGCAAATTGAATGCCGATGTGTCGTAGAACAAGTCGGGGTTGTCAGAAAGATTCTGCCAGGGGACGGGAAGCCAACGGTGTGTAGGATTTACAAATGCTATGGGTATCCGTCAGAGGCCGATAAGAAAGTAGAGCGCAAATAAACGTACCCCACTGTTTCGTAATATAATCTTTCATGATGATCGCCAACTCGTTCATCGGTGTTTTGAACACATCGACTTGAGGGAAAAGCGGAATGCCGTCGATGGTGTGGGGAAAAGTCACGATAGGAAGGCTGGCAGACTGGCCTAAGTCATGTCCGAAAAAGCGATGAATGAGTGGCTTTATTGAATAAATAAAAAGTAAATGAACGTACGAGGGAGGGCACCGCTGACATGAACATCCCAAGCCTCCACCCAATCCTCGTGATTCTCCATTGGCTCAGCAAGCTCCTTGTTTTCAGTAGTGTCGTATCCAGTATAGACACTTAGAAAAAAGACAAGTATCAGACAAAGAGCAACCATTGATCAAGGATTCACTTACGTTCCGGAAACAACTCCACCATTCTCATCGCGATATCCATATGAAAGAGACATGACGCAGGATCCCAGGAGCTTTCCGGCGCATATCCCCTGCAAAGCATCGGCGATGAGATAAGGGAACTGTTCTTGATTCCTAATGGAAGTTTGGTGTTAGATGAATCAAATACAACCAGATCCCAAACGAACCTTGCGGTATCCATAGTCATGTCCTTTGCCTTCTTCTCCCACAGTTCATGATCGGCGTCCTCCCAAAGTTCTGCCACCACCTTGTTTCTAAGCGCACCACCTTTCAGATCAGGAAACATTGAAGCGCGAGCAAGAATGGCAGTGTCGATCTCGTTGGTCATTTCACTCGTAAAGATCTTGTGTGCGGTAAGATGGCCAGTAAAAAGGAGCGAATTGAGCATTGTCGACGCAACCTTCTGTTGAGAGGAAGCTCCAGAAGCGATGGGAGATGAAGAATGCGCAGGGCGACTGGCATCCTTCTTGCGCATAACATTGTTAAGGTGATTCCCAAACTTTGTCTTGATGGTCTGCAAGCCGGGAAAAATGAGACATAGATAGTAAAAACGGGAGAAATGACATACCGAAGTCCACTTTGAGAGTGGGACATCGGACGATTTGAGGGAATGGAACTCAGGAAGTTCCAGGATTTCGGTGGTGAAGACGCGTTTCACATCAGCAAGTTTCGGCGAATACTTCTCGTGAAGGATACCAAGCTTGGTGACCTCCTCCTCGAAGCGAAGAAGATAGCTGGAGAGGATGGTGTCTTGCTCTATTGAGAACACAAAAGATTCAGCCTTTCGGCCGCGCTTCTTGCTTGCCATCAGGTCGAAAACTGGGATGGGGGATTTCAGAGCGTCAGAGAGTTGAAAGGTCAAAAAACGAACTCAAAGTTCTCACTTTCTTATTGAAATAGTAGGAATGTTGTGGCATCTGCAATATCGAACGGTGTGCACTGAGATTGCATCGTGCACAAAGACTGGGGCCATACTGGGCCAGAGCAGGCGCACTGTGATATTGGGCCAGGAGCGAGTATGGAGGTGAGTCATCGATTATCAGAGCTCAGAGCCAAATTTTGAAAGGGAGAGTTGGTGGCCCAGAGGAGACCGGGCTGACGCGATCACATCAATTTTGGTGTTTTGTGGCCCGTGGGCACCTTCCATTTTTGGTTATCGGCGAGCCATTGCTTGGGCACTAAGCGCTCATCGCTTGTTGCTGAGGGCCAACGTAACTCCATTCCTTGCTTTGGGATGTGGCATGGGCAGGTAAATTTAAGTCCTCTCTTTTACGGTAAGTTCCTTCCTCAATTCCCAAATCATGCCCGCCACTCGATTCCCAAACCGCAGCGATCGTCACCAATATCTCGAATGTATTCTCCGCGATGACCTTAAGCTACCCGATTTTGAGGTTCCTGACTGCCCTTCTGGCTACTATCACGCACTTCATCTCTCCCAAGGCTGGAATAAGTCCAATCGGGACGAGATTGGTGTATACTCTTACTTCGTACGTCCATTTTTCAGATGCACATTGGAGTCGGGCCCATGACCGACCGAACTTTTGTCAGTGTGTAGCACCTCGAGGCAAGGCACAATGTATTCCGACGAACAAAACCAAGAGCCGCAAACTTGACCCCGAAATCTGTGCAGATCTACATCGCGCTCTGGAAGAATTTGACAAGATCAAGCGTGCCCAGAAGAACTTGAAAAAGCTTCCTTCAAACCTTCGGAAGCGGAGAGCTCCATCGGCTGAACCCCAAGTCTCGAACAAAAGGAAGTGTCTGCGAAAGGATCCAAATGTCATCGATTTGACTATTGAGGGTTACGGCGAGGTTATTGACTTGACGGATGACTGATTCTTAGGATTCAGAACTTGTTTTATCGTGTAGATTTCCGATGTAAAAATTTAGACAGCTATAAATCTTGATCTCTTTCGCAACTCAACAAACCAATAATGTAGGGGCTGATTACATTGAACAATTACACGCTCTTTTATTGACCTAGGGATCACTCCTCTAGACCGTTATTGTTTGTTTTATTGTTTTCAGGAATCGATCATTCAACGGGTCAAAGACAGTCTT
>Ga0247742_10001500_pt1 | contig 16202 bp, 7 predicted proteins | sample UWRJL208509C2_FD_180944 | JGI IMG/M metagenome (GOLD analysis project Ga0247742, IMG submission 180944) | Plant litter microbial communities from Arlington Agricultural Research Station in Wisconsin, United States - UWRJ-L208-509C-2 | ecosystem: Environmental > Terrestrial > Plant litter >...
ACACGGTTCGGCACTTTTTACAAGAGGAGAAACTCAGGCATTGGCTACAGTAACTTTGGGAACTTCAAGAGAAGCTAACCAGATTGACTCACCATCTGAACAAGGAGAAGAAAAATTCTACCTACACTATAACTTCCCTCCTTTCTCTACAGGAGAAGCAAAACCTTTAAGAGGAACTTCAAGAAGAGAAGTTGGTCACGGAAATCTTGCACAACGTGCATTGAAAAACATGATCCCTGCAGAAAATCCTTATACTATCCGTATTGTTTCTGAAGTTTTAGAATCTAATGGTTCTTCTTCTATGGCAACTGTTTGTGCTGGAACCCTGGCATTGATGGACGCGGGTGTACAGATGATCAAACCGGTTTCAGGTATTGCCATGGGATTAATCTCTGACGAAAAAACTGGAAGATGGGCTGTATTGTCTGATATACTAGGTGATGAAGATCACTTAGGTGATATGGACTTTAAAGTAACAGGAACAGCTGACGGTATTACTGCCTGTCAGATGGATATCAAAATCGAAGGACTTGCTTATGACATTATGGAAGCTGCTCTAGAGCAGGCTCGTGATGGACGTTTACATATCCTTGGAAAACTGACTGAAGTACTTGACAAACCTAAAGCAGACGTTAAAAAATATGCGCCAAAAATCATCAAGGTAACTATCCCTGGTAATTTCATTGGAGCATTGATCGGACCTGGAGGAAAAGTAATACAGGAACTTCAGAAAGCTACTGGAACAACAATCGTTATTAACGAAGTTGACGAACAAGGTGTTGTTGAAATCTTAGGTACAGATCCTGATGGAATTGAAGCAGTTTTACGTAAAATTGACTCCCTAACATTCAAACCTGTTGTAGGAGATGCTTATGAAGTGAAAGTAATCAAAATGCTTGATTTCGGTGCAGTAGTAGAATATTCCGCTGCTCCTGGAAACGAAGTATTACTTCACGTATCTGAACTTGCATGGGAAAGAACTGAAAACGTTACCGATGTTGTAAATATGGGAGACGTATTTGAAGTTAAATATTTAGGTATAGACCCTAAAACAAGAAAAGAAAAAGTTTCAAGAAAGGCATTATTGCCAAGACCTCCAAGAGACGAGTCAAGACCACCAAGGGAAGATTCAAGACCTCCGAGAGACGATAGAAGAGATAATCCAAGAGGTTAATTTCAGACTATTAATTCAATAAAAACCCCGGTTCATCCATTTGAACCGGGGTTTTTAAATTTACACACTTGTGTAATGTCTTCATAATTGTCTCTCTTTTATCATTCTTGTCATGGCTAATCCATTCCGTTTTTTGTTGTCACGATATAGACATTTTACTTATCTTACTACTTAAATAAACTAAAAAAAGCCTGTCCATAGAAATAGACAGGCTTAATAAGATAATACTAACTTTTCTTTAAAAGTATCTTTTCCTGTGTAAACTGATATGCCGCATCAAGAAACGCAATCATCTTACTCCAGTTAGCATTAGGTTCAAAATAATTCTTATACTGTTTAGTTGTTTTTATTATGACTTTGTTGCCCTCCATAGTTGCAATACTTGTAAATTCCCCAGTCTCGTTCTGAATCTTTTTTGTTAGCTTCTCTAATCCGGAAACGGAGTACCCTTTAGGGATTTCAAAAGTGATCTTATTTTCAAATGTTCTTGGATAGGACATATAAATATTGTTTTTACGGTCCTTTTCCTTTTTGTCAATCTCAACCTGATTTGTAATCATTTTTCCAATTTCAACAATATAATTATCTCCCGCTTTCTTAACGAAGTTATTTTTTATTGCGAACTTTTCTTCAAATACCAAGGGTACATTACTTCCAAATCTACCTGTATTTGTTACCGTCATCTCATGTTCATCCAATTCTACATCAAACTCGGCAGAAACTGCTTTTTTCAGACTTTCTTTTTGTTGTTCTTTCAATTTATTGATCAAAGCATCAAATTCTTTTTTGTATTGCTCTCTTCTCTTCTTACTCTTTACACGGTCCAGTAATGGTGTATTTCCATACTTTTGGTAATCTTCATTTACATAATCAAAGAAATACAATTTATCGTCCTGCTCACTTTCTTTAAAATGTCCATAAAATGAAGAAACTCTTTTTATATTTAAGGCCGAAAAATCATCAGATAAAGAAACATTAATTTCACCTACCGACCTGTTGTCTGTAGCCAGACTGGAAGGCAATGTAATGCTTTCAGCATTAACCACTTTTTTACCTTTTGAAATCTCTAAAGCATAAGCCTTAGTATTCTCCAGATCACTATTAAACTGATCAGCACTTGTAAAAGGTGTAAAATATTGCAGATATATAGGATTCTGAGTATTAACACGTAATAATACAGTAACATTTTTTTGAATCAATAAGTCATCTATACTTCCATTATCTCTGGCTGTACCCACTATGATATCATAGTCAATTTTACTCTTCTTCAGGAAAGCCATAAAATAGTTAATGAATTGCTGCTCCGTTGATAAAAATATTGGATTCTCATATAGTTCATAAGGATAAAAAATACTTGCTTTATTTACTACAGATGCTTCAATGTATTGGGTAAAAAACTGATGCCTCGTAAAATAATATACCTCTCTTATCTTTTCTTCATCATTTGCAAATGTTTTATCCTTCAAAAATTTATTAATCGGCCCCAAATCTCCATTAGGCTTAAATTTCTCATTATAATATTCAAAAATATCATCCTTGTTTACTGTTTTCTTAATAATATTTTCTTTAGGTGACAAAAAGGCATCCGCACGTTTTTCAAATTTACCGGATCTTGCAAAAAATACCTGGAATTTATAACATGGCATTTCCGCTAACGGGTAAAACCATCTCGGGAAATCATTCCTTGGAATATCTTTAGCCACCAGTTCATATCTCCTTTCAGAGCTTTTTTCTGGAGAAACTTCTTTTAGTTCAGGAGCTCCGTTATAGGTATTAAAATTGACGAAAAAATCATTCTCAGTCTGGAATGCCAATTTCATATCCATTGTTGGATAAACATCACCTAATGTAGTCTGTACTGGCTCAAATCCTACCTCATACATGGATTGAAAAGGATCAATATTGTAATAATAATAGTCAATAATGTCACCTATCTCTAAGTTGGAAATAGCGATTTTCTTTGTATCGTCAAGTTTCTTCGCCTCCTTCTCTACATCAACTTCGATTTCTCTCCCATCTGTTTTAACTATTTTTATCCCTATGGTGTTTGCGTTTTGACGGTACAAAAACCATCTATTGGTATAGAACTTTTCATTAAACGAAAATTCAGAAAATTCTTTTACAGCTGCCTGGTCCTGCAGCTTGATACGTTTTCGTATGGCCGACTTATACGTTACGTTCATACCAAACTTATGGTAATCATAATATTCAAATTTATAAATAATGACAGCCGATTCATTTTTCCATTTTTCAGGCACAGTAATTACCTTTTTAAATTCATCTGACTTTCCCCAGAAAAATTCTTTTATTTCAGCCTTATCTTGTGAAAATGCGGAATATCCAAATGCTATAAAAAAGCAGACTAGTAATTTTTTCATCAATTATTGTTTTGAAAGTATTATTTGTTGGTTATAAATCGTATTTAGTTTCTTAATAAATGCATTCCATTTAGTGATTTCATTAAACTTAACCAGGCCCTTTTTAAACACAAAAGACTTATTATAAATGATTTCATTGCCTTTCTGGTCAAAGTTTATTGCTACAGCATAATCGCCCTCACTAACAGTCATGTTTTCGGGAAGCTTGCTCACTTTATAACCCGCCGGAATTGCCAAAGTAACATTGGAATCATAATTATTTTTATAATCAAATTCATAATCCGTCTTTCTGTCTTTGAACTCTAAATTTCCATATTCATTCATATATTCCAAATCAATATACAGATCATTATCAAAACCGGACACTTTATTATCAATAGCAATATCATAATTAATCTCTATCTTATGATCCCTGTCATTAAGATCTGACTTATTAATGTTATCGATATGGATGTTCTTATTACTTGTTGATAAATAACGCTCAAGTGCTTCGTCTTTTTTATCAGATTTAAAAAAATTGTACCGGTATAAAAACTCTACTTCGCTTTCACCTATATAACTTCTGGAACAATTTCCTTTAAGCTTCTCCCCTTCAATAACAAGACTGGCTTTATATATTTCTTTATTGGTACTACTTTCTGCCTGGGGGACTTTCTCTATAATAAATTTATCCCCATCCTCTATCATCACCTCTTTGTCTTGTATCCGCTCCGCGTAAGTGCCAAATGAATTGTATTTTTCGGTCCCGTCAAGAAAGTATTTTTTGCCTTTAAAAAATAGCGTACAGATCATATGGTTATCGACTGCCAATGAAGGTGTCGTATAATCATAGGCAATATGCTTGGTGCCTATCCACGTCAGCCTGGCATCAAAACCTGCAAGTGTCAGCATCTGCTTAATCAGGTTAGCCATGCCTTTACAGTCCCCATAACGTTTCTGGAAAACACTGCTTCCCGCATCAGGTTTAAATCCTGCAATCCCGTCTTCAAAAGCTATGTATCTGATATTATCCTGAACCCAGTAGTATATATTTTTTATTTTCTCTTCATCAGTCTTGGCTGAAGCAGTCAATTCATTAACTTTATCCTTAAGTACTGCCGGGTCTTCAACTATGAGTGACACCAAAGATCTATACCATTTGTACAAATCGGCAGTTGAATTAAAAAGTGTAATTGTGTTATCACCATTTTTAAATGATTTAGCGATAATCAATATATGTGGATAAATATAGCTCCTTCCTGGGGCATTTTCATCTTTATAATAAGCAGGAACATTAGCCAGTGTATAAGTATAAGTAGTGATTTTATTTCCTTCATCCCGCTTTTGAGTTTTCACAATAGCATTTCCGTCAAAATTAAACTCTTTAAGTTCGACATTTAACCAATCCGGAACGGTAATAGTAATCTCTTTTTTTATTACCGGAAACTCATCATTAAAATAAAGGCTGGTAAAGTATTTAACGTCCTCATACTTTTTTTCAAGTTCATAATTATAAGTATATCCCTGTACAGGAAAATCGAAAGACATGTATTTTACCCTAGCATCATTATAAAACAGATCATTATCCTTATAAAACTCATCCCTGACCTGGAAAGGAGCCGTTTTATTATTGCGGTACTTCAGGCTAAAAGTTTCAATTTTTGACTCACTGTCATAAAACTCATATTTACTGATATCTGCACGATGGTTTATATTCATTAGCAGCTCTTCAACAGAATTATTGACTGTTACTTTTCCCTCTTTTTTATTTAATCCAAAAGTAATATTGTCTTTACTTTCTAATATTGCAACATCATCTTTAAGATATTGCTCTCTTATTTTTTTAGCCAACTGTATATCTTCAACCGTTGGATCTATATTTTTTTGGGCGGATAATGTAGCACAGCTTAATAAAAAAACTACTGCTACTTTTATAAGTATTTTCATCTAAAAATTTTAGGGGAATATAATAAAAAAATTGACCCTTAACAGTACTTAAAAAAATATTTTCCAAACTATTGTAACTTTTTTCGGTTGACTTACGTATAACTATCTGTACACTTAAAATAATAGGAGATCATTACATGAGACAACTTAAAATTACGAAGCAGGTAACGAACCGTGAAACTGCTTCCTTAGACAAGTACTTACAGGAAATTGGAAAAGTGGACCTTATCACTGCTGATGAAGAGGTAGAATTGGCACAAAAGATAAAAGCCGGAGACCAGAAAGCGTTAGAGAAGCTTACAAAAGCAAATCTACGTTTCGTTGTTTCCGTTGCAAAACAATACCAGAATCAGGGGCTTACTCTTCCCGATTTGATTAATGAAGGAAATTTAGGTTTGATAAAAGCTGCACAAAGATTTGATGAAACCCGTGGTTTCAAATTTATCTCTTATGCAGTATGGTGGATCCGTCAGTCGATCCTACAAGCTTTGGCAGAACAGTCACGTATTGTTCGTCTACCGTTGAATAAAATTGGGTCTATCAATAAAATCAACAAGATGTATGCCTTATTAGAGCAATCTAATGAGCGTCCTCCTTCCGCTGAAGAAATTGCAAAAGAACTGGACATGACAGTAAATGATGTAAAAGAGAGTATGAAAAACTCTGGTCGTCACCTGTCAATGGATGCTCCTTTGGTTGAAGGAGAAGATTCAAACCTTTATGATGTATTGCGTTCTGGTGAATCACCAAATCCTGACCGTGAGTTGATTCATGAATCACTACGTACAGAAATTGAACGTTCCCTGGAAACACTTACTCCAAGAGAAGCAGACGTAGTTCGTTTGTATTTTGGACTTGGCGACCAGCACCCAATGACTTTAGAAGAAATTGGAGAGACTTTTGACCTGACACGTGAACGTGTAAGACAAATCAAGGAAAAAGCAATCCGTAGATTAAAACATACTTCCAGAAGTAAAATACTAAAAACATACCTGGGATAATTGGCATAGATTTTGAAATTATCTTTGTGTTATTAAATTTATTTAGTAATTTGCGCAAAAATGATAACGTATCTATATATAAAAATATTTAAGATGACAACAGTCTGATTAACTGTTCGTTTTTTGATTGATGATTGAAACTCCGGCTGATTACCGGAGTTTTTTTATACCCTTATACTATCCTTCCCGGCAAATTACCTATAATCTCTTTACATTATCATCTAAAATAATTCAGCTTTTATATCCAATGGTGCCGCTTTTATTTAGATTAATAATCCCCTGAAACTTCATTATTCAAAATCGGAAAAAACCCAACGAATATATTATATTTGCACACACAACTAAAAAACTGAGTTTTTAATATTTAACACCCCGTAATAGGCATGTAATATTACAATTCAGCAACAACATAACCACAAAATGAAGAATACTTTAATAGCACCTTCAGTGCTTGCAGCAGATTTTGCTAACCTACAACGCGATATCGAAATGATCAACAACAGTGAGGCCGATTGGTTTCACATCGATATTATGGATGGTGTTTTTGTTCCTAATATCTCTTTCGGAATGCCTGTTCTGGAAGCCATAAACAGACATGCAAAAAAAACAATTGATGTCCATTTAATGATTGTTGATCCTGATCGTTACATAAAAACGTTTGCAGACCTTGGAGCAAATATCTTATCTGTACATTATGAAGCCTGCACGCATCTTCACAGAACGCTGCAAGCTATTAAAGCGGAAGGAATGAAAGCCGGAGTTGCAATCAATCCGCATACAAGTATTGACCTGCTTGAAGATGTGATCAATGATATTGACATGGTTTGCATCATGAGTGTAAATCCTGGATTTGGCGGGCAATCTTTCATTGAGAATACATACTCTAAAATTGAGAAACTTAAAGCATTAATCACCCGTAAAAATGCTTCCACACTAATTGAGATCGATGGTGGCGTAACAGATAAAAATGCAACCCAGCTTGTCGAAGCCGGAGCAGATGTCCTCGTCGCCGGAAACTTTGTCTTCAGAGCCACAGACCCAATCGCAACAATCAGTGCATTAAAGAAACAGACCAATTTTTAGTCACATATACCTAACTCAAAGAGCCGCTATAGCGGCTCTTTGAGTATAAATTCATTAATGAATTCCTCCCCTATTACGCTTAAAACAATACTTAACTAAGTTGCAACACTAACTGTAATCGAGACCCTTTTGGTCTTTTATACTATTATTAGATTCAATTTATTTAATGTGTCTTTCTTGTTAATTTTTTTATACTTACATTCGTTATCTCTAAATTATTTAAGCATACTTAGACAATCTGTTAACATCGGAGTGTTATTATTATAATTAATAAATCTTTCCCCATAATGAACGGCAAAATTTATACTAGCAAAACCTTATTGACACTTGTTTTGATAGCATTATTTTGTTTCCAGAATATAAGAGGTAATTCTATACAATATTGCGATTCACTGATTAAAGCGGGAGAAGAAGCAATGTATAAGAAAGAGCATGAAAAATCATTACAATTACTTATCGAGGCACGCAATATAGCCGAAAAACACAATTGGTACCACAGGCTATTTGGTGCGACAATGAATATAGGCGCAAATTATTACCAAATGATGGACTATGGTGAAGCCCTGAAACAATATCTTGAAAGTTATAAAATTGCGATGGCACATCTGGATTCCAAAAAAAAACTTATTATTCTAAATAATATTGCCATCCTATATTGTGATCTACAGGAATTTAAAAAAGCAGAGTGGTATTTTAAAAAATCGTACGAACTGGCCAAAAAGAATAAAGATTCACTAAAAATGGGCTATTGCCTCATTAATCTCGGGGTTGTTGCCAATGGACAAGGTGACATTGAAAATTCTGAAAAATATGTGACAGCATCTCAGGCTTATTTTAGAAATGACCCTCTTGGCCAATTGATGTCAGGAATTCTATCCACACAGAATGACCTGTTAAGGGGTCATAATCAAGAGGCAAGGTCAAAAGCTAAAGCGTTAATCAGCAGCATGAAAAATGAGAAAAACAAAGACAATCTTATCGATCTGTATTTTACTATTGCTAAATCCTACCTCAACGAAAATAATACCGAAAAAGGGCTATTCTGGATCAACAAGACACTGCATGAAAAGCCCAAACTAAATATCAGATCGGAGGCATTTGATTTTTTATCAGATATATATTTCAAAACTAATAGATATGAAACAGCTCTTAAATATAAAGATTCGGTCAACATCACTGACAAAAAAATAGATAAAATCAGGAATACCCAGCTTTTTAAAGCAAGTGAGATCAAATTTCAGATCGAAAACTATAAAAAGGAAATAGCTCTAAAGGACATCAGCTTCAATAAAGAAAGAAATTATTTTTATTCTATTATTATTGTTGTCCTCATCCTCATTCTGTTTTTAATAGTTATTTTCAGAAACCAACTGATAAGAAACAGACAACAGAAACTGATTAACAATTGTGATTTAAATATAATGGATCTCAAACTCCAGAAAAAAACAGATGCCAATCTCTTACTTAAACAAAAAGAACGGTCAGCTATAATCGAACAGGAGCAATTAAAAAAAGAAATAGAATTAAAAAATCAAAAGATTTCGGCTAAAGTATTGTACATCTCAGATAGAGATGAATTGCTACAGGAAGTACTGAATTCATTGTCTAAAGTTCCTGAAGTTTCTGGAAACAACACCTTAATCAACCATATCAGAACACTGAAAAGTAATCTGAAGGCAGCTGCCGACTGGGATCAGTCAATAATGCATTTTGAAGAAGTCAATCTAAGCTTATTGAAAAAACTCAAAGCAAAACATCCTGAACTGACCTCAAATGATATGCGTTATATCTCCTATGTTTATATGAATCTGAGTACCAAAGAAATTGCGGGAATGCTAAATATTACAGAAATTGCCTGTAAAAACAGGGAAAAACGGATTAATGACCGATTAGGCATTAATGATGAAATGCCATTAATTGATTATTTATCAAGCGTGTAAACACAATTATTTATTCCTGATTTTTAAGAATAACAAAAAATATCCCCTTCAAACTATTTGCTTTTCAAAGTTTTTATTTAAATAGTATCATGAAAACCAAAAAAAAATCTTCCTATACTTTCATTCTGCTGGTTCTATTATCCCTGTGTTACTTTAATAGAATCAATGCTACAAATGGCTGTTATAGTAATGAACATATTCTTTCCAAATATTCAGAATTATCTCAATCACTTGCTCAGTCTAAAACTTCAGATGAGATAGAAATACAGTTTACCGATACTGTAACTAAAAACTATTTAAAAGAAAATAATCTTGATAAAAGCTTATTGTGGGCAAATAAAGCCTTAAAAGAGCATGCTGATCTGGATACGAAAATAAAATTATTCCGAATGCTCTCTGAAATCTATTCCGCAAAAAAATACTATCGTTTAGCAATAGATTACAAAGATTCCGTCAATATAACAGATAGAGAGCTCAGTAAAATAAAAACTAACAAAGCAGTTCTGGCAAGCAAAGCACAATTTGATTTACAGAAATATAAAAAGGAAATTGCCAACAAAGAGATCAATATCCGAAATGACAGAAAAATTTTATATTCAGTACTGGCGGGTATACTATTATCTATTCTCCTGCTTTTGTTTTTACTACGGGATCGAAAAGAAAAAAATAAAATAGGTAAAATAATAGCCGAACGGGATCGCAATATAATAGAATTAAAACTCCAGAAGGAAATAGATGATAAGCTTTTATTAGAAGAAAAACAGAAAATAGTTTTATTGGAACAGCAACGGCTAAAAGCAGAAGTAGAATTAAAAACCCAAAAGATATCCTCCCGGGCATTATTCATCTCCGGTCGCAATGAGATCCTTCAGGATGTTTTAAAATCCCTGTCAAAACTACCGGAACTTTCCAGACATAAAACCTTATTTCAGCACATCAGGTCCTTAAAGAATCATATCAGGAGCGATGATGACTGGGATAATTTTATAAAACACTTTGATGAAGTTAATCAGGGTTTTATCAAGAATCTAAAGCAAAAACATCCAGATTTGAATTCTAATGATATTCGTTTTATTTCTTATATCTACATGCACTTAAACATTAAAGAGATAGCTATAATCAATAACATTACTCTGGAGGCATGCCGCAAAAGAAAAGAAAGAATCATGATAAAATTAAATGTTCCAGACGACATGTCCATGAGTGATTATATTCAGATTTTTAGCTAAACAATTTCAATCAAAAAAAACTCCGAAAGAATTTCTTCTTTCGGAGTCATAGAGAAAATAACAAATCTCTTATTGCTTAATAATCCGGATGGTTCTTTCCTGGTTCCCGGACTTTATTTTTACTAAATAGGCCCCAGAAGCCAGCGAAGCCATATCTATATGCGCTAGTGTATTATTTATTGTACTTCTCATTATTTCCTGTCCTAAGAGATTATATACTAAAACAGAATCTATGTTTGCCTCATAGCTAAGATTCAATATATCTTTGACAGGATTTGGATAATAGTTTAATGATGATATATCAAAATCTCCTACTGCGAGTGTTGGAGTGATCATTATATCATCTAAATATAACTTGTAATTGTATGCATCAGAATAAACATTGAATCCAAAATAATAAACCCCGCTTGTGAAAGGAGTAAATTGTACCTGGTTATTACTCGCAACAGCACCTGTAACTGCCGGATGGTCAGCCAGCATTTCTGTCATTGCCGCAATAGTGGCACTGCTGCCATATTTAACTCTAAGTTTTTCAGTAAAAAAAACATTGTTATTACCATATCTATAAGAAAGAGTATAAGAATTACCTGCTGTCAAATTAACACCACGGGTAAAAAACCACGCATCGGCAACATTACTATTACCATAGTAATTTAACACATGGGCTTCATAACCTGTAGTATTCTCATCTGTGACAGACCATGAAGAGCTTGATCCCACAGTAGCCATCGTCGTACAATTTGGCACAACGTTATAAGCTGAATCATTAAAGTTTTCAATATAAGGAAGATTCGTAGCATCACAGTCTGTAGTTACTGCTACAGGTCCTATCCAATTACCATGACCATTACCACAGGTAGATCTAGCCCATACATTATAGGTTGTATTTGGCAATAGATTACTGATACCCGCACTATTTGAGGTAGCTGTAACAACAGGGTCCTGTATGGTTTCCGGATTTGTTACACTGGCCAGAGCATAGATAACTTCCCAGGAAGATTGGTTGCCCTGAGACCATGAAACAGTAGCCGTAGACATACCTGTAGTGGCAGTTGTAATACCTGCAACATCAGGACACTGCGGAATTGGTTCCCATATTACATCATCGATAACATTACTGGAATAAGATTCCGAAGCATTCAGACGGATACCGATATAATGATCATCTCCAGTATAGGCAGGAAAATCAACAATATACTGGGCAACTTCCGCAGTAGTACTGATTTCCTGGATAACGGTAAACACTGCATCTGGAAAACTGGAGCTTAATCTGCCTATCTGCAAACTGCCTCCTTCCTTTTTAGCACGAAATTTCAACCTGTGTGTACCCGCACCTATGTTTGAAAGATTTGGTGATACCAGGATAACATCACTTGGGACAATTGAATTCTCATTAAAAAGTAATAACGAATTAACATTAGGATAGGATATAGCATCATAGCTGCTCGTCTTAACAAGAGCACCCGGTGCGATACCTTCCCCTCTCAATATTTTTTTCCAGCAAGATGGTAAATCCGGTTCAGTAACACTGTCAAAATTCTCATTTAGGGTAGCTACCGGCAAACAATCTGTAATAACCGTGATTGGACCTATCCACGTTCCATAAGCGTTTCCTGTACATACTGATCGCACCCATACATTGTAATTGAAAGCATCTGTAAGTCCTGTTAATGTAATATTTGTCTGTGGAGCGGCTACTATCGTTGACAAATTAGGATCCGTTATAGACGTATCCCCATATGCCACTTCCCAGGAAGCTTCTCCGCCATCAGCCTGCCATTCTATATTTGCTGTATTTGGACTAGAGCCTACAACAGAAACGGCTGTAGCGTCAGGACATAAAGGTATTGGCTCCCATACAATGTTATCAATATAAGTATACGAATAAGAGTCTGAATTATTCATGCGTATCGCTATATAATGATCGGTACCTGTATAGATATTAAACTTTACTATATATTGGGTAGCATCCTCGGTTGTAACTATTTCTTTAATCAAATGGAAAGTAGCTGTTGAATCTGCAGTATCCAGAGTTCCTATCTGTAAACTCCCAATAGTAGTATTCCATGAATTTTTAGCATAAAACTTTAGGCGGTAGGTACCTGATTCGAGCGTAGACAAACGCGGAGAAACCAGCATAACATCATCCGTAGCAGTTTGAGATCCATCAAGAAACATTTCAATTCCGTTAGGCTGTGTATTGGCATTATAAGTAGATACATTTATCTGAGAAAAAGGAGATACTGTAGTGCCTCTAAAGATTTTTTTCCAGCAATCAGGCATATCCCCTGGATCGGTAGTATCAAAATTTTCATTAAAACTGGTCAACACGCATTCTGTTTTGAAAACAACAGGCCCGTTCCAGGATCCTTTTTCAGTATCGCTGCAAACTGATCTTATCCACACATTATAATCAGTTCCTGAATTTAATCCTGACAGGACTGTAGCAGTATCTTCTGCAACCAGAGGTGTCAGTGTATTAGGATCAGTAACTGAAGTACTTCCTACAGCTACTTCCCATAACTGTTCTGTTCCTCCACCGCTCCACATTATTGTAGCTCCTTCAGGATTTATTTCTGAAACTGTTACCTCTGATATATCCGGACAGGCTGGGTTAGCTTCCCAAACTATGTCATCAAGATACATACTAAAAGCAGTACCGGCGGGTAAACGGATCCCTATATAGGTATCATCACCGCTATACCCACTCATATCTATGCTATAAATGCCACCTCCATTAGCAATTTCAATCGTATCATAAGGTGAAAAAACAGAGGTATCTGAGTTTCCGTCACCATTTAGAGTTCCTATCTCGACATTCCCTGCTGATCCCTGATTATAGGCATAAAATTTAATGTGGTTATTGCTATTTGTTAAGTTAGATAGATTAGGTGATACCAAAATAACCTCATAATCTCCATAAACATCGCTCGTATACATCACTAAGGTATTAGGTAATGAACTTGGAAAGGAGTTAATCGTCATAACCTGTACACCATGTACAGCACCTCTATTGATATAACTCCAACATGAAGGCAGGTTTGGAGTCGTAACGTTGTCAAAATTTTCATTAAAATTTCCTATTGGTAAACAGGCAGTCTTGAAAATTGCCCGATAGGACCACGCACTGAAATTCCCATTTCCGCAATTATTTCTAACCCAGACATAATAGGTAGTGGAATCAGAAAGTCCCGATGTAATAATAGCCGTATTACCTGTTGCAACACTTCCTGTAGCAACCGTGTTGTTGCCAGGAGGAGAGTCTGTAGTAGAAACATAATACTCGCTACCACCGGCAGGTTGTAATTGCGGTGCTTCCCATGATACTTTTGCCGAAGTTGGGGTAATAGCCGAAGTAGTAACATATAAAGGGGTTAAGCATGACTGTGTAATTCCTCCGAAGATTATATTTGGAATGTAATTTACCTTAAATCCAGCCGTTGGCGGATAGGCCGGATCCATAGTCACATAGTCACTGTAATAAGTAATTGATCGTGTAGTGGAAACTTCAGTATTGTGAAACACATCAGTGGTAAAATCCATTATTGGACTCGTTTCAGAAACACCTACAGCCAAATTATCAGTACCATTGTATGCAAACGGCGTATCCAGATTGATCGTTACCCACCCGGCACCATATACATCTATTCCTCCGGAATAAACAGCTGTCATCTGTGTCGCAGGCTGCCAGTCGGTAAGCGAATTAAATGAAGTCTTGGCTGTATGCCCTAAGTAAACCGTAAGCTCCTGGCTCCCAGGAATTCCTGTTCCGGGACCATTGTAGTACCATTGTATAGAAGTTATGTTCCCGGAAGCATTGATTTCTGACGCAAGATAAATAGACTGGTTATAAGAATAACGTGATCCTGCTGTAATAGGTCCCGCCTGGGTACTATTTGTCCCTGTACCGATCTGTACCTGCGAGTAGCCTGAAAAAACTGCAAATAAAATGAGCAGTAATGAAATTGTAATTTTTTTCATGTCTAAGGTTTGGTTAATAATGCATTATACTCTTGTAAAAATGTTCAGGAAGACCAGCCCGTATTGGGACATTGCCAGCCCTGAAAAATGTAGACAACAAAACTCTGCAAAATAGAATAAACCGCTACTATAGAATATCATAAATAGTACCCGCCTAAATATATAAAAAGGTGACTTACTTGAAATAAATGACTTATATACAGAATGTTAATGAATTTTAACAAAAACGCAAATGCAAATCAAAAATGAGTATATGCGCTTTTTTTGGTGATTTAGATAGTTTGTATGCTACGCTGCAACTAGTCTATTAATGTAGATTAATTGTACCTTTTGACACTTTTGCTATTTACACCGGCACTGATCTGCACAATTAAAAAATCCCTGAATCTTTATTGAATCAGGGATTATATATTTTATCCTTTAAATAATCGTCTTTCTTGTTCTAAACCTGTTTTTAGGGTCCTTACTGTAGTCTTTCTTTATCCTCACAAGTGCATCATAACTCTGTTGGAAATAATCCCGGGTTGGGATACTACTGTCTTTAAAACTGATGAAAGATCCTTCTGTCTGGGGAAAGTCATTATTTCTACAAACTTCAATCCAGTCCTGCGCATCATTAGTATAGCAATATACATCATGTTCCATACCTGCTTTAATATCAGGCTCACCCTGATTCCACCATGCCTGATATTGTATAATATAAGGTCGGTCTCTATAAGGAAAAGCACTTCCTAATTGGTCACCGGCTGTTTCATGGTTTTTATAATAGGATCCGCAAATCGATCCCAGTGTCACGTAGCAGTGTACACCTGCTTCTATACCTTCAGCATGTACCAAATTGGACTCCAGGGTCCTTATCAGGGTTCTTCTTCCTTCATCACCAAGCCCTTCTTTCTTTACCATTCTGGAAGAGATCTTATGGGGCGCCGGAGCATCCAGATCAGGCGGTATAAGTTGGAGCTGGTCTCCCAACAGGCCTTTTCGTACAGCAACAGTTGACACCCTGTCCCATGAATCAAAAGAAGTAAGTTTATTTTGAGCTTCATTCGGAATATAAGTCTTAGTGGGTGGAAGATCGGCAAACCAGCGCTTCATATCATTTCGCAGTTCCTGATCGGATCCGGCATAGTAACCATAGAATACACAGGTGTGCACAGATTCTTCAACACTTTGGCCGTCTACAGGCTTTGCCATTATTTGTAAATTTGTTCCCAATAAATTATAATTCGCATCAGGAGCTATCAGGCCTTCCCAAAGTTCCAGAACTTTAAGCCCCGGAGAATTATTCCAGGTTACATTAAATTTTATTGTATTAGGGGGTAAAGGAAATGTTTCTATAACCAGTTCCGTCACTATACCGTAACTCAGTCCGCCTCCACCTCTCAATGCCCATAATAATTCCTTATCTGGTCCGTCTGGTGTCAGGTTCTTAATAGTACCGTCACCCAAAACTATAGTTGCTCCTACAAGACTTTCACAACACATCCCTT
>Ga0247742_10001501_pt1 | contig 16200 bp, 10 predicted proteins | sample UWRJL208509C2_FD_180944 | JGI IMG/M metagenome (GOLD analysis project Ga0247742, IMG submission 180944) | Plant litter microbial communities from Arlington Agricultural Research Station in Wisconsin, United States - UWRJ-L208-509C-2 | ecosystem: Environmental > Terrestrial > Plant litter >...
CCCTCTTCAAGCCAACCTACAAACACACTGGAGATAGTTCTGCCTGTAGGGTTTCCGGAACTTGGGAGGTCAAACGCGTTACGGGTGCGTCTTCCCAGATAACTCACTTCCTTCTCCTATATTAATGCGTCCACAGCCAACTTGCATATTACGGCTCTTGGTCATGGATACGCAAGTTATGAGCATGTCGACCACACACGTAAGTTACTTTTCAAATTCGAGATAGCTGTCATGTTAAACTCCTGCAGAAATGAACCTCTCACATATCATCACTGAATTTTCTTTCGGACCACACTTCCCGGAGATCGTCCAACCACTGGACAACTCCTTCGAAGCAACGGATAAAAGTTTGTGCTACTTTATATATATATATCCTGCCGACACACCCGGCTAATCGTTTTCCAGATTTCATCGCGTACCAGTACTTCCTGCACGTTGTCCCCACTACTTACATCGCCCCTCGCGCTGCACCCTTACACACCCATCAATACTCAGTAACGCACTACACTCGTGAAGTTGCCACGGACCGCGGTACCCCAGGCATCTTCTTCAAGTACGACCTCGACCCGTTGGCCATCACTTTACACCAACGCACCACGACCTTCCTCCAACTTCTCATCCGCTGCGTTGGAGTAATTGGCGGCATATTCGTCTGCATGGGGTACGCGATCAGAGTCACCACCCGTGCGGTGGAGGCTGTTGCCGGTTCTGACCAAGCTGCCGGCATCGTTGCTGCAGAAGCAACTGGCGTGAAACTCGGTCTCAGAGCCAAATGGGGTGGCGGCGACCTCCGCTCGCGACCCAAGTCGAAGCTTGTGCCACAAGGCAGTGGGTGGACGATGGAAGGCGCTTCTGGCTCGCCCTACTCTTCTTATGCAGGCACGCCGGTTGCGGGAGCTTTCTCGCCCGGTATGCCTCAGTCGCCATACATGATGAGTCCTGGAATTGGAATGACCCCTCCAGGGGCTACACCGGGAACACCACTACCCAGTACATCGAGCTTTGGACCGCCTCCTACGCCTCTTCGTTCGACCTCTGGTGGATCGACGCATCTAGGCCCGCCGCGGACACCAGCATACGCGCCTAGCCCGAGATTCCCAAGTGGAAGTGGCTCGCCTTCGCCTGTCCTTGGAGGGGCAGAGCTGAGTAGCAATGGCAACGGAAATGGGTATGCCTCGACGCCAGGCACGCCAGCCTATGCTACGTTCCCGGCTTCGCCTAATCCTGCCAATGGAAATGGCTTCCATTTTGGCCCTCCTCCGAGAGGGAAAAAGGATGATTAGTATGTAATTTATGTGACGGGGCGGTGAAGCGGGATATGGGTCCTTGATGTCTCCTTGTATGCTACGTAGCCTTGTTCCATATTGACAAAATTATTTTCAATGCGCCGTTTATAATGAGTTTATCTTGACAAAGACTGTGCGCGAGCGCCCCCCTGCCTGCCTGTGAGGCCTGTGACTCTGTGCCCAACTTTTATTCCGCTGCTCTTTCAACGACATCTCAGCATTCGTGGGCTATCCGGCCTAATCCCGGCCACTTAATTTGAATGAAATCTCAAGTATCATAGACACGCTCGAACGCGCAACTCTCGTTCAAGACCCTACGGTGAGGTGGAGAACATATCCGGTACATATGGTTTGAAGATGGGCTGCTTTCGCTGGAATAATGAGAAGCAGATCATTTTCAAAACGAACTCTCGAATTTCTACTTGTAAATGGTTTCTATGTAGCAGCAGTCATAGTAGGTAGCAATACTTAAGAAAGGGGCAAACAGTCAAACAAGCATGAAGCTTCTGTGAAGACCCCTTGGCCTCAGGCTTCAAGTATAAGCACGGGTGATCACATCGGCCCAGGTAGCGTGATTGATCGAGCCCCTAGAGGCTAAATCTTGTTCGATATGAACGAACTGCCCAAACCCAGCTCCACCGCAGGGTGTAGCCCCAGTTACACAAATGTTTGCTGCTGGAACGCCATTCACCAGCCTCCCGAAGAGGTTCTGAGTAGCAGTCAATTTGCAGCTGTTGGTCCCAGGCGTTTTGTGAACCTGAGGACTGGGGAAAGACACGTCGAGCTCGGCTGTAATAACGTTGGCAGGGAGGGTGGTAGAGGAGTAGCAGGTGCCAGAAGCTAGTAGATGTTGGTGTCATGTCAGATATCCATCTTGGGTGAAGCTGATGTTTCAACGCTCACCTATACCGCTAGAGATAAAAACATTGACATCGGCGCATGTATCTTCACCTTTTCCGTGCCACTGAATGTAGCCACAATTTGCAAGATCACAACCCCGTGAGTTCTGCCATTCGCGAATCGCGACCATGGCAAGGTGGAATGGTTCATTCTAAACAAAGAATCTGATCAGGTCAAGGTAGTGCAACGAACGCGAGACCCACGCACCAAATCATGCACAGGGTCAGACTTGGTGTATTCTGTGCTGACACACGAGTCTATCGCGCACGGTGGCGGGGCTCTAGTAATGCTGAGCGCACCGCGGTGCCTCCCAGCGACAAGCAAACTTCTCGAATTGGTCGCTTTGAAGACGGCGGCAGCCTGTGCTGGGGTACCGTCGTCGTTCAGTGTGTGAGGAGCCGAGTGATGAAGGGCGAGAATGGAGGCTGAATTGGTTTTTGGAGCGATGAAATACCCCCAACCGCGCTCGAAAACATTACGAATGCTCCCTGGGAGGACGACGGCATTCTTCTCGGAAAGAACACAGTAGCTGACGAGACTGGTCGAATCGGTGAAGCTGGTGACTTCATATGAACCACTGATAGTGGATCCAGCTGGGAGGGAGCAAGCCCCGTCGGCGTTGAGGAGACGGGTGATCGCATCCGTCCAGCCAGTAATTTCGTTGGTGGGAGTGGTCTTGGGCCGCGCGTCGGTGTAAGCCGTGCAAGAATACGCATCCTTCCTGACCATGTGCTCTTGGAAACAAGTTACGAGATCGTCCAGTGTCGCAGATGTGCAAGTGCAAGTGATAGGGGTTGCTGCACTGGCAAGTGGGGAGGATATGGCCAACATCGCAGCAGAGAAGAGTGCAGGAACTTGATACATCTTGTTGGCGTTGTATGGCTTGGTACTGTGGTTAGGTTGATGGTTTTGATTTTTCAGAAATAGGCCATGCTTATATAGATTTCGATAGCGAGGTTTCCTAGTAGTGGGGCAGGGCAGCTAAAAAAGCAGCGCCGATGATGAGGGACGATGGTAGGCGGAAACCGATCGCAATTCTCAAGACCCAATTCAAGTGAATGGCATGCCAAGTAGGTGATGTTTTCCAGGTAATCGGAACTGAGAATCGGTTCTATGATAGACTTCAGGGCAAGTGAAGTGAACTCTTTTATACAAGATATTGGTCCTTCTCACAATTACACCCAGACAATAGAAGGCCAGCACGTCCCCAGCACCATATTTCAGAAGAACCAGCAGACACCCAGGAGCTTCCTAGTCATAGGAAAAAGAATGCATTGCTCACGAACAACAAACAGGTTTTTGTCGTCCCAATCCGATGATCAGCGATCAGCGCCAGATAGAATGACATATTTATCCATTGATGTCATCCTCTGAGTAACGATGCCTTGAACATCGCAAGTCACAGGTAGACATCATATACAATTCTCAGTAGACCACCGCTACATGCGGAGATGAATTTTTGCTAAGCTATACCTAGAAAGGACCGAGTGTGGTCCGCCAAGGCTAAAAGGCGCTAGAACAGCATCAAGGATCGTCCCATTAGCTGAAGAGCGCGAACAGATTCAATCTGCATACATGGAAGGAGTGAATGAAGTGTTTTGAAAAGATTTGATTAGCAAACTCCCGTCTCGCACGCATTTCACTGGCACGTGCGTGGGATGTGGGATTCTAAACGTTGAGCTGGTAGTGCTCTGAATTTGAAAGTTAATGGCAAAAAGTGCGGGGATACATGGGTAATATAGTGTCCTTGAAAGTCCGATTTTCTCTACGTATTCATGAAGAAATAAATCTGTGGGCCTACTGTCCACCATCCTCGGGATCCTGCCCAATTTCATTATCAAAACATCGACCATGGGCGTCATCCTCCTGGGATGCAACGTATACAGTGACTGGATCTAGCCAGCTTGAATATTCTGGCCTTGACTCGATCTTGTGGCCCGACCCAAATTGGGATGCAAAGGCACATCGTCTAGTACGAATCGTCCGACAGAAGCGCTGATACAAACGATCTACCACCCCTGTTGGCGATACGACGAATTCGAGAAGCTGAAGCCTTGGAGCCAGCGAGGGTATGACTAGGTTCTTATGGGTTCCGTAACATTCTCTACCACCAGTGCAATGGATTCCAGCATCGCACTGCCAGTCTGAGAGAATGAGGTCACCATGTCTGACCACGGCCAGGCCATCAAAAAACAAACCGGTAGGACCCCACCAGATCCTAAGCTCGCGTAGAAATGGCGTACGCTCCAAAACATGTTCGATGGCCAAATCGGATAGAGGGCAGCTGACGAGTTTGAGGTGGGTTAAGGACTGTGAACACGATGATTCCAGGAACGATGCTAGGATCTTCACAGAAGGGTCCACTGATGAGGGGTCGATGACATCCTCTTCGTCTATCATATCGATATAGAGTCCACGTAGATTCGGTGTAGTGAGCGATGAGAAAATGTTGAGATGAGGTGCAGTGCGGACCGTAAGCCACTTGAGGTCATTGAGAATGATTTTGCCGCCGAGGGGTAGTTGGACATCGGCGTCAAACATGTCCCCATGCAAACGAATGTCGCACGATGTTAAAAGGGGCGTAGCGGCTAGGACGACGAGCATCTCGCGCGATGTCGTGTAGGTGTCCATTTCCAGTGAACGGAGGTTTGTCCACATGCCCGCCACAGATCCTGAAGCGACCGGGGAAACAGAGTTGACCGTGGTTCGAAGATTAAGAACCAAGTGCTTCATGTTGGGTGCGTTAAGCTGTAAGCCACGTCCAACACAATCCGGTAGGCCGCATCCAAGTGGCGTTAAAGAAGAGTCTTCTTGATTGGCCTCGAGGGTAAGGGACTTCAGCATCGGCCATGGCTGAGTGTGTAAGGAGTGAAGCAGTGTTGAAAAGCCACTATGCAACGGTAGTCCTTGGAAATGAAGTCGTTCCCATCTACTCTGGTATCTGGGGTTGAGGATAACGAGGGAGAGGAAGACGTCGAATGCTGATGATGATCTTGAAGCATCAACCAAAATTTGGAGGGGGATAAAGGAGCCTGATTTAGAGAAGAAACGGTCGACGTTTAGGGCCAGCCGCAGAATCTCGCCAGTGAACGAAGTCGAGGGGAATGATATCGTCAGCTGTGTGAAGATGCGTGGAATGGACTGGACGAGATGGTGAATGAACCTCGACGTGCAGAGAAGGGCGTGTAGCGTAAAGTGCGAGATTCGAGTGTCGGAAGACGACTGAACAGCATGTACCAATATTTCAGAAACCAGTTCAACTGGGAGGTTGGTGAGAATCCTGGTCGAAATGCCTGAGTGCGACCTGCAAAGTGCCTGACTTGTGCTCATGATTGCTTCTGTGTGAGGAAAGGGTTTCGCGTTGGATGAGTTTTGTTATAAAGAGCGCGAAGGCCATGCCACATACGAGACAAAAAGGCGTAGCCATGAAGACGGTCCGACAAGATCGACAATTGGAGGTCGTTCCGAAAGACCAAAGATATCGGATCTTGAGATTCAAAATTTCGCACAGGAGGATGCTTATTCTTGGTCTATGACAAGAGCCCAGCGCTAGAAACCAGCCGAAGATGCCACTTTATGAGATTCGAAGCCAAGTATCTCAAGCCCCTGCTTGGTACACAGCAAGCAAGAGACCATAGTTCACCAATATTGTGAGCAATTCCTAGATTCACATGTACGGTTTAGGCTCAATAATGACATCGTGGTTGAACAAAAGAAAGCGGCTGCGGCCCAATTCACAGGGCCTGTGTGACGTGACGGTTGATGATCTAAACATGACGTGATGTGACTACTGCCTGTTCATTGACGCGAACATCGAGCAGGGCTCTTGCACCAGTGTCCCCGACGATGAGCACCGCAGCTTCCTCGCCGCCGTCGTCGTCCTCTGGGTTTCGATTTCCGAAGAAAGAGACCCCAAATGCTCACCCTTATGCAATCAAGACGACATCAACGGCACTTCTGTCGAGATCCAACTCCTCGTCGTCGCACGCGTCGGCCCACCACTATGTGCCGACGTCTCCATCACCGACGTCGGCACAACACTCCCCAACGAAGCATCATCGTCCTAGTCGCCACCGCTACAGTCGCAGCTTGACGTCGGATGCACCTCTGCCTCTGCCTCCGCCCCCAAATTCCAACATCACCTCATCTTCACCGTCACCGTCGCCAGTTCACAGGCAGCATGCAGATGAAGACGACGATACACCTCGTAGACGAGTCCAGCGTGCCGAGACGCTGCCATCTTCTGTCGGTGCTCCTGTACCCGCTCTTGATCTTCCAGACGATCCCAAGACATGGACTCCTTCACAACTCTCTTCGTACCTTGCTTCAACCCTGCAAGCAGGAGACGCTAGCTTGCCTACACCTGTTTCCAAGGACATTTCCAAGTTTATTAAGGAAAACAGAATCACAGGAAGGGTCTTCCTGAGACTTTCTGATGAGGACCTGGAGCAGTCAGTAACTCGATGTGCTTTCTCAATGACATCCTCACTAATATATCGATCTACAGATTTGGAATCAACAAACTCTGGCGTACTACACTTCTCGCTTCTTCTCGTAGCTTGCGACAGAGCGTACTTCGAGGCCGCATCTGGGGTTTCGGTAACGCGGCCACTGATCACTCAAATGAGCAAGAGGACGATGAAGACACGGGGAATTTGTCGTCTTCTTCGTCAAATCTTGGCTCAGGCGGGCTTAATGGTGTCACTATGAGAAGAAGCCGACATTCGAGCAACGCAAGTTCTACCAGCGAACGTGGAAGGGTTAGGGATATGATCGATTCTCTCGAAAAGACATCATTAGAAGAGGAAGGTACCGCTCTTGAGTACGGAAGGCGCTCAATATCTCCAACGAAACGGGACTCGTTCTCCTCCAATCATTACGAACATCGTCATCCCAGTGCCTCTCCTCCTAAGCTACGGACGCTTCCTCAACGGGGTGCTGTCAACAATCTTTTTGCCACAGCTCCTGAGAGATCGATATCCGAAGCCGCTGTTGACGAGAAGGAGGGTGACGCTACTATCACCAACGTGGCCCGACGGAATGTGAATGGACGTGAACCCAGGATGCTGCCTTTCCCTCCGAACCAAGGTACGCACATATATTTTTAATGTGTTATCTTCTTTGACACCGTTTATAGTGAATGGATACGTGCCTTCCCTTACACCTTCCCACACTGGAGCAACTTTCCCCCTTCCTCACAGCCCTCAGCAAACGGGCAATTCTTATGCATCACCTGCTCTTATCGGACCTGCCAGCGATTATGAATTGGGATTCAAACAAGGGGCACACTCTCCTAGCTCACAAGTCTTTGTCGTTCGGCACAATCCTAGTCCTTTTAATGGCCGGCTATCCGGAGATAGCAAAGGCAAGAGGCTCTTACCATATCCCCCTGTCACCGCTCCAGCGCAACTACACCATCCGAGACCCAGACGTTTGGTCGGCACGAATACTGGTGTAGCAGATCTTGGTGCTGAGGAGGAGACTGGATATGAAAGTGGAGTTGAAGGTCAAGACGCCACCACCAGTACTACATCTGGTACTGACGGTTATAACACTGCCTTCGAGACTCAAAGTGAAGGTGAAAGTGTTGCGTCGAATGGCACCGTCCACCACCAGGAGGAAGAGGAGCTGAGCATGCAGGCACTTTTGGCCGGTCAACCTATCATTCCTGGCCCTATCACTGGGGTTGAGGCTTGGGAAATGGAGCTTGGGGACACCGTGAAGCGCATTGGAGGACGTGCAGACCCTCATGCCAATGGGAAGAATGCTGGCTCCGTCTCTGAGATTGGGAGAAAGACTGGTCGGAATGCAGGCACAACCGGGGCACGTCGCAAGCCTGACGGCGTCAAACGCGACGGACTCATGGGCCTCTTTTCTGCACCTGAAGAAGAATCTCCTAGTGTCAAGCAGAATGGAACGGAAGACGAAGATCGCGCCAGGTTATTGGACGAGCGTGAGGCAACACTCTCCCTTCGAGAACAAGAGGTGCAGCGCCGAGAGGAGGCTGTCAGTCGACGTGAAGATGTTGTGACTGTTCAGGAGATCGAAATGCTTGAGAAAAAGACGTCCTCCGACAACCACTGGACGTCTATGAATGCCCAACTCGCAACGCGGGATACGCAGTTTGAGGAACGAGATCGTGCCCTGCAGGCAAAGGAAAGGGCACTGTCACTCAAGGAGGCCGAAGTCTCTCTCAAAGAGACGCAAATGCTAAAGCAGGAGCAGGAGGCACGGTTACAGCTCGATGGACTCAACCGGAGAGAGGCTGAGGTGCAAGAGGAACGCGTTAGGCTTGGGAATAAGGAGCGGGTGTTAGATGAACTGGCTGAGAAGGAGAGCATTGAAGCTGCGCTCTGGCCTGTGCCCGTGGGCTTGTTGAGGAAATGTTGGGGCACCTTCGTTCTTCCCATCGTTGGCGAAGAAAGGACCCCGGGTTTCCTGAGCACCAAACCTTCCCAACTTCCCAACCCGGGACTGCATTCACCCTCTGAATCCTCTACGTCCAGCTCCCAAGGAGAATCCGCCAGCACTAGACCTGCACCCTACCAGACGTCGCCTTGGAATATCAAGAGAGACGCGATCCTAGGCCGTAGAGCGGGAGGTGGGTACCTTGTGCTTATGAGCATTGGTGTTTGCGTGGTGGTGTTGAGAGCTCTGGGAAGACGGGCTGGCGGTGTGGTCGGCGGACCGAAGTGATTCCTCCATTCCTTCCTTGTCCAACTTTCCCTCTTGGGCTTTGCTTCATATTTATCTTTATGTCCTTTGTTTATATCTCTCGTCATCTTTTCTGCTTTCATATCGTGATACCTACTTCTATCTCTTTTGACTATCTTGTGATGCTTTTCCCCGCTTCTGCTTAGCGTTACCTTGACTCCATCCACGCGCGACACGACCCTCATGAACGCCATGACCGATACGATTACGATCAGATTAGATCCTGCTTTCCTCCTCTCTTCTGAATTCTTATAGTTCTATCGATGCAAAATCCCATACCCAATAATCAGCACGTTAATTCATATTTTCTGCCTTAGCGAATAAGTCAAAATGTGATCTCGCCATGAAATCGACTGTTGTCTCAGACGAGATTCCTTAAAACGTTGATGACTTCATTATCAAGAATCCCTGTGTTGCTGATGTCAAGTTCTCAGCTGCCGTGTTTGGTAAATCCTTCCATATTTAGAAATGGTTTCTACTGTTTGAACCTAATAGTATTGCGTAATGTAACAGATATTCGTTTGGAGGCGTTTGTTTAATACTTTAAACTCGTGTGCTTTGAGACAGGTAAAGAAATTAAGTGTGGAAAGATTGAAATGGGGATCCTGATAAACTGGAACTTCTGCGACTTGGAGGTCCCTGAGAAGTGAAGGCTAACGCGGTAATTTCTTGGGACGGAACATTGTGCGTGATTTCCATCCGATGATTGAGGAGTGCCATGAAAGAGATAGCGTAGACCTTGCCAAGTATTGTGATAGCGGTAACATAAGCATGCGACCTATCAGCCAGAGCGAAGAGTATAGTGGTCATCAGAGTACAAACGGCTATAACATAAATTATTCAGACTTGAGGTTAACAGACAAGAGAGAAGGATATGCTCACCTGTCATAAAACCGGTAGCGAAACACATTATGATCAGCCTTCTGATAAATCGTCGGGTTCTTGGGGACTGAACCCCAACGCGAGAAAGCTGAATACATGTGGATGAGCACCACCGAATATCTGGGATGGAAAGTACACACAAAGCGTATCATGCTAGTAGCAATAATTAGGTCGCACAAAATGGTACTACCCATGTAAATCTATGACTTGGCGTGAGTTCGTGAAGAGACGTCATGAAAGTGCTTAACTCACCCAAACGAATTTTTTGACGGGATGTGGGAGTTTCTCAGCAAATGGGCCACGTTTAAAATTGCCAGTAATGATTAGTACACAGCTTGTTTGAAGCAGAGCGAGCTATCTCAAAAGATTAGGAACACGCGAGCTCTGCGAACAAGAACATCTCGTACTAGAAGAATCAGAGCAGGAATTGGGTAAGATCCACAAAGTCTTCTGATGCGATGCGCATAATAAGTCTGTATGATGGAAGGTCCTAAGCAAAATTTTAGATGAAAAGAAGAGCAAGGGCACGTTCGGTTGAATATACCCATGTGACCAATAAGACTGAGCGCTGAATTGGAACCTAACCCGCGTAGGTCAAGTTGGGATGGACTAAAGGTACCAACCATAATTACAGAGTATGTAAGAATGGATAATTGAGTGGCGGACACGGTCCCCATAGCAACGACAACCAGGACAAGGGCTTTCAGAAAGATAGGATCGCCGTCGAATGCACAGAAGTATAGATCTGTTGGAGATTGTATAGCAGTCAGAAATTGAACGATATGCATTCGAGGAGAAATCAGACAGGTTTGGACAAAATTAACTCCAAGGGCGCCAAGGTTTAAGGAAGTTCCGATTAGCTAGTAAACCATGGTCAATTCGGCATGGGATAGCGACGACCAGAGGTTGAGGGCGTACCATAGGTCCGATACTGTCAAGTTACATTTAGCATAGCTCAGACGCGTAGCTGAGGTCGTTGAAGACGTACTTACCTCGGTGTAAGCCGCGCGATGATAAAAGGTATATGGGTGTCGTCCATGTCGAGAGTAGCCTGGTGCAACTTCAGTGTCCAGACCGTTATATATACATTGCCGACTTCACGTAAACCCCCGGCCAATATGGCGGACTTCTCTACCAATGCTAGCGCCCCTAGTCTTCCTTATTGATTTCGTTCAAAGGGTCTTAGGAGTTCAGTTTACAAGTACGCATTGATTAAAGGGAGGAAATGTATGTCAAATTCAAGCAGAAGACGAGAGGCGATACATACTTCACTGTGTGCACATGCCTGCGTTGCATTTCTAGGTGGTTAGGATAAGAGGGGCACTGCTGAAGCGGATATGTCGCCCGGCAGTTTTCTGGAAGCATAGAACATATTGAAATTGAATTGGATGAACGCCGTGGCGGGACTGGGGCTTCGGTAACGCGGCCACTGATCATTCAAATGAACAGGAGGACGATGAAGACACGGAATTTGTCGTCTTCTTCGTCAAATCTTGGCTCAGGCGGGCTTAATGGTGTCACTATGAGAAGAAGCCGACATTCGAGCAACGCAAGTTCTACCAGCGAACGTGGAAGGGTTAGGGATATGATCGATTCTCTCGAAAAGACATCGTTAGAAGAGGAAGGCACCGCTCTTGAGTACGGAAGGCGCTCAATATCTCCAACGAAGCGGGACTCGTTCTCCTCCAATCATTACGAGCATCGTCATCCCAGTGCCTCTCCTCCCAATCCACGGACGCTTCCTCAACGGGGTGCTGTCAACAATCTTTTTTGCCCCAGCTCTTGAGACAGGTAAAGAAATTAAGTGTGGGAAGATTGAAATGGGGATCCTAATGAACTAGAACTTCTATGACTTGGAGGTTCTTGAGAAGTGAAGGCTAACGCGGTAATTTCTTGGGACGGAACATTGTGCGTGATTTCCATCCGGTGATTGAGGAGTGCCATGAATGAGATAGCGTAGACCTTGCCGAGTATTGAGACAGCGGTAACATAAGCATGCGACCTATCAGCCAGAGCAAAGAGTATAGTGCTCATTAGAGTACAAACGGCTATAACATAAATTATTCAGACAAGAGGTTAACAGACAAGAGAAAAGGATATACTCACCCGTCATAAAACCGGTAGCGAAGCACATTCTGATCAGCCTTCTGATAAATCGTCGAGTTCTTGGGGACCGAACCTCAACGCGAGAAAGCTAAATACATGCGGATGAGCACCACCGAATATTTGGGATGGAAAGTACACACAAAGCGTATCATGCTAGTAGCAATAATTAGATCGCATAAAATGGTGCTACCCATGTAAATCTGCGACTTGGCGTGAGTTTGTGAAGTGACGTCATGAAAGTACTTGACTCACCCAAGCGAAGATTTCGAAGGGATGTGCGAGTTGCTCAGCAGCTAGGCCACGTTTGAATTTGCCAGTAATAATTAGTACACAACTTGTTTGAAGCAGAGCGAGCTATCTCAAAAGATTAGGAACAAGTAAGCTCTGCGAACAAGAACATCTCGTACCAGAAGAATCAGAGCAGGAATTGGGTAAGATCCACAAAGTCTTCTGATGCGATGCGCATAATAAGTCTGTATGATGGAAGGTCCTAAGCAAAATTTTAGATGAAAAGAAGAGCAAGGGCACGTTTGGTTGAATATACCCATGTGACCAATAAGACTGAGCGCTGAATTGGAACCTAACCCGCGTAGGTCAAGTTGGGATGGACTAAAGGTACCAACCATAATTACAGAGTATGCAAGAATGGATAGTAGAGTGGTGGACACGGTCCCCATAGCAAAGACAACCAGGACAAGGGCTTTCAGAAAGATAGGATCGCCGTCGAATGCACAGAAGTATAGATCTGTTGGAGATTGTATAACAGTCAGAAATTATATGCATTCGAGGAGAGAAAACAGACAGGTTTGGACGAAATTAACTCCAAGGGCGCCAAGGTTCAAGGAATTTCCGATTAGCTAGTAAACCATGGTCAATTCGGCATGGAATAACGACGACCAGAGGCTGAGGGCGTACCATAGGTCCGATACTGTCAAGTTGCATTTAGCACGACTCAGACGCGTAGCTGAGGTTGCTGGAAATGTACTTACCTTGGTGTAAGCTGCGCGATGACAAAAGGTATATGGGTGTCGTCCATGTCGAGAGTAGCCTGGTGCAACTTCAGCGTCCAGACCGTTATATGTACATTGCCGACTTCACGTAAACTCGGCCAATGGCGGACTTCTCCACCGATGCTAGCGCCCCTAGACTTTCTTATTGACTTCTGCCGAGGCATTCAAAGGGTCTTAGGAGTTCAGTTTACAAGTAGTACGCACTGATTAAAGTATGTCAAATTCAAGCAGAGGGCGAGAGGGGAAGATACATACTTCACTGCGTGCACATGCATGCGTTGCATGTCTAGGTGGTCAGCATAAGAGGGGCACTACTGAAGTGGATATGTCGCCCGGCAGTTTTCTGGAAGCATAGAACATATTGAAATTGAATTGGATGAACGCCGTGGCGGGACAACCCGAACTCAGGACTACTGAATCTGCGAGCGGGTAGGGGACCGAGTCGCTGGATTATTCATACAGTCGTCTGCGGACAAAGCCCATCGATTAAGGTTGAGTTGCGTGCTGACATCTGCCCGATTGTGCTGGCGTCAACCTTCCTAGTCTCAGACATCGTTTCAGTTTCTTAAGACCTTGACGACCGATTTACCTCCTGGAGAGATAGCACGCTGAACGGAACTGAACTCCAGGTTTTCCATCTGATTTGGCGTAACACAAAACAGAATCGACAAGAACAGTCGGTATGCACACATGTTTCCTCGGACTGCAAATGGAATGGAGAAAGAGAGATTTATTATTGCATTCTAGGGGAAATATTCAAGATGCGGAGCCACCATGAGTAATTAGGTTGCTCACATGCAACTAACCACAACCTCTGCAGGTCATCTCGCACCAATTTCCAACTCAAATTATTCCCAATCAGTTTATAGATTCAATGGAGATGGTCGTCTCCTGGTTTGTACCTGCACCATTGGTGGAGTCGGTACAGGTTGTGGAGGCGGCTCTAGGATTCTGCTTTGCTTCGGTTTTGAGCCAAAGATAGCTCGGAAGTCTGAGTGGACGGGTTCAGCGATAGATAGATGAAAGTTAAAATGAACTACGCACTTATGCAACCACAGAAAATACCTGTCCGCTTGTCTTCCACATACTGTTGCTGCTTATTGACCGTCTCGATCGGGAAATTCTTTGTGACGCTGTCCGCGCTATACAAGCTCAAGCTTGACGTTGAGCTGGGCGTAGGACTAGGCGGAGAACGCATTGACATCTCTTGCGTCGCACCGGGTTGCGCAGTCGCCGGCTGAGGCTGTGTGGGAGGATGGTGTTGCGTATTCAGCGTCAAGGCTGGAGGCGGCGGTTGGGACCTGGGTCGCTGCGTCGTTCCGGCCGGCGGACGACGCGCTTCCGGGGGAAAGTGTACTCTCGTCTCTGGGGGGCCTTTGGGTTGTATAGTCCGATCTGGCGTCTTGGGGTATGAAGGACTACTTTGGAACGCCATATGGGGTGCTAACGGTTGAAAACCCATCGGTGGAAGCCCCAGCGGCGACGGGCGACGTGGAGAATATAGCTGAGGCAGCCTGGGCGACATTGCTGCTCGAGCACTCATAGTTTGAAGATTTCCTTGAGGTGGCTTTGGGCCGTTCGATCCAGCGAACGGGGAGCATCTGAAACGAGCATCCTGCGCTTTTATAGTCGCCAGCCATGTGAACGCAGCACAGCCTTGGGCCAAGCCCTCCACCAACGGTTGTCATGGTCCAATCAGAGAATATAGCGTCCGCAAGTCACCAAAAGCCACCTCAATCGCATAAATGCTAAGTCTGGATCTGAATAGTGGCAAACCACGAAATGGTTGGCGGATCTCAGCATATGCACATGGCAGTGCAAAATAATGAGGAGACGGACTATTTGGTTGAACAATAGTACCATAGCTATAGGTACCTGTCGCGTTACAGTGTTCGAATTTTATATATAGTGGTTCAGTTCGCCAGTTAAGTGTCCACTCAATTGATTTCTTCTCTGGGTATGGAGGGCTTGAGGTGCCATCCTGGTAAAAATAAAGTTTCAGATATCCTTCTAAAGCAAAACTACACCACCATTTGCTACTCTATCTAAATAATGTCCTCCGCAGCAGTCGTCACCTGCTCGACAACACATTCCTAACCGCACGTTTTCAACATCTCCATGCTCAACGTCATAACCATATAATAACCGAAGTTCTTCTTTCCTGTGTTCATTCCAACCCACAGGATCCTCATCTTTGCCGTAGGTGCCATGGGCGAGTATGGTGGTGGTACGAAAGAAAGCGGGATTTAGGCGCCCAAGACACAATCAGCGGTAGCCAATAGCAGGCACGTGAGCGAGTCTCGAGGGTGGTGTCGTGCCCCTCCGGCCATGTATGTGGTAGTTAGTTCGGGCGTGAAGAGCAGACGGTGTGAACCATGTCTCTTCAGAGCGTAGGACGATGGAGGTGCTGGCGGATGACCCCCGACGCCACCAGACAGTACCTCTGACGTCCTACTCCTACCACATGTTTGAGCCGACCGTGCATACTCGATTAAATAAGTACAGAACGGTGTGATAAGATTCGTAGATATAAGAAGTACGGAATAATAGAATGGTTCGTTGAGGGCGCTTGCACTGGCATGGCGTATGCAGTATAAAAAATTGGTAGATAAACTGCTGGTGATAGTAGCAGCTGGGCACCAGGACAATATTTCTTTAGTTCTGAAGCAACGGCCAATCCAAACGCGACGAGAGTGGGCCCGTTGGAAAGCTATAGTTTAGGAAATCCAAGAAATAGCAAGAAATTTTACAAGGACATATGACTCCGTAGCTGGAGATAGTGCCTAGAGGTGAACTTGAGGAAATCAGACAATTGTTTTGGGAGTGGCTGAGGCTATCGCCGAGTTGAAAGACGTGTCTGAAAAGTACAGACAAGCTCGTTTGAAGGAGTCCTTGAATATAATAAGCAGACCGTCAGGGATGTTGCGGAAAGGTCAAACCAGGGAGAACTTCTACAAATTCAGTCGCTCCTGGTAACGCGCCCAGGCCATCAAAGCATAAATACAGGTGGACCTCAAATATGGAGTTCTAGGCAAAGCGAAGCCAGCAAACTCGAGGTAGGGCCCAGACGAGCTGCAGGGAGGCTTAAAATGTGAGGTCAGTATCCAGCACAACAACCAGCGTACTTCATGCCATGCGCATAGGCTCGTTTAAAGCGCGTGAGCAACGCGGAAAAGATGCAAAAATTCCAAGAGAATCGGGGTAGCCGTTCCGGAGATATGAGGGTACGAGTAAAGCATCTACCAACCCAGAAGCCAGAACTGAGCCAAATCACTCAATGTGCAGGTTTAGTACCATGTTTT
>Ga0247742_10001504_pt1 | contig 16196 bp, 34 predicted proteins | sample UWRJL208509C2_FD_180944 | JGI IMG/M metagenome (GOLD analysis project Ga0247742, IMG submission 180944) | Plant litter microbial communities from Arlington Agricultural Research Station in Wisconsin, United States - UWRJ-L208-509C-2 | ecosystem: Environmental > Terrestrial > Plant litter >...
CCCCACGACAAACCGCATGTGCTCGAGCCCGTGCTTGCGCTTGATCTTCTCCAACGTGACAGGAGCGCGGGTCTGCGAAAGCTGAGGCACGACATTTGCCGGGACAATGGCCACATTGAACTCGCTGCACACGGCCTGAACGTCGGGGTCTATCATATTCCCATCGCCCTCTCGATGGCTTCGGCCCTGCATTGATCCCAGATCGCGTCGAGACGGCGCCACATCGCTACCGCAGCAAGCCTGTCGCTCGAGCCGCTTGGATACTTCCACCATTCGCGATAGAGCGGCTTGCGGGCGATGATCTTACGGGCTTGCCTTTTCTCCGCCGTGTACTTGGCTTTCATCGCCCTTGACACGCCAGCCCAATGCTTTCCGCAAACCCAGTCGGATAATCCTTCTTTGGTGGAGCGGCGACAATATGGGACGCAGCATGGGATGCGGGGCTGGGCTGATATCTGCATCATGGCTGGCCCTCCGCCTTCGGTGCGGGCGTGGGGGTTTTATGGTTGCTCATGCCGCCACCTCGACAGCTACATATCGGCTGGTTTGCCTCATCTGATAAAAACGGCCACGGCTCATGTATTCGTTGTAGACATTGGAACAGCGGTTGCAATGCCAACTAACCCAGTCGAATCCTTCCGACCATCCGCCTCCCCAGTCGAAGAGCGTGCCGTTGCCGCAAGGGCATGGCTGTGACGCACGCCTGTCCCACGTGTCGGCGTCGTTAGTTGAAGGTTCGTATTTGATCGGACCGGCCGAAGTCACGTAAGCGGGGCCCAAGACATCCAAGATTGGATCAGGAATTTCACCAGCCAGCGCTTTTTCAATGATTGGCAGGCAACGGTGCGGGTAGTCCTTCCACCCATCCCAAACGCGGTGCGATGCCCGGATGCTAAGGCCATTGTTTCGCAAGACAGACATTGCCCACTCGCCTGCCGAATGCCAAACGTAACGGACGCCTGTCGAGTTTTGCCCACGTCCTACTCCGCAGGTTTCACCGCACACTGTAAGCTTTCGGCCAGGACCAAAACGAGGGACGAAGCGTCCGTGCTCGTGAGCATCGACCAGGCGGTAGCCGGCCTCGACGCGGGCCTTGCAGATCTTAGCCCATGTCGGCCCGCGAAAGGAGTGCTTGAAGTCCGCTACGATGGCAGCCTGAAGTTCGTCTGCTGTTGATGCGGCCTGAATACCGGAGATGTAATCGGTCAGCTTCATCTACTTGCCCTCCGTTGCTGTGGTGGAGAGGGCGCGGATGCGTTCCGCAATGCTTTTGCGTTGCGTCTCGGCAAGCCATTCCATCGCATCTTTGTGAGGACCATAACCGGGGGTCCGATCCTCTTCCGCGATCTTGGCGGCGGCTTCTATCGCCTCGCGGACACCACCCAGACTTGATGAAGGCGTGGGGTTCTCCATATCATCTATCATGCGCGTGCCCTCTTGTTGGTTGTGACTGGAATTACCCGGCCATTGCGCCGGATCGGTTTCAAGCTTGGGAACAAAGCATCCGCTGGCGTTGTCTGGTCGGCCATGATCTCGCTGCGGAGGTTGCCGTTCATGTAGGCCACGAGACTTTCCGTGCTGGCCTTCCATGCCTCTTTCTCGGTCTGGAATATCCGGGGAGTGTCGCCTCGCTCCAGCAAGGGCTTGGGTTCTCCATCTTTGGCAAAGCGGAGCATGACGCGATAGCAGCCGCCGGCTAGGGGCTCGGGATAGGCGTCGAACCGGTTGGTCATGCTGCGGCCCTCTCAGCGTCGAGATAGGCGCCCATCACTTCGGCTGCCGCATATGGGTCAATGGCATTACCGATGGCGCGGTATTGGCCCAGGCGCTCGGGAACCTCATGAGCGAGAGCAGGAATGCTGGCGTCAGGTATGACCCATCCAGCAATTGTGTCTTCCTTGCTGCAATCATGGCGCGGGAAAATGCAACCTCCAAATTCAGGTTCTTGTCCATTGCTCTGGTCGCTGTCGGAGCCCCTGTCATATGAGCGCGAACTACTGGCCACAAACCAGTACCTGTCCCGGAGTTGATAACCACCCGCGCTCGCGGCCTCGATCGGGATTGCCCCCACGGCGTAACCCATTTTGACCAGATCACTTCGCACCGCCTCGAGCCAAGCAGGCGCGTTTGTAACCTGCTCTCCAAAAGCCTCTGCAGGACGTCGCTTGGCGATAAGGTCTCGCCAGAATGGCCAAAGGTGCCTTTCATCCTGAAACCCGGCGCGCTTTCCCTGGGATGAGAATGGTTGGCATGGGCAGGAGCCGGTCCATAGCTCGCGATCGTCAGGCCATCCAGAAAGTCGAGCTGCAAGACTCCATCCGCCGATACCGGCGAAGAAATGGCATTGGGTGAATTCTTTGAGGTCATCGGGCTGGACATCAACGATTGATCTTTCATCAACTTCGCCTGGCGCGATATGGCCGGCGGAAATGAGATTGCGAAGCCATTGAGCGGCGTATGGGTCTATTTCGTTGTAGTAAGCGACCATCAAAACAGCCTCGTCTGGTTCGTTGCAGATAAGTCTTCGAACTGGGTCTTGGGCCCGTTCCACCCGACTTCTTTGCGTTGAGGCCAGTTGGTATGGCGAGAAAGTGCCAGCACGATCTCTGCCTTCCCCTTCACGGTATCCATGATGTTTTCCCATTCGGCGTGGAGATCGCTCGTTTCAGCTGGCTCCAACTCTTGAAGAAGTGGCTCGGCCCGGAACGGAATGATGACGTGGCTCGCGTCTTTCTCGACCGATCCAAAGATGTCGCCATACTTCGGCCTGCGGCTCACCGCGGCTTGATAGGTCTTCTTGCTGATATTCTTATCCGCGACTTCGAAGGTATTCTTCTTCAGCTGCGCGGCGGCGATGACGGGGATCTTCGCGTCTCGGGCAAGCATCTTGAGCGCCTTGGTGACGACCGGAGCAAACTGGGCGTCTTCCACCCGCTGATTGGTCGAATCGCGCTCCACGAGGCCGATGTGGTCAACCACGGCTATTCCGTTTGGGTTGCGCTTGGCGAACTCCATCACATCGCGGCGTATCTGGCGAAGGGTCATGGATTCCGAACGGATATAGATGCGTTCCTGCCATGACTCGGCATTACGACGGGCTGTCTCTAGCTTTTCATACTCTGCGTCGGATACCTTGCCGCGTATCTGGCGCCATGCCTGGATGTCCGTAAGGCGAGACAGTGCCCGGTGGGCCAATTCTTCGTCGCCCATCTCGGCCGAGTTAACCCAAGCCGGGTGCCCATTCATCGCCGCGCCGGCCACGATCTGTTCGATCAGGGTTGATTTCCCCTGCTTGGTGGCGCCGCCAATAATAATCTGTTGGCCCGGCAAGAATGGGCCGATCATGTTCATCAGGGGGGCAAATCCATAGTCAACGCCGACCATTCCCCTGCCCGCTACAGCGTTTGCTGTCGAATCCAGAGCGCGTCTTGCAGCATCGGCAAGGCTGTGGCCTTTGTCTTCCCCATTCAATGCCTGGGTGATTTCGTCGAACTTGGCCCTGAGCGCGTCGAATTCATCGGAAATATCAAGTTCGCGGGAGAAAGCCGTGTCGGTCATCCTCTCGCTAAGCATGATGCAAGCGCGACGAGCTGCCGTCTCCATGATTGCCCGAGCATAGTCAGGAGCATTGACGACATTGACCGCTTCTCGGGCCATTCTCGCCAAGTATTGGGAAACGCTCATGTCACCAATCATCGACATACTAACCGATGATTTGACCGTGACTGGGTTAGCCGACCGCCCGGCCTTCTTGAGATCCAGGATGGCTTGGAATATCTCGCCGTGGACCTTTTCGAAGAAATGTTTCGACTCAAGCGGTATTCGGATGGCCTCAAGTGCTGAGTTGTTGACGAGGATTGCTCCGATGAGCGCCTGTTCGGCCTCGATGTTGCAGGGAACGGTTTGAACGACTGCGGCTGGCCCGAAATGGTCGGCCAGTTCCTGTTCTGTGAAGTCTCTGGCTACCATGTTCATGCTGCACTCCCGAACATCTCTGATTGCCGTGCGTCTTTGCGGTCGAGCATGCGCAATACTGTCTCGCCGACGTGCTTTTTGTCCCAAACAAACCAACCGTTGAGCATCGGAGGAGCGCCCTGCCCTGTGAAATCGATCTTCCAGCGCATGAGATAGACGCGAGCTGGCGGGTGAACGGCGTAAAACGGGCCAAGGCCACCAGCGCCAGGCCAACCCCAATTCATGAGGAGCGCCATGTATTCGATATCGAGGGCATCGAGCGCGTGCTTTAGCCAGCGCGCTTTACCGTTGCCCCATCCGCATTCAGCAAACGGCGGATTTTCAAGAATCGCTTTGGCTGGAGCCTCGCGATATTCGTAGAAGCTCTTGATCTCGGCATCGCAGCCACGGTCGATCAGATCACTATCGAAAGTGTCGATCCCATGGGCGCGCAGCTCGCGGCCGATGACGCCGGTACCACAGGCCGGACCCCAAACCTTGTCGAAGTCACGAAGGCGGTCGAGTTCAGCATGAACGATGGCGCGGATCGGATCGATCGGGGTTGGGTAGAACTCGTCCTTCTCCCGCTCAAGCGCGTCGACCTTGACATAATTGCCATCAAGGTCACGGATAGCGACAGGCTTTGACTTCTTGCCGGTGGCGCGAAACAGGCCGCGGGCAGATGCTGGCGCGTTCATGCCACACCTGCAAACATGTCAGGCGCCGCCGTGCGCTCATTGCGCTGCTGTAGGAAGCTCTGGAATGCGGGCTCGTATCGCTTGGCGTGGAGCTTCCCGCCCCTCCAGCATATCGCGATAGCGGCAGCTTCCCCAGCGTTGTGGGCGATTGTCTTCCTGGTTGGGAGAACAATGCCCTCAAGCTCGCATTGGTTGACGATAGCCACCTTCCAAAGGTTCTCTACCTTCTCCATCTTGCCATTTCGATCAGGCTTGGCGAGTTTGGTGATTTTCTGCGGTGGCTTGAACCCCTTCGGGTAGAACATCGCCCGCCAGGTGGCCGACGAGATCGTAACCCACGGGATCCCATAGTTAGCGATCGTCGCAAGAACAGCGCCGTGCAGCATGCACGACACCACCGTTGCCATAGTACCGCCGGGGCTCATCTTCAGCGCGGTTTCCATTATGATGAGGTCGGGTCGAAACTCCTTGATCAGAGCCGAGCACTTCAGCCCCATTTGATCTGCGCAGTATTCGATCGATGCATTGGCGGGAAATTCGAGGACCCCGCATTTGATCGACGACGGGTGCTTGCCAGTTTCGTAGAATGCCCATCCTGCCGTCTTTGACGTGTCGAAGCTGAGAACCTTCATGCCCGCGCCCTCCGATCCATAACCGGCACAGAGCCGCCCACGCGAGGCCTGTAGGCCAATGAGGCGTGATGCTCGCAATAGGAGCCACGATCCATCTCAGCGCCGCAGCAAAGGCTGTCTGCCGTGTCTGCATCGTTCATGTCGTTGAGAATCCATTTGCACTGGAACTCTCGAAGGTCTGCGAAACGGGCGGGAACGGCGTCACCGACGATCAGTCCGGCATGGCGGTAGCCGCGATAGGCTTGGTCTCGGGGTGCATGCATGCCCATGCCGGTGAGGTCTTGGAGTCGGCCGGATGGTTTTGGCTGCCTAACTTTGGGAGATTTAGACACGTCAACTGGCTTTGGCCGCTGCGAAAGAGGTACTTTCCCAACGTTCCCTTTATTGGGGGCCATCGGGTTTTTGAGACGCCATGCTTTGCCGATCACAGCCCGACGACTGCACCCAAGAACGCTGGCTACTTCCGACGCCGAATGAGAGAGGGCGAGCTTTTCGCGCAGAATGGCGACGTTTTGGTCGGTCCAAGAGAATGGGGGTTTCAGCATCACGCCACCTCTTGAGTGGACTGCAAGCGCTTGTAGGCGCGGGTCACAGTTGAATAAGGCAGCTTCATTATGGTGGCGCAGACCGTCGCGGAATTGCCCCTTTTCATTAGATCCGTGAGGCGAAATTCATCCTCTTCGGTCCATCGATGAGCGCTTCCCTTTGTGCGAACGCGAATGCTGTCGTACTTTATCGCCTCGGCCTGGCCGGGCTCGACCTCGACAACCCGATATCCGCGGCCCCATACTGTTTCGATTGCAACGCCAATGCGCGATAGCTTCGGGCGAATTTTGCAGACCAACACGTCTATGATTTTTGGGCCTGGGCCTTGGCCGTGGATGTCCAAGATCACCTGCTCATGAATCCGCTCCTTGGTTGACATGCCGGGAAAAGCATCGAAGAGATGCCGAGCAAGGCGGATTTCCTGCGGTGTCAGGCTCACGCTCACGAATCCATTAGTCACCATTCCCGTGATCGGGTCTGCCAGAAACTTGGCGCCCTCGACCGGTTGGTGGCAGCATGGGCACAAAACCGAATTACGCCCGGTGAAATGTTCTGCGACTTGCATGGCGTGGGCCTCATGGAGAAATTGAAAAGGAAATCGCAGCATTCGCGCTGCTAGGTGGCCCGCGTCTACTTGGAGGGAGGATGCCAAGGACGCGGGCGGGGAACTCAGTGAACGGCCGGTGCGCTGGCAAACGGGTCTTTGTCGCCAACCTGCGCAGGCGGCTCCTCTTTTGACGAGGAGGCCCGCTTCTTGGTCAGCGCCTTTTCGAGATTATCGCGCATGATGGCCTGTCCACGGTCCCAGCCGGTGAGCCACGATTGATCGTCGGGTGACCCCGGCGCGTGGGGAGAGACCCGCAGGATGCCGGGGCCGGCCGACAGCCCGGCAATCTCGCCATGGCCCTCAATCTTCTCGTCTCGTGGGGCTCGGTCGGCGAACAGATCGCCAATCCGCGGCGGGATGATGTTCAGCCATTCCATGATTTTCAGTTGATCATTGACCTTCTGCGGCACGGTGGTCTTATCTTCGGCGTCGAGCGCCTTTTCCGCGAAGTCGAGACGCGACAGGGCAATGTCATCAGCCTGCGCGAGCTTGCGATCGCTCTTCCTCAGGTCCTGCAGTTCCTTGATGCGAGCCTTCGTCGCCATGTCCTTGCGGAGATGGTGGAAGAAAAGCGCCTTCTCTTCCTGGTCGGTCAAATCGCCCGAGTTATGCCCTGCCGTCATTTGCTATTTCCTTTTTGCTTGCCTGACCCGTTCAGCCAGATTTTGAATTTCACCCACCAGATCCTCAAAGCGATCATCTCGTCCCCGTACTTCCTCGACCTCCAGGCGAAGGTCGTTTATTTGTTGCTCGCAATATTCGAGATATGCACCGCGGATGGCCGCAAAGGCGTCCACAGTGATCGACTTGGCCCTGCCTGCCCGCAGGTGCATGATTTGCCAAAATGAAAGCCCATGCTTGCGTGCGAGGCGCCTAACAGCGTTCTCAACATCTCCATTGCCGGCGGTTTCCCGCTCGACCATTTTTCTTACGTACTCGGTTGCAATAGCCGTACTCATGGCGGCGTTTCCCTGTTTATTAGTCTCTGTTGCCTGAACGACGTTCTCTGAATTCGAGGACCACATACTGTCTGCCTTCCGCTAGAGTTCCTTCATCGGGAACGTTGCCGGAAGGCCTTGAACTCGCTACCCGCCGATGACCGGCGACAAGCACTGCTGAAATCGATTGAGAGACGCGCCCTGCGGTTTTGCTGGCCTGGCGGGGCGCCTCACAAACTAAACAAATGAAGCCCTGATACTGCGAAGCTCGTCACGTCGGCGTCGGTAGTAGCCTCCGGCATCCGCCAATCGATATCCCTTGGCTTTGGCGCGACGATACGCAGATCGCTTTTCGGCTGTCCGTAGATTGTGGATTTGCTTGAGGACTTGCGCCTCTGGGATGACCAACGCTTGGGCGATCTGGAGGGTGTCAAAGCCACGCCTGAATAGGTCGAGAGGGTTGTGGGGGATATTCATCACTGTCCACCCGATCTGCGCTGAATGATCAGCACCACAACCGAGAACAGGCAAAGGATTCCGCCAACAATGAAGAGTTCGAACGGGATGGCTGGGAGCAAATCTTCCATCACAGCGCCTCGCCCGAATTGAGCTGCCGGACATATCCAGCAAGGTCACCTTCAATTTCAGTCTCATCGATAATGATCGGACGGCTTCTGGTGATGAATGCGCGGTAGGCGAAGAACGCGAGGCCAGCCAAAGGCCACGCCAAGAGGAAGATGATCATGACTGCCTCGCTTTCGGAAATCTGGTTGGTTGAACCGGGCGGTCCCCGGCGGCGACATGCTCGACAGAGCGACGGGCTGGGCAATTTTCTGGCTTTGGGAACTGCTCTTCGAACAGTCGGTCGAAGTCGGAGAGGATGGGCGCGGGTGCTGAAATACCGCACTGGGCGTAGATTTCTGATCGGTCACTCGCCGACAGTGGGAATGTCATAGAGGCGATGAAATCCCTTGCCCCGAAGCAAATGTGTCTCCCGTGCAGGCATTTGGGCGCCGCCGCCAGCGCGTCCTTAAGCGTCAAGCATTCGCCAAATTCATCCACGCCGTTCATAACAACCTCTGGAGCGTATATCCCCGTATGACAGCAGCCACATGGCATTCCATCTGTTTGCTTCGCACTCATGGCTCACTGCCCTCCCACGCCATCGGCGGCGAACAGATGATCCGCGGCAGCCGTCATCGTCTCGGAGAGAGGCTTGGAGAGGCTCGGATGAACCGGGGTGACGAAGTGCTGCCAAGCCATCGGTTCGCTGCTGTCGGGGCTAAATCCAGACCAGCGGCCCGCGCTGGTGTTGGTTGCCGGTATCCAGTAGGAGCGATGCACCTTGCCGTCGTGCGTGGCTATCCACAGCGGGGCGACATGATGCTCTTGGTAGGAACGCTGCTTGCCGTTGACGGTGCGGATGACCGTGACGAGCTTGCCCTTAGGCGCAACAGACATATCAAAATTGAACTCGGTCATGGCCTAAGCACCTTCCTTGATGAGGTTCGGCAGGCTCTCCGCCTCAGCTACTGCAGCGCAAAGCTCGGCGATCTGGACAGCCGTGTATTGGGTGCGGGTGCCGAGCGGAGAATCCCACTGTTTGATGATCGTCTTGGCTGCGAGAAGCAGGGCCGGGTTCGGAGACCGGATGGCGCGCTGGCGCTCGGCGATGATGCCGGGGCGCTTATTCCAACGCTCAATCACCTCGGACTCGTACTCGTCATGCATCTCGATCCCGCAGACTTCGCAGAACAGCGTGTAGCCGTGATCAAAATTGTCGGTCATATCGCGAGTGCAGGTGAACTGCGGCTGCGTCGAGCAGAATGGGCAGATGTCAATGAACGGACTAGCATTGACCTTGTCGTTGGCCAGCGATTCAGAGGACATACGCTGGATTTCTTCGTTCCAATCGCTCACAGGCCGATCTCCTTCGCGTGTTCCTCGAAGAGACGGGCTTCTTCTGCCTCAACATCCTCGGGAGACATGGCTGTTGGCGCCGGTCCGCCTCTCTTCACGTTCTCCATGAACTTCTGGAGGGCGATGAAGTCGTTGCGGGGTGTGGGCTTGTGATCGGGGTGGGTGGTCATTGGAGGTACTCCCCGCGTGAAAGCTGTTCGATGACGGACGTATCTGCCCTGCCCCCGCTGGAGAGCTTGCCATTCTTGTGAAACAGGTCGTGACAATCGGCACAGAGGACGATCAAATCCGCGGGCCTCTCGGCGCCGCGGTTGACATATGTCCGGTGATGCACATGCATCTGACCGGCTTTCGCGCATGTCTGGCAACGGTATCCAGCGCGTTTCAAAGCTGCCTTGCGGGTTGCTTGCCATTCCGGGGTCTGCAAAAACTCTCGGTAAGGCATCGTCCGAAGGGCGCGTTTGCGCTCAGTTTGCTGCTCCCGCTCGCCTTCCCATTTTGCAGCCTGCTTCTTCTGACCAAGCTTTTTGCAATCAAGGCAAAGGTTCGGGTCAGCCCATGCCGCGCCATACCAGCCACCCTTAGCCTTGGCCCGGGCAAGATAATCAATGCGGTCCTTGGCTTGAGCGCGAGACAGAACGCGGACTGGCGCTGCACATTCAGCGCAAATCAATCCACTGACGATAGCCGGTCCTACAAATGTTGTAAGGACGCTTGGATACTGCCCCTTAAAAGCGGCGGCGATCTCTTTGGTGTTGATGTCGGAGAGCCAATAGAATTTGGCTACTTCCGTATCGTTTACAGGCTCAAGAGCCCATTCAGTGGCGTCTTTGAGGAAGTGGATCATGCCGCCGCTCCCTGCTTGATGAGCCGCTGCTTGCGAGCCGCCTCCGAAGCAATCTCGACCATCTTCTCAAACGTCAGGTCGGAGCGACCCATGCGCTCGGCTTCCTCGACAAGCCGAGGCCAATACTCGACCGGGATATTGTTCCGGCGGCGCATTTCCGAAACCGTGGAGTGCCCAACGTTGAGGATTCGCGCCACGTCAGCCAGCTTCCCGAATACGAGAAAGACGCTTTGCATGTCTGTGATTGGAATTATGTTGCTCATGCCGTTTTATGACATGCAACGTGTTGCATTGTCAACATGCCCCATGTCGATTTTTTCGATATGATCCGTGTCATGAGCGAAAAATACGAAAGATTGCGCGAGGCCCGCATTTCTGCTGGCTTTAGAAGCGCTTCGGCGGCGGCTGATGCTTTAGGGGTTTCGGCTTCTACGTATCGAGCACACGAGAACGGCCAGAACAATTTCGAGCTGGAAGAAGCCCAAGTATACGCCAAGCGATTCGACGCGGACGCAATCTACATTATGACAGGCTCTCCGAGCGGTAACGTTTTAAATCTGTCATCACCCTCAAGGATTGAGTCGCCAAATGCTACAATTCTAAATAAGCTGTCGGGCTACGGCAGATCAATTCCAGTCTATGGCCAGGCCGTTGGTGGTGTAGACGGCGAGTTCGAAATGAACGGCAACATCCTGTACGAGGTTATGGCCCCACCAGTACTGTCCCACGTCTCGAATGCCTACGCTGTGTCCGTATCGGGAGATAGCATGAGCCCTAGATATGATGATGGAGAGACGTGCTTCATAGATCCTACTAGGCGCGTAAAAAAGGGCGACTACGTAATCGCCCAAATACGCCTTGAAGAAAACGGCCCGCTCTTGGCCTTCGTTAAGAGGTTCGTCCGGCATAATGCGGAGGAACTCGTCCTCGAGCAATACAATCCTCCCAAGACATTGAAGTTCGAAGCGGGGACAGTCCACTCTGTCCATTACATTGCGCTGTCTGGCAACGCTTAACCATCCGCCCTCGGTGCGGGCGTGGGGTTCTTCGCCATGGCTAAACGCGCGTATTGTTTTACATGACGCTCGTGTTCTTGCGCGGACATTGAAGGGTAGTGCTCATACAGCTCCTCGCCCAACGGTGGCAATTCATCGCGATGCTTCTTAGTCATGCTACGATCCTCACTAGGATTACGAGGCCGCTGACAGCGACGAAGCTAATCAATGTCCAAATAGCGAAGTCGCAGAAAAACTTCTTCATGCTGCGATCCTCCGATATTCTGCTGGCGCGTTTGCAAGGAAGACGGCTCTGTTAAAACCGAGCGGCGAGGCACTACGGATGTCGGCCCGGTCATCTCCAGGACTGGCGTGGTGAATGCGGTTGTCGGGATAGTCCGCGAAGTCAGGGCCTTTTTCTCCAGTCTTCTTGAAATGGTCCCAGGCAACCTTTCCTCGCTCATAGCGGGCGCGGTCAAAGGAAGGCGCTGGCATCTGGAAGCCGTTGCCGGTCCAGAGGCATGTCTTTTTCGTATACCAATCGTCGGCGCAGTAGTCGGCATATTCGAACGGATCGAAGTAGTAATCTGGCTTGCCGATGTGTGGGACCGACGATAGGACGCCGACAGGGTTTTCACAGTAGTAGGGCGCACCCGACCATGCCGCGCACTGTCTGCCACTTTCGAAGAACTCAAGCGCATCCCGAAGCATGAAGCCGCCTTTCTTGGCGAAGTCCCTCGCTCCGGCGCCAGTCACATCCGTGCAGGGCGACATTGACGCCACGAAGACGACACGGCAGCCAGAAGGCGGGCGCCATGACCGGGCGTCACCCCAGACGAAGTTGATCAGACCTTCCTTGCGGTCGCGCCGGATCGAATGCTGTATATCGACGCAATAGCATTCAATGCCCACTTCCGCCCACGGCTGGGCAGCGATACCGGTCACGTCGAATAGGAATATGGCAATGGGCTTCATTGGTCGCCCTCCGGCACGGTGGCGGATAGGGGGGCTTTCCGTATTTCCATCCACATCTTCGGCACATGCCCGTAAAGCCGGCTATTAGTTATTACGTTCAGCCAAGGCCGATCAGTGTCTGCGAAAGGACCAAGATCCCATTTCCCTGAAAACGGGAACCCGTGGTAAGCACCTCCGCATAGGAGAATAACAGTGCCATCGCGCGGGGCAGTCCTGATGTCCTGCCACCCACTCAGACTTGTTTGGGGCGTGGGGTTTTCAGTTTCGTTGTTTTCCATGTTTTTCTCTCCGTTGGTTACAGTTCTCCCCTTTTCTGCCTGACAGGGTATGGAGGCAGACGCCGTCCTAACCTTGCCAGTCCCTGACCAAGGGAACCCGAACAAACGGGCGCATACTCAGTGCCTTTTCCGGAGCAAGCCCCGCCGTGCGATCCAAAGCACGTTCCTCGCTTCTATTTTTATCGGCTAGAAGCAGCTCAGAATTTACCCGCTGAGTCAGAGCGGAGGAGTCCTAAGCCGTGGGGCCGCCACGGGGTTGCCGTGTCTCCGTCAGGCCCTGGGCGCTATGGGTCACGCCTCCCAGGTATTTTTTATTCCGTTCAAGACTGGCGAACGGCTGCCGCGATGGGATTGATTTGCCGGATCGATCGGCGGCGCGGGACAATGCCCTGAAAAAACCGCTGCCTTTGCACCTCCGAACACAAAATCTTGGCGGGAACCTCCGAGCAGACCCAAGATTTTGCGCTTTTCAGCACCTGACAGCGACTACACCTATTGCAGTAGTATACCGATTTTGGTATGCAAAAGGCCTTCAGTATGTAGTTTCTATCAGCCCCGGTCGGATCAATCCCGCCGGGGCTTTCTTTTTGTCATAACGATTCGGAAATTGCAACACGATTGATGTTGCCTATTTTCATTATTCGACACGATGCATGTTGACACGTTGCATGTTGTCGTTCTATATCTCTCCTCATCGAACAACGCAGCGCCCCGCCGCTGATGAGGACCGGAACAATGACCGACAGACCAAGCGAACGGGCCATGAAGGCAGCTGTTGAAATGGAAGTCCATGCTGTCTGCTCGACAACAACAGTCGGCAAGGGAGCCGCTCTTGATAAGGCTTTTCCGGCCTACGATGAACTTCTGGAAGCTCTCAGGGCGATCGTTGATACGCACTACGACGAAGACAACATCATCGACTTGACCTCTGCAAGCAGCATCGTTGGCAGAGATGGTCGTGATCAGCTGCAACTCAAAGGCAGCTTCATCGCCGCTCTTGAGCGAGCCCAAGCCGCACTCATCAAAGCCACCGCCTAAACCCACCACAGAGCAGGCAATACCCGCCGCTCTCTTGAGACATAGGGGAAATGAAGATGACGCCAGACCGGAAGATCACCATCGCAGGCTCACGGGTTGAAGAGTTTTATTGGGCCGGAAAGTACGTCGTCTACGTCAACAACAATCTGGTTGATGAAGGCTTTGACGACGCTGTCAAGCGGCTCGTAGCCGCCGAATCCGCCCGCACAGACGGCGCTCTTCAGCAAGCCTGACCCTCCCACCATTCCACGCCCTCAAGGGGAACCGGACATGCTTTCATCCCATACGCCAACGACGATCCCGTTCAACGAAGGCCTTCGCGGACTTCCGGTCAACGACACGTTCAAGAAGCTGATCGACCACATTGCCCGCTCCGGTGTCCAGTTCTCGCCGGTCTACAGCTCGCAGGAGGATAACCTTTCCCTCCTCAAGGATATGTCGATCCAGATCGCGGAAGCGATGGAGCAGCTTGTCTGGGCCGCTGGCGGGGATGCAGGCTACGTCCAGCCTTGGCGGGATAGCATGCCGGATGATCTCGATATCGCGTTCACCGACACGCTGCAGGCTCGCGGGGCTAAGGCTATCCGAGCCGCTCTTGTCCGCACCCAGGGTTTGTCGACTGGAGGTGTGCTGTGAGCGCGATCAAAACAGGTGGCGCGGCGTTCCCTCGACCACAGGCCGAAACGAGCCTGGGCGGGAACTACGAGCAGGACGGCATGATGCTCCGCGACTGGTTTGCTGGGCGCGCCATGCAGGCGGCTTTAGCGACATCAAGCGCCGACGACGAGGCTGGGTTGCTCAATCTTATCCCGGTTGTAGCCAAATACTCATACCTCATCTCCGACGCCATGATCGCCGCTCGGGAGGTCAAGCCATGACCCAGATCAACCAAGCCGATTTCAACGTCTTTAAGGCCAAGGCTATTTCGCGCGGCAAGCTGCTCGACAAGGTCCGCAACCGCATCGTTGAAATCACCGACCATATCCAGAACGAAGGCGACCGGGCCTATTTCGGCAGCACCAACCATGCCGACGAACTGGTGAAGCTTTTCCATGAACTCGACGGACTTCGCTGGGGCCGGATAATTGCTGAGCGTCCGGAGCGCGATCCCTATGCGGATTGCTTTGAGCTTCGGACATCCATCGCCGTCAAAGATGCCGAGATAACCTACTTGCGGAATGCTCTTGGCATGATCGCTGGGCCACGCGACTGCGGTTGCTCTCCGGTCTGCCAATGCGACGACGCCAGCGCTCTCAAGGTTGAGATAGACTATCTCAAGGACGTTGCTCGCTCGGCACTTCCTCGGTTGAAGGAGAACGCCAATGCGCTGTGATCTCCGCGGAACCGAATGCGATTGCCGGCCCGACGAATGCCGATCGGCTCCCGTCAGCACCATCCACACCCGCAAGGCCAACTATCTCGATACCGAGACCACCAGGGCCCTGCAGATCACCGGATGGGCAGGGATAGCGATTGCCGTCGTCCTCTTTGCCTTCGCGGCTGTCCCGCACAGCGCCGATGCCATCCACCGTCAGAATTTAGCGATGCAGGAGAAAACCCATCATGGATAGAATCATCGACACAGACGCATTCCAGTCGGTCGGGTCTGTCACTGGCGGCATCGTGTCCGGCTTGGCTGCCGAGCAGAAATACAACGGGCAGAAGATCATTCGCCGCGGCGTCTATAGCGGCGTGCCGATCGAGGACTATCACAGCAACACCGATCTGTTCGACGGGTTCTCGATCTCCAGCTCTGGGCTTCGGGCAGTACTGCGCCGGCCGAAGGAATATTGGGGCTATTCGCCTTACAATCCAACGCCGTTCGAAAAGCCCGAGAAAGACAGCCTAGAGTTCGGCAAGGCGGCACACATGCTGCTGCTGGGCGAAGAGGGCTTCAAGGAGCACTACGCGCTACGACCACCCACCTACCCCGACGACAAGGGCAACGAAAAGCCGTGGAGCGGCAATTCGAACTGGTGCAAGAACTGGCTGGCCGACCAGGCGAAGGCCGGGCGGTCGATCATCACCGAAACCGATATCGGCCATATCCGCAACATTGCGTCGGCACTGTCGAGCAAGGAAGCAATCCGGATCGGCATCTTGAACGGACGGATCGAGCGCAGCCTGTTCTGCAAGGACGGCGATATCTGGCTCAAGGCCCGGCCCGACGTCGTGCCGAATGCCAGCGGCGATTTCGTCGACCTGAAAACCGCGGCGTCGGTCGATGACGAAAGCCTATCGAAGGCGATCTACAACCACGGCTACTTCGTGCAGGCCGGATTGCTCCGCATGATCGTCCGCGAAGTGCTCGGCGCCGATGCGTTCACATCGTTCACCTTTGTCTTTGTTGAGAAGGCGCCGCCCTACGACGTTCGCGTGATGCAGCTCAAGGACGAGGATATCGACCTGGGCGAACAGCAGGCCCGGCTGGCGATCAAGACCGTCAAGCGGTGCCTGAAAGAGGGCATCTGGCCCGGCTATGACGGGTTCGGCAAGGAATTCGGCTGGGTCGAGATGCCCGGCTGGGCCAAGACTCGGCTAAAAAACCAGATGGAGGCAGCATGACCAACCGTCGCGCCCTCGCCCTCATACTCGTAATTCCGTTCGGGCCGCCCATCGTGGTCTGGACCTTCGCCTCGACGCTCGTCAAGGGCATCGGCTCGGCCTTCGCCGACGCTTGGAATCAAGCCGCAATCGAAATCATTTCAATTCGCCGCAGCCTGTCTGACGGCATTTAACGGGAACCATCGTGATGCAGAAAATTCGCG
>Ga0247742_10001505_pt1 | contig 16194 bp, 19 predicted proteins | sample UWRJL208509C2_FD_180944 | JGI IMG/M metagenome (GOLD analysis project Ga0247742, IMG submission 180944) | Plant litter microbial communities from Arlington Agricultural Research Station in Wisconsin, United States - UWRJ-L208-509C-2 | ecosystem: Environmental > Terrestrial > Plant litter >...
ATGCATTGGGTACACTTGGCCGCCGCACACGGGCCTATAGCTCAATGGTTAGAGCAGAGGACTCATAATCCTTTGGTTCCAGGTTCGAGTCCTGGTGGGCCCACCATGCGCCGCTAGTCAGGCGTACGCGCTGTTCTTGGAAGCGAAGTGTGGCCGCTTTGGCCATACTTCGGTGTCAGCGGAAGCATAGTTTGGCCTGACGCCAACTGAAGTCATCTTTTTGACGAGGGCTCCACGCACGCCAAAGCGGCTATTTAGGAGTTCTCAATATCGTCGATGCGATTCAAAATCGCGCTAAGAAAGATTTCGCGTGAAAGCCCGCTGGCAATTGCGCTAGGTGCCATTCTGGCGGCCACATCGTCTACCAGATCGGTGCCTCTGGTTGCACGAAACTGTTGCTTGCCGCTATCGAGCAATGGGCTGGCGGCAATTCGCTCGATCGAGGCTGTGTCCAGTGGTTCGACCTCACGACGTAGGATCCGCAGCTTCTCGCCGACTGGAATATCACTAACGGCGGTGTAACCTGCCGGAAGTCCGACTGCCGCTTCGATGTCCGCCCAGTCATAACCCAGCGCCGCCATGCCTTCTTTCGTGAAGGCACGACAAGGGCAGGAATGATAAGGGAAAGCGGCAACGCATTCGAGAAGCAGCCTTGCCAACTTGGCGACGTGTGCTGAGCAGCAATCGCTGATGTCCAGGCCTATGAGTTCTCCCGGAACCGCGTGGGGCCTGCCCACGAGGCGGTAGGTCCGTCCGCCTCCGGGAAGCGAACATCCCACGTAGGAAACCGGCCCCTCCTTCTGCGAGATGTTCCGCAACTCAATAAAGAAGCGCATGGCTTCGTCGGACTTCATCTCGGCCTGACGCGGTGAATACCAGCGAGCGAATCCGAGAACATTCGACATGACTTTCTGCAAGACGAAGGTGACGCTTCGGCTCGCGGAGAGGAAAGCGTTCAACTCAAACTGGAATTCCAGTCCATTTGCATGCGTCAGTCGATCGAGGAAGTACTCCGCTTCAAGGAGCTTCTCGACGGGATGCCGGAGAGTCGTGAAATCATGGACCATGGCGTCCGATAATAGGTGGTTGCTCCCCTGAAAGCCCATCCACATCTATCGTTGATAGTCGCCTCGTCGTGAGATGGCAGGGAAAGCATCCACCGCCCCGGGTAGTCCCGACCCCAGGACTCTTAGCATTCCTCCCGCAGAAAACGGACAACTCTCGCCTGTAGCTCATCGCGGTCAGACAATTCACATTCCCAAACAGTGAGGACTTGCCAGCCGATCTTCCTGAGCGCCTGTTCGTTGCGAGCGTCACGCTCCTTATTAGCGGTCAGTTTCTCAGTCCAAAAGTCAGTTCTCGACTTGGGGATGCGTGCATGAGCGCATCCCTCGTGCCGATGCCAAAAACATCCGTGGACAAATATGACCTTGTGCCGCCCTGGAAATACAAGGTCAGGACTTCCGGGAAGTTTCCGAATGTGCAGGCGGTAACGGAATCCGAGGGCAAAGAGAAGGCGACGTACCGCCATCTCCGGCCGCGTGTTCTTACCTCGAAGCTACGGGAAATAGCGCCGGGACGTGACGAAGCGGCGGAATACCACCGCACCTCCATGAGTATCCTGGAGCTGGTTTTTTACCCGGATGTTGTGTCGCCGAAAAAGGAGCGAGAAATAAACCAGGGCCGGAAGCGCGTTGATTTTACGATGGAGAACGCAGCGGAGTCAGGGTTTTTCTTCCGGCTTCCCACCACTCACAGGATTCCGAGCTCCTATATCTTCATCGAGTGCAAAAATTACTCGACTGACGTCGCCAATCCGGAGCTCGACCAGTTGGCCGGAAGGTTCGACGTCAACAAGGGGCAGGTGGGGCTGATGTTGTGTCGGACGGTCGACGACATGCCGTTGCTCTTACAGAGGTGCGCTGATGCATTTGGAGCCAAGCGCGAGGTGCTTCTTCCTCTCACGGACGATGACCTCAACCGGATGCTTGATACATACCTCAACTCCGCCGAGTCGCCTTATGAAGCGCTTCTTAGCGAGCGCCTCAGAACGATTGTCGACCGGTGAGCGTGTCCATGGAACACACCGAAAATCCGACCTATATGACTCACCGACCCACGCCTATTACCGTGACATAAGGAACGGATGATACGGAGCAGCCGCGCTCCGTTCTCGACCGGACAGGGCATGTATTGCAGTCTCATCAGCATGGCTGCAAGTGCGCGCGCCCGGGACCGATGCTTGCCGTGTCGTGTGATGAGTTGCTCGAGCAACCTGCACATACGCTGGATGTGGGCACGCCCGAGTTCGGCCAGCTCTGCGTCGCTGGGCGCTAGGGATGGTCTGATCATTTCGCTTTCATGGCTGCAGCGATCGTGTTCGCTGGCCGATAAGTTCGTTGGCAATGTTCGGTTTCGAGGGCCGGCGACTTGGGGCGTCAGGGCGTCCGTCCTACGAGCCTGCCAACAATAGAGCGCTGGCGTGTTGCGGAGCCTGCTCCTCGGGCGCAACATAGCTCCAGCGCATAGCACAGGCTTTCAGTCATGCCGAATTCGCCTTCCATTGGATATTGGACCTGCGTCCGATGCAGCCTTCCCGTGCTGCACAATACGGTGGAGGTAAATATCGACGACTTCGGTTGCTACTTCCTGTGCGCCGGGTGCGGCCGACGGAATCAGCTCAGATGCCTTCCCGGGCCTGACGATGAGCCCAGTACTTTTGCGCAGGTGACGAGCTGAAGCACTGAGGGCGGCTTGGCGGCAACGTTCGAGAACGGTTGCCGGAAGCTTGAGTTTCATTTGATTGCCAGTTCTCAGAGCGCGAGGTGGAAGCCGGTTTCCGAAAGATGTTGGGGGCGTAAATGATATTTGCCGAAATGGATTATCCGAACGACTATTGGGACATCCATCAAGAGTTGGACGGCTTTCTGCGTACTCAGTTTTCACGCGTCGAATCAGGCCTGCAGTCGGACTCTTGGTACTGGATCTTCGACGGCGACCAGAAGGTCGCGATCGATACTTTCTCGTCCGCGAAACATCAGGTCAAGTGCAGCGTGGCGGGCCCTCATGTGAATCATGTGATCGAGACTCTCCGCGTTCGCTACCACGTCAAGGTATACGTGGACCCTGTGCTAGAAGGGCATGAAGACCCAGCGCCGTGAGGGCCTCGCGCATCCGGTGATGCGCGTATTACCCGTCGTCATTACAGGTTACCAATGATCAAGAATCCAGTTTTAAACATCGGAGAACTCCGTCGCATCATCAACGAACTCCTTGAGCACGTTGAAGATGTGAATGGGCCCAATCTTCGGTTGGAGCAAGACTACTACTGGTGCATAGATAGAGAGGTCATTTATGACTTCACAACGCCGGTTTCGCAGGTAACCCTAGTTGGCAGCCTCGGGGACAGCTGGGAATTCCTCTCCAACATGCGAGACAGCAACATAAAGGAGCAAGGCCCGTCATTGATGCTCACCCATGTGGCACCACTCTTAAGGTACATAGGCGAGGAAGTTGGCCGCTAGACGCAGCCGGGTTCCGCATCGGTAGCTTTTGATTTGACATGGTAGGAAGTTTGCAGATATGGAAGCTTCAATTGCTGGAATCGAAGTTTGGGGGAGCCGCCCGGGTGAGGAACCGTTTGTAATCCGAGTGGCGATCGGTCAGCCTTTCAGATGCGGCGACGACCCTGAGGAATGGGAGTGCCCTGTTGAAATATCACCGCTGTATCGGCGGTTGAGGGGTGCTCATGCGAATAACTCCCTTCAGGCGATTTGTCTGACACTTTCGCTAGTGCTCGAACTGCTAACAGACTTCCAGCAAAAGGGCGGTAGCCTTGGGTACGAGCCCGGTGATGCTAGTTTTTCACTAGACCCCTCCGCATTTGGCAGGGCGTTAGGGACAAAGGGCTGATGTCCCATCTGGGGCAGATTATTCGGAGAACGCCTTGAAGTACACGGATGGGCGCTTGGTTCTGGCGGGCGACGTAGTGCGAATCGACGGACAGTATCGGGGGACCGTAGTCGCTGCCATCGATGACGCGAGCTATTTGCCTGACGGTGAAACGTGGGCGTATCTCGGCGGCGGGGCAATGATCGATACCGACTTCGGCGGACTCGTGCACTACAAGCAGGACGACGAACAGCTGGAACTCATTCATCGCGCTTACAAATGACAAGTGGCCACTGTTATGGGGCGACCCGCCGGCTCCGCCGACAATGGATAGTCGACGAGAGGGCGGAAACCTACTCAACGCTTCGCGTTGATGATGGAATATGCCGCATACGGTAGATGGGAAAAGGTGCGGATTCCAGTCCTGCTGACCGGCAATTCCGGTTCGCGCTGAGCGCCCGGTTGGAGCTGACCGAGGGACGCCGGCGGGCGCTTACGCGCTATAGTCTGAGAGGTCCACTTGTGACCCGAGCGGACACTTAACCTCGTATTCGTCCAAGGACCGTAACTATGCTTCCCGATGATGTCGCCGAAGAAATAACCCGCCGTTTCAGCGACGCGTCCGCGCAATGCGGAAAATCACTTCGCGTGGTCATGACGCACCAAAGCCTCGGCCAGGTCAAGGTCTATGGGAAGCTCGTCGGTGATTTCATGGGACACAGCTTCACCAATGTGGTCAAGCCGATCTGGGATGCAAATCCGGGCTTGGAACCGGTAGAAATGCAGACTCCGTATGTCGCGCCTAGGGCGGAGCTTGTCCCGGAATCGAGAGAGGCGTTGGAGACCTTTTTGATAGTTGCTCGCTCCAGCATTGAATTCGCGAAGCAGCACATTCCAGAAGACCAGCAAAAATCCCTGTTCGCTTACGGTGGTATGGAAGAAGTCGTAGCGGCCGCTGACGCGATTGCTGCCTTTCTAGCAGAGCCTCGCTTTAGAGACGACTGATGGAGTAAAGGAGCGGCCGTTCGCGTAGGCAGCTTCCAATCTGACACAGTGGAGAGTTAGTAAATACGGAAGCTTCGATCGCTGAAATCTCACTTTCCTATCGTCCGGGCCTACACCGAGCTGGTGCGTCGCCATCGTTAGCGCTTTGGCGCGTGTCATGACGCATGGAGGCCGGTCAAGCCTCCGCCGCTGGTCGAAAGTGGCCTGCAGGGATTGGAACCGGCCGCCACTTGGTAATAGACTGGCCGAGGCGCCTGCCCTGCTTGCACACGAGCAAAAAAAGGCCTGACCCTTGATTGATTCGACCGACTTCTGGCCCGGCTGCCGGGGATTTAAACGTGTGCGCCTAACCCGGATCGGCTTGGCCATCGAGGGCGAGTCATGACCATCAAAGAACAGGCTTACCGTGCACACGCGTTCCTCCGGGCACGCTGCGTCACGACACTCAAGCGCAGCCACGTACACGAGTTGCTCGCCGCCGCGGTGGGCTACGACACCCACGCCGCGTTCCAGCACGACGCGACTTGGTGCGACGTGCCGTTTAGCATCACCGGTACCGATCCGGACCCAGACGTCATCCGGTCCCGTTGCCGAGAGCTCGGCCTTCGTGCGGACGAGACTGGGCGAGTTGTAGAGGGACTGCCGATTTTTCTGCACGACGCTGGATACGCGCCCGTACGGTTCGACGCGCTGATCGCGGCGGTCGAAAGTGACGATGAGGACTCCGACTGGGACCAGTGGGTATGGACACATGTTGTCGAGCCCGCGGGCGGGAGCCTGGACTTCTATTTCGACGACCAGCGATTGCTGCTGGAAGGCTTAGAAGCGGCGGCCCAGCGCGGGGCGCCGGCCGCGCACTTGGCCATCGCGAAGTTGCTCGAGTCCGAGGCAGTGGGGTTTGGCTACGAAGACGAGCGCGTGAGGAGGCAAGTAAGGCGCGATGGCACGTGGACGAGCCCATTCGTGAGCTTCGTAGATGTAGAGTCCAACGGACTGCGCGTGGAAGGAAAACACCGTCACCACCTGCTGGCCTCGGCGCGGGGTGGAGACATTCGCGCGCTAATGGAAACGGCCGAACGCTACGGCGACCCAGCGGTTCTCGAGCGAGCTCCGTCGAGCGAAATGAATCCAATGACCATGGTGGAGATCGCTGGCGAGCACGGAGATGGGGCGAAGGTGCGCTATTGGTTGACGGTCGCCGCACAGGAAGGCAACTTCGACGCAATGCGCGAGTTGATCCTCGACCATGACGAGCCCGACGAACAGGCATGGGTATGGATGCACCTATCCCGCCTACTGGACTACGACCTGAGTCAAGATCGGTACGAAGCTATCAACGAAAACGGTACGCCCTATGCCGATGACGTAGGCGGACATGCCTACGTCGGGGGCGACGAGGGTATTGACTTGAATCCGCTCCCGCGCGGCGCCGATGCCGTCGCGCGCAATACGGCCGAGCTGATATCTGTTCGGATCAACGTCGAGCGTGATCGCAGCTGATGGTGGCTTCACTCCGATCAGCGGGACGCCGGCGCATGCCAGCGTCCCGCTGGTCACCAAGGGAACTGCGCCACTCTCGTTGCAGCGCATCGAAATCTCTCAGCACCATCCACGACATTAGCCCCGCCTTGACTAGAGAGCAGTCACTGGCTTGCCTGAGGAAGCTGTATAGCCGGGCCTCGGTTACCAAAGCTCTCTTCTGCGGCCACGCGCGCCAGTGCCCGGATGCGCGAGGCCACGATGCAGGGGGCCGCGCACGAGACGCTCGGCGTATTGAGCATGCGCGACCGCACACACGTGTAGGATCACCAAGAATGGGATGGTCCCCGGTTGTCAGCAGGCACACTTATGGATCCGGCAGTTAAGAAGGGGAGCATCCTCCACGGCTGGTTCGAGCCGAACCCCGGTCAGCGACTTCACGGGCAGTTGCGTATATCGGGCTCCTCGACGCGGCTGCGGCTACACGATGAGGTCGCGATTGACGCTCCAGATCGCCTGGTGCACATGAGAGGGGTCACGGCCGATGGGATTAATGTTACATGCGTCGATTGTCTGCGGACCAGCTACGGCCACACAATGCGCGCGCATCACCTCGACCTATTTCCCCACTACCTCTTGACCGGAGACGAGCATTTGGAAGTTGAGGCGGAGCATGTGCGGCGCATCACTTTCACCGGCGCGGACATGGCGTCGATCTTCTACGACTTCGATGCTTTTGGCACGGTCATCCGGCCAGAGCCGTTGATGGACCGCATCCTGGAAGGGGTGCGGAAATACCGGCCGGTTGCGGTGGGCGAGTGGCCGCAAGTTAGCTACTTCACCGGCAAATTCAATATCGTCGAGGTCCCTACGGCCCTTGGGCTCATTCGTGTGAGCCACGCACCTTCTTTCGGCAGCGGCGGACCCTCCGGGGTGAGCATTACAAACCAGATCAGAGTCGGAATCGAACCTGACGTACCCATCACCTTCCACGAGGCATTGCGCCGTCTCGCGGTGCTCCGGCGCTTTCTTTCACTGGCGGCCGGCCGTCCTCAGCGCCCCATCGACGTCACCATCACGACGGTCAGTGGCTACGACTCTGCGGAGATTCGCCCGCTACAGTTACTCTGGAGCTATCCGCCTAAGCGATTGAAAGGACTACTCCACCGTCCGAGCCCAGGGGATCTGCCACTGGACCCGATCCGATACCCCGACGAATTCAGGGACGTGCTGCAGCGGTGGCTAGTCAAAGACGAAGCGATGAAGACGGCGCGGAGCCGATTCACCACCTGCTTGGAGAAAAGCAGCTACTCGGTCGACCGTCTCGTCGCCGCCGCCAACATGTTCGATCTCCTGCCGTCCGATGAAGTGCCAGTCGCGCGCGGGCTACCGGCCGATGTTGCAACATTTCGAGATGACGCATTGGCATCACTTGCCGCATTACCAGACACGGACGATCGACAAAGCGCGATGACCGCGCTCGAGATCCTCGGCAAGCCATCGCTTCCCAAAAAGGTGCGACATCGCTGGGAGATGGCGGCTCAGGGCTTGGAGTCCATCTTTCCTGAGCTTGAATTTGTTCTGGTGCGTGCGATTCGATGCCGGAACCACTTCGTACATGGACCATCCAGGAACTTCAAATTTGAGCGCGCTGAGCCATTCGTGCCATTCCTAACGGACGCCTTAGAGTTTGTCTTTGCCTTCTCCGATTTGGTCGCGAGCGGATGGACGACCCATCGGTGGGCAACGACGCCTTATGGCGACGGCCATCTGTTCACTCGATTCCGGTGGGGCTACAAAGACACGCTCGCTGCATTCAAAGCTTCAATGGCCGGAGTGGCTGCAGAGCCTTGAGTTGGGCAGGTCGGAGGCGCCCGACGACTCCGAAGTGAATGCTTCACTCGCCTGTTCGTCGGGAAATGCGGAAATCGCCGTCCGCGGGCAATATTCCCTTGTCGTAGCCACCACACGCAGTGCTACGTGCTTTAGACTGACAGCGTTCCATGTGAGGAGACAGCTGCCATGACTTCTTTCGATGGGTGCAGGAATGACCTTATCGCCGCCGTGGATCGAATCGTTTCGGAGAGCGGGGATCTCTCGCGTGTCGATTCCGACGCTTGGTCTGATGATTGGTTGATCCAACCTTTGCCGGCGCTAGGTGGCGTAACGCCTAGGTCCTACATCCATTCTGGACGCTATTGCCAGGACATCAGGGGCGTTCTTCTGATGGCTCAGTCCGGCGCATTTGCTTAAGTCAGTGTCGATAGGCAGCCGAGCGAGAGAAAGGCGCTTGAATGTCCGTCCGCCAACTGATCGATCATTCATGTAGTCATCTTCCCTCGAGCATCATTTGATTGGGCTGAATGTGATGACGAACGCAGCGATACACGGAGACATGTTCTCGCCTCGGCCATGCCTTTTCTTACCTTCCGACCGGGTGGCCAACCGCCCATTGAACGATTGGGCTTGTGCCTTGATAGCTGCGGTGGAAGAGCGGATCCACACCGCGAAATCTGTACTTTCATACGCGACAGAAGTCTGCGCATTGGTCAATCAGGCTTCCTTGATCAACTTTCATGCGGGGGATGTCGCATCCGCCGAGCAATTGTGCAGGATTCAACTGCGGTGGCTCGCTGCATCTCACCAGGCAACTGGCGATGCGCAGTTTGTAAATCTGGCCTTTCAGCCCTGGATCAATCTATATCGCTTATCCCGCATGACTGGCATGGTAAGGGTCAATCACGAGAATTTCTTGCGCGCGCTCCAGCTTAATTCTGAGCGACCAAATCCTTTTGCTGACGAAGCAATGAGCGAGGCTACGTGGATCGAGATTTCCGCCAAGGATCCAATGTGCGAAGTAAATCTGGCTCAACTATGCTTTCGTGAAATTTTGCTGGAAACTCTCGAACGTGGGCGCTACTCGGCTGCATTAACGCTTTTGCTCGATCCCGTTGTGCAGTCGCGTATTTCTTCTGCGGCCCTGATTGACGGATTGTCTCTCGTATTCTGCTTGTTGCGCGCGCCTGACGTCGCACTAGCGCTTCTCGCAGATGATGATTCTCACGCAGATCCGTGTAGGTCAAGGCTTGTGCTCATGCGCAGAGCGGAGGCTATGTTGTGCCAGTTAGACATTGACGGATGCAACGCCAACAAGGTTATCGATAAGGTTATCGCCTCATGCCAATGGCTCGAGCGTGAAGCCACACCCGGCGAGGTCGACATGTTCTTTCGTTTTACGACCTCACTCGAGCATGCGCAGCGACTTGCGGCGAGTCATCAGATAGCGAAGAGCTGCTTCTTGGCATACGTTCGCCTTAATGATGAACCTGGCGTATATTTCGCTGGCCAAGTCGCGTACCGCACGGCCGCCATCGATAGACCAGAGTTCACTCGCGCTATCGATCGAATTAAATCCCGAACTTCCTACGCCAGAATCCAGCGATTTTCGAACGACGAACATCGGCCGTGCAGCGTCGTTGCGCTTCTCAATACTAGACTGCGCAACGTTATCGATCTCAAATGACTCTAAGTGGTATTTTGCGTCCGCTGGCGGCCTCCTGCTCCACCGGAAGGGCTTGCCACGGGCATGCCATACCTTTCAAGTCACCTTTGATCGTTGGCTCGATCCATAGTCGCCATCGCTCCTCATCTAGCGCAAGCTCGCCATTCGGAAGGAGCTGACCTATCGTGTTGCGTTCATCGGTGAGAGCAACTGTGCACTTCCCGAGTCTTCCGTCCGCTCGGATGATCCACGAATTAGCGCGCGCAGCGTAACAGACCGTGGATATCGGGTGAGTCTCCTGCTGCCACTTCAGCTGTGGCTTCAGCAAAGTCATCAAATACGCAGATCTTTCTTCTCCGTTAGGATCGATTAGATCAGATGCGCGTTCCGAGCCGCTCCCGCCATAGTCATCGATGAGCTTAACCAGCACTCGAAATCGCTGATCGTTTGCATAGCACGCGTTAATTTTCTCGCACAGCCTTTGTAGGCTATCGAAGTTACGATTTGTCAAATGAAGCCGGAGGAGACAGACCGCATCACCGATGCTCCGACTGTGAATCTCCTCAAGATTGAACCAGATCTTGGCAAACGTACTCTTACCGTTTGCCAGAATGCGTGTCGTATCGTGGACTCGCTCGTCGCCGTCCAGGGAAATCTGAAAAATATTGATGCCCAGACCGGAAAGTTCTTCATGACGATCGGACGAGAGAAGATAAGCGTTCGATGTGACCGACCCAGTCAAGGTCACTCCGTGCGCTCTACACGTCTCTTGTGCGAAGGTCTGAATGTCGATGATTGTTTTGTAGGCGAGTAGCGGCTCGCCTCCGAACCAAGAAATACTAAGCGTCTCGAGGCCTCCTATTCGCGCATCGATGAGTGCGCGAATTCCTTGGATGACATCGCTGCGCATTGCGCCAGCCACGAAGTCCTCGTAGCAGTAAGAGCAACGGAAATTGCATTTCTCGGTGGGCAGTAGAATGAGATGAAGGGCACTACTACTGAGCGCTCCGACCTGATACTCGGTCAGGGACCACGACATGGCCATTCCCCTAGGAATTTTATTGCGGGGTGGATTTCGCAGTGATTCCGCCAGGAGAAACACATGCACCGCCATTACATACTGTGTTGTCCAGAATGTTGACGCTAGACTTCAGGCGCGCTGAGAGCGCAGCTGCGAAGCGTGGATTGCGGACCACAAGGCGTCCGAACTTGTCCACATGCATCTCCTTTTCATCGAACGGTGCAACGAGCTTCGATAGCCCCTCTATCGTGGCCTCTTTGTCCTGAATGAGGGCGTCAATCAGGTCCGGTGACGTGATATGCGTCGTTTCGCCCACCACGTTAACTTCGGAGGGCTTTACTGAGACGTCATTCGCCATGATCGGACTCCTTTTTAAAGATGCGACATATGAAAGGGTTGTCTACCGTGCGTCACGTCGACGCCACTTCATCGATCAGCGCCACGCCGAGACTCGCCAACTGGACTTTGTGGTACACGGTGCTACCGATCCGAACCCTTCGCCTCAGCTATCTGGCTACCTAAGGACTGGTTTCTTCATGCTAGGCCCCTGGCTCGAGGGCGGGTAGTCAGCCGTTAGTTCTAAGTAAATCTTCGTTGCCCAGCGCAACGGCCGAATGACGTCCTCAGTTCTCGAGACGCAAAGCCCACCGATGTCCATGTGGCTATGGGAGCGATCACGCGGGCCTAGTTCTTTACTGGTACATCAAGTTTGACGCCAAAGTGCCCCCGGTCGTTTGGGCCGCGATCCCAGCCTCCCACGATCAGCGCCTTGCACGTAAAGACGCCGGACGGGAATCCTAGGCGCTTTATCTCGGCCCTATATTCCCGAGCATTGGCTCGGCTAAGGTAGCCAACCGTGCTGCCTTGGATGTCGACTCTAATGGTCATTGAATCATGCGGGCTGGCCTCTTCCGGCACCAAGATGGCTTCGCAATCGAGTCGAACACCTTCTGTCGTCCGTCCACCTGCGACGCGATCGATGTTGCTCTGGTACGAGGCTTCCCCAACAACGCCCAGTCCATAAGAGCCGGTCGGTGTCAGTTGACCAAGGACTCCGGGCGCTGTCCGTTGAGTACGATCGCTTCCGGCCAGCTTCCTGTTGAGCGCGGTGATCCCTGCGACTAGGACAAGACCCACGAAAAGAATCAGAATCATCACCACGATGGATTTATCCGGAGCATCGTTCGTGGGTACAGCGGAGAGACGATAGGCAACTAACGCAGTTCGATTTTGGATGCGCAGCTCTCTCCCTGCTCAACAAGACTTGTGTGCATGGCAAAACTCGGAAGAGAGGCAAATTTCGCTCCCGGGAAGCCGACAATCCGAATTTGACCTATGTCTTGTCCGCGCCGTTCGTCCGTCTTGGAGGACCAAAATTCGCTTCACTTTTGTGGCCCGAAAAGGCCTCGGAATTCTGCGGGGAATTTTTAGGTGGGTCCGTTTAAGAGGGCTTATTTTGGAGAAAATTCCTGAACATGAGACACCAAAATTGTTAACTCATTGAATCCAATAAAAATATTTCCCTTGAGTTTCGTCTCGAAGTCCGTAGAATTCGCTACACATCCCCGAGCGGTTTCGGTCGCCGGGTCGCACGCCACTCCTTCGGGGGTGGCGTTGCCTTTTGTGGGGGAGTGAATTGCGGACTGCAATCTATGTGGATGGGTTCAACCTGTTCCATCGCCTTCTGGAAGGCGAGCCGGGCCGGAAGTGGCTGGACCTGAAGAAAATGGCCGTTGCCGCGTTGCGGCCGGAGAACGAAGTTTGTCTCGTTCGCTACTTCACCGCTCGTGTAACCGCTCCGCCAAGTGACCCCGACTTACCGTCACGCCAAGACGTTTATTTGAGGGCGCTCGTCGAGATTGACGTGAACGTTCACTACGGCATGTTCAAGCAGCGGCCTAAGATTTGCCGCCTCGTAAACCCGCCGCCGCCGCCTGCGCCCGCAAACGCAAAATAAGTGGAAATCTGGCATCGGGAAGAGAAGGGTTCGGACGTCAACCTAGCCGTTCATATGCTGCATGACGCATGGAGCAATCTGTACGACTGTGCAGTTGTAGTGTCAAACGACTCAGATCTCGCAGAAGCAATGCGGCTTGTCAGGAGCATGGGAAAGGCAGTTGGCATCATGTGTACTGCAAATCAGCCGGTGGTCGAGCTAAAGAAGCACGCACATTTTGTGCGTCCTATCCGGCCCATACATCTCACCAGCTCTCAACTGCCAGACCCGTTGATATGCGCAGATGGAAGCCAGATCTTCTGTCCACCCTCATGGAAGTAGAGCGCTAGTACAGCCCAGGCGGGTTGCTGCGCCGCACGCATTCTGATCCGGTCTCCAATGGACGCAATATGAAGGATGGAGGGTTATCCGAGGGGGATCCGCATCGACAACGGCAAGGAGTTCTGTGGCAACGTCATGGTCGCCTGGGCGCACGCACACGGCGTTCAGCTGTGTCTGATCGAGAGCGCCAAGGAGCGCCATTGAGCATGCCCGACCCGTACTTGGGCAGAATGGGGCGCCTTGGTAGTCAGATGCTTAGCTCTTTCCTTCTGTTTCACGCTCCGCCTCAATGGACAAAATATGCGAGACGCGTGTGGCCAAACCTCGATGGACGTCCACCAAGTTTGTCCCTGCTGACACGGATGGAAATCAGGCATACGCGCAGCCTGCATCAGTTCGAATCCCACTCTCTCCGCCAAAAGCTTTTGTAAGCGATTGCTTCGAAAGGCCTAAATGCCGGTTGTCGTTTCGCTTACCATGACAATTACCACATTCGTTTTTCGACCCTGTAACGAAACACGCCGGGGCTCGCGGTCAGGCATTGGGCCCTGTGGGCTCTATCGGTGTCGTTACGTGAGGCGCCGGGAAGGACGCGGCGACATCCAGCTTCGCCGCTAATGAAATCGCCAGCGCCGCGACTGACACGATTAGCGCACCCGCTGTAAATCCCCAATTGATCCGGCGTTGCCTACGATCGTCGGTCAGCTGCGCGAGTACCGCGGCGAGGTACGGAAAGTGGACGCAGTGGTTCCAATCTCCGGAAGCGGCCGAGGAAGCGCGAGCTCGAATTGCCTTCGCTGCCAACGCCAAGTGATCCGGAGCCCCGCCTAGTGCGGGGCTTTTATTTTGTTAATTGCCACGGATCAAGCACATTCCCTCCCAATGCCATAAATCGCTGTTGACCGCTTTCCAGACGATGTACGGTGGCTCCGCAATCACGCAGATAGGGCCGACAATGAGAATTCCGACCGACCTTGATGTCATGCAGGCGATCTACGATACCTACTTAGCCGCGTACAACGAGCGATCGAAGACTCCGAGGAACAGCCCGTATCTGCCTATCGACGTACGTGCGGTAGCGTCGAGCCTTAACTCCAATCCGGACGTGTTATTCGGGCGACTCTACTATCACTTGGCCCCCAAATATGGGACCACTGATGACAGCGGCCATCCCATCAAAGTGTTTCAGATGAAGGTAGGGCCCGATAAGGTCTGCCGAAACATGAGCATCTGCGAGGTCACCTGATTTCAACTGGAAGAAGAAATACGGCAGCAGGGTCTGACCTTTTGGCTTCTAGACATCCGAAAGAACACGCCATGCCGCGCGTCGGCTGTACTGGCACGAAGCGTCAACGCGGGTGGGACGTTATCGTGGTATCTCCGTAGAGATTCGCTCGAAAACTGAGCTTCGCGTCTTTTGGATAAGCCAGGTCCAGATGATTCATATCGCTCCACGACATTTCTACTTGGATGGCGGCTGGGTTAGGTTCCGTGGGGACTTCAAAAACCAGAACCTCGACGGCCTTTCCCTCGCCATCTGGCCGCGCTATGTCCACCGTTGTATAGACAGCGGCCGTTCCAAGGCCCCCGTATTGCGTGGTTTTTGCAACCACGATGCTGCTTCCGTCCGGTGACTTGAGGCTTTTTTGCCACACAACGGCGGAGTCGTCTGTGCAGCCGGCGCACAGTGCACCCAGTGTCACGGCAAAAGCGATCCTCGAAATACCGCAGACGCGCACTGTGATTTTTCCTTGTGTCAACGCACCGTGCATAGATTTCCTGCCTTTTGATCTCTATAGCCGCGAGTGATGTTGTCGACATTTGACTGAGGGATATGCGTATAGACTTTGCTCATTATCTTATCCGTCGGATACGTCGACCGGGCTTTCCCATAAGCATCGGCGGAGCTAAGTATTTCCGGAAGATCCCATCCAGCTGCTCCCAAATACACGCCGTAGACGTAGTTGGCATAGGAAGGCAGACCTCCGTACCGCACCTGAGCGTCCAAAGGCCCTCCACGTCTGAAGTCGTACAAGGTCTCCAGATTGTAGACGGCGCCCCCGGGAGTACCCAAGGAAGCTGGACTATACGGATTTGGAGCGTACGTAACGTTATGAACGGCTTGACCCCGGCGCTCGTAATCCTGCGGTGAAGGAGCGGTACCGGAAAAGTCGCAGGTATCACCTGGGCACAAGCCGGATGGGTCAGAGTCAGAGAGCGGGTTTGCACCCATATACGAGTAGGTGTTGAGACCTGGCTGGAGTCCCAACGGATCGCTCTGGATGTACTGGCCCGTCGCTGCATCGAAGCTACGGTTTAGGTTGTACTTCAACCCGGCTTCGTTGTCCTCGTACTGGCCTGGGAAACGCATGTTCAAGACATATCCCGTGGTCGACACCGGCTGTCTTTCACCGAAAGGGTTGCTCGCATATGGCCAGGCCCAGAGCATCACACCGGCCGATGACGTCACCACGCGAGGCGTGCCCAGTCCATCGGCGATGATGAAACCGAGGGAGGCACCGTCGGCCACTGCCAGGGGCACGCCGCCCACGGCGACGTAGTCACGACCCGTAGTCCCGCCGAGCTCGGAAAGCAGCTGGCTTCCCTCCCCGTAAACGAAACGAGTCGATACCGAGCCGGCGGTCTTCAAGACCCGCTCCCCATTGGCGTTGTAGACGTAGCTGCCAACCGTCGTTCCGTTCTGCTGAACCACTGTCATGCGATTGCGCCCGTTGTACCCGCATCCCCAGACCTGGCCGGCCGCCGCATTGCCAGTCGTGTTGCCATTGACATCATAGGTCCGGGAGGCCGCACCAATGGACGTCAGCCAATGGGTCCCCGCCTGGTAGGTATAGGTCCCGGTGGCTAGGCCCGGACCGGTCTTGCTCGTGCGGTCACCGGTCTGGTTATAGGTGTACGCCTCAACGGCACTTCCACCGGCGTCGTTGACAGACGTCAGCCGGTAGAGGGGGTCATAGCCATAGCTTGCGGACCCGCCGCCCGCCTCGCTGACACCGG
>Ga0247742_10001506_pt1 | contig 16189 bp, 15 predicted proteins | sample UWRJL208509C2_FD_180944 | JGI IMG/M metagenome (GOLD analysis project Ga0247742, IMG submission 180944) | Plant litter microbial communities from Arlington Agricultural Research Station in Wisconsin, United States - UWRJ-L208-509C-2 | ecosystem: Environmental > Terrestrial > Plant litter >...
TCTTCTTGCCAGCAGGAAACCATCATGTCCACCGCAGCACCAGACTCCACGACCACCCGCGCCAGCGATGCCGCCCCACACAAATCGAAGGTCGATCACCTGCGCTTTCACAAGGGTCATGCGCACCTGGCGCCCACCTTTGGTAACGACGCGTTCGCGCTCAAGGCCGAGGCGTTCGCGCGATTCTTCGGAACGCCGACCTTTCTCGGCGCACAGACCCTCATCGTGGTGTTGTGGGTGATGGCTAATGTCACCGGGCTGGTGAAGTTCGATGTTTACCCGTTCATTCTGTTGAACCTGGCCTTCAGCCTGCAATCAGCCTATGCGGCGCCGCTTATCCTGCTTGCGCAGACGCGCCAGGCAGCCCGTGACAAAGCCAATGCCGACGCCGACGCGCAACACCGCGAGGCGCTTGCAGTCGCCAACGAAGACCGCCTGGCGCGCGCGGCGCAGAATACCGCGCAGATGCTCGAACTCCTTGAGCAAAACACAAAACTGACACAGATGACCAAGGAGCTGAGCGAGCGCATCGAAACCCTGACTGCAGACATGCATCAGCATTTCGTGAAGAAGGAAAATCGCCCCGCTCCGGGCCTGTAACCCGTACAAAAGCTGCGCGCTTTTCTGTAGGAGCGAACTTGTTCGCGAGAGATTCAGGCGTCGCCAAAGACCTCCTCGCGAACAAGTTCGCTCCTATAGGGAAATGCATTTCAATTTTGATTTTTGTATTCGTCGGCCCGCTCAGATTATGATCGTAATTCCAAACATTTCGATCATCCCGCCCATAGCGGAAATGGAGTTCAAACGCCATGAACAGCACCTCTCGCGAAGACACAATTGCCCTCTGGCTGGCTCAGGAACAAGAGGTGCGCGCTCGACTGGGCAAGGCCGGCAGCATGAACCTGGCGGAGGTGGCGCAGTTGACGCCTCAGGAGTTTTTCGACGGGATCGGCAATGGCGTCTTTCCGCATCCACCGATTGGCGAGCTGATGGATTTCGTGCCGCTGGAGTGGTCCGAAGACCGCTTTTTGTTTCAGGGCACGCCTGGCCCGCAGCATTACAACCCGTTGGGCAGCGTGCATGGCGGTTACGCGGCGACGCTGCTGGATTCGTGCATGGGTTGCGCCGTCCATACCCGGCTGAAGAAGGGCCAAGGTTATACGACGCTGGATCTGCGCATCAGCTATGTGCGGGCGCTGAGCAACAAGATCGGGCCAATCCGCGCGGAAGGGAAGGTGGTGCACATCGGGCGCTCGACGGCGCTGGCCGAGGGTCGGATCTACGATGTGGATGGGCGCTTGTACGCGACCGGTACGACCACGTGCATGATTCTCGACATGAATCGCTGATCCCTCTGTAGGAGCCAACTTGTTGGCGAGTCAGTCACCGCGATGTGTCAGGCATAGCGCTTCGCGAACAAGTTCGCTCCTACAGGTTGCGAGTAACGTTCGTGCCGCATTCATGCCCTGAAATCAAAACTGTGTTGCTCCAGCCCTGGTGTTTCCCAACCGAACGAACCGAGATACTGGGCCTCTGATTTCACACATTCTTTCTGATGGAGCATTCAATGACTGTCCCCGCATTTGGCCTCGGCACCTTCCGCCTGAAAGATCAGGTGGTCATCGATTCGGTGACCGACGCCCTTGAAATCGGCTATCGGGCGATCGACACCGCGCAGATCTACGAGAACGAAGCTGAAGTCGGCAAAGCCATCGCCGACAGCGGCGTACCGCGCAAAGACCTGTACATCACCACCAAGATCTGGACCGACAACTTTGCCGCAGACAAGCTGATCCCCAGCCTCAAAGAAAGCCTTGCGAAACTGCAAACCGATGGGGTGGACCTGACACTCATCCACTGGCCCTCGCCAAAAGGGGCTGTTCCGGTCGCTGAGTTCATGGGTGCGTTGCTGGAGGCCAAGAAGCAAGGTTTGACCAAAGAGATCGGCGTGTCCAACTTCACCATCGCGCTGCTCAAAGAAGCCATTGCGGCCGTGGGTGTCGAGAACATCGCCACCAACCAGATCGAAGTGCACCCGTATCTACAGAACAGAAAACTGATCGAGTTCGCTCAGCAGCAAGGCATCCATATCACGTCCTACATGACCCTGGCTTATGGCGAAGTGCTGAAAGATCCGGTGATTGAACAGATCGCTAAACGCCACGGCGCAACCACCGCTCAGGTGACGCTGGCGTGGGCGATTCAGCAGGGCTACTCGGTGATTCCGTCGTCGACCAAGCGCGCCAATCTTGAGAGCAATCTCAAGGCTCGAAGCCTGAAACTGACCGATGAAGACATGGCGCAGATCGCAACGCTCGATCGCGGTCATCGTCTGGCCAGCCCGGCAAGTCTTGCGCCGCAGTGGGATTGATTACGTTGCGGTGTCTGATCTGACGCTATCGCGAGCAAGCTCCCTCCCACGATGGGAGGAGCCGATCTCAGATATTGAGGTCAGACGCAAAATTTGTAGGAGCTGACGAGCACCGCGAGGCTGCGATTGCGGTACACCTGACACACCGCAATCGCAGCCTTCGGCGGCTCGGTAGCTCCTACAGGGTTACTTCTATGCACAGTAAAGAGGCGTTTGTACCCGAAGCGCTCACATAAAAAGCCCCCGCACAAAATTGGTTCGGCTGCGCCTGAACCAATCCTCTCGACCCCGCGAACCATAGCCCGAACCATTGAGCTATTGGCCCAGCGCTTTCTCGCCTGAGCGCAAATAGATCGTTCCCACGCGAACCGCCCCAGCGAACCAATTCAAATTGGCATCACCCTTGCAAACCCCTTTGCATCGCGGCGCTGTGTCCAACCGGCGCCTGCTCTCTCATTTGGACTTGTCACGAGAAACCCTCATGGAAAGACTCGAGACTGACGCAGCTCACGACAACGCTTCAAAACTGGCCCTGGATGCCCTACGGCAGATAGTGGCGCAGCACGCGGCGTTTCCCCAGCGCGCACTGCCTACCGAGCGCGAACTGGCGGTGGATTTTGGCCTTAGCCGACGGGCGATTCGCAGGGCGCTGGCGGTGCTGGAAGCCGAAGGCCAGATCTGGCGTCGCCAGGGCAAAGGCACGTTTGTCGGCCCTACCCCGCCCAGCGCATCCATGAGTTTTGCCAAATTATCGAGCCGAACCAATTTCAGTGAGGTCATGGAAGCGCGCCTGCATCTGGAGCCGGCTCTGGCTTCTCTTGCCGCCGTGCGAGCGAGCGGCGAGCAGATGGCAATTATCAGACGCCTCGCCGAACGCACCACCCGCCAGCAGACAGCCGATGAAACCGATGCTGAAGGCATCGAGTTGTGGGACAGCGCGCTGCATCGCGGCATCGCCGAAGCCGCCGGCAACCGGCTGATGCTGGACATCTTCGAAATGCTCGACGCGATCCGTCTGGACCCTGCCTGGCGCGACTTGCGCCAAAGGGCGCGCAACACCGATCGCCTGAGCACGTACAGCCACGACCACGACGACATTGTCACCGCCATCGAAAGCCGCGACCCGATCAAGGCCGCGACCGCCATGCGTGGCCATTTGCGTGCCCTTCAACAGGCGCTGGACAACGTCATTCATCAGGATCTCGAGGCGAGCTTATGAGCCAGCAACTTCCCGCCACTGAGCGTCCGGTCTTGAGCGTTACCGACCTTACGGTGCGCTTTAAAGGCGCGCCGGCCAATGTGGTCGATGGCGTGTCGTTCAAGGTGCAGCCGGGCAAAACCCTGGCTATCGTTGGCGAGTCGGGCTGCGGCAAGAGCGTGACTTCCATGGCGCTGATGGGCCTGCTGCCCGACACCGCGACAGTCAGTGCCAGCGCCTCCAGCCTGCTCGACGAAACCCTGCTGGGCATGTCCGACGAACGACTGCTGGACGTGCGCGGCAACCGCATGGCGATGATTTTTCAAGAGCCGATGACCTCGCTCAACCCGGTATTCACCATTGGCGAGCAGATTGCCGAAAGCGTGATCCGTCATCAGGGCGTGTCCGCCAAGGAGGCCCGCCAGCGGGCGTTGCAGATGCTGGAAAAGGTCCGCGTGCCCGACGCCGCCCAGCGTCTGGACGCCTACCCCCATGAGCTGTCCGGCGGTATGCGCCAGCGCGCGATGATCGCCATGGCCCTGGCCAACGACCCCGCGCTGATCATTGCCGACGAACCCACTACCGCGCTGGACGTGACCATTCAGGCGCAGATTCTTTCGCTGATCGGCAACCTGCAAGCCGAGACCGGTACCTCGATGATCCTCATCACCCACGACCTGGGCGTGGTCGCGGAAGTGGCCGATGACGTCATGGTGATGTACGCCGGCCAAGTGGTTGAAAGCGGCTCGGTAAAAACCCTGTTCGACGACCCGCAGCATCCGTACACCATCGGCCTGATGGGCTCGATGCCGTCCATTGGCCCGCGGGAGGGACGCCTGGCGACCATCAACGGCCGCGTGCCGACCCCGGCTGAAATGCCCGAAGGTTGCCGCTTCGCCGGGCGTTGCCCATTCGTCATCGCCGCCTGCCGCGAGGCGCGTCCGCCGTTGCTGGAAGTCTCGCCCGATCATTTCGCCGCGTGCATCCGCGTGCCGCTGGAACAGCACTTGGGAGTCAGCGCATGAACGCAGCAGAACGCGACATCAGTCCAGCGCCCGATACGCAATCCCCGATCCTGGAAAGCATCGGCGTCAGCAAACACTTCTTCAGCGAAACCGGTTTGTTCCAGCGCAAGAAGCCGCCGGTGCAAGCAGTCAATGAAGTGTCGCTGGCGGTGCGCAGGGGCGAAACCCTGGCGCTGGTGGGCGAATCTGGCTCAGGCAAATCGACCCTTGGCCGGGTGCTCCTTAACCTGCTCAAGCCCACCGCCGGCGATGTGATTTACGAAGGCCGCAACCTGGCCAATCTGGCGCCGGAGAAACTGCGTCAGGTGCGCCGTGATCTGCAGATCATCTTTCAAGACCCGTTCGCCTCGCTCAACCCGCGCATGAGTGTGGAAGCCATTGTCGGCGAGCCGATCTGGCTGCACCGCGATGACAGCCGCAGTGCGCGTCAGGACAAGGTTGCCGAGCTGCTGCGCACGGTCGGTCTGGCGCCGGAGCACGGCAGCCGTTTTCCCCATGAATTTTCCGGCGGCCAGCGCCAGCGCATTGGCATTGCTCGCGCTTTGGCTTCGGACCCGCGTCTGATTCTGGGTGACGAACCGGTGTCGGCCCTGGATGTATCGGTGCAGGCGCAAGTGGTCAATCTGCTGGAAGACCTCAAGCATCAGTTTGGTCTGACGCTGGTGATCGTCGCCCACGGCCTGGCGGTGATTCGTCACATGAGCGACCGCGTGGCGGTGATGTACCTGGGGGAAATCGTCGAGCTGGCGCCGGTCAACGCGCTGTTCGAAACGCCCTTCCATCCTTATACCCAGGCGCTGATGGCCGCCGTGCCAGTGAGCCATCCTGACTTGCGCCACCCGCGGCCGGTGCTGGGGGGCGACATGCCGAGCCCGAGCAAGCCGCCCTCGGGCTGCCGCTTTCACACCCGCTGCCCCCACGCCAAACCCTTGTGCCGTGACGTCAAACCGGTCTTCGAAACCGTCGAAGCCGAGCGTCAGGTCGCCTGCCACTACTGGCGCGAAATCGCCAACGCGGGGGCCGGTTCGCTGGTAGTCCCCACGCCGAGCGCGGCCTACAGCCAGCGCCTGAATCTGTTCAAAAGCCATCAAGCCTTATCTCTGGAGAGTCAGCCATGAAGTTCGCCCACCTGATGACGGGAACGCTGTTACTGCTCGCTGCCAACGCTGCCCTTGCCGAATCCACCCTGCGCATCGGTATTCAGGACGATCCGGACGTGCTCGACCCTCACCGCTCCCGCACCTACTCGGGGCGTCTGGTCTACACCGCGCTGTGCGACAAGTTGGTGGACATCAGCCCGCAGCTCAAATACGTGCCGCAGCTGGCCACCGCCTGGAGCTGGAGCGAGGACGGCAAAACGCTGACCATGACCCTGCGTGACGGCGTGACCTTCCACGACGGCGAAGTGTTCGACGCCGCCGCCGTGAAGTTCAACCTGGACCGCGCCCGCACCCTGCCCGACTCCCTGCGCAAGAGCGAGTTGTCGTCGGTCGAAAGCGTGGACGTGATCGACGCCAAAACCGTGGCAATCAAGGTCAAGCAGCCCGACGCCACATTGATTTCCCAGCTGTCGGACCGCGCTGGGATGATGCTTGCGCCCAAGGCCTCGGCCACCGAAGTCGGCTCCAGACCGATCTGCTCCGGGCCGTACAAATTCGTGCAGCGGGTGCAGCAGGATCGCATCGTGCTGGAGCGTTTCGATAACTACTGGAATAAGCAGGCGTACCACTTCGACAAAGTGATTTTCCTGCCGATCCCCGACACCTCCGTGCGCCTGGCTAACCTGCGCTCGGGGGATCTGGACATCATCGAACGCGTGGCGCCCACCGACGTGAAAACCGCCAAGGCCGACAGCAAATTGCAGGTCTTCAACACGCCGGGCCTGGGTTACATGCAGCTGATGTACAACACCAACAATGGCGAACGCGCCAAGACGCCGATCGGTCAGGACAAGCGCGTGCGCAAGGCGTTTGAGCTGGCTATCGACCGTGACGCGATCAATCAGGTGGTGTTCGAAGGGCTGTTTGCGCCGAGTGCGCAGCCGTTCCCGACCAGCAGCCCGTACTACGACAAGAGCCTGCCGATCCCGGCGCGCGATGTGGAGCAGAGCAAAAAACTGCTGACCGAAGCCGGCGTGAAAATGCCGCTGGAAGTGGAGCTTAAAGTGGCGAACAACCCGATCGCCCAGCAAGTGGGGCAGATCGTTCAGGCGATGGCCGAAGAAGCCGGTTTCAAGGTGAATCTGGTGGCCACCGAATACGCCACGCTGCTCAGCGAACAGCAGTCGGGCAACTTCCAGATCGGCATGACGGCCTGGTCCGGGCGTCCTGATCCGGACGGCAATATTCATCAGTTCGTGACCTGCAAGGGCGGCCAGAACGACGGCCACTTCTGTGATCCGAAACTGGATGATCTGCTGAACAAGGCCCGCACCACCAACGACGAAGCCGCGCGTCAGGCGCTGTACTTCGAGGCGCTGCGTCTGCTGGCCGTGGATGTACCGGGTAGCTACCTGTATTTCGATCCACGCATCATCGCCATGCGCAGCAATATCACCGGTTTCGTGCCAAGCCCCGATGGTTTGATTCGCCTGACGGACGTTGCTTTTAAATGATCACCCCGCTTGCGGCTAACCGGTTCGGCTTCGAGGATTGCGCATGCTGACATTCATCTTCAGACGCTTGCTCAGCGCCATCCCGACGCTGATTCTGGTGTCGCTGTTCGTCTTCACCCTGCAGAAACTGCTGCCGGGTGATCCGGTGCTGGCGATGGCAGGCGAAGAACGCGACCCGGCGGTGATGGAATATCTGCGCGATAAATACCGGCTCAACGATCCGGTACCGCTGCAGTACATCCATTGGGTCGGCAACGTGCTGCAAGGCGATTTCGGCACGTCGCTGCGCACCGAGCAACCGGTGACTGCGCTGCTGGCGTCAAAGCTGCCGGTGACCATCGAACTGGCGGTGCTGGCGTTGCTCATCGCGCTGCTGATCGGCATTCCCACCGGGGTCATTTCCGCAGTGCGCAAGGGCACAGCGGTGGATTACGGGGCCAATATCTTTGCCTTGTCGGGGATCTCCATTCCGCACTTCTGGCTGGGGATTGTGTTGATCATGATTTTCGCCGTGAAGCTGCAATGGCTCCCCGCCTCAGGCTTCGTGCCGCTGGGTGAAGACGTCGGGCAGAACCTGAAAACCCTGATCCTGCCGGCCTTCGTGCTCGGTGCCGGGCTGTCCGGCGTGCTGATGCGCCACACCCGCAGCGCGATGCTTGAAGTGCTGCGCGCCGATTACGTACGTACGGCCAGGGCCAAGGGGTTGTTCCCGCGCACGGTGATTTTGAAACACGCGCTGCGCAACGCGCTGATGCCCATCGTCACCCTGACCACGCTGCTGTTTGGCGAACTGCTGGGCGGCGCGGTGCTGACCGAGCAAGTGTTCAGCATTCCGGGCTTCGGCAAGATGATCGTCGACGCTGTGTTCAACCGCGACTACGCCGTGGTGCAAGGCGTGGTGCTGTGCGTCGCCATCGGCTTTGTGCTGCTCAATCTGCTGGCGGATGTGCTGTACCGCATGATCAACCCGCGCCTGAGGACTGCCTGATGACCGCGATAGCCCCGCAAGCCTTCCGAGCCAACGACATCGCGCTCAAGCCCCGCACCCGCTCTCCGTTCGTGCGCAAGTTCCTGGCCAACAAAGGTGCGGTGATTGGTTCGGTGGTGCTGCTGGTGTTCATCCTCGCTGCGCTCCTGGCACCGTGGATTGCGCCGTACGATCCGCTGAAAGCGAACTTTTTGGCCGTGCGTAAAGCGCCATCGATGATGTACTGGCTGGGCACCGACGAACTGGGGCGCGATCTGTTTTCCCGACTGCTGTGGGGCGCGCGCAGCTCGTTGCTGGCCGGCGGTGTGTCGGTGGCGATCGCCATGGTCATCGGCGTGCCGCTGGGGCTGATTGCCGGTTACTTCGGCGGCAAGCTCGATGCGGTCATTTCTCGCATCATGGAAGCGCTGCTGTCCTGTCCGTTTCTGGTGCTGGCGATTGCCTTGGGCGCGTTCCTCGGCCCGAGCCTGACCAACGCGATGATTGCCATCGGCCTGTCGGCGATGCCGATCTTCTCGCGACTGACTCGCGGCCAGGTGCTGGCGATTCGTCACGAGGATTATCTGGAAGGCGCCCGCGCCATCGGCCTGCCAGATCGCTGGATCATCCTGCGCTACGTGCTGCCCAACGTGATGTCGCCGCTGGTAGTGCAAGCCACGCTGACCATCGCTTCGGCCATTCTTGCCGAAGCCAGTTTGTCGTTCCTTGGTTTGGGCCAACAACCACCCTCGCCGTCCTGGGGCTCAATGCTCAACACCGCAAAAAACTTCATGGAACAGGCGCCCTGGATGTCGATTGCCCCCGGTGTGGCGATCTACATCACGGTCTTGTGTTTCAACCTGCTGGGCGATGGGTTGCGTGACGCCCTGGATCCGAAAAACTAATACTCAGGCTTTGTGAAAACGTCACGAGCGATGGCAAGACAAGGCAAAAGCAGGCCGGAAAGCGGAGTCTAGGTGTTCTAAATGAGCATTTCCGGCCTGCTTTTAACGCCGTATTGCCGAGCGCAGTAGTTTTCACAGAGTCTGAAATTTTCACTGCCAAGAGAGTCTATTCATGTTCGATGATCTGGATTACAGCCAACCTTACGCGTCCGCCCGCTCGCCGGTGATGGGCAACAACATGGTCGCCTGCTCCCAGCCTCTGGCTGCCCAGGCCGGTCTGGACATGCTGCGCAAAGGCGGCAACGCGGTGGACGCGGCGATTGCGGCAGCGATGGTGCTGACCGTGGTCGAGCCCACCGGTTGCGGCATTGGCAGCGATGCCTTCGCCATTGTCTGGGACGGCGAGAAGTTGCAAGGCCTGAATGCCTCGGGGCGCTCGCCCAAAGCCTGGACCCCTGAGTTTTTCGAAGGCCAGAAAGAGATGCCGCAGCGCGGTTGGGGCGCGGTCACCGTACCAGGCGCGGTGTCGGCCTGGGTGGCGTTGTCTGAGCGTTACGGCAAGCTTCCCTTCGCCACGCTGGCCGAACCTGCCATCGGTTATGCGCGCGATGGCTATCAGGTCACGCCAATCATCGCCGAGTTGTGGCGTCGCGGCGCGCAGTTGCTCAAGGATCAGCCGGGCTTTGCCGAATGCTTCCTACAGGGCGGCAAAGCGCCAAAAGCTGGCGAGAAAGTTCGCTTGAAAGACCACGCGGAAACCTTGCAATCGATCGCCGACACCAAGGGCGAATCCTTCTATCGCGGCGAGTTGGCGCAGGCGATCATCGCTCACGCTCACACCAATGGCAGCGTCATGAGCCTGGATGATTTGGCGACCCACAGCGTGGACTGGATCGACACCTTGTCGGTGCCCTACGCGGGCGCCGTGGTCCACGAACTGCCGCCTAACGGCCAAGGCATCGCCACCCTTTCCGGCCTGACCATGCTCGAAGCCTTGGGCGTCGGCGAGCACCCGGTGGACAGCGTCGAGACCGTGCACCCGGTCCTTGAAGCCATGAAGCTGGCGCTGGCCGATCTTGACGAGCATGTGGCCGACAACGACCACATGCGGGTGCGCTCCGAGCATTTGCTGGACCCGTCCTACCTGATGGAACGTGCCGCGCTGGTCAACGAGCAGGCGGCCAATCCGGGCCACGGCTCGCCCAAGGCTGGCGGCACGGTGTACCTGTCGGCGGCAGACGAGAGCGGCATGATGGTCTCGTTCATTCAGTCCAATTACATGGGCTTTGGTTCGGGCGTCGTGGTGCCGGGCACCGGTATCAGCCTGCAGAATCGTGGCGCGGGTTTCACCCTTGACCCTGATCACGTCAACACCGTCGCGCCGGGCAAGCGACCTTTCCACACCATCATTCCGGGCTTTGTGATGAACGCCGACGGCACGCCGCTAATGTCCTTTGGTTTGATGGGCGGCCCGATGCAGGCCCAAGGTCATTTGCAGATGATGATGCGCATCCTGCGCTACAAGCAGAACCCGCAGGCGGCAGCAGATGCACCGCGCTGGAGACTGGAAGCGGGGTTGAAAGTCGCCGTCGAGCGCTCGTTTGATCGATTGGTGGTGGCAGAGCTACGCGCCAAGGGCCACGACATCGACGTCGAAGAGCCCAGTGGTGTGTTTGCCTTCGGCGGCGCGCAGATCATCCAGCGCACCGAGCATGGCTATGTGGGCGGGACCGATCCGCGCAAAGACGGGTTGGTTGCGGCGTATTGATTTCACGTTATCGGAGCGGCGAACTCCAGATTCTGCCCGGAGGGCGTAGGAGTCCGGCTTGCCGACGATGGGCTGCGCAGCGGCCCTGAAACCAGACACCACGGTACGTCAGACACACCGCGCGCTTCGGTTTTGCTGCCGCTTCGCGGCAGATCGCCTGCAAGCAAAGCTCCTACGGCCTTCGGCCAGAATCAAAAGCAAAAAAGCGCCTCAAGGCGCTTTTTTAACGGTGCGTGCTCCGGCGAATCACGCCACCACAGGAATCAACGGATCCGCCGCCGCCAGGGCCGACACGCGATCGGCCGCCGGTGGGTAGATCCACACCGAGTTGATGGTGGTTTTCAGCTTTTTGGCTTCGGCCCTGATCAGTTTCACCTGACGATCCCAACCTTCGGTGTACACCGCGCCCCACTCGCCCAGGTCCAGACAGGTAACGTATTTGACCTGGCTGTACGGGGTCGGCGCTTCACCCAGCAGATCAGCAGCGACGTTATTACCGGCCGAGCGACCCAGAGCGATGGCGTGCTGGCAGGTCATCATCGCGAAGTTGCCCTCATCATCCGTTGCGGCATAGGCGGTATCGCCAGTGGCGTAGATATCTTCCTGACCAATGACTTTCAGATTGCGATCAACGTGCAAGCGCCCATAGCTGTCGCGCTCGCCGGGGATTTGTTCGGTCAGTGAGCTGGCACGCACACCCACGGTCCAGACCACGGTGTTTGCATCGATGCGCTGGCCGTCGCCGAGGGTGACGCCGTTTTCGTCCACCGACACCACCGAGGCGTTGAGCCTCCACTGAACGCCCAGGGACTCGCTGGCTTCAACGATGGAGGGGCTGATGTTTTCACCCAGTGAGGCGCCGATCTTACTGCCGCGGTCGACGATGATCACGTTGACGTTGGCGTCGGCACCCAGCACGGCGCGCAGACGAGCCGGCATTTCCGTAGCGGTTTCGATGCCGGTGAATCCACCGCCTGCCACGACCACAGTGTTGCGCGCTGCGGACTCAGGCTGCTGCGCCAGGGCTTTGATATGGGTTTCAAGACGGCTGGCTTCAGCGATCAGGTCGACATCGAACGCATGCTCGACACCTTTCACGGCAGTCGGACGAACGACCCGGCTGCCGGCCGCCAGCACCAACTTGTCGTAACCAAGGGTGGACGAGGTGCCGTTGGCATCGGCGAACTCGACACGTTTGCCGGCGACATCGATCTTGCCGGCCACACCGCGCACGAACTTCACGCCCACGGCGTCGAACAGCGGGCCTAGCGGGGACTTCATCTGATGCACGTGCTGCTCGTAAAAGCGCGGGCGTACCGCCAGCTCAGCCTGCGGGGCCAGGACCGTGATGTCCACGTCATCGCGCTTGTGCATGTCCAGCAAACGCGCCGCGCTCAACGCACTCCACATGCCACCAAAACCTGCGCCGACGATCAGAATCTGCTTTTTCATTGTGTGCTCCGGATAAGTAAAAAGTCGTTTTCGGTATGAGTAAGCGCTGGCGATGGCGTCGATGACGTCGGCCGTTGCTGGTTGATCCGGTCGGAGTTAGCGACCACCTCAGGACAACTACGACTCTATTGATCGGAGTTAATTTCAGCAAGCAGTTTTTTCCCTTGTCTGTAGGACACAGCAGTTCTCGGTGCTCAAAAAACGCTCTAGACCGGTCATTTACCGTGGTAATTGGGGGATTAAAAAAGTTTGAACAGCTGCCCGCTGGTCGCGAGGACATAACGATTTCTTGCTGAACGCCCATCTAAATTGGTAGCTTTAGCCGATCAATCCAGTCGGAGATACACATGTCTCTTTACAGTGCCGGCGTCGAGTACGGCATTCACTGTCTGTTGCTGTTGATGGACGAGCGTGGCGACAGCCGCGAAGCCAGCGTGCGTGACCTGGCCGAGCTGCAGGGCGTGCCGCTGGAATATCTGGCGAAAGTGTTTACCAAGCTGGCCAAGGCCAAACTGGTGGTGGCCACCGAAGGCGTGCGTGGGGGCTTCAAACTGGGCAGACCGTCAGATGAGATCAGCCTGCTGGACATCGTCCACGCCATTGACGGGCACAAGCTGATTTTCGATTGCAGGGAAATTCGCGGCCGATGCGCGGTGTTCGACGGCTCGCCGCCCGACTGGGCAGTATCCGGCATGTGCGGCATTCACGCCGCCATGATGACTGCGCAAAAACGCATGGAAGAGGCGTTGGCTCAGCAAACCATTCTGGACCTGGGACGACGTACTGCGCGCAAAGCACCGCCGGAATTCGGTGCTCAGGTGAACGGCTGGCTCAATGAGCGAAAGGAGAATAAAGCGGCCGGGATTGCTGTGGTGGATGTGACCGAGTAATGCCGCTGGGGTCAATCTCTGTAGGAGCGAACTTGTTCGGGAGACGACTTACCCGATAAAACCCGTTGATCGCCTCGCCAACAAGTTGGCTCCTACAGGTATGCGTAAATCCATCAAGGAAACACCACTGCATACACCGCAATCAGACTCAGCACGATAACCGTCGTCCCCAGCACCACCACCTCACGCAACGGCGCCGGAATGCGCTCCACGCACATGCCCTTCGTGCTTTTGCGGTAGCGGGCGTTCAGCCCGATTTGCACCAGCAGGCAGGCCATCAGCGCACCGATGGTCGGCAGTAATGCCCACACGCCGAAGTGCGGAATCCAGCGCAGGAAAAGGATGCAGCAGATGATCAGCGTCAGCAGCGTCCGCCGCCAGGCGAGCAACGTACGCTCCGGCTGCAACCCCGGATCGTCGTGGCCGATGGCAGCCATTTTGCGATCGCCGGCGCGGCCTGTCACGACGCGCCAACACTCAAGAACACGATCAACCCCGCGGCGACCAACGCCCCACCGATGGACAGGATCGGCACCAGCACCGGTAACGGCAGCGGTTTGCGCTGGCGCATGGCGCGCTCCACGTTCAACCAGCGCACGCAGGCACTGCCGCTGACCAGCATCGCCAGCACCAGCAAGGTCAGCGCCACGCCCCGGCGCAAGTCAGGGCCGAACACTTCACCCGTGAAGGCCTCCACCGCAATGCCGCCGGCAAGAAACGCCAGCGCCGTACGGATCCAGGCTAGAAAGGTGCGCTCGTTGGCCAGGGTAAATCGGGGGTCAGGTTCGCAGCCGGCGCCTAATAAAGAAGCGCTCAGTCCTTGACGATCAGGCGCAGCGGGTTTGGAGGGGTCCGGAGAAGTCATGTCGCACCGTGGTCGGGTAGAGTGCGCAAATCATAACGCCCACCGGATCGAAAGGCCCGCACCGGATACGTGACGCCGATCAGCCTGTCGCGCCACGCTATATAGATGTCGCGCAAAAATGATTGAGCCAGATGATGGACTGAATGTGGGAGGGAGCTTGCTCGCGATGAGGCCGGTACAGCCGTGACATCTGCGGGGCGACAGGTATCGAATCGCGAGCAAGCTCCCTCCCACAAAGATCTCGGTCATCCGGAGGAAGGTGCCTGCTCGCAAATGCGGTCATTCAGCCAAAGGTTAAAGGACGAGGCGTCGGTCACTTCTTAGCCAAATCCATCCACACCGCGCCGCTAGGGAACTGATAACGCTCCAGCGTTTCCGGGTGCATCTCGATGCTGTAGCCAGGACGCTGCGGCGGCATGTAGCGGCCGCGACGGATCACCACCGGATCGAGGAAATGCTCGTGCAGATGATCCACGTATTCCAGCACGCGGTTTTCAAGGGAGCCGGACACGGCGATGTAATCGAACAGCGAGATGTTCTGCACGTACTCGCACAACCCGACGCCGCCACCGTGCGGACACACCGGCACCTCGAATTTCGCCGCCATCAGCAGCACCACCAGCACTTCGTTGAGACCACCCAACCTCGCCGCGTCCACCTGGCAAAAATCCAGCGCGCCGGCCTGGAACATCTGCTTGAACATCACCCGGTTGTGGCAGTGCTCGCCGGTCGCCACGCCAATGGGTTTGATCTTCTGGCGGATGGTGGCGTGCCCGAGGATGTCATCGGGGCTGGTGGGCTCTTCGATCCACCACGGCTCGTATGCGGCCAACCGACGCATGTTGTGGATCGACTCCTCGACGCTCCAGACCTGGTTGGCGTCCATCATCAGCGTGCGCTCCCAACCCAGTTCGTCCCGCAGAATCGCAGCGCGGCGCAAGTCTTCTTCGATGTCGGCGCCGATCTTCTGCTTGATGTGGGTCCAGCCCTCGGCCACAGCTTCGCGGGCCAGATGACGCATTTTCTCTTCCGAATAACCCAACCACCCCGGCGCTGTGGTGTACCCGGGGTAGCCCTGTTCGAGCATCTGCGCCTCACGTCTGGCTTTGCCCGGCACCTGGCGGCGCAACAAGGCGATGGCTTCTTCGGGGGTGATAGCGTCGGTGACATAGCTGAAATCCAGGCATTTGACCAACTGCTCAGGGGTCATGTCCGCCAGCAGTTTCCACACCGGCTTGCCCTCGGTCTTGGCCCACAGGTCCCACACCGCGTTGACCAGCGCAGCGGTAGCCAGGTGGATCACCCCCTTTTCCGGGCCGAGCCAGCGCAACTGGCTGTCGCCCGCGGTGATGTTGTGCCAGAACGCGCCCATGTCGGCAGTGATGTCTTCCAGGGTCTTGCCGACGATCATCGGCGCAAGCGATTCAATTGCCGCGACGCAGATTTCGTTGCCGCGGCCGATGGTGAAGGTCAGGCCGTGACCTTCCAGGTTGTCGGAAGAGTCGGTGTGCAGCACCACATAGGACGCCGAGTAGTCAGGCGCGCTGTTCATGGCATCCGAGCCATCCAGCGACAGCGAGGTCGGGAAACGGATGTCGCGGGTTGTGACGCAGGTGATGGTGATTGGCATGGGGGCTCTCTTGTTGTTCTGGGACAGTTCGCGCAGTAAGGGCTGCGAATAAATCGACTGTAGGCCCAATCGACATACGCGCATAATCGCCAGATCCTAATCATCGATATCAGATTCGATATGCCAAATGACACCGCCGATCTTCCCTCCTTCAGCAGCCTGAAAATCTCCAGCCGGCAGATTGCCCTGCTCAATGCCCTGGGCGAACTGGGTAATCTGGGCAAGGCCGCCAGCGCGATTCACACCTCGCAACCTGCGGCCAGCCTGTTGCTCCAGCAACTGGAGGAGCGGCTGGGTGTTCAGTTGTTCGAGCGTTTGCCCAGGGGCATGCAGCCCACGCTGTACGGCGAAGTGATGATTCGCTACGCCCAGGGCGCGCTCCATGAGTTTGAAAACGCCGAAGCGCAGATCGCCGAACTGGCGCGCGGTGCCCTGGGTCGGGTGCGCATCGGCGCCGTGATGGGGCCGGTGCCGACGCTGTTGACCCGGGGCGTGCTGGCGTTC
>Ga0247742_10001507_pt1 | contig 16188 bp, 14 predicted proteins | sample UWRJL208509C2_FD_180944 | JGI IMG/M metagenome (GOLD analysis project Ga0247742, IMG submission 180944) | Plant litter microbial communities from Arlington Agricultural Research Station in Wisconsin, United States - UWRJ-L208-509C-2 | ecosystem: Environmental > Terrestrial > Plant litter >...
GCTGTCAAGAATTACCCACCATGATCACCACCTGTCAGATCCGTCACTACGCTCTAAAACGCCTTGCCCCGAAAGGAACTGATTGGCGCTGCTCGATCAACCGATCACGATCGGAAGCTTTAACCTTTACCACCACGATCCAGATCTTCGAAATTGACCCGTCTTCCTGTCCAACAACTAGCGTCGAGCGCTACCGCTCGTTATGACTGCGATTGATCCTATACTTTTAACCGTAAAACACATAGGATGATATCGCTGAATTTTTCAAGAAGAAAATATACGATAAATTGGCTTGGATTACTTTGAATAAAGGGCGAGCGGTGGGTGGGTGAAAATCTTGCTAGAGTGGGGCAAGGGACGGCCTCTGACTCAGGTGAGTGCCTTCGCGAACGAGTATGGATGCACGTGTAAGCTTTACTCCCTTGTCGATCTATGAGTCTGACATCTATCTCTGCTTATGCATTAACGCAAATCTCAGTATGTCCTTATCTCTCTTTCTTGTTCCTTCCGGACTGAACGCCTTCTTTCTAGAAATACACCAACTTCTACTCCTCTGTCTCTCGGAACTTGCAAATGTGTGCTTAGCTCACTCCCTCAGAAGGCATGGTCATTCCCCAGCTGAACTGTATGGGCTCACGGCAACTTTTGAAATTTCTTTACGAATCGCTTTCCGGCCACAGTGTGCAAGGCCCCATCACGATTCATATACCAGTAGTTTGCCATACGCCTAAATATCAGATGCGCCCGCGGTCGTTCTGCGGACGAAAATGGCTGTGCAATAGGTTGTCCGTCCGTCCGTCCATCCACAGCTTTCAACATCTGACCTACCACAGATCCTCGAATCAGTCCCTCCTCAACTTGACGGCAAACCTCCAGCGATGTCCCATTCGGATCCACGTTCGCGTCGGAGGCGGCGCCAGTAGCCAAGAAACCGCTGCCCAGAGTTATAGCACTCCCTTGGAGGCTCGAATATATCGGAAATCTAGATCCTTGGGTGGGTCTAAACCAGGAACATCGGGTCTTGTCAATGCGTATGAGGACTAGTTGAGGTTTTGAGCGTAAGGGTACGTCTGCGTCTTGGACCTCCGTTTTCCTCTCGCACACACTTATTCTCTCTTCCAAGTCTTGCGTCTAATTAATTATTGTTCATCATTGCGTTACTACCTTTCCCCTCTTTCCCCGAAGGTATTTGGTTCCTAGGACTGCGAGGATAAAATAAGCTAAAGATAGGCCGAGGATAGTCTGAGCGCTGAGCTGAGGGTGATGACTCAGATTGGTGGTAGAGGCCCAAGACATGGTGTGCAGATAAGCCCACGGTCAGTGTTGGCCATGGTTTAGTTTCTCGATTGAAGACGACGAAAAATCGACAAAGAGGTGGTTTCGCAATTACCAGAAATCCAATTAGAAATTAATTGGCGGATTTTCAATGGCGGGCCCCAAGCTTGCGTCCTTCACCATGCTGCACATATATGATCATGTCCTCTATTCCGTATACGCACTTCAAGTTTCTCTCTAACCCCAATACATAGCAATAGACCCCTGCAAGTTTGACTGTGCTATACGTTGCAGTCCGTGAAATACTCTGCACCGTGCGGAACTGTCAAGTACGAACATGAGAACGAGTCCTCCAATAGCGGCCCGATCTAGGCAGAAGTACGGTAGACTACGGTCCGTTGCTCGTGGAAGCGCCTGACCCAGAACCAAACGGCCCAAACCCAGACCAACGCTCTGAGCTCTCAGAGTAACGCAGACTGCTGTCAACCTATCATTGTCAAACAATGAAATTGTACAGCATCCAGGTACCATGGACCTCTTCCCCTCGTCTCTGCCTCATCCTAAACCATCACGATGAATCCGCAAGCTGGATGCTTCTCCTGGCGGAAGCATCGACGCTTGACGACAATAGATGTCCGTCGGCAAGAAATCTACATTGGATATTCATTTCCGAGTCTTATACTAACCCTTTATAGATCCCAGCTGCACAGAAGAAATCTGCTGTTCCCAAGTCTCAAGAATATGCCGTTGCCAGTGGGAAGGAGGTCCTGAAGACGCTACAGTCAGCGGCTGAGTTGGTACCAGTGCCACTGTTAAGAAATGTGCTCGGCGTCGCTATCAAGATTATAGAAGTATGCGGAGTGAGTATCTCAATATTCAGAGAGTGCCAAGCAAACTAACTTTGTTATATCGTTGGTTCAGGATGCGACGGCCGTTGAAGAGAAAGTTTGGGAACTACAAGAACGTATAGAAGCCCTCATGCTTATGATCGTGAGGAATGTAACCGCCAGCTCCAAAGAAGCGGAGGTCGTTGCGGCAGGCCAGGAAATTGAGGCGGACTTGAAGGATCTCCTCGAGTATGTCCTTCCTATACGGGGGAAGAACGAGCGGCTGACGTGGCGTCTTAACAATTCAGCGCATTGAACACAATCATTTCCGACCTCGGTCATATCCATCGTCAGCATCGGTTGCTCACGGTTGCCTTTTCAAATCTGAACAAGGGCAAGGTTGACAGTTGCGTGGATCGCCTTGCTGTTGCTCTCGAGAATTTCGGTGTAAGTCTTTCAAATTTCAATCTCGACGCACGATTTAATTTTTGCATAGGTTGGAAATGATTTGCGTCAAACGAGAGAACTTTTGCACCAGACCAGGGCACTTGAGAATGTACAGGAGCAGCTGAAACGAATCGAGTCCCTCACTCAGTTCGTCGCCGATCAAGTCATCCTCACGCGCAATGATGTGAAGGACATAAAGGGTTTCTGCGAAATGCTAACAAGCCAAGAGCTAAAAACAAGGGCGGGGAAGCTGGAACAACAGGATATGCCATTGAAACCCACGATCTTCTACGGACGTGACGATCTGGTCGAGAAGACATCGAAGCTGTTATCATCATCGGAGACGGCGGTACACATGTGCCTTCTTGGTCCAGGCGGGATGGGGAAGACCTCAGTTGCGCTGGCGATCATCGAGTCACCTCTCGTCCAAGCCAAGTTCCAGGAGTTTTATCGCGTGTGGGTACCTTGCATAGAAGCCACATCCGCCAGCCTCTTCCTGCAGGTTCTCTGCACGAGCCTTCGGGTCAAGCGCCAAACCGCTAGCGTTATAAGCGACATCTTAGACGAGCTCAAATCGTCTAAAGGACCCTACCTCCTCCTGCTCGATAACTTTGAAACGCCATGGAACACGACCGATGAATCGGACCAGAAGCGAGTTGAGGAAACGCTCCACAAGTTGAATCAGCTCGGTCACGTATCCATCCTCATCACTATGCGCGGATCGCACTCGCCTACCATCGATGTTGACTGGTATTCCGAAACCATCCCAGCAGCCGACAAGAATGCGTGCCAGCGCATTTGTCGAAGGATCAACCCGCTCTGGAACTCGGATCCCGACATTGACCAGCTGGTAGGTGCAGTTGGGTGTATGCCATTTGCTGTCACCTTGATGGCCTCTCGTGGGCGTGAATCAGGGTGCTCCGCAAAGGAACTGCTCGACGAATGGACGGAGCTGGGTACTGACATGTGGTCGCCTGACGGTTCACTGGAGAGCGGTATGAGCAAAACCATCAGTCTTTCGGTGGACAGCAACTTTGTCAAGAGTGATCCTGACGCGCTCTATCTTCTGGCCACTCTCTCAATGCTACCTGCCGGCACCACTCGCAAGAATTTGATTTATTGGGCACCTAAACTGAAATCCATGTCCGGGGCAATCACTACCCTCTCCCGAGCAGCACTTCTTCAGACTACAAGCCAGGACGACACCCACACATCACAGACACTCTTCATCCTCCCTGTCGTTCAATCATTTATGCTCCACCGCAACCGCATACCCGAACACATCCAGCACGCTTTACGATCGGCTTTCTGCAAGTATGTCCTAGACCACACATGCCGATACCGCGATTTGAAGTTCAAGGACTACGCTGAGGTGCTTGCTATGGAGGACGTTAATATCCAGTCCATCCTGATAAGTGCCGCCGATCATACAGGCTCCGATGACCAATTGGTCCGGGCCCTGCTCGCATTCAGCTGGTATCGACGGGACACCAAGCCCCTCATCACAGTTGCGGAGCATACCTTGAAAGTGGCGAAAGTAAACGGAAACAAACGATATATCGCTGAAGCCTTACTTTGCTTAGGTAGCTCATATTCGCAAGTCGACAATTTCGTCGAGGCCACTGGTGTACTAGAGGAAAGCTCCCTGTTGTTGGCTGCCGATCACTCCAGCCAGGGCCAGCAGCTGTGCTTTGAATGCGCCTTGGCACGCCTTCACGTCAGTAGGTTTCTGCGAGGCCACCAGGAGGAGAGAAAGGCCATCATCGACAATGTACTTGCCAGGACCAAGGACTTGGATTTATATTGGCATGCACGCGCACTCAGTGCCCTTGGATGGGTAAATTGGTGTTTTGGAAGCTACCAGCAGGCGTTGGAGGCCTTCGTTGAAGCGGTGGACACAATGAAGGGCTTTGGGTGTGCCAGGGATAAGGCATCAGCCCTTCATGGCAAGGCGGAAAGTCTCGACTGCCTGTATGTTCCGGATGAAGTGGTGCATGGGGCTGTTCAAGAGGCATGGGAAATGGCCAGGCACCTGGGACCCTCATCCATTCAGGGCGCTACTCTTTTACTCCTTGGGCGAGTTTTTGTTCGTATGGATCGCCTAGTTGATGCGATGAACGCCTTCGAGCAATGTCTCAGTGCCTTCCAATATATTGGTTCTGGATTAGGTGTCGCTCAAGCCCTGGAGACCATTGGCTATGTATATCTTCATACTGGTGCATACTCGGATGCATATTTGGCTTTCGAGACTGCTGCTGGGGCATATGCCAACTTGGGCGAGAAATTAGATGATGGCAAGATGTTTGGGTTGAGGTGCAGGGAGAACATGACGAAAGTTAAACTGAAGCAGGAGAAACCAGATCAGCACATTGGGTTTCACAGACCCAGAGCTACTCGAGAAGTGCGCGATCTTTTCTATCCTGCAGCTACTTCACATCCATAGTCATATATTCGTGAAACGAAATATTGGTCGTTATTACTTTGGCAATCTTGGGTTTTTTCAGACTAATCGTCAGAACCGGTTCCCTGGACGTAAGTAGACGTGGAGACAGACTTCGATCCCTCCTCTGTGTTCTCTCCCTCGTATACACTCCAGGTCGAGCTTGAGCCTGAGATCCAATGCCTCTGCACTCACGGACGTCTTTTGGCTAGTTGTAGCTATGAAGCCTACGGTGGTGGTTCGACTCTCGCTTGCCGGTGTTTGGTGTTCGATATGTCGTCTACCGATTTAGTGGAGGTAGAATGAACCAAAATTGTTATATTGTGCACGGCTATCGACTTGCTGCAGTGTATGCCCTCATCTTTCCCTCCTGTGTTGAATGCCTTTCTTTTAGACCCTATGCCGCTTCACACCTTTGACACCTTCGGGCCCCTTGCGAGGCTTCCTTAGGTCCCTCCGAGTCCATCCCAAAAGGCATGGATCATTCGCAGTAGAACCCTCACATGTTCAAGTTCATGGCGGCTTGAACTTGAATATTGTGTTGGAGATGCTCTCTGGCCACAGCGGGCAAGTTCTCGTCGGTTCGTACACTATAGGCCACCTACTAGTCGATGCGATGAAGCTGTCATCGCCTCCCACCTTTGAGCCTCATCTCCTCACCTCCATCCATCAAATGGCATAGGACATTCTCTAGTAAAACCGTTCAAGTTCATGGCAGCCTTTCCCAATCGCTTTCCGGCCCAAATGGGCGAGTACTCCGAGTCATTATGATTCGTATGCCAGTGGGTCGCCTAAGTAGTTGACCGGTAGCGATTTGGGTGAACGGTCAATAAACACGATGGTTAGTCTCACATGAATTTGTAGTAAGTACGGACCAATGGCACCCAGGGCCGTCTATCAAATTTCCTCGAGTTTGCCTAAATGATCAGAGCTCGTCTTTAGATGGAGGACTAAGCGTATTAGTTTCAGGATAAAGCCTGAGGCCTAAGTATTTAAGAGCATAAGCTCTACTTCTAAATGCCGGCTACTGCAGCCGAGGCTGCGACCCAGACGTGAGTTAAACTTGTTTATTGCCAGCACCTTTTCAAGTTCCACCAAACCATGAGCAGGCACCGAAATCGGTTCCCTTTTCAGAATTTGCGTTCAGAATGCCACAACTCCGAGTCTCCTTACCCGGGCGACCTTAAAATCACTGTTCATCATAGCTGCGGTGGACTTGTCACGAGCTAGAAGGAAGACTTGAATATCGCCTTGGAGTGCAAAGTTCACGAAGTGCCCGATCCAGGTAGGTCGTGCACTGTCAAGCCTATAAGTAAGACAACCAGTGAAATTACACAGCATTGCGGGGACGACGCCGAAAATGATTCCGTTCCCAAAGGATGAAACCGCCTCTTCCTCTATTGTCTCTGTCTCATCCTCCCATCACGATGGATCCGCAAGCTGGACGCTTCTCCTGGCGGAAGTTGGCCAAATCTCGATACCCCACGACAACAAATGTGCGTTGGACGATGGATCCATATTCATCTTGGAATCCTGTACTGACCTTTGTAGGACCCAGTCGCACACGAAAAATCCGCTGCTCCCAAGCTCCAAGAATATACTGCTGCTACCGGAAAGGAGATCCTGAAGGTGCTACATTCGGCGGCTGAGTTGATACCAGTGCCACTGCTGAGAAATGTGCTCGCTGTAGGTATCAAGGTGATAGAACTATGCGAGGTGAGTATCTCAATGGCAAGAGAGTATCGAGCGAACCAGACTTACTACCTCGTTGATTTAGGAAGCTACGGCCGTTGAAGAGAAAGTACGGGAACTGCAAGAACGTGTGGAAGCGCTCATGATTGTGATCGTGAAGAATGTGACCGCCAGCTCTGAAGAGGTGAAGGTTGTTGCGGCAGGCCAGGAAATTGAGGCGGACTTGAAGGATCTCCTCGAGTATGTCCTTCCTATGCATAAAAACAATCAGCGGCTAACACGACGTCTAAACAATTCAGCACCCTGAACACAATTATTTCCGACGTCAGCCAGCTGATCCGTCGTCAGAATCGGTTCCTCACAGTCGCTTTCTCAAATCTGAACAAGAACAAGGTTGACGGGTGCGTGGGTCGCCTCGCGATTGCTCTCGAGAAATTCGGTGTAAATGCCTCAAACTTTATTGTCAACGCACGACTTACTTTTGCATAGGTTGGAAATGATTTGCGTCAAACGAGGGAAATTTTACATCAAACCAGGGCACTTGAGAATGTGCAGGAGCAGCTAAAACGAATCCAGTCCCTCACTCAGTTCGTTGCTAATCAAATCGTCCACGTCGCCGATCAAGTTATCCTCACACGCAATGATGTGAAGGACATGAAGAGTTTCTGCGAAATGCTAACTAGCCAAGAGCAAGAAGCAAGATCAAGGAAACTCGAACGACAAGATATGCCGTCGAAGCCCACAATCTTCTACGGACGCGATAATCTAGTGGAGAAGACGTCCAAGCTACTGTCATCGCCGGAGACGGCACTGCACATGTGTCTTCTTGGTCCTGGCGGGATGGGAAAGACTTCACTGGCGCTGGCAATCGTCGAATCACCTCTCGTCCGAGCCAAGTTCCAGGAAGAGCGTCGTGTGTGGGTACCTTGCCTCGAAGCAACATCTGCCAGCCTCTTCCTGCAGGTCCTCTACACGAGCCTTCGAGTCAAGCGCCAAACCGACAGCATCATGAGCGACATCCTAAACGAGCTCAAATCATCCAAGGACCCCTACCTGCTCCTGCTTGATAACTTCGAAACACCGTGGAATACGACTGGCTTGGATGGCCAGAAGCGAGTTGAGGATACACTTCACAAGTTGAATCAGCTCAGTCATGTATCCATCCTTATCACTATGCGCGGATCACACTCGCCGACTATCGACGTTGACTGGCATTCGGAAATTATCCCAGCAACTGACCAGAAGGCGTGCCGGGGCATTTGTCAAAGGATCAACCCGCGATGGAACTCGGATCCCGACCTTGATGATCTGGTGGATGCAGTAGGCTGTATGCCTTTTGCTGTCACTTTGATGGCCTCTCGCGGACGAAAATCAGGGTGGTCAGCGGGGGCACTGCTCGATGAATGGAGACAGCGAGGCACTGATATGTGGTCGCCTAATGGCTCGCTGGAGAGTGGGATGAACAAAAGCATCAGCCTTTCGGTGGACAGTGATTTCGTTAAGAGCGACCCTGACGCACTGTATCTTCTGGCCACTCTCTCGATGCTGCCTGCTGGTACCATTCGCAAGAATCTGATTTATTGGGTACCTAAAGAGAAATTGACGTCTGGGGCAATCACTACCCTTTCCGAGGCAGCACTTCTTCAAATTATTGGTCAGGATGAGGACCATGCATTGCAGACGCTTTTTGTCCTCCCTGTCATCCAATCATTCATGTTGCACCGCAACCGCATACCCGAACGCATCCAGCAGGCAGTGAAATCAGCTTTCTGCAAGTACGTCCTGGACCACGCATGTCGTTACCGCGATCCAATGTTCAAGGCCAACGCCGAGGCGCTTGCTAGGGAGGACATCAACATCCAGTCCATCCTGGTGGCCGCCACCGGCCATGCATGCTCCAATGATGAATTGGTTCGGGCACTGCTCGCGTTCAGCTGGTATCGACGGGACACCAAGCCCCTCATTTCATTCGCGGAGCACGCCTTGAATGTGGCAAAAGCAAATGGAAACGAGCAATATATTGGTGAAGCATTGCTATGCTTAGGCAGTTCATATGCAGAAGTCGACAATTATATCGAGGCGAAAGGTCTATTGGAAGAGAGCTCTCGGTTATTGTTTGGTGACCGCTCCACCCAGCAGTTGGGCTTCGAGTGTGCTTTGACACGCGCATTCGTAGGCTGGCTTCTACACGGCCGTTACAAAGAGAGGAAGAGAATCATAGAAAATGTACTGGTTAGGACCAAGGACTCGGACAAGTACTGGCATGCACGTGCACTCGATGCCCGTGGTTGGCTCTATTGGTACTGCCATGAGTTCCACCAGGCCTTGGAGGTTTTTATTCCAGCAGCGGATGTGCTGCTGCTCCTTACATGCAACAGGGATGCAGCATCGGCCCTTTATGGCAAGGCACGCGCCCTTGATCAGCTGTACGTTCCAGATGAGCAGGTGCTGGACGCGGTTCAAGAAGCATGGGAGGTGGTCAAACATTTAGAACCCTCATCCATCTCTGGTGATATTCTTGAGCTTTTTGGGAGGGTTCTCCTTCGGATGGGTAGGCTAGTAGATGCATCACTCTTCTTCGATGAAAGCCTTGGTGCACAACGATATATTGGTGCTACGTTGGGTGCTGCTGATGTTTTGTCGGATTTCGGGTACATGTACCTTCACACAGGTGCTTACTCAGACGCATATTCGGCCTTTGAGGCAGCGACCAAGACATATGCCGAATTGGGTGATGAATCATGCTGGTATGAGCCACCGTCCAGGGAGAATATGGAGAGGATCAAATTGAAGCAGGAGAATCCTGAGCAGCGTATTGGGTTCCACAGGCCAAGGCTTGATCGAGACGACGATCTTTTCTATCCACCGGAAGTCACTTCCCATCCGTAATTACCAATTGATGAATGTACTCAGACTAGGAGATGACATGGATCGCAAGAGGAAGACCTCGACGGCTCGAACGGGTTTCCGAAATGAAAATTTCGTGCGCAGGTACGGCTAGCCTCATTTACTTCAAGGACTCAGCAAAGGTAACAACATACTTGCTTCCGATTATTCAATGTTCATCGTCGTGCTGCTATACTTCGAGCTGAGATCTCAATACTGACTCACCACACTTATAGTTATACTGCGCCGCCTAAATTTGTGGTTAGTTGATCACGCCTCCAAGTCGTTTGCTCGCATCGTTCATTGGATTTACATCCATATTTGTGTTTCAGCACCATGTAATCATACAGTAAGCTCAATCCTTGTCTACAGGATCCTCTATGGAGCCAACCTCTTGCGAAATGAGAACTTCACCTAGTCCGGCCAGGCGTTTGGAACCTTGAGTCTGATGGACGGCCTCTGTCTTTCTCGGCGGGGCGCGCGCTGTATCCAACTCGGAATCCACCCATCTACATAAACGGTTAACCCACCCCAGGGAGTCCAGTGGGCAATAGTTTATATATAAAACATGTGCCCGCGCCTGGTATCGCCCTCGTGTGTTTGAACCTTGGGCTCTGCCAGTGCATCCTCCCTCTGGCACATCAACACCTAGCGACAGAGTCGGCAAACCTCCAGATGTTCCCAGCAACAGACTCAGTGACGACGCAGGTGTTGAAGACTTTTTCTTTGCTGCGGCTGGCTTGAATATACACGACCGCTAATCCTAGATACTTGTGTATCGGAGCAATGCATTACTTAGGTACCTGGGTTTGTCGCTAGTTTATCTTAATTCTCGGTGAGTTTCGGACCTCGACCCTCTCGTTGCACGCACATCGAATTCATAAAGAACGAGAGTAGGCCCAGCAGTGAGTGTGAATATTACGAGTTCCATTTATGGAAATCGTTCTTATAACCTGACGTCGCAGCGGGTAGTGCTGCCGCGAGCTGAGTTGGAGCTAACTCGAGCTGATTACGAGTCCCTCTCTAGGGACTCGTACTTACAGCCCTTTGCATAAGTTCGTGAAAGTCAAACATTTCCGAAATTTGTCACGTGATGATGTGCCTGAACCAAACAAAAGAGATCCTGCCCTCGCCGCTCGTTACTTTCGAGTCCTACCCCCTGCAGTTGAGACTGTAATGAACGAGAGACTTACCCTGCCTTGCCTATGGCCGCGCATACTTTCGTTTTTATTGTTCTACCCTCGCCTGAGAACGCCAGAGGCATGAACCATTATTCGCTGCGTTGCTCTCAACGAAACTCACTTATCAAACACAATGACGCGCTCAACTGATGATGGGTCCGACATATCAAAATCACGGACATCACAGTACATTTTCTGGAGATCATTAAGGGAGAGGATTCTTTCAGGGGGTGTAGTGAGGAATAAAGTCACCTTGTTCGACAGGATAGGCAACGAGAAGTAATGAAACCGCCTCAAATACAACTTCTCAGAGGTTGTTAATATAATTATAAACTACACAAGAGGAGCAGCGTGGAATCTCTTGGATCTCACCGGTTATTTCCTAAGTATCTCAATACTTCCTTCCAGTTGAAGTCATCCGTAATCTGAGGTGGTAGTGAGAGCGCCTTTGTTTGGTTCAGGCACGTTGTCACGTGACAAATTTCAGAAATGTTCAACTTTCACGAACTTATGCAAAGGGCTGTAAGTAATGTCACGACACCAATGGCCTATCGGCCCGATCCTGTCACAAGTCACTGTACCATTGGCACGTGATTAGTTGTATTGAAGAATCGGAGATTTAAAATGGATCACATGTCCGAATTCAACCATCAGATTACACCGGATATTTAGGCGCTCGTAGTTTTTCACGCTCCACTCATCAGCTTCAAGGATCGTTCAAAGAAGATCGAACTTTCGCATCCCAGAAATGACATCTAGAGCTGTCTAAGAAGGCATCAGGCGGAAGATTGTTCTTGCTTTCGATGTTGGGACGACCTACAGCGGTATCTCATACAGGCAAGCACAATTGAGCATGTGTTGAATCCGAGACGACACTTATCCACAAATCTCGTAGTATTCTAGATCCTGGTCTGGTTCCAGTCATAAAAGGGGTGACCAAGTATGAGGTTTAAACTTCCTGGCGTGATTGTTTCTCAACCAGCCTTTGTCGTTCTACCCAGATATCCTGCACAGGAGACGACGTCTGGAGCCTCGAAGATTCCAACTATTATCTACTATGATCTCAACGGGAAAATAAAAGCTGTTGGTGCGGAAGCTATGGAGGATGGGGTATACGAGACCGCGATAGATCTGGGTTGGGAAAAGGCGGAATGGTTCGTTTCATTGGTTTCCCTTTAAATGGTCCCTTATTCTAATGAATTTTTATGTAGGTTTAAGTTACACCTTCGATCAAAGTATGGAAGCGGAAAGAAGATGAACGAAAATGTGCCGCCCCTCCCTCCCAACAAAACTGTCATCAATGTCTTCGCGGACTTCCTCCGATATCTCCTAGAATGCGCCTCAAGCTACATTCAAGATACACATCCCGGTGGTGTTGGCCTCTGGAAGACGCACAGGAATGAGGTTCACTTCGTCTTATCTCATCCAAACGGCTGGGAAGGCAAGGAACAAAGCCAGATGCGTCAAGCTGCTGTCGAGGCAGGTCTTATCCCTGACACACTCGCAGGCCATGAGCGGGTGTCCTTTGTAACAGAGGGAGAAGCAAGCTTACATTTTGCTATCGAGAACGGCGTCCTATCGCAAGCCTCAGAGGTGCGTTTTCGACTCAAGGCTGGAATAATACTAGGTATAGACAATGATTTTCACTTTGGAAGGGCGAGGGTATCGTAATTGTGGACGCAGGAGGTGGCACAATAGATGTCAGCACCTACAAGCGGACGCAGGTTTTGAACCAGGCGGGACGATCCTTTGAAGAAATAGCGATCCCACAGTGTAAGTTTTTGTGCGGATCGGTCGAAGTAGATTTTGACTTGATCTTGAATCACCAGGTTACTTCCATGGATCCGTTTTCGTGACCATCAAGGCGAAGGAATATCTGAAAAGTAATATCTTCCTCTTTTGGGGGATCTTTTGGTAGTGTTGATGTTCGCGCTTGATGTACAGGGCTTCTATCAGGTTCTAAATATGCCGTCGACATCGACTACATAGCAAACTGCTTCGATACGACCACAAAGGCAAGATTTAGAAGGATTGAAATGCCCCAGTATATCAGATTTAGAGGACCTGGCGAAAACGACACAACGTACGATATACGCTCTGGACAGCTGAAGATTGCTGGGTATGAAACACCATCTCTCTTTCGGTCCAAGACTCGGATATAGCTAACCAAAATATTCACATATATAGCACCGAGGTCGCAAAGTTTTTTCAACCTTCAATAGACTGCATTATACAGGCAGTTGTCAATCAATGCAAGGTAGCACATAAGAAAATAACTGTGAGCGACTTCCAGATCTTTCATAGATGAAAGAGATACTAATATGGTTCGCAGCATGTCATCCTTGTTGGAGGCTTTGCTGCCAGCGACTGGCTCCTTGATAAAGTACGCACAACGCCAACTCAACGAGGGCTGGAAGTCATTCGTCCAGAAAGTCATGTGTAAGTCGAGCGCGACGTTCCCGTTCATATTTGACCCATTTCAAATACTAGGAATAAAGCTGTTTCCGATGGCGCCGTTTCATTCTACCTGGATCATCACGTTCACACTCGGATATCCAAATTCACTTATGGAGTGGACGCGGACAGTGAATACATCGCAATGGATCCGGAACACAGAAAAAGGCAACACACGGTTTACAGAGATCCAGAAGGGGCCAAGAGAGTACCCAACGGTTTTGCAATGGTTTTGCCAAAAGTGAGTGTCGGCCATTCTTCCCCAAGGAGACAAAATTTAACGGCACTCATTTTCAAGAACACCCAAGTATCAGAGACACAGGAGTTTAGGCGCTCCTTTTCCCAGTCCGCTTCCAACGGAGCTTCCCTCAAATCATTAGGAGTGGAAATATTCTCCTACCGAGGTAACAAAGTCAATCCTGAATGGATGGATGTTGACAACAGTCAGTCATTAATCAAACCACTATTTGAGTACTAACTCGAACACCTTCGGGTTTGAATCCAGACAGTTACACCTCCGTTTGCAACCTCGAAGCGGACATTTCTCATCTACCCAAATTTCCCCAGATGAACTCGTCCGGAGAGATTTTCTATAAAATGAATATGACCGTTATTCTTCTTTTCGGACTGACAGAGACTCGAGCCCAGTTAGCGTGGATCGAAAATGTGAGTATTAATTCTCCTCTCATTCTCCGGTGCAATGCTTAATTCAGTTTGCTGTGGCAGGGTTCTGAGCGCAAGTAAGTATTCAGTGGGGCTAACCTTGAACGACCAAGACTGACACTTCCATGTACCTGAAGGGGTCCGGCCCAGACTAATATATGATGCTGCTTAATTCATCATATATTTTTCGGGGTAGAGCTGTACTTCCGTTCAGTTTTTTCTACTTGAAAAAATTAACCCTCTGCAGAATGTCCTTGATACATTATATATTCACTACATTCCTATTAGTTCCGAGTCTTCTGATCTCTTCAATAACTGCAGTCGTCCCAGGGAGTAACCCTGTCCAGTTATTGTACAATGAGAGAACTCGGCGAATTCTATTAGTCCTGTGGGTGTCGACTGGTGTGTTTCCACTTTGTGATAACCCCCAGAGTCTCAAATACTTAAGCTCAAGTAGCATTGATAGCTCACAGTTCCCCGTGTCTTGGGTGTTGTACCAATACCGCACATTTTCGATAGCATCAGATATGAGGCCTCTCTTTACGATACATCAAGTAGTAATATACCTCCTTACTACCCCATCGTCACTAGCACTCCAAACTTCTGTACGACCTTCATTATGCCTGACACTAACACACCTCACAGGATCACAGTCCGCTCCAACAAGCTCGGCGCTCACAGCTGGTCCATCGGGCACCACACTGGCGATATACGGTAAACCATCAGAAGTGGCGATGGCGAGTCCCACCCTCTCCTCTCGAGAAACGAACGCCAGATCTTCAATCTCGGTATCCAGTCTGCTAAAGGCCGTTAACGGCGTTGCGAGCGAACGGGTGTCGTATAAGGTCACGACACCAGTAGCCGATCCTGTCGCGAGTAGATTGTGACTCTCGTCGTACGTGATGGATGTCAGTGGTTCACCGGTTGTCGATGAGCAAAATATGGACTTCTTGAAGCCTAGGTCAAGAACTTCAAAGGCGCCGGAGGACAGTCCACAGAACGCAACCTTGGAGTTTGCTTCTGGACTTTCACGATGATCGTCTGAGACTGGGGGCTTTCTTTCCTCTCCGTCAGGAGGGAAAGGCATGCGTTCTCCCAGACTCAGAGACACAATCGGTGAGTGGGCGTTAAATGACGAGATGCGTTCGCCTGATGATACGTCCCAAAGTTTGACGGTGGAGTCTAGCGATGATGAGACGATATTCCGCCCTACGGCGATGATGGCAGTCCCAGTCACCGGCCTGACATGTTGTCGCAGTGTACGTGCCGGGACAATTCTCGTCCCAGAGCGAGAGGGTAGCTCTGGTAGTTCAGTAGGCAGGATAGTCAGAGAGAAATCTTGTCCCGAGGACAATATGACGCGAGATGACGGGAAGAATTTGAGTGAGGTGACAAGGCTTAGATGAGGACGTGAGGTTGCCTTGGATTTTGTCGTGTCGATAGCCAATGGAGAAAGAGTGCCTCGTGGAAGCTTCGTGGTCGTTGTGGGATAGAGAAAAATAGACCCGTCAAGAAATCCCGTCGCAAAACGTGAAGAGTCCGGTGAGACAGCGAAGGCAGTGATCCTGTGAGGCTGAGTTGCGTCAAGTGATTATCCAAGCGCAATTGGAGAAACATACGCGGGAAGGATTCGACCTCTCCTCGTCCTGATATTCTTGCACGGCTGTCAGTACTGTTGTGGGAGGACATCCAAGTGGTTTACAGGCCACAGTATGGTTCTATTCTCCATCAGAGCCGAAGGTAAAAGAAGGATCGTCACTCACACCAGATTGGTCGGTTGATAGCTTAACATCACCTTCGATAGTTTTTAAAACGATGAGATCTCTATTCACTTCATCAAGTTCCGCCTGAACTTTGGCATGGATGGAGATTTCAGCCTTCTTGTAGCAGGATACCCAGAATTTGTCGAATGGAATAATTCCTTCTTGAACTTCTTGAATTACTTCTGGGTAATTGTGTTGAATAGTAACGACTGGTAATGACAATGGAGAAGAGATCATGATGGCGAGAATGGGTGTTGCAAATAAAAGTGCGCGGCCACTACGTAGTCGTTGCGTAATCGCAGAGCCGGGATTACCGGGACGGATAGATCCATAACGAAACTTGCGCGGCAATCAGACGAAACATCCATGAGAAGTGTTTAGTACATATATAATTACGGGCTACGAGCGAAGGCGAAAGCGATGCTTTAAACAAAAATGATAGGGAAGTTGTGCCAATAATTGATGAGTAAGATGAATAGGTATTGTACAGAATCCATAGTTGTGGGACGCGATATTTCCCTATATAAATGAAGAATATAAGATACACATGAACGAATTGA
>Ga0247742_10001508_pt1 | contig 16165 bp, 14 predicted proteins | sample UWRJL208509C2_FD_180944 | JGI IMG/M metagenome (GOLD analysis project Ga0247742, IMG submission 180944) | Plant litter microbial communities from Arlington Agricultural Research Station in Wisconsin, United States - UWRJ-L208-509C-2 | ecosystem: Environmental > Terrestrial > Plant litter >...
CCATTGCCTTGTTAATGTCAACGAGCCATTGGAGGGCAAGAATAACATCAAACCTGAGCTGTCCCTGGGAGTTTTTGTGAGCACCCAAGGACGCTGCTTTTAGCATCCGCACCAAGAATAAGGTGGACGCTGGGTTGTCGAGTGTATCGTCCCGGGCATCAATGAGGATGCCATTTCCCAAAGTATCCTCCTCCGGGTGTAAATCCTGCGTCATTGAAACCCCAAAGAGGTTTTCAATCTCTAACAGGGTGAAGAGACCAAGTAAAACATTGTTTTCGATGAATTTCTCTGTTTGGGTAAGAGTGCGCTGAAGGAAAGTCTTGTAGAGCGTGAAATCGATGATGCTCTTGCCAATCGTCACAACATCCCCTTTCCACCAGACCAGAACTGCACGTGGAGTTGCTTTTGCAGTAATACTAAACTCGTGCATCCAGAGCCGCACAGTTGAGAAGGGAGCAAGATTGTAGTCTTGCAGATAGCGTTCGCAAAATTTCATAGCCCGTCTATGAAGAATGGTGTCAGAAAAGTTACTTGAGCGTAATCAAGAACTCACTTGAAGGTAGTCTCATCATCGTTGCCCTCTTCAAACCATTTCAAAAACTTGTGACACGCCCGCAGCCGTATAGAGTACTGGACCTTGGCAATGACAGGTGGAATATGGAAAATGCTTCGATAAGTCCCATCGCCATTGAGACATTCAAGAGCGATGAAAACCATGATGGGCGAGACAAAAACATTGGTAGCGTTCATTGGGGTTTCCGGAAAGTATAATGTGTCGAATAGGTCAAAGAGCTTTAGTAAGATGTTGCTGTTGATTGGCCCAGATTCCCTCTCAAGCTCAGCCCATAGATCGAATAGGGCTGCTTTCTGAGGTTCATCAAAAATGAAAAGTGATTTCTTGGTACCAAAGTGCCCTAAGCGATATGCCATTAGGACTGTCCAGATAAGTTTGATCTCAGTGGCAGCATAGTTTGCCACAGAGCGCCGCTGGGTCAGAGCAGAAAATTTGCGATGTCTGAATCGGTTAGGAGAGCCCCTTAATAAATATGAACAGTCAATACTGGGTGGGCTAGTTCAGTGAGTAGACCACTTACGGAGTACAGTTTGTCATTCTCGCGCACACTGAGTCGTGAAGCTTGTGGTCAGCTAGAGCCTGGACATCTTCTTTGTATGACAGAACACCTGCAACCCGAAGTGCTTTGACACGGGGATCATTGCGGTCGAGTTGGTAGGGGGCTTGGACCGTGCTTCTGTCAAATTTCGAAAGAAGGTTATCAATCCCTGTCGTAACATAGACTGGAAGGATGGTCCTGATATCCTTAGGTACACTTTCCAATGGTGCAATAAGAGGGAGTTTCTTTTGGCGGAGAAGTTGTTCAGCTTCGCAGAAATCGGCATCCTCCTGCTCGGAAGGCGTTGGGTCTGATTTGTGTCTCAAACCCACTGGTGCCTCTGGTTCATCGATGACTTGTACTTCGAAGTAATGTCGAAGACTAAGACTCTCTGATAGGGTCTGTGACACTGGAACCACCGTCCATTTCCCTGTGATGCCCTTCGCCGTTCTATCAGGCTGCCAGTCATCATCCACATCCAATGACGCGACACGAGTCGTCTGTTTGGCCTTCGGCCGCTTTACATCCACTCCCCTGTGCTTGGTGGACCAGTGTTTGTTCATTGTTTTCGGCATTGGTGTAATCATGCCACATTCCACACACTTCCGAGCGGTATGGAAGACGCGTAGTCCAGCAATTGGCGCAGGAAGGGTGTCAGTGCCAACCGGCTGGGGCTCATTGCCTGACCAGTTGTTGAAGGGACGGCCAGCTGTCAGAATTTCCTCGACGCTATCAATATATGCATCAGCGATAAGAGAATTGACGATAGATTCAAGGAAAGTGGCAAGGGGGGGAAGTCTCATTGTGGATGGTTCATGATCAAAGGCCACCTTAGATTCCTCCCATGCCTGGGTATGATCATTCCAGCGGCTTCGGCTAGCTAACGCAACTTTGGCCAGGTGATTGAACAGATGGGATAGCGGGATCCCTTCTTGGCAACCAGAGCAGATGATGAGCTTAAGATCGCAATGAAACACAAGCCCATAGCTATGCAGAACTTCCGTCGTGACCAGAAGTTCAGGATGTCTTGTGTGCTGTGTTTCCGGCTCTTTCATTGCCACTGGACTTTCGTCTTCATTCCAACGTGCCTCTGGAAGATCGGGTACATGCGGCGGGATGCAAGATATTAGAGTATCCTCATTCTCATCATCACTGCTTGGCTGGTCCCAGTTGATCCCTGCGATCTTGGTTGCAGAGCGAGGGTGTGAGGACTTGTGCGGATCCTCTTCCCCTACCTCCTCGTCCTCCTCGTCCCATCTGTCCCCGTCCCCTCCCTCCTCTTTTTCCTTTACCACACCCACTACGCGTTGAGTACAGTTCTTTGGCTTGCCCGTTGTTTGTGATATTAAGGGTCTATACCTCTGCGTTGCTGGAGTGGCAGGGATACCCGGTGCAGCTAGAGTCCAGCACTTCAGATCTAGCCTCAGAGAATAGTCAAGAATAGACCATACATGTCTGAGATGGGGTCGTATTGCGTTTCTTCTGGTCTGAAGAAGAAAAGAATGAATATCGGCTTTAAAGCTCCAAGAGACAAATGCTTACCAGGCGAGATAAGCTCCTCTTGCTCGTCAATAACATCCAGAGCATCTGCAACATCTGGTTCCATTTGTCCAACTGTTGTAAGATACTCTACTTCATCCTCAATATCCTCTGTTGCATAGGGTTGAATGTTGTCATCTTCGGTGCCAGGATCGTGGATTTTGATCGATTGAGGGGGCACTGCTTCCATCTCTGAGGCAGTTGTAGCAATTTCTGGTGCTGAAGCTGAGATCATGATTCAGAGATATACAATCCAGAGTAGAATTGAAATCACATACCACTGTTCAACCTCTTGTCGACGTACTCTTTGATGAAGTCAAGTTCTTCGCTTGAAAGCTGCTGAGTCGACTCTGGAGCACTGAGCAGTTCTCTATTGCTGAACTGAGTGAAAATTCTATGAAAACGATTTAGAAACACAGACGCTCTGCTCTCCTCTATCCCATTGTTTCCAACTAGCAAAAATGTCCACTGGGGGAATTGCGCCCCTAGAGATGAAATCACAGTCTTCGCCATGAACCAACAAGCGCTTAGAGGTCACTTATGTAAGTTTATTGAGAGATAATGAAACTAATGCAACACGCACTCCATCGAAAGTATATCTAGCAGAATAAGAAGTTGCAATGAAGAAGATGCTGGGTCGATTTAGTCTCCCGTAGCCAGCCTGACGAAACTCCGTGACCTCTTGTGACAAGTCACAATGCAAGCAGGTACTCCATCGGGTCGATTAGGTAGACACGGTAAAGTGACATGAAGTCACCCAGAGGCAGTTTCAAGGTCACACATCTGGAGGGTATTTGGATTGCGGAAATTCTGGCGACTAGGATGGCAGCAATTCCTACACAGCCAAAGCAGCACAGGGATGGACGACGATGAGGACAATGATGCACTTGCGAGGAAAGAGAAGGTGGCTGGGAAGAAGTGAAATGTAGTGTACGACTCCAAGGATGAGGAGAGGCCGCTCAATAACAATGGATTGGATAGTGGGGAGTCCCTATGAGTCTCGCAAAATTATTGCTAGCCTCACAACTCCAGTAGAATCTGGTAGAATTACTCATAGCATGTTCTGAGATGCCAATCCATGCCAAGAAATCCGTATTTTTTGTGATGGCGTTGAGGTAGTGGCTGTATGAAACATGTACCAATTTTGAATACATGGAACGCGTATGACATTATTTATCGGCAAAAATTCATGGTCCCGATGCGATCACCAAATCATGGTCACAGTCGCATGTCATAGTTTGGCAACTATGATGCCGACATGGTTTCAATGCGGACTCCGACATTCCTCACAGTAGTATTAAAAAAAATTAGGTTCTAATAGCAAGATATCTACCAAGAATTTACTAATTTTTTCAACGTGATCGCTCTCTCGAATACTTCCGATCGCGGAACATCCGGAACAAGGATTAAGCGCCCAACGACGCCTTCCACTCTTTACTTTTACCTTCAACGGGGCTTATAGATTTATTTATTACTAAGTAATTTTCGAAGTTATTATTCACCTTATTCTACGGTTTTGTTCATAGTATAAAAGCTTCCAAGTTTGAGGCTCGACTAAGCAGTTTTCGTAGATTGCGAGTGTCACGTGACTTAACTCCGTGGGGATCACCACCATCAATGCATGGTCACAGTCATGAGGAGCACCGGCATGACCGTGTGCCGGCACCATGACCATGAATTTGGTTCTGGGGTATGTGTAACCGAGTCTGACCATAGCATTATTCCATGTACTATTAGATAGAAACCATGTAATTTTATATAAAACCATGACCAACACTCTGTAAAATGTGGTAGGTACGACAATAAACCGTGTTTTCTGTCGTGACTGTGTCAAATGCCGAAAAATAAGGTCATAAACGTGTCTCATCACGCTCGGTCCCAAGAGGTGTTGGATCGGGCAATGGCGGACGTGGATCTCACATACCCAATTTGGTACTCGGTGATTTCCTATCAATTGGCGCTCTTCGGCAGTACTCTCTGCACTCCACCGAAGGAAAGCTCTTGGTTGCTCGTGGGGACCACTCCAGCCAACAGTTAGGCTCTGAATGTGCATTGGAGCACGCTAATCTTAGCTTGTATCTTGACATTAGCAGAAAGGAAAAACGAGGCCATCATCAAGGATGTACTTTCTACGGCCTTTGCTTCAACTTGATTAAAGCTCTTATCGCACATAGTCTCGATTTTTGGGGTGATTTGTTTTATGGTCATCATAAATGTCTCATAAATACGAGTGAATAGACTGTGGGATGCGTCGTATGCCAAAACTCTGATCATAATCAAGTCAAGAGCAAGGCGAAAACTCAGAGTTCACATCACGAGCAGACGGGCGATTATTGCTTACTGGATTTTCATAAATTGCGATTCATTCTTCATGTACAGCGGTCTCTTAAACCAATCTCGCTAATTGTTAGCTTTGAGTCAACAACGCTCCAATTTGCATGAGCCTCGAGACGCGATGTTCTGTCAGTTCTGAAGCCAGAATTGTTTCTCAGTAAGTGCTCGCTGAATCATGGTGCTTTACTATAAACAAGTTTATGAGAGCGCGGAAGGAAAATCAAAGATATTTGCTGCAGGTGTTTGGTGGTTATCATTCCTTAGAAGAGGTGAGTGTTCAAGAATCTTGTAAGTTGGATGAGTCCACGGTCCGCAGTGTCAAGTGATGCCATGTTGGCACTGGCCTCAATGCCGGCTCTGCCGTTTTTCCTTATTTGGGGGGGAGGTAGTACCTCCCCTCCGTGGGAACGACGTCCGTGATCGGGCGATCCGACAACTCTTGCTCGGTCCTGCTGCCGCCTCTGTTGGTCGCCGTCGGACTTTCCGAAATCAAAATTCATTGCAGATCATGAGCAGACACTGAACCGAGGCTTAACATTCTGTTGAACATTGGCAACAGATCGAATAATATCATCTTTTATTCAGTCTGTTTTATAGCACCTAACCTCACATACTGTACTATTCCGACCAACTCTTCATGCCAAGTGACGCGTGACGCCTTCGAAGAGATGGGGAACTCTTCAAAATCGAGAAGGACGCGTGACAGGACAAAAAATTCGTCTCTTCAACACCAAAAATCGCCTTTTTTGGTGTTATTGAGCCGCCCAGCGGGAGATTTTTTTGTCCCGCTCTTCAGACAAGGTTTGGACGCGTGACGTCCTCGAAATCTCTTCTCTTCGAGGGTGTCTGTGACGCGTGATGAGAAGAGTAGGTCGGATCAGTACAGTACTAGTGGATGTCTAGGACCTTCAGTACGTCATCTTTCAATGTGTTGTCCAGGATCGTCAGGGCTCTATTCTCTCACACTGGCCCTGCAGTGCGGCAGGCTCCCTCACCTTTCTTTTGTGACGGAGCTGCGACTCTTCCTCCCTTTCTTCGCCACCAGGACCTACACAGTCCATGCGCCTCTTTTACTGGATAGTGGGTGATCCCCTCACAAATATTTACCCACTCGACTACCCCTTTGGTGACAATCCGACCGTCAGTGACCTCCACCAGGAGGTGTTTAATGCGCATGACTGGTTGTCAGAGACTCATCATTATTTGAGATTCTATAAGGTGTGCTCTCTTTTTCCCCAGCTGAAATTTTACGTCTTACACGCTATGCTAGGTTGAAGTCTCAACGCAAGAGCTTGAGACATTGACTGGGCATCTTATGGACCGGCCGTCGATGATGCTGGCACCAGATGCTATATCAGCATATTTTCATGAACAACCGCCTAGCGGCTTGGTGAACCTCATTGTCAAGCCAGTCATGCAGTATGTCCACAAGTCGAGAGAGGGCAAGCGCAATTGTCGAGGACAAGAGGAGAAAGCTCTAAAGACTTACCCACCAAAACCTCGGGGTCGTGCAAGCCCAACAGCCATCACTAAGCCAGCTGCTCACAACCAGCGCCTTATTAGCAAAGCCGCAAACGAGGAGCACCCTTCTTACTCAAAGCCAACCATTGTTGGCGCACACACACTCACTAAAAGAGAGCGAAGTCTTGCCTCAAAGCACTCCCCGACACAACCTGAGCATCAGGAATCTTCCTCAGAGTCTCATGATCCGGACACGGCGCTGGATGAAACTGTTTCAGCACCGCAAGGCCTGGACTCTATTAAAGTCAATCTAGTTGTCGAGCAGGAATTCTCCGACCGGGAAGACGGCCTGCATGTTTCTTTCGAAGACGAGTTGCCTTTAGCCCGCCCACTTATGATCGCGCAAGCCAAGCGCCAAGGCGTGGCCGCCTGGCGGTGAGTTACTACACTTATTTGTCTAACCGAGCCCACTCAAACTAAATCCATCCCAGCATATGTGAACATTGCCAATGGGTGTCAAAATCGAAAGATAGTCTCGGAAAACACTATGCCTGCTGCCATGGTCGTGGATTTGTTTATAATGACAAGAGTACGGCACAAATATCTCATTCTCATTGGCTATTTCTCACTGATGTGCCTTAGACTCCGGCCAAAAGTTAGGCATTTGTACGAGGAAGGCATCAAATCCTGACCAGTTGGGTAAGGTGGTGCTGGTGCTGGAGTGCTTTGTGAAGGAATGCAAGTTTCAACATGCAGATTCGCGCAGATTGCTTGATCACCTGCAGGGGATTCATTATCAGCACATCAAAGTTGCGAGCCTCACGTTAGATCAATAGTTGTGTCCGTAACACTTCCAATAAATTTATCATTCTGTTATGTAACTTTTCAGTGTCTGGCGTTGTCTGCGGGACTAATCGTGCTCGATGTGGAGTATTTTCCTAGGCTACTGGACCTGCCGCTGTCAAACGCGGATGAGCATAAGTGGGCTTGGAGATGGCTCGGGTTCTGGTTCAGAGACACAGAAGGTAGGCATATCGGTCATGAATTCGAAGAATTGGATCAAGGGACTGTCGATTTCTTGCTGGAAACCCCACCGCTAGAGACGATCATCAAGTGCACTGCGATATGAGTTAGTGAAGATATGAGAGAAGGTCAAATGATTCGTACTTTCTCTCCTCATAGCCAGTTTTGATCTCTGATATATGCATCACTCTTGAAATCCAGGAGTTACATGGCTCCGCTCAGGCGCTGGTCGGAAGATCTGGATTGTTTCAGAGTCGTAACTGTAACAAAGCGTGACGAAGTTTGAGTTTGAAGATTGAGTAGAACTATCAGCGACTCACTTGATTAATCAAGCAACTGTGATCTTCTTCATCCTCTCATTGTCGCATTTCTGATATCGCGACCAACGACATCATCTCGAGTACCGAGTACAGACACCACAGCCGATTTCCGAACTTGCGAATGATCGAGCTACCTCAGACGGACCAAGATGGGGCTGCGCCTGACAATGAACGAGAATCTTCACAGACAGCTGCTCCTTGTCTGCAATAGTCCTTGGAATGTAGCTGCCTTTTTGGCGTGTGAGCTCGGACTGCCTGATATCGTCTCTGAACTCGCGAGTATGCCCGTTCAGGATGTTCGTCTTATATCCAAAAACATGAGCATCAAGATGGATGTCCAAACACAACGCTCTCACCAGAGTATCATGGTACGTTTCTGTTCCTCGGGTGGATGGTAGTCGAACTAGGAGGTTCAAAACAGCCGCTGCAGTCCGAAAGATTAATAGCCCAGGTAAAATTTTGCCTCATTTGCAAGCAGACAAGTAAGGCTAGACTGGGTTGCACTTATTCCAACCTCATAGTCACTAGATCACGAGTGTCAGCATCACAGTTCACGAATCTGACAAAGAGGAAACCTAAGGAGCGTTGAAAAGTACGCGGATCCTTGTCGGCAGATCCACCAGGTGTCGAGTCGATGAGAATCTCTTGACTGGCGGACATAGATATAGATATTGACGGGGAGCAGGCCTGGCATGAAAGGATTTCGGATTTCTTCTTGAAAGCGACGTTCCGAGATGAAGTTGCACTGCTTGGTGGCACCAACAATGTTCGATGATTCTTAACTAACCAGTATGTGGTCCATGTCCGCGAGACGCTCCAGCGGTTAGGGCCAGTAACGTTTGCCAGGCGACATTCGATGGTGTCAATGGGGAGATAAGATTCAGGGTCACAGTGCTCTGGCACTATTTCTCGATGAATCGGCCCTCCTCAATACGGAAATGGCTGGCGTATTTTGTTTCTCTAGTCTCTCAAGTATACCCTAGCAATATATTCTCCCGGGCTCCTCCCTCTACCTGAGAGTAATAATCGTTAGGGAGTCTTCAAGCCGACAGCACAATGAAAGGAATCTTTGGAATACACCCACAGAGTGGCTGGAAAGGAACATTCTCTCACCGAGAAACAATGGGCAACAAGTTTCATTTATAACGATAGTATTAGGATAACTTGGCAATGGTTCATTGTGTGTTATGGGGTTTTCTTGTTTTCTATAAATCACGATAAATAACGAGCGTGGGTCGGTATCAAGGCGAGGAACCGAAGTTAGTATCGTAAGTAACACAGAAATCATGATTCTACTTGGTCTCCTCGGTGGCAGCAGGGGCCTTGGCAGGCTCCTCCTCGACAACGGGAGTCTTCTCGGTTAGGTAACTCGGAAGCTGCTCATCGAGCCCGTCGACCATTGCAATGTGAACGTACTGGTGCTTGGCGGTGGTGCGTTTGAACTTCATGACACGGTAGGAGACAGCGGCAAGGACCCAGAGGAGGTGGAGGAGAACACCGATACCACCACATCCTAGAAGAGAATTAAGTGGGCGATTTAGTCATTGATCGAACTATGAACAGGCGCAACGACTTACCTAGAACAAAGGCGACAGCTCTGCCCTCCCAAGGGCCGAGATTCATCAAAGAGGCGTGGAGTCAGGTGGCGAAGGAATTCCTCTCTCTGTGGTAGACCTGGTGGTGGGGATGATGGTGATGGTGACAGTGGTTAGGATAGGGAGCGGATGCAGGAAGGATCTCAATATTTCCATCGAATGGACCACCGCCCATGAGTAGCATAAAATGGTCTATGGGGCTTCCATTCTCGAAATCGATGAAGGGGTGAGTTCGATCGGGTCCAACAGATTTGTCGGGCAAGATGGTGACAAATCCATGCTCAACGTGAACGGTATTGTGGCCATGACCATGATTGAGGAGGATCAGACTCTCAGTCTTGATCGAAGGCAGTCCGAGCGCCTGACGGAAGACGTTGGAGATCTTGAGTGCCTTCTCGTAGAAGCTGCTGGGTAGGCGGCCTTGTCTGCTGCTGCCGCAAGGACGGCGGGGCATGCTATGGAGTGCTAGAGCTCCCTGTGGGTTGATGACAGGAACGGGACGACTGGCGAACACAACAGCATGAGCGAAGCGGGCGTTATCAATAGGGCCTCTTACAGATTGTTCCATAGGACTGGGAATCTGCGTTGAGTAAGCCTGGGCACGCATAGATGAGCCGATCTGTTGAAAGTCAACGAATCTTCACCCACGTCCTCAACGGAGGGAAAACGCGCCTGTTTGATGTTCGTGTGCTGGTTCACCAGCTGAGCCGACTCGAAAAGAATGGCTGTAAATCATTGTTAGTGTATTCACAATATATATAAATAACTGCTTTACTTGCCTTTTTGTGGTGTTTCCGTGTGTAGTATGGCCAGAGGGACAGATGGAGGAAGTGTTAGAGGTGGTAGGAAGGAGAGACCAACAACGAATGTCAGCGCTGATCCCGTTGGTCCCGTTTTGGTAGGCACTAATGGGTCGCGCAAGTTCCCGTCGGGAGCCTCGTTTGTCAGCGGCGGGCAGTAGGAAAGGCGGATCGGTACTCACGAAGGTTTCCCTATCGTAAACCTCATTTCCTCGATACCTGCTGCTTTCGATCGCGTTCTGAGGACGTCAGGTTCTTCTGGTAGGTACCCCGGAGCTCCTGTTCGTAGTATGGTGTTGAAGAAGTTGCTGGTGGAACGAAAGTGAGCAGCGAGTATAAGAACAGGAACGGTAACATACTAGCCAGCTGAGTCCATCAAATAGAACTCGCTCAAGTTTTCGTCTATGATTTTAGAGACGATCGGGTCCTTTCAGAGTCGGTGGATGGCCTCTGCAATCTCACTGGGAAAGTAAGGGTTGTAGTCGATGTGTCCAGTTTGAATTCGAGTACCTTCTCAGCCAGAACCTTATGAGGCAACAGTGTTAGAACATGACGCATAAGCTAATAGAGGTCGTTAAGACGCACCCTGTTCGAGTATTCCTTGCACTCCAATCCAATTTTCTTCGCATAGATCACAACTCGCCGCGCTGACTCCAAAACACGATCGGTCAATACTCGACCAGCTCGTGCTCTTTGAAACCGTCTTGATGGATAATCTTCATTTGCTTCACGATTGTACTCATCTCCCACTCGCCTGAACCTTCACAGCCCAGTCAATAACGAACGTAGTTGGGCAAGTGGAGAAAGGCGTACCCAGCAGTAGGGTTGTGCATTCGCGCTCGAAGGAATGTTGAGGATGGTTAAGGAGAGTGTTGTGGCTTAGACCCTGGGGGTTGCGGCTGAGGTGTCCTATTTGAGTTCGGGTACTTTCTCAGAGAGAGCTTTATGAGGCGAAAATATCAGAAGGCAACACATAAGCTAGTGGATGTTGTTACAACGCACCCTATTCGAGAACCTATTGGCGCGAAGCATGGGCGAGGTTAAGGCACGGTCTTGAAACCTAGAGGAGTCGGTTTAGTCGGGCGGACTGATGTCTCGTGGCTGGCGTTAGAGCCTGCATCCGATATCGAGTGACGGGCGATAGCCACAAGCTAGTTGTGGACAATTGTCGATTTATGATCGCAGTCGAGCGCTCTGAAAATAGTCTTCGGCCTGATAACAACAAAGGTGGGTGAATGACGAAGTGGAGACATTGCTATCAACATACCTAGTAGTTCCTAATTCATGGGTCCTTCGTTCACCTTTGTTTCACAAATCCTTATAGGTTTTGGCGTTGGTGTTTGGGGTGCAAGAGCGACGTCGTTGGGTCAGTTGTTCTACATTGCCGATAAGTAACTCGAATTTTTGAATAGAACATTACTTACTTTTTTTTAGCCATTACGGATGTCGTATCGCGATACTGAAGAAAAGGTTAGAGAGACGGTGTGGTGTGAGAGCAAAGATAGCGTTGATGTCGATTTCAGCGGACTTCAAAATTGCAGACGCCGAGTGGCTTGTGTTCGTTGATCTTTGCTCTCGAACCATCACTATCCTTCGTTCCTATCGTGAGAGGATGCTAGAACCAGGTAAGTATTGTAAATATGGTGATATCTGAGTTACTCAACAATAATTTAGGACCAAATCCACGACGACCTGTTCCACTATGAGGATGTCGGCCAGCAGGAAGGTGTGCAGTAGTATTGCGATGAGTGACACATAAAGTCGAGACCTGCTAGGTATGTAATTCCCACATCATCACTTTGTCGTTTGCCCATCCTTTTCGTTACCAGAACAAAGCCCTTTCTGGCTCTACGCGACATAGATTACCATCGCGAACGCCTATGGTACGCCCACCCAACTCCGCTTGGAGACGCAATTCGGCAGCCTCACGGGTATTCACCTCCTCCGATCTCCTACCTGGGTGCCGATGGACTATTACTGACTTATTCCACCACCTGTGTGTGTCAAAATATGCCATAGTATCAACAACGCCGCGTTACTACGAGAAATGCCGCTGGTGCATTTGATTATGTAAGCTACATCAACCTGCTTATCAGTATTCATACGTCTAACAAAGCCTGCAGCCCTTCCTCTCTCACTTTCGTGTCATTGCATCAACTCAATGCACTTCAGATGCCCATACGACTCCACTTGACTCTCAGAAAGGCTCCGAGCTCAAGGGGACACTGTCCTTACCTGTTGTATTATCATGAGCAACGCGAGTCTTTCTCTGACACGCACCTATGGCCGTCCTGCACAAAACATGATCCTGCCACCCACAATATCACCCTCGACATCCTCCGTTGCTGGCAGCGGCAACTTCTCTGTCTTGTCAATTCATTTACTCGCGTATCATCATCGGCAATGCAAGTCACTCTCCGATGTGCACCTATGATAGTCTTGCGGGAAACATGATCCGCCATCCATGATACTACGCGGAAGCTCACCTGTCTCGTTGAATTTACTCGACTGTCTATGACGTCCCCCTCACATGTACATATTCTCATTTCATTCGTTGAAAGCAGCTCTGACCCAAGCTTATAAAATTCCAGGTTCCGCTGGAGTGTTTCTGCCCCGAATACACAAAAGGCTCCGACATCAAGAAAGCGCCAGGATTCATCTTTGGAAATTCATGCAAACTGTGCTCGCCACAGCGTCTACCATCGGTCTGTCCCTTTGTGTAATTTCTCGGCACATGGCTCATTTCCCTCCATTCTGACGCAGGCCGCTCACGCGACCAAGATTCGACTCGTACTATTCGCCGACGTCACAGAATAAATCCTTCAAAATGCGTTAACAAATACGGCATTCTATGATCGTCAGCCGCCACGTTCGCGCCCTCTCTCCTCTCATTTTTACCCAGCGATGGATTTACTCAGCATCGATTGTTTGGAAACTCTAGTATGGTGCCCGAGTCTATTGGTACATATTGCTACTGTGTAATTAGATGTCTGTAGATATAAATGTAATAGATGTGTTGGACATGATAGCGAGGCAGGAACTTTGGAGGAAAAAGTGTATATCAAAAGAGGGGCATTTGTGCTTACCGGACCACCATCTCAAGCCGATTTTCTAGCAATATATTCTCCTGGGCTCCTCCCTCTACCTGAGAGTAATAATCGTTAGGACCCAGGACCCAGCTGTGAAGAACGACTTCAAAACCTTCAACTCCATGTCACTCACTGTGGCTCTATGAGAAACAAGGGATAGGTCAAATGGCCTGGTTATGATGGAGGGTATGTCGGAAATCTCCAGGATGCCTGATCTGGCTAATCAGGCTCAGTCGGACGACTTAACCTGATCCGACAGGATCAGATGTGCCTTTCCAGGATCAGACATGGCGAAATCAACATGATCAGGACACCCGGGCCATTCGCTTGTCATTTTCTGTACCTTCTTTTTGTTCATTTCTCATAGTCTCATGTTGTATTGTAACCATAATTTATTGAGCTAGGTAATAGAATACAAGAAATGTGCTCTATTATCTAAACTATTGCAGTACTAAAAATCTACAACATACCAGGGTTTGAGGGGAGTGAACTAGAGTCTGCCAACAGAGCAGAAGGTCAGCATAATACCAAGGAAACAGACGTAGAGTGTACCTACAATGCCTAGCTATAATCTACACACTGTGCCATAGCTGCCTGTATGAAAAGCCGTCAGCATGAAGGCTGCAGAGAGCATTTCTAGACTGAAACGTACAAGCACTTGACCTTTCTTGAACCATTCCGTGTCGAATGTCAGCTGGGAATAGTGTGCTGGGAATAAGCAGAGAGCACTAGCAGAGAGGGTAGAAGTAGAGGGTGGTTATATGGCGCTGTGGCAGCAACAGATGAGGAGGTAGTGGTGGTGGGTGGTGGAAAGAGACAGAAAGTTTTAAGTCCAAAATTCCTTGATTGGAACTTCAACACAGCTCACATGATCAAGTTCTCACACAGTCTGATCATTCCATGAAACTGGCTAATCTGAACACTGGAACCTGAACATGGCACTGAACACCTGAATTGGACCACTAGTTGAGTTCTCTGATTGACCCTCGATCAGGTTAAGTCAGGGAGGCTGATCACCCAAAAAGACAACATGATCAGGCTGCTGTCTGATCCGGTTCACAGCAGGTTTCCAACATAAGGCCTCACAAATTTTTCAGTGATGCACTTCTCAGAAAGTATTGTATGAATATTTAAGTATTAAACACTGCTAAACCCATTATGTCTAGATCTAGTAGGTGACTTACACTGTTAGTCTTGTCATTGAAAGCAAGCACTAGTCATGGTGATGGTGTGATATTATGCTTAATCCAACAGAAAGTTGCCCATTGTGACGGTCTGAGGCCAACTTTTCCTTGGATTAAGCGTAATGTCATGCTCCACTCTCTTTCTACTAAGTAACATGGCCAGCTCTCTGCTAATTAGTATTGTTCACGCAAAATGGAAGGTCCATTTTTCAGTACGTCAGTCAGAAAGAACAACCCCCCAGCATGGGACTCATAACAACAACACCACCCAGACTGAAGTATATTGCAAAACTCATCAAGGTATCAAGGAAAGCACTAGCTTGCAACCATACAAGTAAACTGCAGCTAATACCAGCTGTCATAGCTTTTGAGATCTACTCTCCCTCAGCATCCGCAAGCTGTGCCTGAGCCCGCCAAAGCCTCCGTTTGATACGCATTGTTAATGCAACCTTGGTATCCAAAATGACTTTTAGCTCTAAAATGAGATGAGTGGGATGATACATTCCTATGGCAGGCAACAATTTGACCAACCTTCAATGAGTTGACCTTCATGTTCTATGAAGTTATAAGCTACATGAATTCCCAAATACCACCCACAAAATGAACTAACCGAGAAGACGATTTAGCCGTCTAATCTTCTGCTGAAGGGCCTCCACATCTTGTCTGCCCATATATTTCAGTTGGAAGAGTACAACAATTGTCTAGTTGATGTGCTTACATGTTGACGGTGGGTGAAGAAGAGTTCAACATGGGAGTAAAAGACAGATGTGGGTGGCAAGCAGTATGCACCATGCAGCGGGGCTGTTTGCATGGATGCCATAAACCTAGGTAGGCAATGATCACCAAGTTGACAACTACATAACCATTTCCACTATACACGTGTATACTAAGTCAGGTCATGTTGGCAACTTTTAGCCCAACACATCATGTGCGTCAGTGTTGTGCCAGGCAGCAAATAGTTGGCATAGTCGTCAACTAGTCAATATTCCAAATGCACCGACTGCAAATGAAGCTCAATTATGACATTTGGGAAAGTTCCTATGTACTATTCATTATGTATCATAGGAATTCAGACTGATAAGATGAAATTGATAAGGTTCTGGTTTTAGTATTGCTGCTCACTGCCCTTTTTCCATATATGGCAGCTTGGCCATGACTAATGGTAATCCTCCCTGCAATTTGATGCCAAGGGGGACATCGCCTTTGCCACAGGCAACAAAAGTTGCCAACTAATCACACTGGCACCAACTTTGATTGCTTGACTATGTATCGACTGGCACAACACTAATGTGCATGGGGCTAAAAGTGAAGAGTTACACTATAAGTGTTATGACTTGAGTTAAATACTAAGTCAAAGATGAAGTATTAACGACAGTCAAATCGTCTAAGTTCTGTAGCTGACTTAAAGAGTGCTGCTGGAAGCAGTATTGTCTTTGAAGTGCAAGTAGAACGTTTCCAGTTAAGAATTAACTAAAGAACATGCTGAGTATTCTACCGTATTTATACTGCAGTCATTCGTCCGTGCGAGATAAGAATCGAGTCACTAAGAGTCCATATGAGTCATGCATAATGGTGGCACAGCCACATGAGTCAGAGCAAGTCATATAGAAGCGAGGCGAGTCAGAGAGAAGCAAGATAAGAGAAACGAGGCAGTGCACGTGTGTCACGTGCGCGAGAAGTGTTGTACAGCAAAGAAAGAAATGAAATT
>Ga0247742_10001510_pt1 | contig 16157 bp, 10 predicted proteins | sample UWRJL208509C2_FD_180944 | JGI IMG/M metagenome (GOLD analysis project Ga0247742, IMG submission 180944) | Plant litter microbial communities from Arlington Agricultural Research Station in Wisconsin, United States - UWRJ-L208-509C-2 | ecosystem: Environmental > Terrestrial > Plant litter >...
ATTGGTAACGGCCGCACTGACCTGCAGCATAGAAACCAGAAGTAAAAAAGCTGACAACCTCATAATCAGAAAAAGCTTGGATAGGGTACAGGAGAGCCTCCTGCATTTTATTGCAATTAAAATTTTATACATTTGAACGAGGGTAAATAATTGGTTACTGAATACGATTATTTTTTACCTGACACGTAATACCAGGGGTGGTTAGAACACCTCTGGTTATTTACAAGACGATATTTACAGGTAATATTATTAAGCAAAATAAAACTACTTCATAATAATTACCCTCCTTCCTTCAAGTTTATAATGGATGGTTTGAGTAAGTTGCAGGTTATTTAGTAATTCGGTTATATTCTTGTATTTGGATATAGTACCTCCAAACTCTTTATTTTGCACGCCATCTTTATATTCAATATCAACATCATACCACCTGCTAACCTGTTTCATGATATTGGCAATGGTTTGGTCATGAAATATAAACAGTCCATTTTTCCAGGCCATAATTTCTTCAGTGTCAACAAAATTAGCTTTGAGCGGTAGTCCGTTCTGGTTGGTAACGCCCTGCTGCCCTGGCTTAAGCATTATGGTAGTTGCTGCATAGGTCATACTAACAGATCCCTCTAACAGTGTAGTAGCTATGCTGGAATTATCCGTATAGGCATTTATATTAAAGTGTGTGCCAAATACCTGTATCTGTGTTCCATTTGCTTTTACTATAAAAGGTTTGGTTTTGTTCTTAGCTACCTCAAAATATGCCTCACCGCTTAGTTCAACTTGTCTGGTTTTACCGGTAAATGCTTGTGGAAATTTGATAGACGAAGCTGCATTCAGCCAAATTCTTGTCCCATCTTCCAGTTCAATCTGATATTGACCGCCACGCGGGGTGGTAATGGTGTTCATTTCAGAAGATGCTGAAACATCATTACCCGAAATAGTTTTGTTAAAATGATAAACTAAAACGCCGTTGCCCGTTTTATTTACCTTAACGCTGGCATTTTGAGTGATACTTCCATTTTTAGCATCATCCAATATAACCCTGGTGCCGTTTGCAAGCGTTAAAACAGCTTTATTCCCCCCCGGTGCTATATCATTTTTTAATGATTGGGTTTTTGTTATCAAATTATCGCTAACCCGCTTTTTAAAGAAAAAATATACACCTGTTGACAGGCATAAAAAAATTACCGCAGCAGCGATCGAATACCATTTTTTTAAATATCGTATGCCCTTATTGTTATCAGGGATTTTTTGCGAGATGCGATCCCAAATCAATCGTTCTTCTTCTAAAACATCCTGTGGGCCATCCGGAGCTTTTTGTTTGGAGGCTTCATGAAGGTACCAGCGGTCTAAAAGCGCTTGCTCTTCCGCCGTACATTGGCCGAGTTTATGTTTATGCAGTAAATCCTGGGCTTGTTCCCTGGTCATGGTTTCATAAGTGGTTGTTTAAGTTAAACGGTTACCACGACAGGAAGTAGTAGACGAAATGAAAAAAAATTATAATTTCGATAACAACAGGATAGCAATTGAAAGATGTTGCAGTTTAGGACGGATTATCCCGATAGCATTGCTGATTTGTTTTTTAACCGTTTTGTCCGATATATTTAGTTTATTGGCAATTTCGATATAGGTTAAATGCTCATTAATTCGCATTTCAAAAATTTGCTTCATTTTTGCAGGTAATTGCTCAATTTCATGCTGGAGGGCCTGTAGCAGCTCTTTTTCTTCAATGCGTGCTAATGTCTGATTGCTATGTGCCTCCGCAAAGGAAGATAAGGATACTAAATAATCCAAACGGACACGTTTATGGGTTATCAGATCAAAAACCTTGTTTTTTGTGGAAACGAAAAGATAGCCGGCTAAATTGACGTCCGGGGCGATAGATTGACCTTTCAGCCATAAAGAGGTGAATATTTCCTGTACAACATCCCTTGCGTCATCTTCACTTTTTAGCATTTTTAACGCATGCATATACATCACCATCCAGTAGCGCTGATAAATTTTTTCAAATGCTTCTCTATTACCCTTTTTAAAAAGGGCAACCAGTTCCTGGTCAATAAGTACCCGTTCAGCGGACATAATTGGTTTATCGATCAAATGTAAAAAATTATTTGACTCCACTTCGCAATCGCTCTTCTAAATATTAAGAGACAATGGTTTTATATTATATAAGCGACTTCTGAACTGTATTATATTATCATAGATTGTTTGTGTGGAAATAATATTGATTTTGTAAAATAATAACGTATTAATACGTTACGACATTGCGTACAAAGTGCTTGATAAAGAGGTAGTAATACTTGCGGTGTTCATTTGAGACAGATGTAGGTTTGTGTCAGCCAAAATGAAGAATAAAGTAAATTCTTCAGCGACCATAACCACATAAACCATATTCGTAAACACTAAAAAAATCAAACAATGGAACAGAATCCGAATGAATCAAACAAAGTAAAACCGGCAGCTTCTACCACCGGTGTACGACCAGTTACCGTAGTTACAGACCAAAATTTAATCCGCGATCCGTCTGTAATGTTGAATGGTGGTAATCCTATACAGATAGGATTTAATACCACTATATCATTTAACGCTATAAACAAGGAAACCTATAAAGCTACAACGGCAAAAGCTGACCCTAAAGTTTTTCCTGCAGGCTTGAGGGGCCTGCCTGATAGTTTCCTTGGTTTTGCTACCAAAATAGAGCCCGCATTGTTTAAATGGCTGGCCACTAAAGAAAACCTGGCGCAGTTTACCGCTCAGCCGGTGGTGGCTATACAGAAATTTTGCGCAGACCAAAAGTTGCAATTGCCTGATGATATCAAGGCTTTTCTGATACAAACCCAAAAGGCTAATGCGGCAATAAAATATAATATGCCTGGTGTAAAGTTTAAAAACGTTACATCAAGTATTAATCCGCAAAAAAAATAATCAAGATCATTTTTAAACCTAATACCAAATCCAATTCTTATGGCTATTTCTCAAACACACGGATACCATCTTGTATTCGAACTAAGCAGCGGCAGACTTGCCGGAATTATTGATGATTTTATTCCAAACCCGATACCATTCAATGTGGCCCAGGGTATAGATGCAACGGCATCTAAAATACCAGGCAGACCATCTACCATAAATATTGCAGCCGGTAACAGCATAACCGTGAATGCAGTACGAAGAGTGCAGATAGCAAACACACCAGTGAATGTTAAGATTGTTTTGCATGCTACACTGGCAGTAAGTGGCGGACAGATAAGTATCAGTTATCCTACAGCACCAATAATAACTGCAGATACACCAGCAGACCAGGCTGCACTGCAAAGCCTGGTAAATATTAGCAATGCATTCGGTGGTACCAGCTATACAGTAGCGCAGGTATTACAAATGGGGGCAACGAATCTGTTAACTACACTGGAAAGCAGCTTCAGCCTTCCGATTATACCTGTCAATACACCTTTCAATTCAGGTCCATGTGCTTTATCATTAAAAAAGATTGATTTGCACACTATTACTAATTCTATATTTGTATTGCTACAGTTTTCGGGAGCAGGTATACCAGTGGTTGCACTCAACGCGGCGGCCTTTACTGCTTCGTTAAGAGGAGGTAATGAATCTGTAATGGTGGTAGCCAACGATGCTTTGCTTGCTATTGCGGCTTGCTTTATTGGCCAGGACCCAAGCAGTCCGTTACAAGGTATGCCTTTTATTACGGCAGGCAATACCACAACTATGTTGGGCTTCAAATCGGTAAGTCTTAGCGGGCATGATCTGTTGATTACCAATCTTAGCATCAGCGTGGTAGGCAGCCAACTGGTTGTTTCAGGTGGCTGTGCAACAAGCGGTACGGGTTATGATGCCACTGGCACATTTAGTGCACCTATCGGGTTCAATTGCCATTCAGACGGTACCATATTTCCAGTATTTAATGTCGATGATGTTGACACCCATGTACATATAAGCTTTGACTGGTGGGTATACCTGATAGGCTTTGCCGTTGCAGCAATAGCCGGTGTAATACTGGGGCCATTGGTAGGTGTAATACTTGGCATTCTTGTAGCATTGCTTGGGCCTATAGCTTCGCTGGTAGGTAATGCCATAGCGAAAAATGCCTTGTCGGGATTGTCTCCATTGTTGGATGAATCGGTATCGAAAGGCTACCAGATGGCGCCACCCGTATTATTGCAGATATTAGGAGAACTTCGTTGTCAGCAAGTAATACTTGACGATTTCGCTATGCAGGGCTTTATGAACCCACATAATGTACCAACAATAAAGATATCTGAAAATGACATAGTCACTGATCAGGTGCAAACCGGGCAGGGTGGCTCAGGGCCGTTTGGTTCCTACATAGATTATAATACTGCTACGAAGGCTACATTTACAGCTATAACCGGTTTTTTTAAATTACCGGTAACTGTAGGTTGGTATATAGGCAGCACACATATAACAGGAAGTGGCAGCATGACGCTGAATGGTAAATTAATCAACTATTCTTTATCGGGCAGTACCTGCTCTATACAAACAAATGCTGGTGATGATGTAACCGGCGTGGTAAGAGTGAAAGTTGCCGGTGCTGACGGCTTAACCAAATTCAATTCGGCATTGATAGCTATTTCCGGCACCTACCGTGATTATCCCGGAGAAGATGCATTGCAGGCCATAATGGACAAGATTTCTCATATAGCTGTAGTGCAGGGATGGCCATTTCGCATTCCTGTTCCAGATCCGGCTCCATTCTACCAGTCTCAGATAGATATAGCTGGCAGTTTCCAAGTGGCAGCTATTGCCGGTGCTGCAATAGGCAATATAAAAGGAGGTATCGGTGGTATTACTGGCGGTACACAAATAGGTGGGTAAATACTCCACACTTTATCATAAAACAAAATCCTCTTTGCAAGCGCAAAGAGGATTTTGTTTTATATAATTAAGGCATGATGATGATGAGGTGGAAGTAGTATAGGTAGTACCTGGCTTGTCTGAGGCTTGCTTTCTTATTGATTAATTATTGGCAGTAAAAGCCCAGATTTGGATCAAAAGGGTGCCGGGGAACGTAAAAAGATTAATTTTAGCTATTATTACACTTGGAAGTAAACTTCAACCAATAAATTATAGCCGGGGTACTGTCATCATTTCTTCAATTATGCATAAAAGGTCAGTTTATATTGACGTAGTTAAAAACGTGTTGGTGCTTTTGCTGTTTGCCTGTATTTCAACCTCCTGTCAAAAAGCGAAAGTCAAATCTTCCTATACCATAGGTTTTTCACAATGCGTTGGTTCAGATCTTTGGCGCCGCACTATGCTGGATGAAATGAAAATGGAGCTTTCGCTTCATCCGGGAGCAAAATTTGTTTACGCAGATGCACAGAACAGCAGTGTTAAACAAATTGCTCAGGTACATGAAATGCTCAAAGGTGGAATTGATCTGTTAGTCATCTCACCAAATGAAGCGCAGCCCCTTACCCATGTTGTAGAAGAGGTGTATAACAAAGGCATCCCGGTGATTATTATAGACAGGAAGACGGCCTCGTCATTATATACAGCCTATGTTGGTGCCGATAACTATGCATTGGGTAAAATGGCAGGGGAGTATATCGGATCAACTTTAAAAGGTAAAATATCCATATTGGAGGTAATGGGCTTGCCCGGCTCATCGCCTGCGATAGAAAGAGACCGTGGGTTTACCGATGGTATAAGCAAATTTCCTGGCGTGTATGTTGCCGCAAAAATTTATGGCGACTGGCTTAAACCCAATGCAGAACGGCAGTTGTTCCGTATAAAAAATGAATTGCTTGCCGTAAATGCTGTATTTGCTCATAATGATGTGATGGCGTCGGGCGTGCGCGACATTTTTAACCGGTTAAAAATAACCAGGCAAATAAAACTTGTAGGTGTTGACGCCTTACCCGGTGCTGGCGGTGGCTTAGAAATGATTGCCGACAAAACCATTGACGCCAGTGTACTTTACCCAACGGGGGGTAAGGAGGCTATATCCACTGCTTTTAGGATATTGAATAAGGAACCTTTTTCAAGAGAGAATATCCTGCAATCACTGGTCATCGATTCATCCAACGTTCAGCTGATGAAGATGCAATGGAACCGTATAAAAAACCAGCAAAAGGATATTGAAAAGCAACAAGGCCTAATCAGCGAGCAACAGGTAATTTACGAAAATCAGCAAATTGTTCTTAATGTGATTGTGATCACCCTGGTACTGGCCATTATTTTCGGGGGCCTGGCTTTTTATTGGTTAATGGAAAACCGGAAGATCAATAAAAGCCTCGCGGCTAAAAATGACGAAATATTATCGCAGCGAAATCAGTTGATAGAAATGTCGGTAAAGGCAGAAGCAGCCACAGAAGCGAAGCTGAACTTTTTTACCAATGTATCTCATGAGTTCCGCACTCCGCTAACGCTTATTATCTCACCCCTGCAGGATTTGATGCGTAATGATAAAATCATGGCGCTCGGAGGTAAAAACATGCAGGTCATTTATCAAAATAGTTACCGTTTGTTACGGATGGTTAACCAGTTGATAGACTACCGAAAAATAGAGTATGATAAGCAACTGATCAAAGCTACGGAACATAATCTTGTTGCATTTGTACGGGAAATAGTTGATAATTTCCGGTTACACGCGCAAAAACTGCATATTCATCTAAGTGTATCCAGCGATGCAAACGATATTAAGTGCTGGTTTGATGCCAATATGCTGGATAAGGTTTTCTTCAATTTAATAGGTAACGCCATCAAATTCAACAACGATAAGGGAAAGGTTAAGGTGAATATCATCAAAGGGGCTGACGATGTAATAATAGAAGTGCAAGATACAGGTGTTGGAATGAATCCTGAAGAGATGAGTTTGGTTTTTGATCAGTTCTATCAGGCGGCCCATATGCCGCTGAACGGTTCCGGTATTGGCCTTGCACTTTCAAAAGAGATTATCAAAGCGCACCATGGCAGTATTGAAGTACAAAGCGAAAAATGGAAGGGCAGCAAATTCACCGTAGTTTTGCCGCTGGGGGATGAGCACCTTTCGCCCCTGGAGAAAACAAACCAGACGGATACCACGGCAGACATGGGCAAACGATCAGAAATATACAGGGCCGATCTTAAACTGGAACCAGCTTCAACAGCAGTTGATCCGCTACGGCCACCTATGGAATTCTCCATACTTATAGTGGAGGACAATCAGGAACTGCTGCAATACCTGGCTGATCAGTTTAACGAGCATTTTGACGTATATGTGGCCACCAACGGTAACGATGCCATCATTCAGGCTTATGAACGGGTGCCTGATATTATTTTATCAGATGTAGTGCTACCCGGTTTATCTGGTAAAACGATTTCTGAGAGACTTAAGTCCGATATACGCACCTCGCATATACCCATTATCCTGCTTACGGCCCAGGGCAGCATTGAGCAACAGATCTCAGGTATTAACGCAATGGCCGATCTGTACATTACTAAGCCATTTAACTTTGATTACTTACTGGCCAATGTCAAAAACCTGATCAGGAGCCGCAGGATATTGAAAGATCATTTTACCAGCGACATCAGTACCTCAGACCGCCCCTCGTTAGCAAAGAGCATCGATAAAAAATTCATTAATGATTTTTCCGGAATAGTGGAGCAAAACCTGGCTAACGACAAATTTAGTGTGGATGATATCTGTAAACTTATAGGCGTATCCCGCGTTCAGTTATACCGAAAGGTAAAGGCCCTGTTAGGTTGCAGTATAACAGATTATATTCTCAACAGGAGGTTGAAAAAGGCAAAATACCTGCTGCAGAATGAAGATCTTTCTATTGCAGAGATCACTTATCAGGTAGGTTTCTCTAACCCTAACTATTTCGCTACTGTATTTAAAGCTAAATACGGTTGTACGCCAACAGAGTTTAAGCGCAATTCATTAGCCTGATTTTGCCCGCAAAAAGTAAAATAAACGTATTTTCTGAACGCCCCGCCATAAGATGTATCAGGCTTTTTACTCATGCATCCATCAATGAAAAAAGCTGTTACGGCTATAGATCATCTGATAGATAATCTATGCCATAGTTGGTATATTCTCTTAAAAACGCTGTTAACTACTTTCTTTTACCTGTACCGGTGTTAAAATAACACCATTAATCAATGTAACCTATTTAAAGATTACAGGTAACATAAACATACATTTTAAAAAACATCATAAAATATAAAAATATAATTGTCTGAAAGACAGCTGTATGTGGTTTGGTTGATTTTTGATGTTTTTTGGTATGAATTCAATGACTGCCTAATGCGAGGCTTGCTACTTTGCGACAATAAACCAATTATACTTTACTATCTATGAAGAAACATTCCGTCCTGGCCTGGTCCATGGTCGTAGCCCTTGGCGGCTTTTTGTTCGGGTTTGACACGGCCGTTATCTCCGGTGCCGAAAAATCTATCCAGCAATTTTGGCAGCTATCTGTTATGCAGCACGGCCTTACTATTTCTATCGCCCTGATCGGGACAGTTATTGGATCATTGTTGGGTGCGCGGCCATCAGATATTTTCGGCAGAAAAAATACTTTATACTTTGTGGCAGCAGCTTATCTGCTTTCATCCATAGGTACTGCGTTTGCCTATAATTGGTATTTGTTTTTAATGTTCAGGCTTTTGGGAGGCCTGGGGGTAGGCATATCATCAGTAACCGCGCCAATTTACATTTCGGAGGTTTCGCCTGCCGATAGGCGTGGAAGGTTGGTTGGACTGTTCCAGTTCAACGTGGTACTCGGCATCCTGGTATCTTATCTTTCCAATTACCTGATTAGCCAGGGCGGCGAAGAATCCTGGCGATGGATGCTTGGGGTTCAGGCTTTTCCTTCTCTTGTATTTATCATACTCATCTTTTTTATACCCGAAAGCCCACGCTGGCTTATTTTGAAAAAGGGGGAAGTTGCCAAAGCACTTGAAATTTTGCGTATCATCAACCCGCTTGATTGCGATAAAGAACTGGCAGCTATCCAAAATTCCAAACTCAAGGAGGGCGCATCAACCACTAATCTTTTTTCCGGACAGTATAAAACCCCAATTGTACTTGCCGTGTTTTTTGCCTTTTTTAACCAGGTGTCAGGTATCAACGCCATCATTTATTATGCACCGCGCATTTTTGAAATGGCTGGCCTTGGAGCTCATTCATCGCTGTTATCAACGGTGGGTATCGGGCTTGTCAATTTTATCTTCACCCTGTTGGGTATTAATGTTATTGATAAGGTTGGCCGACGGATTCTGATGCTCGTTGGCTCGTTGGGTTTAGTCGTATCTCTTTTCCTGGTGGCATTTACCTTTTATTCCGGGCATTTTAATGGCTTTGCGATACCGGCATATATGATGATTTTTATCGCCTTCTTCGCCTTCTCGCAGGGAGCCGTAATATGGGTGTTCATCTCCGAAATATTCCCAAATCAGGTGCGGGCCAAAGGACAAACATTGGGTAGTTCAACCCATTGGATTATGGCGGCTATCATTGCCTTTTGCTTTCCATACCTGGCCGAAACACTTGGCGGAGCTGTAACATTTTCCTTCTTCTGTGTGATGATGGTGTGTCAGTTCATCTTCGTTTGGAAGTTTATGCCCGAAACTAAAGGCCGGTCACTTGAGCAAATTGAAACAAGCTTTATAATGCACTAATGATGAATACAACAATCAACATACAAGCCATATGTTATGGAGAGATCCTTTGGGATGTTTTGCCTGGTGGGGAACAGCCTGGGGGCGCACCGCTTAACGTGGCGTACCATTTAAACAAGCTGGGTTTGCCTACAGGCTTGATCAGTAAAGTTGGTAATGATGAACCCGGCCGGAGGCTTTGTGGTTTGATTGACCAATGGGGGATAGGAAACAGCCTGGTTCAAACTGATCAGCGATACCATACAAGCGAAGTATTGGTTACGCTAAGCAGTAACCGGGAGGCCACTTATGATATACTGTACCCGGTAGCCTGGGATTTCATAACCTTTAACGAGCATATTGAAAATCAATTAAAAACTGCCGGCTATCTGGTTTATGGCAGCCTGTCGTCAAGAAATCAAACGTCAAGAGAAACCTTGGCAACCCTGTTGGATTACCCAATAACTAAAGTTTTGGATATCAATCTGCGTGAACCTTATGTGAATAAGAATGATTTGGAGGGATTGCTAAGCAAGGCTGATATCGTAAAGTTTAATGAGGCCGAACTTAAACGTATAAGCTCCATGTTTGGCGGGGGATACCAGAGAGAGGAAGATATGGTTGATTTTATCAGGGATACTTTTTCCATAAGCGAAGTGCTGGTAACCAATGGAAGTGCCGGGGCATCCAGTTACAGTATAGGCGGCACATTTTATGCAAAAGGGCCAAAAATAACGGTAACTGATACCGTAGGTAGCGGAGATGCCTTCTTAGCAGCTTTCATTTTAGGCCACCACAACAAATACGACGGGCAAACTAACATTAATAATGCAGTAGCGATGGGCGCGTTTACCGCAACATTAAAAGGAGGCTGTCCGGATTACAGCCTGGCTGATCTTGAAGGATTTAAAGCATAAATAATCAATTAACCAATAAAAAACAATATGAGAAAACTATTACTTTTTTGCTCTTTACTTGTCATACTGGCAAGCGGGGCGTACGCGCAAACCAGGGAACTGAACGGCGTGGTTAAGGATGACCAATCGCAGGTACTTCCAGGTGTTACCGTTGTAGTGGCCGAAACACAAAAATCTACAGTGACCGATATTAGTGGTAAGTTTAAGATACAGGGAGCTACCGGCCAAACCCTGCGTTTTTCTTTCGTGGGCTATAAAACCATTGAATTGAAAATAGCTGACGAAAGCAACAATCTGCAAGTGAAATTTCAACCAGGCTCCAATGATCTGAACGAAGTGGTTGTTACCGGTTATACTGCAGAAAGAAAAAAGGATTTGACAGGTGCTGTTTCGGTAGTAAATGTTAAGGACATCAAGGATATACCACAGGGTAATGCCATGAAAGCTTTACAAGGTCGTGTAGCTGGCCTCACCATATTTGCCGACGGCTCACCTAATGGGGGCGTAACCGTAAGGGTGCGCGGAACCACTACGTTAAATAACAATGATCCTCTATATATCATCGACGGAATCCCTACACAACGCGGCTTGCAGGAAATAAACCAGAACGATATCGAGTCGATCCAGGTACTGAAAGATGCGTCCGCTACCAGTATTTACGGCTCAAGGGCAGCGGCAGGTGTTATCATCGTTACCACCAAACAAGGGAAAGCCGGCGTACAACGGATCGATTTTGACGCATCCACTTCGCTGCAATATTATACCAACAGGCCAAAGCAGCTTGATGCCACGCAACATGGCCAGGCTTACTGGCAGGCACAGGTAAACGATAATCAATTCGGGCCTAATTTTGTGAACAACCAGCCGGTTGACCCAAAGGAGTTTGGTGGTTTATACGTTTGACTGGAACCATGATAACACTAACCCAATTCTTAATAAAGTGATCATCAGCGAGTATCTTGATGCTGCCAAAACCATGAAGTCGGCAAATACAGATTGGTTTGATGCCATATCACAAACCTCGCTGTTACAATCGTATAATCTGAGTTTATCAAACGGTACCGAAAAAGGTAATTCCCTGTTTTCTGTTGGTTATTATGATAGTAAAGGTATAATCAGGGAAACTGGCAGTAAAAAATATACCGCGAGGTACAACAGCCAGTACAACCTTTTTAAAGGACGTTTAAAAATAGGCGAAACCTTATCGGCTACCTATTTTAGAGATAGAATATTACCTACCGGATCAATAACCAATCTTTCCTATATCGAAAATTCAATCATTCCGGTACATACGGTTGATGGAATTGGCTGGGGTGGACCGATAGCGGGCATGGATGATCGTGATAATCCTTACAGGATCATTGAAGCGAACAAACAAAACGCCAACTCTTTTGGCAGGGTATTCGGTAATGCTTTTGCAGATTTTGAGATCATGAACGGGCTGCATTTTAAAACCACTTACGCTGTTGATCTTTCGGGCAATTATTACCGGTCTTTACAAATACCTTACACCGCAGGTTTCTTATCTGATCCCAGAACCATCGCAGGCCAATCAAGCGATTATGCGCTCTCACAAACATTCCAAAATCAGTTAACCTATGACCTGTCTCTTAAAAAACACAGGATCAATTTTCTATTAGGCGAAGAGAACATCAAGAACAGCTACCAGAACCTGAACGGCAGTACCGAAGGATTAACGCTTGCCGATATTAATTATGCCTATTTAAGTGTGGGCACCAAAAATATACAGGCTCACGGCGGCGGCAGTGGCGATGCTTTGCTTTCTTATTTTGCTAAAGCCAACTACTCTTTTGACGATAAGTACCTGCTTTCGGGTACTATCAGGCGAGACGGATCATCCAAATTCGGTCAAAATAACCGCTACGCTTATTTCCCTGCCGGATCAGTAGGCTGGAGAATAAGCCAGGAAAACTTCCTGAAAAACAATGTACCTTCCATATCCGATCTGAAATTGAGGTTTGGATGGGGCCAAACGGGTAACCAAAATATTGCCAACAATGCGGTTTATTCCCTTTACCAGGCTATTTACAGCAGTCAGAGTCCGGGCGGATCAGATAGTGGAAGCGCCTATGACATCACCGGAGCCAATACCGGAACACTTCCTTCAGGTTTTACATCAACGCAAACAGGTAACCCTAACCTGAAATGGGAAACTACTACACAGACTAACTTAGGTTTGGATTTTGGCCTGTTTAACAACAAAATTTCAGGATCTGTTGATGTGTACAATAAAAATACCACGGATATCCTGATCAATCCGCCTTACCTGGCCATTTTGGGTGAAGGTGGGAACGAATACTTTAACGGGGCATCAGAAAATGTAAAAGGTTTGGATGCTATTGTTTCTTATAGCGGTCAATTATCATCTGATCTTTCATTCAGCGTTACCGGTAATATATCCCTGTATCGTGCTAAAATCACCAAATTGCCTGCCGCGGCCATCAACGGTTTCCCGGGTAATGGCACTACCGAAACCATCCTTGGGCGGTCACCCGGATCTCAATTTGGTTATATTACTGATGGCTTGTTTACCACTACAGATCAGGTTACCAATTCGGCTGCGCAGCCAGGAAAAGGTTTAGGCCGTATCCGTTACAAAGATGTTAATGGCGATGGGGTGATCAATCCGGCTGATGAGCGCTATATTGGCGATACAGCTCCTGACTTTACTTATGGTTTGAATACTACCGTAAACTACAAGGATTTGTCACTGTCATTTTTCTTTCAGGGTGTAAAAGGCGGTGTAGTTAATAACTCATTCAAATATTTAACCGATTTTACCTCTATCGCATCCGGATCAAACTGGGGCTTAAGAACACTTGATGCCTGGACACCTAAAAACACCTCATCAACTATTCCGGCATTAACGCTGGTTAATAATAATGATGAGGCGCGCCCGTCAAGCTATTTCCTGGAAAGCGCCTCTTATTTAAAGTTAAGAAACATACAATTAGCCTACAATCTGAAGAACGCATTCAAGGGCAGCAAGCTGCAGCGCGCAACAGTATTTATTCAGGCCAGCAACCTTTTAACCTTTAAAACATCTTCGTTTACTGGCCCTGATCCGGAAACAGCCGGAAATCCCTACCCAATTCCAACAATAACAACCCTCGGCATTAATTTTTCATACTAATTAAAGTACGGACATGAAATTCATTAAATATATTACGGTTTTTATACTATGTATAACGGCTGTTTCCTGTAAAAAATACCTGGACGAAACACCACAGGCCGTGGTTTCCCAATCAGACTTAACCACGCCTGCAAACACCGATGCCATGGTTATTGCTGCTTACTCAGCGCTTGGTAACGATCGTTTTTTTATCCCTTTCAGCAGCATGTGGGCCTATGGCAGCATTCGCGGAGGCGATGCTTATAAGGGTGGCGGCGGCACTGGCGATGTTGGTGAGTTTCATCAGTTTGAAACCTTTATCAACAACACGGTGACCAACGGTTCTGGTGATGCTGTGTTTTATCAGTTGTATGTTGGCATAGCCAGGTGTAATACGGCCTTGCAATTGGTTGAGGGGCAAACCGCGGCAGCTTACCCTTTAAAAACACAAAGAGAGGCTGAGCTTAAGTTTTTGAGAGGACATTTTTATTTCCTGTTAAAGATACTGTTCAATCACATTCCTTATGTTGATGAAACTATTCAGAAATCTGCTGATACTTATGGTTCCATCTCCAATGTGGCATTAACCAGCGATCAGTTATGGAATAAAATTGCTGATGATTTTCGTTATGCATCGGCCAACCTGCCTGTAACTCAAAACGATGTAGGCAGGGCCACGAAAGGGGCGGCGCAATCATACCTGGCTAAAACATTGTTATACCAAGCCTACGCTCAGGATGATAAAAACAACCTTACAACCATTGATAAAACCAAACTTGCTGCAGTAAATACCCTTTGCGATAGTGTGATTAGTTCAGGAAAATACAGCCTTACGCCAGATTTTGCCACCAACTTTTTGCCTCAGTTTGATAACTCAAGCGAAAGCGTATTTGCCATTCAGTACTCCAAAAATGATAACTCCCAAATAGGCAGGACAGACGCGGGGCATGTGCTTGACTATCCCATGAATGCCGAATATGGCTGCTGCGGGTTTCATTCACCAAGTACCAATATGGTTAATGCATTTAAAACCGATGCAAACGGCCTGCCTGAATTTACTACTTTCAATGATGATAATGTTGTAGCTACAGGCGATTATAAAACAAACTCGTTTGACCCGAGACTTGATCATACTGTAGCTATTCCCGGTCACCCTTATAAATATCAGCCTAACCTGGTTTATGACGCAGCATGGGCACGCGACTTGCAAAGTTACGGCCCCTTGTTAAGTATGAAAGAGACTGTTGCCTATACAGATCCATCGTTTACCCGTTTTCCACCCTTCATGTCGAGCTCGAAAAACTGGGAAATTATCAGGTATGCCGATGTATTGTTGATAAAAGCTGAAGCTTTGATCCAGATGGGTAGGGAAATTGAAGCAGTGCCTTTGATTAACATGATCCGTACCAGGGCTATGAACAGCACCGCATTACTGAAACAAAAGGACGGAACGCCCACTTCCAACTACCATATGGATATTTACAAACCGGGTGTAAATTGCGCCTGGACAAACACATATGCCATGCAGGCACTGATGTTTGAGCGCAGGCTGGAATTTGCTATGGAAGGCTATCACTTTTTTGACCTCGTGCGATGGGGAATTGCTGCTGATTACATCAATAACTATTTTGCAACCGAAACAAAGCGCACCCCGCATTTGGTTGGGGCAAAATTTACCAAAAACAGAGATGAATACCTGCCCATATCGCAGGCGCAAATTAACTTTAGCCACGGACTATATAAACAAAACCCGGGCTGGTAGGTTATAAATTTGATTCAACCTGCGGTAGTCTGATTACCTTTGTATAGATCAGATTATCGCAGGTTGATTATCCACTATCACGCCCGCATACTTGCCCTGCACGACAAAAATTACCCTTTATTCACTGCCGCATGACTGAACTCTTCCGGCTTTAGCGCAAAAAACATGAAAATTCAATTAAAAGCAGCCATTACAATTTGTTTAATGCTATGCGTATCAACTGGCTTACTGGCAGAAGATATCCAGATTAAAGTAACCAAACAGTATCTCAATCTCCCGGTATCACAGGCGCAGAGCAGGGGAACAATGCAATTTAAAATAGCAGGCAAAGAGGAGCGATCATTCAAGATCAGGCTTGCCAAAGACGAGGTTCAGTATTGGGTGTTTTGCGATATGACAGCACTGAAAGGAAAAACCATTAGTATCAGTTATGACGGTGATGGCGCGGGTTTAAGCAAAATTTACCAGGACGATCACATAGCCGGGCAGGATTCGATGTACAAAGAGAAAAATCGCCCGCAATTTCATTTCACAACCCGCCGGGGGTGGATAAATGACCCCAACGGATTAATCTTTTATGAAGGGGAATATCATCTTTTTTATCAGCATAACCCATACGAAAAGGAATGGGAAAATATGTCATGGGGGCATGCCGTAAGTAAGGATATGATACATTGGGAAGAGTTGCCTACAGCCTTAAGTCCGGATAATATTGGCACTATGTTCTCAGGTT
>Ga0247742_10001513_pt1 | contig 16140 bp, 9 predicted proteins | sample UWRJL208509C2_FD_180944 | JGI IMG/M metagenome (GOLD analysis project Ga0247742, IMG submission 180944) | Plant litter microbial communities from Arlington Agricultural Research Station in Wisconsin, United States - UWRJ-L208-509C-2 | ecosystem: Environmental > Terrestrial > Plant litter >...
CCGCGCATCACTGCACGGCCTTTCAAAACCTGGCGCCCGAAGTTGGACTCGAACCAACGACCCCCTGATTAACAGTCAAGTGCTCTAACCGGCTGAGCTATTCGGGCGGGGAGCTGCGTATTGTCTTTATGTGAGGTGGGGCTGTCAAGCGGTCTTAACGATTTCGTGAATGTCGCGCGGCGCAGGCGCGCGCGACGTCGGCTGAGGCCGCTTCGACGTGGCTGTGGCCATTCTTCGCGACGACGACCGTGATCGTGGTGGCCGGCTTGCCGCGCAGGCACAGTGCCAGCGTCTGGTTGCCCGGCCTGGCGTGTTTGTCGTCGACAGCATGACGTAGGGCGATCTCCGCGCGGGTGCCCATGGCGACCGCGGTCAGCCGTGGATCCAGTGCGTCTTCGACGGCCAGAATGTCGCCGGTGCGCCCGTCGCGGCTGATCCAGCCCACTCCCCAGTCCGTTTGCCCCGAACACGTGCGGCCGTTTGCGCTGGGGCAGACGACGGTGCCCTGGTCGCGATCAAGGGCGGCCGTGCGGGCGTGCTGAAGGCTGTTCGTCAGGGCGGTGGTCGCCGCGCGAAGCCGATGGCGAGCGATGGCGTCCGAAAGGGACGGCAGGGCCGTGGCGGCGAGCATGCCCGTGATGGCGAGGACCATGAGGAGCTCGAGCCAGGTAAAGCCGCGACAGGGCGGACGGGGCATGATGGACTCCGAAAGCGGAGTCTGGATCGTGCCTCCGCCCCGCGGCGGCGGTCTGTGGGCGAATGCCTCACATCCCGTAGGCGTTAGCGCTTTAAACTCGTGTTCCTAGCCAGCATATCGTCAGCCATGACAGATCGCTTTCAGCTTGCCTCCCCGTTCCAGCCCTCCGGTGACCAGCCCGAGGCCATTCGACGGCTCACCGAGGGCTTCGACGCCGGCCTGGCGGCGCAGACCCTGCTCGGTGTGACCGGTTCCGGCAAGACCTTCACGATCGCCAACGTGATCGAGAAGATCCAGAAGCCGACCATCGTGCTGGCACCCAACAAGACGCTGGCGGCGCAGCTCTACGGCGAGTTCAAGGAATTCTTCCCGAATAACGCGGTGGAGTATTTCGTCAGCTACTACGACTACTACCAGCCGGAAGCGTATGTGGTTGCGTCGGATACCTTCATCGAGAAGGATTCGAGCATCAACGATCACATCGAGCAAATGCGACTGGCCGCGACCAAGGCGCTGTTGTCCCGGCGCGACTCGTTGATCGTGGCGACGGTGTCGGCCATCTACGGTCTGGGCGATCCGGAGGACTACATGAGCCTCCGCCTGATCCTCTCGCGTGGCGAGCACATCGACCAGCGCGCCCTGATCAAGCAACTCACCGAGCTGCAATACGTGCGCAACGAGATGGAGCTGCGCCGCGGTACCTACCGCGTGCGCGGCGAGATCGTGGACGTCTTCCCGGCGGAGTCGGAGGCTGAGGCGCTACGCATCGAGCTCTTCGATGGCGACGTGGAGAACCTTTCCATCTTCGACCCTCTCACGGGTGAGGTGTTGCGCAAGGTGCCGCGCTACACGGTGTACCCCAAGACGCACTATGCGAGCACGCGACAGAGCGTGCTCAATGCCATGGAGACGATCAAGGTCGAGCTCTCCGAGCGTCTGGAGCAGCTTTACCGGGACAACAAGCTGGTGGAAGCGCAGCGTCTCGAACAGCGCACGCGTTTCGACCTCGAAATGATGGCCGAAGTGGGCTTCTGCCAGGGCATCGAAAACTATTCGCGGCACATGACGCGACGCGGTCCCGGCGAGCCGCCGCCGACCCTGTTCGATTACCTGCCGCCGGATGCCTTGATGGTGGTCGATGAGTCGCACGTGACCGTGCCGCAGCTCGGCGCGATGTACAAGGGCGACCGTTCGCGCAAGGAGACGCTGGTCGAGTTCGGCTTCCGTCTGCCCTCGGCGATGGACAACCGGCCGCTGCGCTTCGAAGAATGGGAGCGCCGCGCGCCACGCGCCATTTATGTATCGGCGACGCCGGCGAAGTACGAGCTGGAGAAGGCCGACGACAATGTCGTCGAGCTGGTGGTCCGGCCCACCGGTCTGATCGATCCGGAAGTGGAAGTTCGGCCGGTACGTACCCAGGTGGACGACCTGCTCGGCGAAATTCGCTTGCGCGTCGCCATGGGCGATCGCGTGCTGGTGACGACGCTGACCAAGCGCATGTCGGAGAACCTCACCGACTATCTCTCCGAGCATGACGTGAAGGTGCGCTACCTGCACTCGGACATCGACACCGTGGAGCGCACGGAGATCATCCGCGACCTGCGATTGGGCGAATTCGACGTGCTGGTGGGTATCAACCTGTTGCGCGAAGGCCTGGACATGCCCGAGGTGTCACTCGTGGCGATCCTGGATGCGGACAAGGAAGGCTTCCTGCGTTCGAACCGCTCGTTGATCCAGACGATCGGTCGCGCGGCGCGTAACGTTCGCGGCAAAGCCATTCTCTACGCCGACGAAATCACCGGATCGATGAAGATCGCCATGGACGAGACGGCGCGCCGTCGCGAGAAGCAGATCGAGTACAACGCGGCCTATGGGATCACACCGACCACCGTGGTACGGCGTATCGCCGACATCATGGAAGGTGCTCGCTCCGACTTCGGTTCGCGCGGCAAGGGCAAGCGCGGCAAGGAGGCGAAAAAGGTCGCCGAGGAGGCCGCGGACTACGGCTCGCTTACGCCTGAGCAGGTCGGCTCGACCATCAAGAAGCTCGAAACGAAGATGTACAAGCACGCCCAGAACCTCGAATTCGAGGAGGCCGGCAAGATCCGCGACGAGATCCATCGTCTGAGGGAGCGGGCCCTGCGCTAGGGTCATCATCGGGCGCGGCGGAAAAAAATCCGTCGCACCCTCTTGCAGACCCCGCCGGGCGCCGGTAAACTGCGCAGCTCTTCGGGCGGTTAGCTCAGCGGTAGAGCACTACCTTGACATGGTAGGGGTCACAAGTTCGATCCTTGTACCGCCCACCACTTTTCCCCAGTGCGGAAAGTGGCTTGAAGACAGTGATTAAGGAGCCTCTCAGGGCTCCTTTTTTATTGCCTTTCGGTTGGGTTGGTACCCCTCGAAAGCGCCCGTTGTAAAGCGAGTCCTGGTCGAGGGCCAGTCATCCGGCTTGGTGCACTCATCGCCGAACAAGCTCACGGTGGCAACAGCGCGCGCGGGTGTCGTCTGTTCCAGGGTGATGCGATGTCCAGCAGAGACCCCGGTGGTCAGGAGGTCCATCCCAGCTGCCAGTCCGTCCTTGGCACCGCGATCCAGTTCCAGCTGGTACCGACATTCGAAGTCGTCGGTATGCTTACCCCCACGTGGCTGCAACACCAGCATGGGGCGCGAGCGAGAGGGATACGTTTGCGCCAAGGCCATCGCCGGAATCATAGTCGCCAGCCCAGGCGACGCTCGGCGTTGTCGAATTCTCTCTGTCTATGGCGGCGCGCTGCGCGTTCACGACGTGTTTGAAGGATTCTTGTGTTGCGACGTCTTGGGCATTCTCCGCTTGAGGTGGGGTGGCCTGCGGCTAACGGATGCTGGCGCAGGGCCCACGAAAGCTGTCGCACAGTGCGGATAGGCGCCCTGAGGGCGACAGATCATTCTTCTGATCAACGCCATCGAAATCGGTCGAAAATCTCATGATTCGGCCCCTGAGCCTGGCCCAAGCTAGCCACTGACCTGGCTAAGACATCTCGTCCAGCAGGAGTCGACCTCATGGAGCAAACGGTGCGCAAACGTGGCCCGCGTCAGCCTTATCGGTCTTATCCGCCCCCTCGTACCCGCAGCGGACACTCGCGCGAGCTGCTGGCTGGGGACCCCCTGCTTGTCGTCCTGCAGAGGATGGAAGGCTCAATGCAGGAGCAGCAGGGCGCAATGCACGACATGCAGGGATCGGTACATGCCCTGCAGAACACCGTGTACGACATGCAGGGTGTGATGCAGACCATGCAGAGCACGTTGCATGGCATGCAAACGAAGCTCGTTCAGCTCGACGAGAGAACGATCTCGATCGTTCAACGCGCCGATGCCCTGGACGTCCGGCTCGACAGATTCGAGATCAGTGTGCATTCTCGATTCGAGAAGGTGGACGCTTGCTTCGATAAAGTGGAGGCTCGATTCGAGAAAGTGGACGCCCGCTTCGGGAAGCTCGAGGGGCAGGTCGGTAACCTGATCGACTGGAAGCATCGGGCGGCAGGCGTCCTGATCGCGAGCACCGGCCTTGCGGCCATCATCGGTTTTCTCGCTGATGCCATCCCGAAATGGCTGGGGGTCGTTACCCAGTGATCCGGGGCGTTGGGTCGCAGGCCACCCGAGCCCCGACCGGCTACACTCACGCCTTTCCCGATGGAGCGGCGTGCGTGGCCTATCTACTGATCAAATCCCTGCACATCGTGTTCGTCATCGCCTGGATGGCGACGGTGTTCTACCTGCCGCGCATCCTGGTGAACATCGCCGAAGCGACCGGCGAGCCGCCGGCGGTGAAGGCGCGGCTCGAGCTGATGGGGCGCCGGTTGTACAAGTTCGGCCACAGCATGTTCGGCATGGCCCTCGTGTTCGGCCTCATCCTCTGGTTCTACTTCCATATCAGTGGCGGCTGGCTGCACGCCAAGCTGGCATTGGTGGCGGTGATGCTCGCCTACTTCATCTGGTCGGGCCGGGCTCTCAAGCGCAGCATCGCCGGCGGAGCGCTGCCCTCGTCAAAGGCACTGCGCATCGGTAACGAGCTGCCCGTGCTGGTACTGCTCGCCATCGTCTATCTCGTTGTCGCCAAACCGTTCTGAGATCTCGCTCCGTGCGACCTGGATCGGTCATGATCGGCACTGACCTCATGGATACGGGAGCCGCTGGTTGAGCGACGGGAACGACATCGCGCCAGGCCTCATGGTGCTTCACGGCAACCGGCTCGAAGAGCTGCGGGATGTCCTTGTCGCCTGGTTGCGGCGGGCGCCGCTGGCACCGCTCGAGGACGAATGGGTCCTGGTGCAGTCCAACGGCATCGCGCAGTGGTTCCGGCTGGCGCTGGCGCGCGCGGTCGACGACGGCGGCCTGGGTATCGCCGCGGCGGTCAAGGTCGAGTTGCCCGGCCGCTTCCTGTGGGTGGCCTATCGCGCCGTGCTCGGGCGTGACGCCGTGCCTCCCGAGTCGCCTTTCGACAAATCCCGTCTGGTCTGGCGCTTGATGCGCCTCTTGCCGTCGGTTGCCCGTGAGCCCGACTTCGAACCGCTCGCCGCCTTCCTCGGTGCGGACGGTGACGCTCGCAAATGTCACCAACTCGCCGAGCGTCTGGCCGATCTCTACGATCAGTACCAGGTGTATCGCGCGGACTGGCTCGACGATTGGGCCGACGGGCGCGACGTGATGCGCGATGCCCGTGGTGGTGCACCGGCCATGGCCGCCGCGGACCGCTGGCAGGCGGCGCTGTGGCGGCGTCTGCTGGAGGATGTCGGTGTGGTCGAGGCCGACGGCCATCGCGCCGCCGTCCACGCCCGCTTTTTGCGAGCGGTGGCGGCATTGACCGAACGCCCCAAGGCGCTGCCGCGACGTATCGTGGTTTTCGGCATGTCGTCGCTACCCCGGCAGACGCTGGAGGCCTTGTCCGCACTGGCGCGCTGGTCGCAGGTCGTGCTGGTGGTGATGAATCCCTGCCGGCATTACTGGGCGGACATCGTCGACGACCGCGAGCTGCTTCGCGCCGAGCGCCGTCGCCAGGCAGCGAAGCCCGGCATGCCGCTGGCGTTGTCCGACGACGACATGCATCTGCATGCCAATCCGCTGCTGGCCGCCTGGGGTAAGCAGGGGCGTGACTACATCCGCCTGCTTGACGAGTTCGATCATCCCGAAAGTTACCGGGAGCGTTTCGATGCCTGGGACCAGCGCATCGACCTCTTCGCCGAGCCGACCTCCACGGATCTCCTCGGGCAGGTCCAGGCCGCCATTCTCGACCTCGAACCGCTGCCCGCGACGCCGCAGCCGATCGAGCCTGGCGACACGTCCATCGCCTTTCACGTGGCGCACGGGCCGCAGCGTGAAGTCGAGATCCTGCACGACCAGCTGCTGGCCCGATTCGAGGCCTCCGGGCAAGCGGGCGATCCCATTTTGCCGCGCGATGTCATCGTCATGGTGCCCGACATCGAAACCTACGGGCCGCACATCGACGCCGTGTTCGGTCGCGTGGCGCGTGATGACCCGCGCTTCATTCCCTATAGCGTGGCCGACCGTGCGGCCCGTGGCACGGTGCCCGTGGTGATGGCGCTCGATGTCCTGCTGGGTATGACCGAGTCGCGTTTCGGTGCTGGCGAGATGGCCGATCTTCTGGACGTCCCGGCCGTGCGCGCCCGTTTCGGGCTCGCGGAAGACGATCTGCCCCTGCTGCACCGCTGGATCGAGGGCGCGGGTATTCGTTGGGGGCTCGATGCCGCCCAGCGCGCCTCGCTCGACCTGCCGGCCCTCGAGCAGAACACCTGGGCCTTCGGTCTGCGCCGCATGCTGCTCGGCTATGCGGTAGGTGCGGGCGACGCCTGGAGCGAGATCGAACCGTATCCCGAAGTGGGTGGCCTGGACGCGAGCCTGGTCGGGCCGTTGGCCGATCTGCTCGAGCGCCTTGGCGAGCATTGGCTCGCCCTGCGCGAACCCGCGTCGGCGACGGAGTGGGGTGTGCGGTTGCGCCGCCTGCTGCGTGATTTCTTTCAGGGCGCCGAGCCCGACGACGACATGCGTATCGAACGTCTTCTCGACGGACTCGACGCCTGGGAGCGTGCCTGCATCGAAGCGGCCTTCGACGAGGCCTTGCCGATCGAGGTCGTGCGCGAAGCGTGGCTCGGTCAGTTCGACCAGGGCGGTCTTTCCAAGCGATTCCTCGCCGGTGCGGTGAGCTTCGGCACGCTGATGCCGATGCGCGCCATTCCGTTCCGTCTGGTCTGCCTGCTGGGTATGAACGATGGCGACTATCCGCGCGCACGGCCGCCGATGGACTTCGACCTGATGTCCCGGCAGGGGGCGTGGCGGCCGGGCGATCGCTCGCGTCGCGAAGACGATCGTTACCTGTTCCTCGAGGCGCTGCTATCGGCGCGCGATGCACTGCACATCGGCTGGGTGGGGCGCAGCGCGCGCGACAACGCGGAACGCGCGCCATCGGTGCTGGTCGGTCAGTTGCGTGACTATCTTGCGGCGGCGTGGCAGGGGCAGGGTGGGGCTGACCTGCTGCATGGCCTGACGGTCGATCATCCGCTCCAGCCGTTCAGTCGTGCCTATTTTCGCGGCGAGGACGCCCGGTTGTTCACTTACGCGCGTGAGTGGCGTCAGGCCCATGATGGCGTCGAGCCGGCTGAGGATGCCGGTCTGGCGGCTGTCACGGTCGATCGACCGATTGGGCTCGGCGTCCTGCGCCGCTTCCTGCGTCATCCGGTGCGTGAATTCTTCCAGGCACGCCTCGGCGTGCGCTTCGACACGGTCGATCCCGGCGGTGACGACCGTGAACCGTTCGCGGTCGACAGCCTGGGCCGGTTTGCGATGGCCGATGCGTTGCTGCGTGCCGCCTTGCGTAGCGAAGGCAGTGCGACCGCGGCCATCGGCGAAGCGGCCGCGAAGCTGCAGCGGAGTGGCGCCCTTCCCTTGGGTGGATTCGCGGCGCCCGTGCGCACCGATATCGAGGCGGTCGCCGCGGCGGTCTACGGACGCTTCGTCGTGGAGCGGCGCGCCTGGCCGCACGAGGCAGGCAAGCGCGAGATTCGTCTGGACGTCGAAGGCGTCATCCTCGAGGACTGGCTCGCCGATCTTCGCGGCGACGACCAGGGGCGACTGGCGGCGTTCCTCTTGTCGCCCTCCAACGTGCTCGATGCGGACGGAGCGCCTCGCGCGCATCGCCTCGTCATGCCCTGGGTCGACCATCTCGTCGCACAGGCCGCCGGCCTGTCCGTCGTCACGCGCTACATCGGACCGGATGCCACGATCGTTCTCGATCCGCTGGCGTCAGACGACGCCACGGCCATGGTGGCTACCCTGCTGCGCGCCTGGCGCGAAGGCATGGCGGCGCCGCAACCGATCGCAGTGAAGACAGCGCTCGCCTGGCTCACTGCGCGCTCTGTCGACGAGGCGCAGCAAGCGGCGCGTGCCACCTACGAGGCCACGCACGACCGCGCGCACGGCGAAATCGATGGCGATCCTTACCTGCTTCGCGCGTTCCCCGATTTCGCCTCCCTGATGCATGCCGGCTTCGTCGATGGCCTCGCGCCGTATCGCGATTTCCTCGGCGCGCTGCGCGTGGAGGTGTCATGAGTACGGTGATGGAGCCGCTGCGGCCGCTGGCGATACCGTTGTCCGGCATTCGGCTGATCGAAGCGAGCGCGGGCACGGGCAAGACCTGGACCATCGCAGCGCTCTACGTGCGTGCCGTGCTCGGCCACGGCGTGGCACAGCCATTACTGCCGCCGAACATTCTCGTGGTGACCTTTACCGAGGCGGCGACGCAGGAGTTGCGCGAGCGCATTCGCGCGCGCCTCGTCGATGCGGCGCGCGCCTTTCGTGCGGGCGAGTCGGGTGAGGCCTTCCTGGCCGAGTTGCTGGCGTCGTATCCGGCGTCGGCTCACGCGGCGTGCGCACGCCGTGTCGAGCAGGCGGCACAGTGGATGGACGAGGCCGCCATTTTCACCATTCACGGCTGGAGCCAGCGCATGCTGACCCAGCACGCGTTCGGGAGCGGTCATGCCTTCGTACAAACGCTGGAGCCCGACGAAAGCGAGCTGCTTGCCGACTGCGTGCGTGACTACTGGCGCCAGGCGTTCTATCCGCTGGACGCGCGCCAGGTGGCCGCCGTGCTGGCGGAGTGGAAAACGCCGGACGCGCTGATCCAGACCCTGCGGCCGCTCTTGTCAGGCGGCGAGACGACGTTGCGTGTCAATGGACAGGCTCTGGACAAAGCCGACGTCGGCGCCCTGTTTACCGCCTTGCGCGCCTGGGAAGACGAAGACGCCAGCCGGCTGGCTGCCGCGCGCGAGGCGTGGATGGGCGACGTCGAACGTATCGAGACCCTGTTGCGCGATGCCGTGCGTACCAAGGCGCTGAAGAACAATATCCATCAGCCCGCCTCGCTCGAACGCAATCTCGCGGGTGTCCGTCACTGGCTCGACACCGGCGAGGCAGGCGCGGTCGATGTCGCTCGCTATGGATCCGTGCGTCTCGAAGCTGCGACGAGCAAGGGCAATAGCCGGCCCGAGCACCCCGCCTTCGGGGCGGTCGGGCACTGGGCCGAGTGGCAGTCGGGGAAGCCGGCCATTCGTTTCGCGATCCTGGCCGACGCCGTAGAGCGTGTGCGCGAACGCTTCGCCGCACAGAAGCGCCGGCGTGCCCAGATTGGCTTCGACGATCTGCTGTCCCGGCTCGACCGGGCGCTGGTATCGGCCTCGGGCGTCGAGCTCGCCGAGACCATCCGCCGGCAGTATCCGTTGGCGCTTATCGACGAATTCCAGGATACCGATCCCCTCCAGTACCGGATTTTCCGCGCGGTCTATGCTGCGAATCCAGACGTGGGCCTGTTGCTGATCGGTGATCCGAAGCAGGCGATCTACGCATTTCGTGGCGCGGATATCCATACGTATCTTTCCGCACGCAGCGAAGCCGAGGCACCGCACTACAGCCTGGATACCAACCATCGGTCGAGTGCGGGCATGGTCGCCGCCGTTAACGCGATGTTCGCTCGCGCCGAGGGGCATCCAACGGGTGCCTTCCATTTTGCCGAGCAGGGACTGCCGTTCCACCGCGTCCAGGCGCGCGGCAGGGCCGAACGCTTCATCGTCGACGGTGCCGACCAGCTTGCCTTGCACATCTGGCTACTCGACGACGAGGGGCCGGTCGGCGTGCGCACGTACCGCGAGCAGATGGCCGAGGCGTGCGCGACGGAGATCGTTCGCCTGCTCGAAGCGGCGAAACAGGGGCGTACGGGTTTCGAGCAGGACGGCTCGGTCACCGCGCTTCAGCCCGCCGACATCGCCGTCCTCGTGCGCAGCCACAACGAGGCATCGGAAGTCCGTGCGGCGCTGTCGGCCCGTCGCGTCCGCAGTGTCTTCCTGTCCGACCGGGACTCGGTGCTGGAAAGCATCGAGGCGCACGACGTGCTGCTCTGGCTGCGCGCCGTCGCCGACCCGTCGTCGGATACCGCGATGCGGGCGGCGCTCGCGACGCGAACGCTTTATCTTGGCTATGGCGAGCTCGAGCAGCTGAACGTCGACGAGCGCCACTGGGAGCGGCGCGGCCAGCAACTGTTCGAACTGCGCGAGACCTGGCGACGTGCCGGTGTGCTGGCGATGCTGCATCGCTTCCTGCACATTTTCGAACTGCCGGCGCGCCTGCTCGGGCAGACCGGCGGCGAACGGACGTTGACCAACCTCCTGCATCTGGCCGAATTGCTCCAGCAGGCGGCCTCGACCATCGAAGGCGAGCAGGCCTTGATCCGCCATCTTGGCGAGCGCATCGAGGATGCGGCCAGCCATACGGGCGACGATCAGATCGTCCGGCTCGAAAGTGACGACGATTTGGTCAAGGTCGTGACGATTCACAAGTCCAAGGGCCTGGAATACCCGCTGGTATTTCTGCCCTTCGTCTGTGCGAGCGGCGGGACGCGACCGGGGCAGGGTTATCGGTATCACGACGGCACCGGTGCGCAGCTCGAGCTGCTCTCATCCGGCCACGAGGCGGCGGGCGAATCCGTGCGTGACGCGAAGAACGCCGCCGAGCGCGCGGCCTTGCAGGAAGACCTGCGACTCCTCTACGTGGCGATGACGCGCGCGCGCCATGCCACCTGGCTGGGCGTCGCGCCGGTTTGCTACAACGCCGCGAAGAAACCGCAGGTCCACCGCTCTGCGTTCGGGCATCTCCTCAGTGGCGGTCAGGAAATCGACAACGGTGCGATCGAAGGCCTGCTCCGCGCCATGGCGCAGGGCGAGCCGGCGATCAGCATCGACTATATGCCAGCGCCCGACGAGCGCCTCTACGTGCCACCGGCGCGCGACGAGCGGCCGCTACCGGCGCGCGAAGCCCGCCTGGCGAAGGCGGAGCCCTGGTGGATCGCGAGCTACAGCGCCTTGCGCTATGCCGATAGTGAGGTGGCCGCACCCGAGACGGCCTCGGACGACGTGATCGTCGAGTACGCGGGCGAAGTAGCGGCGGCATCCGCCGATGCCGCGACCATCCATGCCTTCGAACGCGGGGCCGAGGCCGGCACCTTCCTGCACGACCTGCTTGAATGGATCGCCGAGGAGGGCTTTGCCGCCATCGCCGCCGACCCGGAACGCCTTCGCGACACCGTGGCCCGGCGTTGCGAGCGACGCGGCTGGGAAGCGTCCATCGATCTGCTGACGCACTGGTTGCTCGTGCTGTTGGGCACGCCGCTGCCGCTTCCCGATGGCGGTTCGTTCGCGCTCGACTCACTGGACGATGCATCGCGTTATCGTGCCGAGCTGGAGTTCCTTTTCGAGGCGCGCCGCGTGGATACGCTGGCGCTCGACCGGATCGTCCGCGAGCACACGCTCGCTGGCGCACCGCGCCCGGCGCTGACCGCGGATCGTGTCAACGGCATGCTCAAGGGCTTCATCGATCTGATCGTCGAGCACGATGGCCGCTGGTATGTCGCCGACTACAAGTCCAACTGGCTTGGCGTCGACGAACTGGCCTATACGCCCGCCGCGATGCGCCATTCGATTCTCGATTCCCGTTACGAACTTCAGTACGCGCTGTACCTCCTTGCCCTGCATCGGCAGCTGCGCTCGCGGCTGGGCGGTGCCTACGACTACGACACGCACGTCGGTGGCGCGATCTACATCTACCTGCGTGGCGTCGATGGAAACGGACACGGCGTGCATGTCGAGCGCCCGACACGAGCGATGATCGACGCACTCGATGCGCTCTTCGAAGGAACCGCGGCATGAATGCGCAGGTGATGACATGGCTCGACCGCGGTGTCCTGGAAGCCAGGCTGCGTCCGGTCGATCGCGCATTCGCCCGTTTTCTTGCCAGTCTCGATGTCGACGGTGATGGGCGTGTGCTGATGGCAGCGGCGCTCGCCAGCCGTGAGTTGGGCGAAGGCCACATCTGCGTGGATGTCGAGGCACTTGCTCTGGTCGAGCCGCTGCTGTCGGAGGCACAGGCCTGGTTGCCGGATTCGGTCCTGGTTGGTTCGGCAGAGGGTGATCCGACGACGCCGCTGGTGCTGGATGCCGGCTTGCTCTACCTGCGTCGCTTCTGGCGTGACGAGGCGCGTGTCGCCGATGCCATCCTGTCCCGCCTCGGGGCGCCGGACGCGCCTGCCGATCTGGCGCAGGAACTCGATCGTCTGTTTCCTGCCGACGCCGATGCCATCGACTGGCAGAAGGTGGCCTGTGCGGTGGCGGCGCGCGGGTCGTTCGCTGTCATTACCGGTGGTCCGGGTACCGGCAAGACGACGACGGTCGTGCGCTTGCTCGGCTTGCTGCAAACGCTCGCGCACAAGCGCGACGAGCCTCGGCTGCGTATCCGGCTCGCCGCACCGACCGGCAAGGCGGCGGCGCGCCTCAATGCCTCGATTGCCGGGCAGATCGAGCGTCTGGACGTGGATGATGCGGTGAAACAGGCGATTCCCGCCGAGGTCACCACCCTGCATCGCCTGCTCGGCAGCCGCCCGGATACGCGGGCCTTCCGGCACGGCCGCGACAATCCACTCCACCTCGATGTCCTCGTGATCGACGAGGCGTCGATGATCGACCTCGAAATGATGGCGGCGACGCTCGACGCGCTGCCGCGTGACGCGCGGCTGATCCTGCTGGGTGACAAGGATCAGCTTTCGTCGGTCGAGGCCGGTGCGGTCCTTGGTGACCTCTGCGCGCGCGCCGACGCCGGTCACTACGACGCCGCCACGCGTGCCTGGCTGGCGGCAGTTTGCGGCGTCGACGTGGCGGCGTGGACCGACGAGGCCGACGCCCGCGCGCTCGACCAGCGCGTCGTCATGCTGCGTCGCAGTCGCCGCTTCGGCGAAGGCAGTGGCATTGGCGCGCTGGCGCAGGCGATCAATGCGGGTGACGCTGGCGCTGTGAGCCGGGCCTTTGCCGGCACGCGGGGCGATATCGCCTTCGTCACACCTTCAGCCGCCGCCATCGCCACGCTGGCCATCGACGGACGCGAGGGGGCGCCCGGTCACCGCGCCTACCTCGACTGGATCGAGCGGGAGCGACCCGCGATCGACGCGTCCTTCGAGGCGTTTCAACGTTGGGGTGCGGGCGCGCTCGCCGCCTACGCGCGGTTCCAGTTGCTCTGCGCCACGCGTCACGGGGAAGCCGGGGTGGACAAGCAGAACGAGCGCATCGCCCAGGGTCTGCTCGATCGCGGGCTGATCGATGCGGTAACGGGATGGTACGAAGGGCGTCCGGTGATGGTGACGCGCAACGACTACGCGCTCGGTCTGATGAACGGCGACGTCGGCGTGACGCTATGGGTGCCGGACGGGCAGGGCAGCATGGCCTTGCGTGTCGCCTTCGTGGTCATGGATGAGCAAGGGGGTGAGCGGACGCGCTTCGTCGTGCCCAGCCGCCTCTCGGCGGTCGATACCGTCTACGCGATGACGGTGCACAAGTCGCAGGGCTCGGAGTTCGAGCACACGGCGCTGGCCTTGCCGTCCGAGCCTTCGCCGGTGCTGACGCGGGAGTTGGTTTACACCGGGGTGACCCGGGCGCGGTCGCATTTTACGTTGCTCGCGGCACCGGACATGCTTGGCTATGCGGTTTCGCGGAAGACGCGTCGGGCGTCGGGGTTGCTTCGTCGGTTGCTTTGAGGCGAGCACCCATCGCCGATGAATCGGCTCCAACCAGGCAAGGCGCGCCCCGCTCGGTAGGAGCCGATTCATGGCGATGCTCTTGCTCAGTGGATCCCGTAATACGCCTTGAACCACGCCGCAAACTTCCCCAGCCCCTCGTCGATCGAGGTCGACGGCGCATACCCCACGTCCCGCCGCAGCGCCGACACATCCGCCCAGGTATCCGGGACATCGCCGGGCTGCATCGGCAACAGGCGCTTCTCTACCGTGCGCCCGAGATGCTTCTCCAGCAGCCCGATGAAATCCAGCAACTGCACCGGCTCGTCGTTGCCGATGTTGTAGACGCGGTACGGCGCCGCGGAGCTGCCGGGATTCGGCGAGACCGGGTCGTAGGTGGGATCCGGTTGGGCAGGGTGGTCGAGTGTGCGGACGACACCTTCCACCACGTCGTCCACGAAGGTGAAGTCCCGGCTGTGGTCGCCATGGTTGTACACGTCGATCGGCTCGCCTTTCACGATGCGGCTGGCAAACAGGATCGGCGACATGTCCGGCCGGCCCCAGGGACCGTACACGGTAAAAAAGCGCAGCCCCGTGGTCGGCAGGCCGAAGAGGTGGCTGTACGTGTGGGCCATCAACTCGTTGGACTTCTTCGTGGCCGCGTACAGGCTCACCGGGTGGTCCACGGCGTCCTCGACGGCGAAAGGCATCTTGCGATTGGCCCCGTAGACCGAGCTCGACGAGGCGTAGACGAGGTGCCCCACGGCATGCCGGCGGCAGGCCTCGAGGATGTTCACGAAGCCCACCAGGTTGCTCTGCACGTAGGCGTGCGGGTGGGTAAGCGAATAGCGGACGCCGGCCTGGGCGGCGAGGTGTGCCACACGCTCGGGCTGGAAGTCCGCGAACGCAGCGTCGACGGCTGCCTGATCGGCCAGGTCGGCCCGGACATGCGTGTAGTTCGGGTGGTCGGCGAAACGGGCGATGCGGGCTTCCTTCAGCGCCGGGTCGTAGTAGTCGTTATGGTTGTCGAAACCCAGAACGGTATCGCCGCGTGCGAGCAGCCGCTCGGTGAGGTGGGAGCCGACGAAGCCGGCGCTGCCGGTAACCAGGATGCGCATGGAGGATCTGCCAGTGGAGCGATCCGCCTAGTCTAACGGACGGCGGATTTGACACGGCCGCACGGCTGATCTAGCTTTTGCCCGATATCCACGCGACCAAGGTGGCCCGCGGTAACGCTGGCCGAGAGTGCGACATGCGGACTACGCGCCTCCCAACCTGATCCCACGCCACGTCTTCGTCGTCTCCGAAGGGCGTATGGCGCCCTTTTTGTTTGTCCGGAATTTGCAACCATGATCCAGATCACGCTACCCGACGGCAGCCAGCGGCCGTTCGAACACCCCGTTTCCGTGCAGGACGTTGCTGCCTCGATCGGCGCCGGCCTCGCCAAGGCGACGCTCGCCGGCAAGGTCGACGGCACGCTGGTCGATGCCAGCTTCACGATCGACCACGACGCCGCCCTCGAAATCGTGACCGAGAAGAGCCCGGAGGCGCTGGATATCCTGCGTCACTCGACGGCCCACCTTCTCGGCCAGGCCGTGCAGCGCCTGTTCCCTGGCGCGCAGGTCACCATCGGTCCGGTGATCGATAACGGCTTCTTCTACGACTTCGCCTACGAACGGCCGTTCACGCCGGACGATCTCGTCGCCATCGAGGCCGAGATGGAGAAGATCGTCAAGGAGCAGATCCCGGTCACGCGCTCGGTGAAGAGCCGCGACGAGGCGATCACCTTCTTCCGTGGCCTCGGCGAGGAATACAAGGCGCAGATCATCGAGGGCATTCCGGCCAACGAGGAGCTGTCGCTCTACACCCAGGGCGAGTTCACCGATCTCTGCCGCGGCCCGCATGTGTCCAACACGGGCAAGCTGCGCGCGTTCAAGCTGATGAAGGTGGCCGGCGCCTACTGGCGCGGCGATTCCAACAACGAGATGCTGACCCGCATCTACGGTACCTCGTGGCTGAACGACAAGGACCTCAAGGCCTACCTGCTGCAGCTGGAAGAAGCCGAGAAGCGCGATCACCGCCGCATCGGCAAGCAGCTCGACCTGTTCCACATGCAGGAAGAAGCGCCGGGCATGGTGTTCTGGCACCCCAAGGGCTGGGCCATCTGGCAGGCCGTGGAGCAGTACGTGCGCGGTGTCTACCGCAGCAGCGGCTACAAGGAAGTCCGTGGTCCGCAGATCATGGACGTGAGCCTGTGGAAGAAGTCCGGTCACTGGGACAACTACCAGGAAAACATGTTCTTCACCGAGTCGGAGAAGCGCACTTATGCGCTGAAACCGATGAACTG
>Ga0247742_10001514_pt1 | contig 16139 bp, 13 predicted proteins | sample UWRJL208509C2_FD_180944 | JGI IMG/M metagenome (GOLD analysis project Ga0247742, IMG submission 180944) | Plant litter microbial communities from Arlington Agricultural Research Station in Wisconsin, United States - UWRJ-L208-509C-2 | ecosystem: Environmental > Terrestrial > Plant litter >...
TGTGCTGCGTCGAGGCCGAGCTTCGCGGCCTGCTGCTCAATCGCGGCGACGGCATCCTCGCCGGGCTGGAGCGCCTGGTAATCGAGCTTGGGTTGGGCGAGGATGAGGCGGCGGCGCGGCGGGGTTTGTCCGCTGCCGGGCGAGGCCATCAATTCCTGCCACGAGAAATAGGCGGGCTTGCCGGCGAGCGTCGCATCGAGCGCGTCGCCGAGCGAGCGCATCGGTTTGTCGAAATCGGCGAGTTTGGCTGCGCCCTGCTCCACCCCCATCAGCGCGGTGCCAAACGCACCCGCAACGCCGCGCAGCGAAGGATCGCGCGCGAGTGGGCCGAGCAACGGTTGTGCTTTAATGAGCGCACCGGTCGCGGTCTTCACTTCGCCGACCGAACCGAACATCAGGCCCTGCTTGGCGAAGTATGCGCCACCGTCAGGACGTTCAGCGCGGCGGAAATGCTTGGTGTCCGCAGCGAGCGCGTCAGTCAGCTTCGCGGCACCGGCTTCGGCGAGTTCGGGCGTCTTGCCGTCGACGATCACCAGCAGCACGTCGGTCAGGTTCGGGAACGCCGTCTCTACCGCCTTCTCGTTCTGCCGCCACGCGACCTTGGGCGAGATCAGCGCGGCCGTGTCGGTGGTCATCGAGAAACTGGTCGCCGCATAGGCGAGCGCGACGCCGGTCAGTACGAGGCACGCGAGCGCAGCCAGCACAGGACGACGCACGCTGGCTGCGACCAGCCGGAGGATCAGGGTGGCGATCAACGCTTTGCGTCGCCGCCGAGGAAATAGCGCAGGCTGAACCTGATCGTCTGGTCACTGCCGGTCGTATCGAACATCGCATCCGTCCATTTCGGCGGACCAAGCTTAATCCGCGCATCGTTCGAAAAGCCGACGCCTTCCTTGGGAATGCCGAACAACGCCTGATCGACCTTGCCGTTGCCATTCTCGTCGAGAAAAGCCTGAACCGCGTAACGCCCCGGCGGCAGGCCGGTGAGCGTTATCGTCGTGACGCCCACGCGCGCAGGCGCATCGGCGGAGATCGGGCAATCCTTGAGGAACTGCGACTGCGTACACACGTCGATATGGACTCGGCCGTGCGCGGTGCGGACGTTGCCGATCTCGACATGCAGGGTGCCGGTGCCGGTCGCACCGCCGGCCAGTGCCGGCGCGGCGACCAACGCCAACGCCGCCAGACCTGCCCATGCGCGCACTGTGCCGAAACCCGAAGCCACGTTCGATCCTGTTCCACGGTTGAAACGCACGCCTGTCGCGCGCTTGCGATGAACCCGGCGTGTATCGCGCGGCGTGTGCGGGTCCAGCGTTTTCCGTGCTAATCGACGGTGGAGATCGGCCAGCCGGCAGCCCGGAAATGTTGAAATCTGCCGCAGATTAAGGGTTAACTCACCTTTTTTTGGTTTGGTGCGCGGAACTTGGGGAGACACTGATGCCCGACCTGCCAGCGACGACCGTTCCGTCGCACCCTATCAGCCTGCGAGTGCGTGCGGTCGCGCGGCATGCCGGCATCGCGACCGAATCGGGCGGCGTGTCGCTGAGCTATGCCGATCTCGATGCGCGCGCCGCAACCCTTGCCGGTGCGCTCGCGGCGCAAGGCGTGGCGCGTGGCGACACGGTCGCGGTGTGCCTGCCGCGCTCGGCCGAGCAGATCGTCGCGTTGCTCGCGGTCTGGTATGCCGGCGCCGCCTATCTGCCGCTCGATCCGGCGTGGCCCGAAGCGCGGCTGGCGTCGTTCGTCGCGCGCGCCGGCTGTGCGGCGGTGATCGCGCCGCGCGGTTCGGTGATCGCCACCGTGGCGCCCGACGATACCGGCGCTTTCACCCCGGTTGACGCGGGCGATCTCGCTTATGTCATCTTCACCTCGGGTTCGACCGGGGAACCCAAGGCGGTTGAGGTCGGGCAGGACAATCTCGCCGCGCTGATCGACTGGCATCTGGCGGCGTTCACGGTCGGCGCGGGGACTCGCACCGCGCACCTTGCCGGCCTCGGCTTCGATGCGGCGGCGTGGGAGGTCTGGCCGACGCTGGCGGCGGGCGGTACGCTGTGCCTCGCCGACGATGCGGTACGCCTCGATCCTGTCGCGCTTCGCGACTGGCTGGTGCGCGAACGCGTCGAGGTGGCGTTCGCGCCGACCGCGCTCGCCGAACCGCTCGCGACGATGGACTGGCCGGCGGACGCGGCTTTGCGCGTGCTGCTCACCGGCGCGGACAAATTGACGGTGCGGCCGAAGCCGGGCCAGCCGTTCGTCTTCGTCAACAATTACGGACCGACCGAATGCACCGTCGTCGCCACGTCGGGCGTGGTCGCGGCGGAAGGCACCGCCTTGCCCTCGATCGGCACGGCGATCACCGGCACCACGATCCATTTGCTCGATCCGAGCGGCGCCGCGGTGACGCCCGGCGCACCCGGCGAGATCTGCATCGGCGGCGCGCAAGTCGCGCGCGGCTATCGCGATGATCCGGCGCTGACCGAGGCGCGGTTCGTCACGCATCCGCAGTTCGGCCGGCTCTATCGCACCGGCGACCTTGCGCTGCGGCTTGAGGATGGCGACTACGCTTTCCTCGGGCGTGTCGACGGCCAGGTGAAGGTGCGCGGCCACCGGATCGAGCCCGCCGAAGTCGCCGCCGCGCTCAACCGCCTGCCCGAGATCGCGGCGAGCCATGTCCTCGTCCGCGACGGCGATCTGGTCGCTTACGTCACACTGAACGGCGAGGCGACCGCCGGGGCGCTCCGTGCCGCGCTCGGCGAGACGTTGCCCGACTATATGGTGCCGACGCATTTCGCGCGGCTCGACGCGATGCCGCTTACCGCCAATGGCAAGATCGACGTTCGCGCGCTGCCCGATCCGGCCAGCGTCGCGATGACCGAGAGCACCGGCGCGCGCGCGCCCGAGACGCCGACCGAAGCGCGGCTGTTCGAGATCGTCAGCGAGGTGCTCGGCCATCGCGATTTCGGCGTAGATGACGATTTCTTCCTGCTCGGCGGGCATTCGCTGCTTGGCACGCAGGTCATCATCCGCGCGCGCGATGCGTTCGGGGTCGATCTGTCGCTGTTCCATCTGTTCGAAGCGCCCACGGTCGCCAAGCTGGCCGGGGTCGTCGAGACTTTGATCTTCGCCAAGATCGCGGCGATGAGCGACGAAGACATCGAAAGGCTGTCGGCGTAATGGCGACACGCCCGGTTTCCGATCCGTCGCTCAGCCTGTTCCGGCTGCTCGACCCCGCTGTGTTGGCCGATCCGTATCCGCTCTATGCGCGGCTGCGGAGCGAAGACCCGGTCTATTGGGATCCGTATCTGCATAGCTGGGTGGTGACGCGCTACAGCGACGTCCATGCCGTGCTCCACAAATTCTCGGCGGATCGCACCCCCTCGCCCGATCTGATGCGCTCGCTCGGGCTCGGCTCGATCGAGCCGATCGCGGCGGTGATGGTCAAGCAGATGCTGTTCCTCGATCCCCCCAACCACACGATCCTGCGCAAGCTCTGCTCGACAGCGTTCACGCCGCGCCGGGTCGAGGCGCTGGAGGAGCGCGTGCTGTCGGTCGCCAACCGGCTGATCGACGCCGCGCTGGAACGCGGCGAAATGGACGTGATGGCCGATTTCGCCGAGCCGTTCCCCTCGATCGTGTTCGCGCATCTGATGGGCGTGCCCGAGGAGGATCACGCGCAGCTCAAGGCATGGTCGGCCGATTACGCGCAGATGCTCGGCAATTTCTCGCACAATCCCGACGGCATCGCGCAGGTGCTCAAAAGCACCGCCGACATGATCGCCTATTTCCAGCATGCCATCCACAGCGGCAGCCTCAAGGACGGCTTGGTCAAATCTCTGGTCGAGGCCGAGATCGACGGCCAGAAGCTGACCGAGGAAGAGGTGATCGCCAACGCGATCGTCACGATGGTCGGCGGGCAGGAAACCACCACCAATCTGATCGGCTGCGGCATGCTGACATTGCTGCGCCAGCCCGACAAATTCGCCGAATTGCGCGACCGCCCCGAGATCCTCGACAGCGCGATCGAGGAACTGCTGCGCTACGAAAGCCCGTCGCAGCACACCTCGCGGATTGCCACCGAAGACACGGTGATGGGCGGCAAGCTCATCAAGAAGGGTACGCCGGTGATGGCGGTGATGGCCGCCGCCAACCGCGACCCCGAGCGCTTCGCCGATCCCGACACGCTCGATTTCGAGCGCAAGGATAACCGCCACATGGCGTTCGGCTGGGCCGCGCACTTCTGTTTCGGCGCGCCGCTCGCGCGGATGGAAGGGCGGATCGCGTTCCGTCTGCTGCTCGACCGGCTGACCAATCTCTCGCTGCCTGAGCAAAAGCTCGAATGGCGCGAAAATCTGGGGCTTCGTGGCCTCAAAGCGCTACGGGTGACTTTCGTATGAACATGCCAGCCAAGGTCGATGCCGCGCAGGCCCGCCGCGACCTGCTCGCCAGGATGCTCGCCGGCAATGCCGCGACGGATGCGTCCGCGCCCGAGCCGATCCGGCCGCGCGATCCGGCGCGCACCATTCCGCTCACTGCCGAGCAGAACCAGCTCTGGCTGCACGCGCAGATGGCGCCGGACATGCCGCTCTACAACGAGTCGATGACGGTCCATCGGCTCGGTGAATACGATCATGCGGTGATGGAGCGCGCGCTGACCGAGATCGTGCGCCGCCACGCGATCTGGCGCTCGGCGATCGTCGAGATCGATGGCGATTATGCGATGCAGGTCGCGGCACCGGAGCCGATCCATCTTCCGCTTCTCGATATCAGCCATTTGCCCGAGGCGGATCGCGACGCCGAAGCGGTTCGGCTCGCCACCGAAGACGCACACGCGCCGATCCCCACCGACACGGCACCGATGTTCCGCGCGCGGGTCGTCAAGCTGAGCGACCGCGAACATCGGCTGTATCTGACGATGCACCACATCATCTTCGACGGCGTCTCGCTCTACAAGACGTTGGTGCCAGAACTGGCCGCGCTGGTCGATGCCTATGCGGCGGGCCAGCCCTCGCCCTTGCCGGACCCGGCGTTGCAATATGCGGATTATGCGATCTGGCAGGCGGATCGCGGCACCGATGACGAATATCGTCGCCAGCTCGATTTCTGGCGCGAGCAACTCGCCGAACCGCTGCCGCGCCTCGACGTGGTCGGCGACCGGCCGCGCGCGGCGCTGCCGACCTATGCCGGATCGATGGAGGTATTCGAGATCGACACAGCGTTGATCGAACGCCTGAAGGAGATCGCCCGCGCCGAGAACGCGACGCTCTATGCGGTGCTGCTCGCCGGCTACAAGGCGACGTTGTTCCGCTATACAGGCGACGAGGACATCATCGTCGGCGGCGTCACCGACACGCGGCGGCGGCCCGAGTTGCAACCGATGATCGGCTATTTCCTCAACACGATGGCGATCCGCAGCCACCCGACCGGCGCCACGCCGTTCCGCGCCTATCTGGCCGAAGTGAAGCGCAGCGCGATCGGCGCGCTGGGGGCCAGCGACATCCCGTTCGACAAGCTTATCCACGCGCTCGGCATCAAGCGCGGCGGTGGTACGCACCCGTTGTTCAACACGCTCTTTTCGATTCAGCCACCGATCGATCCGTTCCCGGCGGGCTGGGATCTGACCCAGATGGACGTCAGTGTCGGCGCAGCGAAGTACGATCTGTATCTCGAACTCGAGGAGCGTCCCGAAGGCGGTATGCTCGGGCGCATCCTCTATTCGAGCGAAGTGTTCGACGCCGCCACGATCCGCCGGATGGCGAACCACTGGGTGCGGCTGCTGAAGGGCGTCGCCGCCGACCCCGATACGCCGCTGGCGAAGCTGCCGATGCTGGCGGCGGACGAGCAGGATCGGCTTGCGGCCGAGTGGAACCAGACGACGCGCGCGCTGCCGTATGCGAGCGTGGTCGACTGGGTCGCGGCGAAGGCCGCCGCCGAGCCGGATACGGTGGTGATCGAACAGGCCGGCGAAGGCTGGACCTATGCCGAACTCACCCACTCCGCCGATGCGATCGCCGCCGAACTGGTGTCGCGCGGAGTCGGGCCGGGGGCGCTGGTCGGGCTGTCGCTCGAACGCACGCCGTATATGGTCGCGGCGATGCTCGGCGTGGTGAAGGCGGGCGCCGCCTATCTGCCGCTTGACCCGGGCTTCCCGCAGGCACGGCTGGCGATGATCGTCGAAAGCGCCGAGCCGGTGCTGATTCTCGTCGAACCCACCACCGAACACGCGCTGCCGCAGGATGCCGCGCCGCTGGTGCGGCTCGACCGGCATTGGCCGCACCGCGCGTTCACGGCGCCGGCGATCGATCCCGAAGCGCCTGCCTATGTGCTGTATACGTCGGGATCGACCGGCAAGCCCAAGGGCGTCGAGATTCCGCACGCTGCGCTGGTCAACTTTCTCGTCGGCATGGAAGACAGCCTGGGCCTCGCGCCGCGCCAGTCGATCCTCGCGATCACCACTTTGTCGTTCGACATCGCCGAGCTGGAGATCTGGCTGCCGCTCGTTACCGGTGGCAAGGTCCACCTCGCCACGCGCGAGACGACGACCGACATGATCGCGCTGGCCGAAGAGGTCGCGCGGCTCAACCCCGATATCCTTCAGGCGACTCCGGCGACTTGGCGCGGGCTGATCGAGGCCGGCTGGGAAGGCTCGCCGACCCTGACCGCTCTATGCGGCGGCGAGAAATTGCCGCGGGCACTGGCGGATCAATTGCTGCCGCGCGTCGGCACGCTCTGGAACATGTACGGCCCGACCGAGACGACGATCTGGTCGACCGTCGCCAAGGTCGAGGCGAGCGGCCCGATCACGATCGGCCGACCGATCGCCAACACGACGATCCGCATCCTCGACCAATATGGTAACGATCGTCCGGTCGGCGCGGTCGGCGAATTGTGCATCGGCGGGCGTGGCGTCGCGATCGGCTATCGCGGGCGGCCCGATCTGACCCAAGCCAAGTTCATCGATCATGCCGGCGAGCGGCTCTATAAGACCGGCGATCTCGCGCGCTGGCGGCCGGACGGGCTGCTCGAATGCCTCGGCCGCACCGATCATGAAGAGAAGATCCGCGGCTTCCGGGTGGCGATCGAGGAAGTCGAAGGGGCGCTCGCCGCCCTCCCCGGCGTCTCGGCGGCGGTGGTGAAGGCGTGGCCCGATCCGAGCGGCGAGCGGGCTTTGGTCGGCTATCTGGTCGGCACCGGCGAAGTCGCGGCGTGGCGCGAGCTGCTGGGAGCCACCCTGCCCGATTACATGATCCCGACGCGGTTCGTCGTGCTGGACGATCTGCCGCAGACCCCCAACGGCAAGATCGATCGCAACGCGTTGCCCGAGCCGGGCAAGGCGTCGATCACCGACGATGCGCCGCTGGAAACGCCCGAGCAAGTGAAGCTCGCCGCGATCTGGAGCGACGTGCTCAAGGCCGACGTGACATCGCGCAACGCGGATTTCTTCGATCTCGGCGGGCATTCGCTGCTGATCGCGCGGCTGATCCGGCGCATCGCCAAGGATTACGGCGTCAAGCTGCCGATGGCGGCGCTGTTCCAGGCGCCCCGCCTCGCCGACATGGCCGAGATCATCGCCGGGGGCAAAGGCGTGGAGAACCCGGCCGTCGCGCTGATCCAGCCGAACGGGGCGCAGCCGCCGATCATCTGGCTCGACGGCGGCTCGACCTTCCGCCCGCTCGCCGAGCGGCTTGGGCCAGACCAGCCGTTCTACGGGGTCTCGACCGCCGCGATCATCGAAGCGGCGGGCGGCACGCCGAGCAAGGATTTCCGCAAGACCGCCGATCTCATCATCGCCGCGCTGCGCAAGATCCAGCCGAACGGGCCGTACCGGATCGGCGGCTGGTGTACCTCGGGCATCCTTGCTTATGCGGTGGCGACCCAGCTCGAGGCGGCGGGCGACGAGGTGCGATTGCTGATGCTCGCACATCCGTTCCATCCGGTGCGCGCGCGGCAGGTGGGCGCGGCGCGGTTCTTCCTCAGCAAGTTCAAATACCATCTCGACAAGACGTTCGCACAGCCCAAGGGCAAGCGCTGGCATTATTTCGTCGATCGCCTGCGCGGCCTGTCCGATGCGGCGGCGCTGGCCGGCGGGCGCGAGGCGGTGTTGCAGCCCAAGATCCAGTCGCGGCTCGATTATGCGGCGAGCCACTATACGCCGCCTGCCTACAATGGCGACGTGATCCTGTTCCAGCCCGACGACCATCCCGGCGTGCTCGATTTCGTCGAGGATTGGCGCGCGCAGGTGCGCGGTCAGTTCGACGCTCATATCATCCCCGGCGGACACCGCACGATGCTGGAGCCGCCCAACGTCGATGTCTTCGCCGATCTGCTGCGCGCGCGGCTGGCGCGGGCGAACGCCGAGGCAGCCCTCCAGCGGAGCGCCTGAGCGGGTGGCGGCGGCCGACCTTCACTTCGGCAGCCTTGCGGTAGCGGAGGACGAGGTCGAGCGGCTGGCGAGGCTGCTGGATGCGGCGGAGCGCGCGCGCGCGGCGCGCTTTGCCTTCGCACGCGACCGGCGACGCTTCATCGTGCGGCGCGCGCGATTGCGCGCGGTGCTGGCAGAGGCGACGGGGGTGGCGGCGGAGCGGCTGGTCTTCAGCACTAACGCTTATGGCAAGCGCGCGCTGGTGGGCGGGCCAAAGTTCAGTGCTTCGCACTCGCATGAGCTTTGGGTGGTGGCGGTGTCCGATCGCGATGTGGGCGTGGACGTGGAGTATCGCCAGCCGGGCATCGACTGGCGCGATCTCGCGGCGGGGCTGTTCGCCGCGGTCGAATGCGCCGCGCTCGACACGCTGCCGGAGGATGATGCGGTACGCGGCTTCTTCGATTGCTGGGCGCGCAAGGAAGCGTTCGTCAAGGCGATCGGGATGGGGCTGTCATATCCGCTCGATGCGTTTGCGGTGTCGGTTACGCCCGAGGCTCGGCTAATCTCGGGGGCGGACGGATGGAATATCGAGGGGGTCGCGTTGGCGAACGGGTATTCGGGGGCGCTGGTGATCGCGGACGATGGCGCGCCGATCGAGATCGTAACACGCCCATCCCCACACCCCCGTTCGCCCTGAGCGAAGTCGAAGGGCGTGCCACGAGCGCGGCGCTTGGGGCACGTGCTTCGACAAGCTCAGCACGAACAGGTTTGGGATGGTCGGTCCATACCTAACCGTTCGTGTCGAGCGAAGTCGAGACACCTGCGCTCCGGTCTGTCCCTCGACTTCGCTCGGGACGAACGGATTGGTCGAATTTACGCCACCTCTTCGACCTGCGGCAGATACTCGCCATACCCCTGCGCGACCATGTCCTCACGCTTCACGAAGCGAAGCGACGCAGAGTTGATGCAATAGCGCAGGCCGCCGCGATCGCGCGGGCCGTCTTCGAAGACGTGGCCGAGGTGGCTGTCGCCGTGCGCCGAGCGGACTTCGGTGCGGACCATGCCGTGCGTGGCGTCGCGCAGTTCGGCGACGTTGGCGGGTTCGATCGGCTTGGTGAAGCTCGGCCAGCCACAGCCCGATTCGAACTTGTCCGACGACGCGAACAGCGGCTCGCCCGAGACGATGTCGACGTAGATGCCCGGCGCCTTGTTGTAGAGCAACGGGCCGGTGCCGGGGCGTTCGGTGCCCGATTGCTGGGTCACGCGAAACTGTTCAGGGGTCAGCGCCTTGATGGCGGCGTCGGTCTTTTCATACTGTGCCATGATGAATCTCCGTTCGCCGCCGAATATAGGGCGCGGTCAGGCCGGCTTCCAGTCGAACGGCAAGGGTGCCTCACGGAACGCGAAGCGGTCGAGATGACGCGCGACGGCGCCCTTCAACCCTTCGAGTTGTTCGTCCGAACTGGCGTCGATCCGCACGTCGAGGCCCGCCTCTCGCGCGTCGAACGTCACCAGCGCATCGGCCGGCCAGTCGGCGCCGCGCGCATCCTTGGGAAAGACGATCGTGCCGTGATCGGAGGTGAATTCGACCGCGAGATTGTGCTGCCAGTGCTTGCACAGTTGCTGGAGATATTTGCTCGCGCTGTCGGTCGGCACGGTGGCGGTTGCGCTGATGGTCATATGTGTATCCTTTCTCGCCGGGGCGTCATGCCCCGGCGTAACGATCGCGAGCCGCTTGCGCAGCATCTGCAACCGGGTCATCTCAGAGTCGCTCGATCTTCTGCGCGGCCTCGTCGAGCAATGCGGCGATCTGGTGGAGCGTCTCGGTATCGACGTCCTCCGCGGTCAGCCGGTTCTGCACCGCCATGCGCAAATTGCCCGTCGCACGACGGATCGGGCCGCCATCGGTGCGGGCGCTGTGCTTGCCGACTTCGGCGAGCCGCGCGAACAGCGTTTCGACCAGTTCGGCATTCTCGGCGAGGTGGGCGGTGCCCGCTTCGGTCGCGGTGAACAGCTTCTTGGCGCCCTCGCTCTTGCCGGCTTCGATCAGCCCCATGTCGTCGAGCAGGGTCAGCGTGGGATAGACCACGCCCGGGCTCGGCGCATAGGCGCCGCCGGTCAACTCCTCGATCTGACGGATCAGATCATAGCCGTGGCGCGGAGTGTCCGCGATCAGCTTGAGCAAGACGAGCTTGAGCTCGCCGCCGTCGAACATGCGGCGCGCACGCCCGCCGCCCATCGCGCCGCCGCGACCTTCGCCCCAGCCGCCACCGAATCCGCCCCGGCCCATGCCGTGATGGTGGTGACCATGATGGCCGTGGCCAAAGCCCCCGGCGCGTTTGTTAAAACCAAACATATCGTTCCTTTTCTATAACAGGATGTGACTAAGATATATCTTGAGTCATTTTACGCAAGTGCCGTCGTGCATTTTTTTCCGCGCGCCCTATCTTGGGCGCATGGCCGACCTCTTCGCCGCGTATGATCCCCCCGCCAGCACGGAGGTGCCCGACACCGCGCCGCTCGCCGACCGGCTGCGCCCGCATCGGCTGGAAGACGTGGTCGGGCAGGATCACCTCACCGGCCCCGAGGGCGCGATCGGGCGGATGGTGGCGGCGGGACGGCTCTCGTCGATGATCTTGTGGGGGCCGCCCGGCACCGGCAAGACGACGATCGCGCGGCTGCTCGCCGATGCGGTGGGGTTGCGCTTCGTCGCGATCTCGGCGGTGTTCTCCGGGGTCGCCGATCTCAAGAAAGCGTTCGCCGAAGCGCGCGAGCATGCCCGGATCGGCAAGCGCACGTTGCTGTTCGTGGACGAGATCCACCGCTTCAACCGCGCACAGCAGGATGGTTTCCTGCCCTATGTCGAGGACGGCACGGTCACTTTGGTCGGCGCGACCACCGAGAACCCGTCGTTCGAACTCAACGCCGCGTTGCTCAGCCGCGCGCAGGTGCTGATCCTGCGCCGGCTCGATGCGACCGCGCTCGAACTGCTTCTCGCGCGAGGCGAAGCGCTGGAGGAACGGCCCCTCCCCCTCACCCCGGAGGCGCGCGAGGCGATCGTCGCGAGCGCGGATGGCGATGGGCGCTTCCTGCTCAACCAGGCGGAGACGTTGTTCTCGGTCGATCTGCCCGAGCCGCTCGACGCGGCCGGGCTGTCGGCGTTCCTGCAACGCCGCGTCGCGGTCTACGACAAGGATCGCGAGGGGCATTACAACCTGATCTCCGCGCTGCATAAGTCGTTGCGTGGCAGCGATCCTCAGGCGGCGCTCTATTATCTCGCGCGGATGCTGACCGCGGGCGAGGAGCCGCTCTACGTGCTGCGGCGGATCGTGCGGTTCGCGTCGGAGGATATCGGCCTCGCCGATTCGAACGCGCTGGTGGTGTGCCTCGCCGCCAAGGATTCGTATGAGTTTCTGGGTTCACCCGAAGGCGAACTCGCGATCGCACAGGCGTGCCTGTATTGCGCGACCGCGCCCAAATCGAACGCGGCCTATAGCGCGCAAAAGGCGGCGTGGCGGGTGGCGAAGGAGACCGGCTCGCTGATGCCGCCGCAGAACATCCTCAACGCGCCGACCAAGCTGATGAAGGACATCGGCTATGGCAAGGGTTACGCCTACGATCACGACACCGACGAGGGCTATTCGGGATCGAACTACTGGCCGGAGGAGATGGCGCCGCAGACCTTCTACACGCCGACCGATCGCGGTCTGGAAAAGCGCATCGCCGAGCGAATGGCGTGGTGGGCGGAGTTGAAGGGCAAGCCATGACCGTCGCTCCGGCAGGCCGGGGCCGCCGGGTTTGGGGCGCTCGCTTCGCCAAGTCATGCAGCGGCCCCGGCCTGCGCCGGGGCGACGGGAGTTGAATCGTAGTACACTTCACCAAATTCGCTGCGATCGACTGGTCGGGCGCGAAGGGTGCGCGGCATCCCGGGATCGCGCTGGCGGTGTGCGAGCGCGGCGATGCCGCGCCGGTGCTGGTCGATCCGCCGGGTAGCGCTTGGTCGCGCGCGGAAATTCTCGCGTGGCTGAAGGCGCATGCCGATGCGCCGATGCTGATCGGCTTCGACTTCAGCTTCGCGCCGCCGTTCCTCGAACGCGGCGCGTATCTGCCCGGCGAGGACACGCCCGTCACCGCGCGCGCGTTCTGGGGCTATGTCGATGCGCATAGCCCGGACATGGATCTCGGTGCGGCCTCGTTTCTCGAAACCCGGCGCGGCACGCATTTCTACCTCGGCGCGGCCGACGGGCCGAAGGCGGGTTTCCTGCACCATCGCCGTTGCGAGATGGCGTATAAGGCGCAAGGCGGCGGCAAGCTTTCGACCTTGTACGACGCGATCGGCGCATCGCAGGTCGCCAAGGCGAGCTTCGCGGGGATGCGGTTGCTCCACCATCTCGGCCCTGCGATTCCGGTGTGGCCGTTCGATCCGGTGCCCGACACGGGTGCGCTCGTCGTCGAAATCTACACGACGATCGCGGCGCGCGCGGCTGGCATGCGCAAGGGACTGAGCAAGCTGCGTGACGGCCCCGCGCTGGATGCCGCGCTCGCGGCGATCGGCTCACGCCCTCACGCGGCGCTCGCGCGCTATACCGATCACGCTACCGACGCGATCCTCGCCTCGACATGGCTGCGCATGCAGGCCGATCGCGCCGAGTTGTGGCAGCCGACGGCGCTCACGCCAGCGATCGCGCGCACCGAGGGCTGGACCTTCGGCGTTGGCTGAGCGTCAGAACGCGGGCAGTACCGCGCCTTTATAGTGCGTCTCGATGAAGTCGCGCGTCGCCCGGCTGCGCAGCGCCGCGATCAGCTTGACGACACGTGGGTCTTTCTCCTCGCCCGCGCGGCCCACCACGAAATTGACATAGGGCGAGTTGGCGTCCTCGATCACCAGCGCGTCGCGCACCGGGTTGAGCTTGGCGTCGAGCGCGTAATTGGTGTTGATGAGCGCGAGATCGACCTGATCGAGCACGCGCGGCAGCGTCGCCGATTCGAGTTCCTTGAACTGCAAGCCCTTGGGATTGGCGACGATATCGTGGAGCGTCGAAAGCGGATCGGCCGGGTTGCGCAGCCGCACCAGCCCGGCCTTCTGGAGCAGCAGCAGCGCGCGCCCGCCGTTGCTCGCCTCGTTGGGGATCGCCACGGTCGCGCCCTGCGGCAGCGCGGCGAGCGTCTTCCACTTGTGCGAATAGCCACCGAGCGGTTCGACGTGGATGCCGGCGTAGGGGACGAGATGCGTTCCGCGCGAGGCGTTGAACGTGTCGAGATACGGCTTGGTCTCGAAATAGTTCACGTCGATCTGCTTCTGATCGACCTGCAAATTGGGCTGCACATAATCGTTGAACACGCGGATCTGGAGATCGACGCCCTCCTTCGCCAGCGCCGGCTTTACCGATTCGAGGATCTCGGCGTGCGGCACGGCGGTCGCGGCGACGGTCAGCGTCTTGCCGTCGTGGCTTGCGCCGCCCGAGCAGGCGGCGGCGAACAGCGGCAAGGCGAGCAGAAACAGGCGGCGGTTCATCGGATATCCCTCAACGATGCGTGACATGGCGGGCGAGACGATCGCCGGCGAACTGGATGACTTGCACGAGCAGCACCAGCAGCACGACGGTGACGATCATCACGTCGGTCTGGAAGCGCTGATAGCCGAAGCGGATCGCGAGATCGCCGAGACCCCCTGCCCCGACCACGCCTGCCATCGCGGTGAACGAGACCAAAGCGACGGCGGTGACGGTCGCGCCCGAGACGAGGCCGGGCAGCGCCTCCGGGATCAGTGCGCCGGTGACGATCTGCCGCGTGGTCGCGCCCATCGCCTGCGCCGCCTCGATCGTGGTGCGATCGACCTCTTTCAGCGCGCTTTCGACCAGCCGCGCGTAGAACGGCGCCGCGCCCACGACGAGCGGCAGGATCGCACCAACCACGCCGAGCGAGGTGCCGACCAGCGCCACCGTCAGCGGGATCATCACGATCAGCAGGATGACGAACGGAACGGAGCGCAGGATGTTGACGATCGTGCCGAGCACGAGGTTGATTGCGCGGTTTTGGGAAATCTGCCGTTCGGCGGTGAGGTAGAGCAGCACGCCGAGCGGCAGGCCGATCACCACCGTCAGCAGCAGCGACCCGCCGAGCATCGCCAGCGTATCGCGGGACGCGATGGCGATGTCGCTCCAGTCGACATTGGTGAACCAACCGCTCATGCGCCGACCCCCGCAAGCATCCGCCGGGTGGCGGGGTGCGCTGCGCCCGCGAAGATATCGGCGACGCGGCCGGTCTCGACGATCTCGCCGCGATCGAGCACCGCGACGCGGTCGCACACCGCGCGGACCACATCCATTTCGTGCGTGATGAGCAGGATCGTCAGCCCGAGGTCGCGGTTGAGCGACCGCAGCAGATCGAGCACGCTGCGCGTCGTCTCGGGGTCGAGCGCGCTGGTCGCCTCGTCGCAGAGCAGGATGTCGGGATCGGTGGCGAGCGCTCGGGCGATGCCGACGCGCTGCTTCTGGCCGCCGGAAAGCTGCGCCGGGTATTTGCCGGCATGATCGGCAAGTCCGACGCGATCGAGCAGCGCCGCCACCTTCGCCCTGCGTTCGGCACGCGCAACGCCGGCAAGCTTGAGCGGAAAGGCGACATTCTCCGCGACGGTGCGCGATGAGAGCAGCCCGAAATTCTGGAAGATCATGCCGATCCGCCGCCGCAGCGCGCGCAAATCCGCAGGCGACAGCGTGGCAAGATCGACACCCTCTACGGTGACGCGCCCTGCGCTCGGCACTTCGAGCGCGTTGACGAGGCGGATCAGCGTCGATTTGCCCGCGCCCGACGCGCCGATCACGCCGAACACCTCGCCGCGCGCGACTTCCAGCGAGACGCCGTTCAGCGCCGCCATGTTCGACCCGACGTAGCGCTTGTGGACCTGATCGAGCGCGACCACGGTCGCCCGAGCGGACAGGATGGAAGAGTCATCGGTCATTGTACAGCGGCGCAATAGGGATTGATGCGGACACAGGCCAGATGGATTTGCCTTACCGCGCCAAAGCGCCGCACCGCTTTAACGAATATCAACAGCGCTTGAGCAATCCCCGTTCGTGCCGCGCCCGACATGGTTTTACGCCTGTGCCATCATCCTCCTGGCAAGGCGCAGCAACATGGCACGCAAGCTCAAGCTCGGCTTCATCCTCCACGGCGTCGGTCGGACCTGGAACGACTGGCGGCATCCCGACAAGGACGTCAACGCCAGCACCAGCTTCCGCTATTACAAACAGCAGGCGCAACTCGCCGAACGCGGCAAGTTCGATTTCGTGTTCGTCGCGGACAGCCTGTCGATCACCGAGAAATCGAGCCCGCACTATCTCAATCGGATCGAGCCGATCACGATCCTGTCGGCGCTGGCTGCGGCGACCTCGCACATCGGGCTCGTCGGCACGCTGACGGTGAGCTATTCCGAGCCGTTCAACGTCGCGCGGCAATTCGCCTCGCTCGACCATATCAGCGGCGGCCGTGCCGGCTGGAACGTGGTGACGTCGTGGCTCGGCGACACCGCCGCCAATTTTTCCAAGACCGAGCACCCCGCGCATGACGTGCGCTACCGCATCGCCGCCGAATATCTCGATGTCGTACAGGGCCTGTGGGACAGTTGGGAGGACGACGCGCATGTCGGCGACAAGGCAAGCGGCGTGTTCGTCGATCCCGACAAGCTGCACCGACTCGATCACAAGGGTGAGTTCTTCCAGGTCCGGGGTCCGCTCAACATCAAGCGCGGGCCGCAGGGCCAGCCGGTGATCTTCCAGGC
>Ga0247742_10001515_pt1 | contig 16133 bp, 18 predicted proteins | sample UWRJL208509C2_FD_180944 | JGI IMG/M metagenome (GOLD analysis project Ga0247742, IMG submission 180944) | Plant litter microbial communities from Arlington Agricultural Research Station in Wisconsin, United States - UWRJ-L208-509C-2 | ecosystem: Environmental > Terrestrial > Plant litter >...
CTCGCCGCTTCCTGCGCACCGTGTACAACGCCCGGTCGGCTTCCGCCAGCGTCGCTTCAATCGATGCCCCAGCCGTATGCACAGCGCATCCCGCCGTGAACCCGCACGGCGCCGCGTGCGCATCGTGGGCGAAACGTGCCGCCAGCGCATGCGCCTGGTCCACTCCGCTCTCCGGCAGAATGACGAGGAACTCATCGCCGCCCAGGCGGATCACGTAATCCCCAGCGCGCACATGGCGCTGGAAGAACTGCGTCATGGCGACCAGCACTTCATCGCCACGTTGGTGGCCGAAGGTGTCGTTGATGGCCTTGAACTTATCGAGGTCCACGGTCACGCACGCCCAGCCAGACTGGTTGCCCGCGCTTTCGAAATATTGCGCAAGGAAGCGCCGGTTGTAGCACCCCGTCAGCGCATCGCGGATAGACCACTCGCGCAGGCGATGCTCCTGCAGCACTTGCTCGGTGATGTCCTGCGCGTGGCCTAGCACTTGAGACTGGCCATCGTAGGTATCGACCACGTTGTGATACTGCCAAACGCGCTGGCTCCCGTCCCTGGCGTGGAAGCGAAGACGTCCTGCGTCGGTACCGCGTGCCTGGATGCGCGCGAGGTAATCGGGTACACGCGTTGCATCGCGCGCGGTCATCAGCTCTCCCAGGTACAGACCGAGAAGCTCTGCTTCTGAATATCCCAACGACAGGCAGGCCGCCGGATTGACGGTGAGCAGACGTCCGTCCAGGTCGTGCGTGCAGATCAGGCCGAGGCTGTAGGTAAAGAGGCTGCGAAAGCGCCGCTCGCTGGCGATCAGCGCATCGATGTCCCGCCGCCGTTCCGTGATGTCCTGAAACGCGCCGATCAATCGTGAGGGCTTGCCGTCACGCTGCTCGACAGCGCCATGGGCCCGGACCCAGATCTGCCGGCCAGTGGCGGTGGTCAGTGGCAACTCCAGATCCCAGCCCTCGCCCTGCTCGATCCCACGAAGCACGGCCGCTTCGAGCACGGTGCGGACCGCCGGCGCGTAGTAACCGATGGCCTCGTCGAGCGTAGGCTGGTGGTCGGGCGGCAGGTCATGGATGCGGCAGGTCTGCGCCGTCCAGCGCAGGGTACTGGTCGCCAGGTCCAGCTCCCAGCCACCCACCCCTGCCAGCTGGCCGATGTGGTCGAGTAGGTCGAAGGATTTCGGCGGCTCAGACATGGGGCGCTCCGGCGGGTCCCCCCCAATGATGCAATAAAAAAAGGCCACCTGTGGGAGCAGGCGGCACTGGGGAGACGCGTTGTGCCCTCGCAGGGCATTTCTCGTTATTGGGCCAAGCAGTCAGACGCTGCGCCCGGTCGAAGGATTTGATAATGCCCCCGGCCCGGCGTCCGCGATATAGGAAATTGTCGATGGGACGGTCCGTCCGAATCGGGCCCCGACGCAGGGGGCAACATCCATCGTCCGGAGGGGACGAGGGATGCCCTACGACGCGCTGCCTTCGCCAGAGTGAAGAAAGCAAACGCGCCGTAGAGTCATCAACAACGTTCGAGCTTAGAAGTCGTACGTTGCGGTCAAGCGTGCATAACGCGGGGTCTGGTAGTACTGACCCAGGTCGTAGTTGTTGAGCACGGTCTGCGAGGTGGATTCATAGGTCGAGAACGAGTTAAGCGGCTTGCGCTCGTTGCTGACGTTGAACACCGACAAGCCGAAGGCGAGCCTGTTTTCGAAGTACGACGGGCGGTACGTGATCGCCAGATCAAGCTGCTTGTACCACGGGTTGCGCGTCTTGCCCGGGGGCGACGGCAGGCCATTGCAGTTGTGGTACGCCGACTGGTAGCCGAGCGGATCGGGATCGGCCTGGCCGTCCAGATAGCCCAGGCAGGACTTCGGAGCACCCGAGGCCAGACGCAGGTTGCCGGAGACGAGCCATTCGGGAGCGATCTGGTACGCGCCATACGCCTTCAGCTGATGCGTACGGTCGTTCGCCAGCAGGCCGTTCGAGTTCTCCATCAGCAAGGCCGAATCCCAATCCTGCGTCTTGGAGATGTCGGTCTGGCCGATGTCGGACTTGGTCTGGCCTTCGGTGTTGCCGTAGCTACGCGAGAAGGTGTAATCGATGCGACCCTGCCACTTACCGTTGAACGGATGCTCGAGGTACATGTCGAGGGCGTAGTAGGCGCGCTTGTCGTTCGAGAGATTTTGTGGGCACCGATGTCCCGTGCATTCCCTGGAGAAATCAGCGTGCCTTGCGGACATGCTGGTCGACTGACGATCGCTCGCTAAGCGCCCTCGCATCCGCATCCGTCAACGCCGCACTGAAGTAGAACCCCTGGGCGTCATCACAGCCCTGCCGGATCAACGCCTGGCGCTGCGCCGCATCCTCGACCCCTTCGGCGGTCACCTTCACTCCAAGGCCGTGCCCGAGGCCAAGCAGCGCGCGGACGATGGCTGCGCTCTCCGCTTCGGTGTCCATCGCTTCAACGAAGCTACGGTCGATCTTGATGCGATCGACCTTGAAGTTGCGTAGGTGATAAAGACTCGAATAACCCGTACCGAAGTCGTCGAGGGCGATGCGAACGCCCTTCTCCCGCAGACCGGATAGGGCCGTCTGCGCGGCCTGAAGGTCGCGAACGAGTGTGTTCTCGGTGATCTCGAGCTCGAGCCGATTTGGTGCGAGGCCGGTTTCCAACAAGATGTCTTCTACGGTCTGCGCAAAATCCGCTGAGTGGAGCTGGACGGGCGACACGTTGACCGACACCGTCTCGCCACCGGACCACGTCGCCGCATCGGTACACGCCCGGTAGAGCACGTTCCGACCGAGGGCCACGATAAGCCCGCACTCCTCGGCCACGGGAATGAACCGCTCGGGAGGAATGTCTCCCCACTCGATGTGGTTCCAGCGCGCGAGTGCCTCGAACCCTGTGAGGTCGCCATTCGCAAGGTCGACCTGCGGCTGGTAATGGACAGCAATCTCGCCTTTCGTCACGGCACGTCGAAGCTCGGCCTCGAGATGGGCGCGCTCGCGAACCTGCGCATCCATCTCTTCCTGAAAGAACCGTACGGCCGAGCCACGTTCGGCCTTGGCCCGGTAAAGGGCGATGTCGGCCTTGCGGACGAGTTCGGTTCCACTGTCCGCGTCCTGCGGGAACAGGGCGATACCTATACCCACCCCGACCAGATGCTCCGTGCCGCCCACCGTGATTGGATGGGCTAGCGCGTCGATCATGCGCAAGGCGATGCCGGCCGCTTCTTCCGCCCCGAAGAGTTGGCTCGCCACGACCGCGAATTCGTCACCGCCGAGCCGGGCGACAACGTCCCCCTGCCGCACCGCCGCCGCCAGGCGCGTCGCGACGACGATGAGGACCTCGTCGCCCACGGGATGCCCGTAGACGTCGTTGATCGCCTTGAAGCGGTTAAGGTCGAGCATGAGCAAGGCATGCAATCGCCGGGCGCCCGGTGGCGAGGCAATCGCCTCGCTGACCGCATCGTCGAACCGGCGACGGTTGGCCAGTCCGGTCAGCGGATCCTGAAAGGCGAGTTCACGGGCATGGGCCTCGGCGGTGGTACGGCGGTCGACTTCCCGCTGTTGCTGCTGCATGCGCCGTCGGGCGACCAGGACGAAGGCACCGAGCACCAGCGCGATGGCGACGATCTCGGAGAACTCCAGGGTACCGGCGGCCCCGGACGACATGCCGACATGCCGTAGCAGTTCGTACTCGACGCCCAGGAAGACAAGAAGCGCCCCGACGGCGCCGAGAACAAGCCCATCCCATAGAAGGAAGCGGTTGCGCATGACCCAACCCCCGACGGTACCTGAGTTCATGGTCGTCCTTCCGTGCGGTAGGAGTGTGAAACTGAGGACGTACGGGGGGCATTGTGGGGTAGGTGGGGCGGAAGCCAGGTGTCCGTTGCCGAAAATGCGTGGCAGCATCTCGTGAGAACATATTCGCTAAGAAAGAGGCACGTCCAGCTCAGACAAGGAACCCTGTGATGCACCTGCTCGATAACCTTCTTGCTTCGGTCCTCTTCGCCACTACCCTTCTTACAACCAGCGCTCCGCTGCAGGCTTTCCCTCACCGTCCGAATGATTCGCCAGTGGAGGCACTCGTCATCAGCGGCGCCGAAGCAGATCTTCGCCAAACACTCGGAGGCGCCTACCCGGCCTTTGCCCGAAACTTCGCTGAGACCGCGCAACCGGTTGCCCTCAAGGACGGCGGGTTGTTCCTGGACGGCTGGCGGACAGGTGACCCACTCGCTCACGGCGCAGCGTTTGTCCACTACGCCGATGGACGAACGTTCGCAGCTTACTTTGACGAAGAACGTGGTGAGGTCACCTACTTTGGAGAGGGTCCCATCCATCCGGCTTTACACATTTGGGCGCGCCGGTTTGACCCCACTCCGCACGTGACGCCATCAGCAGCCTCTTCGTCACCTGCTGATTAGCGTCGCGTCCGATCTAGCTACATGACAATCTCACCGTTCTCCTCGCCCTCCCACCAATGAATGCGGCGAGCCACGACACGGATGAGGACGATACCTGGGGTATCGATACCCTGTTCGAACCAGCGCTCAAGCCCATCCACCCAGTGCGCTTCGAGCACTGCACGCTCGCGAACAATGTGGGCATCGCCTTCAACGGCCACAAACAGAGGTGGCTTGCCGAGCAGTGATTTAGATCCGGAGAACGACAAGGACACTTTGGGGTTGGCCGCCGATTGACGGACCCCATCGCTGTCTTCGAACGCGAAGAACCAGCTCGTGCCATCGTAGGCCACATCGCCATTGTTGCTCATCGGTCGGCCGGCGATGTCGCCTGAAGGGGTGTGGGTCAGCAGCATCGCGAAATCGATGCTGCCCATCTTCTTGGCAAGCTCGGGCAGAGTCAGGTCGCTCATGGTGGGTCTCCGGGAGGGGTTGCGGCGACTTTGGTCGCTCAATAGCGACGGGCACGTAAACGTTGTGTCGTTGGAAGGCGCTTACGCCGAGAGCAACGTATCCCAGCAACCGTCTGGCCGCTCGATCTTCACGACCACGGTCCCTCCGGCTTTTCCGATCATCCGCGCATGATCTCTCGCAAACGCAACGGCTGACGCCTTGTCTGGCTGCTCGACCTCCGGACGACCGGCCAATCGCACGCGCCAACGTCCGCGACTGGTGGCGGGCGGTGCGATGTAGATGGTGACGGCAGTCATGGGGTCACCAAGCCAGGGTCACGCGGCCTTCTCGGCTCGGGTCTGGGTCGACAGGCGTTCGGAAAGCATGGTGAGCTTCTCGTCGGCCGCCTTTTCCTGAGCCAGGGTCTCTACCAGAAGAGGCACGGCTTCTTTGTAGCCAAGCTGTTTGGCCAAGGCGATCAGGGTGCCGTAGGAGGCAATCTCGTAGTGTTCGACCTTGTTTCCGCCGCCTATCAGGGCTGCATCACGAAGCGGGCCTTCCTCGACGCCGTCGATGACTTCCTTACCCTCCTCCACCAGGCCTTCCATCGCCGCGCACTTAATCCGCTTAAGGCGAATACCAAGCAGCTCGACGATCTGGTCGATGCGCTCAACCTGGCCCTGTGTCTCCTCCAGGTGAGACTCGAAGGCTTCTTTCAGGTCGGGTGATGTCGAGGCGCGGGCGAGCTTTGGAAGTGCCTTCGTCAGCTGCTTTTCAGCGCTGTAGATGTCGGACAGTTCGTGGATGAACAGATCTTCGATGGTTTTGATTGTCATGGCAGCTCGTCCCGGGGCGGTCTTAGAGCGGCAACCATGGGTGAGCGGGAATCAAGGGCACACCCAGACCGCGTGAAGCGGACGCTGACGTGGGTGAAGCCCGGCGTAGAGCGATACGGCGGACGAACATCTCGTCCCCCGCGCGTTTCACGCTCGTCACGCCGGGCTCGCAGCGGAAGCTCGGTTCGTACACGCTGGACTATCACAGGTCGGCGCCCGGGCCTCAGCGCGCAGGATCAGCACTGGCACCACCTTTTTCCCAACACATCCGCGCATGCGCCTGCGCGGTGCATTGCACACCCATATGCGTGAGCGCGCCGATCGCCTCGAGACTGTGCGCCATGCGCTGGCAGTCGACGGTATCGGTCTCGTGGATGAGGTCCGCGAGAAGGCGGGTGAGGCTACGTGCGTACTGAAGCCATTCGGTGGCTTCGTTCATCAGGTCGTGAGCCGTGGCTTCGGGATCGATGTGGTAGTGAAAGCCGACGCCCTGGGTGTTTCCTTTCGATGCAGACATGGGGATCTCCTTGAGTACCGCCCTACCCCTTATCCAGGTGCGACACGCCACGCATAGCGGGACGTGCCGCGGATCTAACGGATTCGCGGGTTCAACGGCTGCCCGTGTCCGGGCGCCGGGCGGCTTGATTGACGAAGTGTGTGGCGGGGCAGTCGCGCCTGCTCTCGGGTCCACACGGCGACGCGCCGGGTTGCTCGGCCGAGAAAAACCTCAGGATTACGGCTGCTGCCGCGGTTCTTCAACCGTGTCTGCGGGGAAGGCAGAGCGCTCGGTGACCGATGGGGATGTCGCCTGGGGGATTCGGCGGGCGTGCGGGTACCGTATGATCGGAGTTAGCCATTTCAACTGTCCTTCAGTTGTTACTGGTTAGCGGTCCAGGGGTGCTCTAACACCTCTGGGCCGCGCTTCTCACCGCTAAGAGCGATGGTTGGCTGCGCAGCAATTCGAAGCGACGACGCAGGCAACGTGGATGACCGTATCAAAACAACTTAGGGTTGTCTGTAGGTGCGTTCGTTGCAGGCTGAGCACTTCGCCTTTTCACCGACGAATCCGGACATAGAACCATTCTGAAAAGTCCCGGTATGCGCGCAGGTCTTTCCGTGCGAGGGAATTGTCCGTCCGTGAATGCACGAAGCCTGACATGCAGCTTCGCCGTGACGTCAGCTTGTCGCCTCAAAATCGCCACCCGCGCCCAATAGCTTGCATGACTGCCGGCGACACATACCTGTTCGGGTGAGGTGGATGGTCGGACGACATCGTCGCGCAGCAGCGTGACGCCGTGAAGGGAGATCATCATGTTGGATCAGTATTACCTCAGGAATCGCCGCGGCCTACGGTCGTGGGCGCCACCGGCCTTCCTGCTCTTGGGCTTGGGGTGTGCCACGTCAGTGCAGGCAGCGTCGCACTTTGTCACGTTCGTGAACGACTCGGACCGAACGGTGACGTCCATTGAAGCCGCTCCCGTGGGGACACACCGCTGGCATGCGCTTGATCTTGGCGGGCCGTTGATCGGAGGGAGAAGCGGCCAGTCCGACGTCCGTTTCGACGGCGCGGAGCCATGCAAGGAAGACCTCTCGGTCACTTATCGCGGGATGGCGCCGGTGACGATCACGGGATTCGATATCTGCCGCACGGATCGACTTTACCTGGGGAAAGCGCTCGCAAGGGCTACGTTTCGCACGCCGATTTCAAAGGCAAAATGACGCCGGCAGGCTAACTATCGATCAACCTTCCGCACCGTCACAGCGGAAGGCGTTTTTCCGGCTCATCAATACAATGGTGGGTCGCACAATAAACGTCCCAGTCAGGCGATCTTTTGTTGTAGATGCCGTTAAGAATCAGAGTCTTCGTGTCGAAAACACCTAGTACGGATCCTTTGAACTCATACTTCTCAATGGCGCGTCTGGCAGCCATCTCGAACGCAAAGCTTCCGGTCGACTCGTGGAATCGCAAGTAGTACATCGATCCCCACGGAGTCAGTAAGAATGAAACCCTGACGCATTCGTAGGTGCCATTCTTCGTTGGAAACTCGCCAGACAGCGATTCGACAGGCACCGCTTTCCTTACGCTGAGTTGCGTCTGCGCGATTTCTGCGCTGTGCGACTCTGCGCCACAATCATGCGAGTAAGGAATCGGGTCGCCTAGAAGCAAAATCGCGAGCAAGGCATGAATCATTTCAGGATTCCTTAGAGTTAGTTAGTAATCGATTTGCGACCACCTCTATTTCCTCGTCGGAACGGGAAGCTCTAGGGCATGGTTTCCGACCACGTCATACGGGCACCAGCCGGCTCGCGTTGTTCACTTGCCCGTATTCACCGAACAGCGGTGATGACGTCAGCCAGCGCCCTGGCACCTCCTTGCCGCACCAATACAAGCGGACGGAGACATTCAGCTCCCGCCGCTGCATGAGCCGCGCGTAGTCCATGTCGGAATCATAGTCGAACCGAAGCCAGTCGTCCTAGAGCCGATGCAGAGAGCTGGAGTCCCCTGCCGGGATGGCCATTCGATCGATCGACACCACGGGACCAGGGTGCAAGGTACCCATGGGGTCGGTGCATCCGGCCAGCAAACCGGCCAGCGCCACGACAAGAAGAACCGGTACAGCTGGGGCAATTTGTCCCAATGTATGGATATTGTTTGTGGATAGTATGGCGTGGCGCCTAGAGCACCGTTCCTGCCGACAGTAACAAGCCATAGCCTGGAAATATAGAAAAATGGATTGGGTTCCCATCGTCTTTATTACCTTCAAGGTTCTCGTATTCGGGACCGGCATGTTCCTGGCCATCAAGTGGCATTACGATCAAAAAAAGAAGGGAAAGCCGACTGAGAAGCGCGAGGTGCTGCGCGTGGTCGGCAAGGTAGCTTTGGTGATCGTAATTTTTGGGATATTACTCGCGGGTCTGCTGTTCTTAACCTTCGCCCTTGGCAGGAAACTTGGTTTGGACTTGAGTTAGCCACGATAGCGAAAGGCAGTCTGCCGATTCGCGTAGGGAAAGCCCTACACAAAATAGGTAGCACTCAAAGACTCGGCTCCCATTCGCAGGCGACAGGATCGCCTAAGCCACCCGAACTGTGAAGCACGGCTCGCCGCGCTAACCCGACGCGAAACAGCCATCGGTATCCCGTTACGACCTCGGCTATGCTCTGCACTTTCTTAGCCGGAATGGGTGATGACAAGGACTTCTCGACGAGTGCTGATTGGCTTGATGATGGCAGCGTCCCCTGCTTTTGCGTCGCCGCAGGCCCACTCAGAAGCTCCTGCACCCTCTGCCCCACCCGAAGTGACAGCAACCGCGCCCGCGGGGATCGCCCTGCTTTCGTTCGCGTCCACTGGCGACCAGGCGAACGCAGACGCAGTGGCCGTATTCGAGACCGCCCCTGACAAGGACAGTGTTCGTTACCGCACCCTCGTCATGTTCGGCAAGAAAGACGGAAAGTTCGTGCCTGACTTCTCCAACGACAAACTCATTGCTTGCTCGAAGTGCAGTCAGTTCCACGATGACCAGTTTTATCCCGCTCATGTGAAGGTGTCTCCTGGACACGTCCACATCGACCAGTTTGACGCGGGGGAGAAACCATCCCAGACAGCCCTCGATTTCGTTCGCAAGAGCGACGGCTGGCACGTGACCCGCGCAACGCGCGAGACCGTGGTAGAAGGCTATGGAGAGGCGACGACAAAGAAGCTGCCCTTACCGCCATCTGGCCTGGCCAAGGACATGGACGCGAAGTGGAGTATGCCGGTGTATCTCAACACCGTTCTATTCAACCGCCTAAATGGCAAATTCATGTTCATGCACAAGAACAACACTCAGGAGGCTGTCTGGGAGGCTGCAAAGGGTGACTGCAATAAAGACGATTGCGACGTCCTCGTCCAGCAGCAAGACGGATGCATTTCGCTCGTGCGGGACACGACGGGGCGACCGTTCGCAGCAGGAACGCCTGACCCAAAAGACGGGAAAGCCGCCTTATCCAAGGCCATGAACGCTTGCAGCGCGGCAGGCGGCAAGGCTTGCAAGGAAGCCAACACCGACTGCAACACCGGAGTTTTTTGAATCGGATTTCGTGACGGCTAAGCTGGCCACTGAAAGGGATGAGATATGGACTTTTTTTCAGAGGGATCAGAATGAGAATACAACTAATTCAGATCAAGAATTTCCGCACGTTAAAGGATGTGGTAATTCCATTTGATTCAGTTACAACTTTCATCGGGCCGAACGGTGCTGGCAAGTCAACCGTGCTTCGTGCGCTCGACTGGTTCTTCAACGGCAAGCCTGGCTCGCTGACGGACAGCGACTGTTCCTTTGGGGTCACTACTGAGAACATCGAGGTTCAAGTCACGTTCGCCGACCTGACCGACAAGGACCGCGAAGCGCTCGGAAAATACACGCCAAGCGGCGCGTCCGCATTCACAGCGTGGAAACGCCGTTCACCCGACGGCTCTGAGGTCCTTTCAGCGAACGCGAAGGGCTTTCCAGAATTCAACTCGATCAAATCAGCTGCCGGTGCTGCGGCGAAGAAGGACCTATATGCCAATCTCCGAAGTAGTCGGTCGGACCTAGCGCTCCCAGCGGCGAGTACAGGTGTCGCCGTTGACCATGCGATGACGGCATGGGAGGCCTCCCATACTGACAAGCTTGTTGACGCTCCCGAAACGCTTCAAACTAATTTCTTCGGCTTCAACAGCGGAGGAAAGATGAGCGGCCTCTTCGATTTTGTCTTGGTCACTGCTGATCTTCGGGCTGGCGAGGAATCGACCGACGGAAAGTCAAGCATCATTGGGCGAATCCTTGAGCGATCAATTGACCGTGCTGCTGCTGATGCTGAGATCGCAGTGATCGTCGAAGAGTCGCGCGCCAAACAGCAAAAGGTCTACGAGGAAAAATTCAGAGGACAGCTGGAGGGTGTGACGAAGCAACTCAACGACATCGTCGCATCTTACTCACCCGGCCGGGCCGTCACAGTTGCTCCTGCCGAAATGGATCTCAAGTCCCCGCGAACTACATTTGAGGTGGCAGTTCTCGATGGCGTAACTGAGACTATTGTGGAACGGCAGGGGCACGGTTTCCAACGCACGCTTCTGATCTCGGCACTCCAACTTTTGGCGCAGTCGGGCGCAGCGTCGGCAGAAGGCGTCATCTGTCTCGCAATTGAAGAGCCAGAACTCTTTCAGCACCCGATTCAAGCTCAAGCGTTTGCCAAGGTATTAAGGTCGCTCGCAGACAACGCCGACAAGCGCATTCAGGTCACCTACGCAACACATAGCCCATATTTCCTAGAGGCTCGACATTTCAACCAAGTCAGACGATTGACGAGGTCGCCCGACGCGACCCCTCTAGTGACAGCACATTTCACCACAGTAGCCGATGTGAAGGCGAAGTTAAACGGGGTGATTGATGCGGATCAGGTTGACCGTCAGCTTGACGGCATCATTACGAACCGACTCTCTATAGCGTTGTTCGCGGCCCGTGTGCTGCTGGTTGAAGGGGATACAGAGACTGCTGTCTTCTACGGAATCGGCGATCGCAACGCCGTGGGTCGTCTTGAATCCCTGGGCCTTTCGATTGTTTCGGCTGGAGGTAAGGGAGGAATTCCGCTTGCCCATGCGATCCTCACATGCATCGGGATTCCAACCTACGTTCTATTTGACGGCGATGATGGCTTCGAAAAACGGGCAAAGTCTGTAGGCAAGAATCAAGCTGTCATAGATGGCGAACGCACGAAATTTGCAACAGAGAATCGCCGATTACTGAAATACTTCGAACAGAGTGAAGTTGATTTTCCACCGGAGCAAGTTGGTGATCGGGTAGCGACCCTGAGCGATCATCTTGAGGCATATCTAGGATCTAATTGGCCTGAATGGGTGAGGTCGTGTACGGAGATTGAGACGACCGCAGGAATCCAGCTCGCGAAGAACCAATATGCGTACCGGACTGCGACCCTTGAGGCGAGAGGGAATGTTCCAGAATTGCTAAAGCAGATTCTCACGAAGGCGGTAGGAGCGTAGACATGCATGAAATCATCTGCCCGCACTGCGGGAAAGCGTTCAAGATTGACGAAGCCGGCTACGCGAACATTCTTAAGCAGGTCCGTGACAGCGACTTTGAAAAACAGTTACGTGATCGGCTTGAACTCGCTGAGCAGGATAAACGGAACGCCGTCGCGCTCGCGCAGGCCACGGTCGCCAGCGACTTCAAAGCGGCCGGTACGGCTAAGGATGCAGAGATCCAAGACTTGAAAGCCAAGCTCGACGCCGAGGAGGTCGCGCGGAAGCTTGCCGTGGCCGAAGCCCTGAACGCCATAGAAAAGGAGCGCGATGCCCTCACAAACCAGCTTGAGCAAGCTAAACACGACAAGCAAGCCACCTCCAAATTAGCTGAGGCCAGGTTGGCGAACGAGCTGCAGATAGCCACTGCAACGAGGAGCGCCGAGATACAGGGCCTGCAAGCTAAGCTTGACTCCATCAACATAGCTCAGAAGCTTGCAATCGCTGAGGCCGTCAGTGCTGTCGAAAAGGAACGTGACGAACTGAAGAATGGCCTCGAGCGTTCAGAGCTTGAGAAGCAACTCGCAGAAAAATCACTCAAGGATAAGTACGAGACGCAGATCAAGGATCGCGATGATGCGATAGAACGACTCAGGGACATGAAGGCTCGCCTGTCGACAAAGATGGTTGGCGAAACACTCGAGCAGCACTGCGAGACTGAGTTCAACCGCATTCGAGCGACAGCGTTCCCCAACGCATATTTCGAAAAAGACAACGATGCACGAACAGGAAGCAAGGGCGACTACATCTTTCGCGACTCGAACGAAGCTGGCACTGAGATCGTCTCGATCATGTTCGAAATGAAGAACGAAAGTGATCGAACCGCGACCAAAAGCAAGAATGAGGACTTCCTGAAAGAGCTCGACAAAGATCGCATCGAAAAGGGATGCGAGTATGCGGTGCTGGTCTCCCTTCTCGAACCCGAAAGTGAGCTTTACAACACCGGCATCGTTGATGTTTTCCACCGCCACCCGAAGATGTACGTCATTCGACCGCAGTTCTTTCTTCCAATGATCACGCTTCTGCGGAATGCGGCAATGAACTCGCTCAAGTACAAATCAGAGCTGGCACTCGTCAAGGCGCAGAACATCGACATCACCAATTTTGAGACCGAACTCGATACGTTCAAGGCAGGATTCGCAAAGAACTACGAGCTCGCCGCCAGACGCTTCCAAACGGCGATTGATGAGATCGACAAGTCAATCGATCACTTACAGAAGACGAAAGAGGCTCTTCTCGGTACAGATCGGAACCTTCGTCTTGCGAACGACAAGGCACAGGACGTGACAATCAAGAAGTTAAATCGTGGCAATCCCACGATGGCAGCCAAGTTCGCTGAACTTGGCAATAATCCCTCCGACGGAGGATAAACAAGTCATCCATGCCTCATCGCGTTCATAACGCGAAAGCTCAATATAGCGTGCACTGGACCTGCTGCCACGCAGCCAAACGGGCGGTCGGCTAAGATTTTGAGGAGTATCCATTTTTGACCTCAGGATGTGTGTTTATGTACGCATTGAGGCCGTCACCGGCGTCAGCCAGACGCTTCATCGTGTCGAGGTGACTCGCCCCGATACGCGATGCACGGTACTCATACGGCCTGCCGTACCTGAACTGAACAAGAATCCAGTCGTCCCCGTAGTCGTATTCGGAGATGCCGGAATCACCGTTAATGTCCGTATATGTTTTCATGCCGAATCCTTCTTCTTGAGTAAACACATTGCTGCTTTCACGCGACTAGCACTGAAATTTTCGGTGCACGCTTGTCCGACTCGATCGCTTGCAGATAGCGCCATCAGCTGCCAACGAATCGCACCTTGTGGTCGCACATGTCAACAATGATTTGGGGCTGAGCCGCAAATATGCCGAATACTCGTACAGTGATATTACGAATTCTCGTCAAAAGTACGTCTCTCTCCAGAAACGCGCCCCGGACAACTTCCAGCAAAAAGCGGCTTAGAAGCCATTCGTCGCAGATTCTGAAACCTTCAAGATCTAAGACGTTCCTAGAAGCACGAAACCGAACTGATCAGAAGCACTTCAAGATCATCTTGAAAATGTTCGCGTTACGGCAAGCGGGACTGGCCAGGGTAGTGGGCGGTGGCAGAGCTGTAACGGCCTAGCTTGGCGACATGCGGAATATCCGCGTCGGCCCTGCGCGCTCAATCGCGTACTGAGGGTTATCCCCTGACTACACGGAAACCCTTTAAAAAAGCGAACTCTTAGGAACTGGCGGAGAGAGTGGGATTCAGCCCCCTCTCTCTCCGCCAATGTCGGGGCCCGAATCGGCGTGTACCGGAATGTGTCCCGGGATCGTAGCTTTTAAGCTGGGCCTGTCAATGGCGGAAAATATTTGTCCCGCCCCCCCTTGACGACCCTCGGATCCTGGTTACTGTTGATGCAGAGATGCGGAAGGTGTGCCACGGTTTACGTGGCTTAGAACAGGTTGAATCCCTTTTCATGGTATTCGCCGCATCTCGAGAAGCCGTCCTTTGGGATGGCTTTTTTGTGCGCATCCACTGAGCAAGGCGTCGTCAATGCCAGTCGCCGGCAGGGCTCGGGGATTTGCGCGCAAACGCCACCATGGCTTGGCGCGCGAAAGCGGTGGCCATCACGCCGTCGTCCGCCTGAACAGTCAAGCTGCGCAGAGTTCTCAACAGGAAGACGAACGATGGTCGAGCCGGGCACGCGTTACGCAGTAGTCATCGAGTCACACCACGTCCTGGCGGAAGGCGTCGCCGAGTGTCTCCGACAGCGCGGCTATGTTGTGGGTATTGCAAGCACGCACGCAGGTGGCGCTGCCTGGGCTGCCAGCCGCGACAAGGTCGACTTCCTGGTGGCTTCGGTGCCTGCGGCGGGAGAGAGTACCGACGGCGCCTATCTCGCTGAAGCGCGCACGGGCAATCCGGCCATCGGCTTCATCGTCGTGACCTCGGACAACGACGCAGGGATGGCCAACGTACCGCGCCACGCGGTGAGAATCAGAAAGCCCTTCAGCGCACTTGAGCTTGCAGCGGCCATCGACAAAGCGACGGCGTCGGTCTAGTTCCGGAATACAACGGGCCCTTCCGGCTGAGCTTCCATGCGTCTCCTCCCAGGAGCCATTGAACAATTTCGCCTTCAACAAGGGGCCAACGCAATTGGCGCGCGGGCTTCGGACATTCACACCGGTGAAGCAGGCGTGGGACGAACCGTTGACCGATTGCACGCACAGCGTCGGGATACTGAATTCCAGGCCAGTCCCATCGTGATGGTGAATTGCAAACCATGCAGTCCGAGTACAACGACATCACCAACCAGATTACGGCCATTGACCCCGGTGACAGCGTTGACCTGTCGCTCTGGGCCATGGTCTTCGGCTCCAGTCCGGAGGACGTACGCAAAGCGGTCGCGGGCGTTGGTCAAAATCCGCGCGCTGTCAGGGACTACATGCGACGGAAACACCTCGGAATGTGGGCTGGAGACCACGACTAGGCCGGCAAGCGGGCCAGTGCCACGGCCCGGTCGAGCTCTTCGACGCTGAACGGCTTGACCAGTTGGACGGCATCGACCGGCGCACCTGCAATGGACGCCAGCGGGTCAGACAGCATGACGACCATGCGCATGGCGGGATTGGCGGCCCTTGCCTCTTCCAGATAGGCGCCACTGCGGTCTTCTCCCGGTGCAGGTACCGCCGCAACTGCGAGGTCAACCTTGCCGTGGGCCTTGGCCATGCCGGCGCCCCCGACATGTGTGGCGGCAACACCCACCTCATAGCCTGCGCGGCGCAGGTAATCCCCAATCATGTCGGCCAGCATGGGTTTGGGTTCGATGACAATGGCAAATTCGCGGCGTGATTCGGACATCGCAGTACCTCATTTGAACGTGCGTACGCGGGCAAAACCCCTGGCGCATCGAGCGCCCCCGTTGGTCTTGACCAATGTGTTTGCCTCCTCACGCATCGGGGACGAAGTTCCCATGGTTTGCCGAATAGCTTCTGCACCGCGTGAACCCCTGACGGCGCCCGGACGAAACGTCCGCCAGCCCACAGGGGCCACGCATTCATTCGGATCACATCCTTGGACCTTTTTGCAAGAAGAGCTGGGGAGCCATGACGAACGACGTCACCATCTACGTGTCACAGCCGGCCACCAAACGCGCGCCATGGCGGGTCCGGACGTTTGACTGCCCGGAACGCGAGTTCCCGACCGAAATCGAGGCTGTGGCTGCAGCAACACAGTACGCCCAGATGATTGAAGCCAATGGTGGGCGGGTCACCGTCAAGGTCGAATGCTCTGACGGGTCCTGGAACGTGCACCGCGCCTGACAAGAGCGAGCTGTCGGATCGAGGCTTACTTGGAACGCGGATTCCGCCTGGAATCCATAGCAGGAGAAGACCCATGGGTTGGA